>Ga0265296_1001958_pt1 | contig 21865 bp, 19 predicted proteins | sample MunlanPumphouse1_FD_189073 | JGI IMG/M metagenome (GOLD analysis project Ga0265296, IMG submission 189073) | Groundwater microbial communities from a municipal landfill in Southern Ontario, Canada - Pumphouse #1 | ecosystem: Environmental > Aquatic > Deep subsurface > Groundwater | place... | reverse complement strand
ACGTCGCGGCGCAGCAGACGCGTCATCCGCTCGGCATGCTCTTCCCGCGGCGACAGATAGGCCAGCAGGCTGATGGGCGGCGGCTCGGGGCACTCCCCCCTCACCCGCGCCATGACGAAGGGGCGCCGCTCCTGCCACAGACCGCGAAACACCTGAAAGGTCGGCTGGTCGAACTGGCCCGTCGCCATCAGTCCATAGCGCGCCTGAAACCCGGCCAGGGCCTCGGCGAAAGCCGGCGACGCCGGATCACACGGCGACCCGATCTCCCGCTGGATCAGGGGCGTATAGGTCTCCCATCCCCATTCCGGCGACCCGAACGGCGACCATTCCAGGGTATAGAGCGAAATGCCGTTGGCCTGGGCCGCATTGTCCCAGGCGTTGGTGGGCCGGTCGCAGATCTGGGCGTCGGCCTTGGCCGCTCCGGCGCCGCCGAGCGCTGCAAGAAACACTGCAGCAAGGATCGCAAATCGCACTGACATGGCGCCAGCAGGCCTCAGCTTGCCGGGAACCGCAAGGGCGTCTTCGCCTGTTCGCAGAAAACCGGCATGGTGAAGCTGCGGCCGACTCAGGCCGACCATGTCCGGACGCCCGATGTCATCTGTTGCCGCCGCCGACGCGCCTCGCCGTTCCAACGCCGTGCTGGCCGCCTTTTCGGGGCCGTGCCTGCCGCTGGCGGCATTTGGCGTCGCCCTCCCCGTCACCCTGCCGGAGTTCTACGCCACCCACGTCGGGCTGGAGCTGGGCGTGGTGGCCGCCGTCTTCATGGCGGTGCGGCTGATCGACATCGTCTTCGACCCCTTCATCGGCTGGGGCATGGACAAGACCAAGACGCGATTCGGCCGCTATCGTCCGTGGATGATCGTCTCGACGCCGATCCTGATGCTGTCGGCGCTGATGATGTTCGTCCTGGTCCAGCCCGGCGCCGGCCCCGCCTATCTGTTCGCCTGGCTGCTGGTCCTCTACCTCGGCTTCTCCATCGGCACCCTGGGCCAACTGGGCTGGGCGGCGGTTCTGGCGCCGCAGTACGATCAGCGCAGTCGGGTCTATGGCTGGTGGCAGGTGTTCAACATCATCGGCGTCATCCTGATCCTGATCCTGCCGACCGTGGTGGTGAAGACCGGCATAGGCGACTATGCCGACGGCGTGCGGATCATGGGCTGGGCCATACTGATCGCCCTGCCCGTCACCATCGGCCTGGCCATGGTGGCCGTGCCCGAACCCATGAACGTCGGCGCCCCGCCGCACGGCGGACCCAAGGCCTATCTGGCCCTGTTCGGCATGAAGACCGTGCGCAAGCTGCTGATCGCCGACCTGCTGCTGGGCGTGGCGCCGGGCATCACCGGCTCGCTGCTGTTCTTCTTCTTCGGTCAGATCAAGGGCTACGACCACACCCAGGCCTCGCTGTTCATGCTGTTCTATTTCGTGGCGGGACTGGTCGGGGCGCCGATCTGGGCCTGGCTGGCGACCAGGATCGGCAAGGACAGGGCCCTGGCTGTCGCCAGCCTGATCTTCGCCGGCCTCTATATCGCCGCCACCCTGGTCCCCGGCGGCAACTTCGCCCTGACCGCCGTGGTCATGTTCATCGCCGGTCTGCCCTATGCGGCGGGCCTGTTCCTGCTGAGGGCCATGATGGCGGACGCGGGGGACGAGGTGCGGCTGGAAACGGGCGTGGACCGCACAGGCCTGATGTTCTCCATCCTGTCAGCCACGACCAAGATCGGCCACGTCGTGGCGCTGATCCCCTACCTGATCCTGCAATGGGCGGGGTTCAAGGCTCTGCCGGGACCTGAGGGCAACAGCGAGTTTTCGCTGCTGGCGCTGCAAATCCTATTCATCGCCGTGCCGGGCCTGCTACTGGCGGCGGCCGCCTGGGTGCTGAAGGGCTATCCGCTGACACCCAAACGGCATGATGAAATCCGCGAGGCCTTGGCTGCCCGCGACGCCGGGACCGCCTGAATGACCCACTCCGTCGACCGCCTGAAAGAGATCATGGTTCGCCTGCGCGATCCGAACGGCGGTTGCCCCTGGGACGTCGAGCAGACCTTCGCGACCATCGCCCCCTATACGATCGAGGAGGCCTACGAGGTCGCCGACGCCATCGAGCGCGCCGACATGGAAGAGTTGAAGGTCGAACTGGGCGACCTGCTGTTTCAGGTCGTCTTCCACGCCCGCATGGCCGAAGAGGCCGGCCATTTCGCCTTTGACGACGTGGCCGAGGCCATGGCCGACAAGCTGGTGCGGCGCCACCCGCACGTCTTCGGCGAGGAAGCCGCCAAGCCCAGCGGGTCGGCCCAGAAGGCCCGCTGGGAGGACATCAAGGCCGCTGAGCGTCAGGCCAAGGCGCAGCACGGCGTGCTGGACGATGTTCCGGTCGGCCTGCCCGCCCTGACCCGCGCCGCCAAGCTGACCAAGCGCGCGGGCCGCGTCGGCTTCGACTGGCCCTCGACCGACGAGGTCTTCGACAAGCTGGCCGAAGAGGTCGAGGAACTGCGCGTGGAGATCGCCGCCGGCGACAAAGACAAGGCGCGCGAGGAACTGGGCGACCTGCTGTTCGTCGTCGCCAATCTGGCGCGCAAGCTGGAGGTCGAACCCGAAGACGCGCTGCGCGCCGCCAACGCCAAATTCATCCGCCGCTTCGGCTTTATCGAAGCCGAACTGGCCAAGGACGGCCGCACCCCGGAACAGTCGAACCTGGCCGAGATGGACGCCCTGTGGGACGCCGCCAAGGCGGCTGAGAAGGGCTGAACCACCTGCCGTGCTGTCATCCCGGAAGCGGCGTAGCCGCTATCCGGGACCGCTAAAAACGCAAACGGCCGTATTCTGAGCGGTCCCGGCTCTGCGCTGCGGCTACGGCGGGATCACACGTAGCGCAGTTCCTGCAGGTCAATCTCGCGGATCAGCCGGCGCGCGGTTTCTTCATCCACCAGACGTTGTCGCCCCAGACGGACCAGTTCGTCGCGTTCGGCGGCCAGCCCCGCCAGCCGTAGCTGGCGCTCGATCTCGTCGCCGCGCTGAGCGCGGGCCAGATCATCGCCCTCGCTGTGGCTGCGGCTCTCGATGCGGCGACGATAGACCTCCATCAGGCGAGCGGCGGTCTCGGCATAGAGATCAGGGTCCGGCTTGCCTTCCGCCATGAAGTGCTGGCGGTCCTCGATGGCGCGCATGGCCGCCGTGGCCGCGGCGACCCGCGACCGATCTTCTTCCTCAAGATGCGACGGCTCGGGCGGCAGTTCGACGTTCTTCAGCAGACGCGGCAGGGCGATGGTGGCCAGGACCAGGGAAACAATGATGACCCCCGCCGCCAGGAAGATGGCCAGGTTGCGCGCGGGCATGGGCGTGCCGTCGCTCAGAACAAAAGGCAGGGTCAGGATGCCGGCCAGGGTGATGGCCCCGCGCACGCCCGCCAGAGACATGACGGCGACGAGGCGCAATCCCACCCGAGGCGGCGCGCTGCGCCCCCGCCTGCGGTACAGGGTCAGTTTCAGCGAGGTCCAAACCCAGACGAAGCGCAGCGTCGCCAGCGCCGCCACGATGGCGAAGACATAGACCGCCAGCCACCAGACCTCCTTGTGCTGGGTCGTCTGGATGACCTCGGCTGCACGCGCCATGATGGACGGCATCTGCTCGCCGAGGATGACGAAGATCAGGCCGTTGGCGACGAACTGCACCGTGTCCCAGACCACGGCCCGGCGAATGCGGGTGGCCGCCTGGGCCATGCCGCTACGCTCGGTGAAGCTCATGGTCACACCTGCGGCCACCGCCGCCAGAATGCCCGATCCATGCACGGCTTCGGCGGCCAGATAGGCCGCGAAGGGGATCAGAAGGCTGATCAGGATCTGCCCGCCGACGTCCTCGCCCCAGCGGCGGCTGATCCAGCCCTTGAGCAGGCCGATGGCCAGGGTCACGACGACGCCGACCGCGATCCCCGACACGGCCAACCAGGCGAAGGTGCCGACGGCGTTGGTCAGGGAAAACGCCCCGGTCGTCGCCGCGACCACAGCGATCCGCATGCAGGTCAGGCCGGTCGCATCGTTGAGCAGCGACTCGCCCTCGAGGATGTGCATCAGGCGCTTGGGGATCGGCGCGCGGGCCGCTACCGCCGACACCGCGATGGGATCGGTCGGCGACAGGATGGCTGCCAGAGCGAACGCCACCGCCAGCGGCATGGCCGGGATCATCCAATGGATCAGGAAGCCCACCCCCAGAACGGTGAAGACTACCAGCCCCAGCGCCAGCTCCAGAATCACCACCCGGTCGCGGAACAAGGCCTCGTTGGGAATGCGCCAGCCGTCCACGAACAGCAGGGGCGGCAGGAAAAGCAGGAAGAAGATGTCCGGCTTCAGATCGACCGATTGCCCGGTGATCAGGACCACGCCCGCCCCTAGACCGATCTGCACCAGAGGCAGGGCGATCCGGGTCATCCGCGCCACCCAGCCCGAGACCACCACGGCCAGGAGCAGGAAGAGGATGGTCTCGATCAGGTGCATGGAACTAGTCGATGATATCCGGGTAGAGGCGCTCCAGTCGTCCCAGCGCCGAGGGATGCAGTCGCACCACCATATGCGTCCGACCGTCAGCGTCCGTGTCCCGGAAGGTCACGCGACCGTTCTCGTACAGCCAGGCCAGAGCTTCGCCCTGATCCGGTTGCAGCGTCAGCCGTGTCTCGGGATCGTCGTCGATCAGGCCGGCGATGGCTTCGCGGAGGACCTCGATCCCCTCGCCTGTCCAGGCCGAGACGGCGACGGCCTTGCCCTCGCGCGCCAGACGCTCGGCCTGGCCCGTAACCGCTTCGCGCACGTCGGCGTCCAGCAGGTCGATCTTGTTCCAGACTTCGAGGATGCGACGCGGCTTCTTTTCGCCGTTGGGGCCTTCCGGCGTCGGGATCTGCTCCAGCACCGCTTCGACGTCCTTGGCCTGGGCGTCGCTATCGGGCGAGGCGATGTCGCGGACGTGCAGGATCAGATCGGCCTCGCCCACCTCTTCCAGCGTGGCGCGGAAACTCTCGACCAGTTCGTGCGGCAGGTCGGAAATGAAGCCCACGGTGTCGGCGATAATGGCCGGACGCCCCTGCGGCAGACGGATGGTGCGCTGGGTCGTGTCCAGGGTGGCGAACAGCAGGTCCTTGGCGAAGACCTCGGACCCCGTCAGACGGTTGAACAGGGTCGACTTGCCGGCGTTGGTCTAACCGACCAGGGCCACCGACGGGAACGGGACCTTCTTGCGGGCCTTGCGGTGAAGACCGCGCGTGCGGCGCACCTCTTCCAGTTCAGCCTTCAGGCGCACGATGCGGTCGGCGATCAGGCGTCTGTCCAGTTCGATCTGGGTTTCGCCGGGGCCGCCGGTCGAGCCGGTGCCGCCGCGCTGGCGCTCCAGGTGGGTCCAGGTGCGGACCAGACGCGAGCGTTCATAGTCCAGCCGGGCTAGTTCGACCTGCAACCGGCCTTCCTTGGTCCGCGCACGGCGTCCGAAGATTTCCAGGATCAGGCCGGTGCGGTCGATGACCTTCACCTCCCATGCCTTTTCCAGATTGCGCTGCTGCACCGGCGACAGATCGTCGTCGATGACCACGGCCTCGGCGTCGGCGGCGCGCACCAGGGCGGCCAGTTCCTCGACCTTGCCCGAGCCGAACAGGGTCGCGGGCGTGGTGGAGCGCAGACGCACGATCTCTTCGGCGCGCACGTCGAGGTCCAGCGCGCGGGCCAGGCCCGCGGCTTCCTCAAGGCGCTCGCTCGCCAGCCTTGGGCTGTCCGAGCGGCGGTCGGGATGGATGACAACCGCCCGGATCAGCGGAACGGTGTGGTCGATGTGTTTGGAGGTCAATCAGTCTTCTTCGGCGTCGGGCTCGTACAATTGCACGGGCGCGGACGGCATGATGGTCGAGATGGCGTGCTTATAGACGAGCTGCGACTGGCCATCGCGACGCAGCAGCACACAGAAGTTGTCGAACCAGGTCACGATGCCCTGCAGCTTGACGCCGTTGACCAGGAAGATGGTCAGCGGAGTCTTGGTCTTGCGGACGCTGTTGAGGAAGGTGTCCTGAAGGTTCTGGCGTTTGTCTTGCGACATGGCAGGTTTGTCCTGTTCTTGGTTCTTTTTCGCCGGCCAAGGCAGCCGGTGCGGACTCGACGGCCCGCACACAACCTTAGACGCCCCTTCGCCGTCGCGGCAACGCCCTAAATGGCCTCGCGGCGCGCCTGTTCAAGATAGACCTCTCGCAGTCGGATCGCGACCGGACCGGGCTTGCCGTCGGCGATCTTCGCGCCGTCCAGAGACACGATGGGCATGACGAAGGAGCTGGCGGCGGTGACGAAGACTTCCTTCGCCCGCTTGGCCTCGTCGACGCTGAACGGACGCTCGTCCAGCTCGATGCCCTCGGCCTCGGCCAGCTTGAGGATGGCCGTGCGGGTGATGCCCCGCAGGATGTTGGCCTGGGTGTCGCGCGTGCGCAGCTTGCCGTTCTCATCGACAATCCAGGCGTTGGTGGACGAACCTTCCGTCACCAGTCCCATCTCATCAACCATCAGGCATTCATAGGCGCCCTTCTCGCGCGCAGCCTGCTTGGCCAGGACGTTGGGCAGCAGGCCCACGGTCTTGATGTCGCAACGGCCCCAACGGATGTCGGGCATGGTCACGCCCGCCGCGCCCCTGGCGGCCAGGGCCTCGCCCTTGGCCAGGTCGATGGTCTTGGAGGTGACGATGACGCTGGGCGGCGTGTCCTGCGGGAAGGCGTGGTCGCGCGGCGAGGTCCCGCGCGTGACTTGCAGATAGACGATGCCGTTGCGCACCCGGTTGCGCCGGATGGTTTCCTTGAGCACGCGCTCCAGCGCCTGGGCGGTCATCGGGATCGGGATGCGAAGCTCGGTCAGGCTGCGCGCCAGACGGCTCATGTGGCCATCGAAATCGGCCAGTCGGCCGTCGAACACCGACCAGACCTCATAGACGCCGTCGGCGAACTGGAAGCCGCGATCCTCGATGTGAACCGTGGCGCCGCTGTGGGCCTGATAGGTTCCGTTGACATAGGCGATCCTGGACATCAGGCCCCCTCTCCCTCTTCGTCGTCTCCGCCGCGAGCGGGCGAAACGCCCAGCGACTTCAGTTTGCGGTGCAGCGCGGATCTTTCCATGCCGATGAAGGCGGCCGTGCGCGAGATATTTCCGCCAAAACGCATGATCTGCGCCGCCAGATAGTCCCGCTCGAACACTTCGCGCGCCTCACGCAGCGGCAGGGCGATGATGCGGTCGGCGCCCAGCGACGAGGCCCCGCCCGACGAGGCCACCTCCTGCGGCAGCATGTCGGCCGTGATCGGCTCGTCCGCATCGCCCGTCGCCAGGATCAGCAGGCGCTCGACGTTGTTGCGCAGCTGGCGGACATTGCCCGGCCAGGGGTGGACCTGCAGCACGGCCAGGGCGTCGTCGGCGATGCGGCGGTGCGGCAAGCCCTGAGACGATGAAAGATTGTCGACGAAATATTCGATCAGTTCGGCGATATCCTCGCGGCGCTCGGACAGGGGCGGCACGCGGATCGGCACCACGTTCAGGCGGTGGAACAGATCCTCGCGGAAGCGCCCTTCTGCGATCTCGACCTTCAGGTCGCGAGCGGTCGAGGTGACGACGCGGACATCGACCTGAACATCCTGTTCGCCCCCGACCCGGCGGAAACGCTGCTCGACCAGGACGCGCAGGATGCGGCTCTGGCTCTCGCGCGGCATGTCGCCGACGTCGTCCAGGTAGAGGGTGCCGTTGTGAGCGCGTTCAAAGACGCCGATCTTGCGCGGACGGCCGTCGCCGCCTTCCTCGCCGAACAGTTCGACGTCCAGACGCTCAGGCGTCATGCCGGCGGCCGAGATGGCGACGAACTCGGACCTGGCGCGCGGGCTGGCGTCGTGGATCTGACGCGCCACCAGCTCCTTACCCGAGCCCGGCGGACCCGAGATCAGAACGCGGCTATTGGCCGGGGCGACCTTGGCGATGGTGCCCCGCAGCAGCTGCGCCGCCGCCGACTTCCCGATCAGGCCGGTCGGGGCCATGGTCTGCGCCCGCAGGCGACGGTTTTCGCGCTTCAGCGACGCGGATTCCAGCGCGCGCTCGACGACGACCACCAGTCGGTCCGACTTGAACGGCTTCTCGATGAAGTCATAGGCGCCGCGCTTCAGGGCGCTGACGGCGGTTTCGATATTGCCGTGGCCCGAGATCATGACGACCGGCAGGTCCTGGTCCAGTTCCTTGACCACGTCCAGCAGCTCCAGCCCGTCCAGACCGCCGCCCTGCATCCAGATGTCGAGCACGGCCAGCGACGGCTTGCGCGCCCGGATCGCGGCCAGGGCCTCGTCCGAGTTGGCGGCCGTGCGGACCGAGTGGCCCTCGTCCTCGAGCAGGCCAGAAACCAGTTCGCGGATATCCGCCTCGTCGTCCACGACCAGAATGTCGGCACCTGTATTGCGCATGACGCCTCTCTTACTCCGCCGCTCGCGCCGCGCCGGAGGCACGGTGAGCAGCCTTGCTGTCTTGGGTCAGGGGGAAGGTCAGGCACACGCGTGCGCCCGACAAGGTTTCGGCGTCGGCCAGTTTCAGCTCGCCGCCGTGGTCTTCACAGATACGCTTGACGATGGCCAGGCCGAGGCCCGTGCCCTTCTCGCGCGTGGTGACATAGGGTTCCGTCAGCCGGTCGCGATCCTTGATCGGCAGACCGATCCCGTCGTCCTCGATGACGAAGGTGGCGATGCCGCCCTCGACCGTCAGCCGGGCGATGATGCCGGTCGCGCCCGCCGGGACAGGCTCGCGCACGCGCTTTGCGGACACGGCTTCGCCGGCGTTCTTCAGGATATTGGCCAGGGCCTGCCCGACCATGCGCCCGTCGCACTGCAGGACCACGTCCGGCAGGGGTTCGATCAGTTCGACGCCGATGTCCGCCGCCGCGACGCGCTGAGCAAAGACGGCTTCGCGCAGCATCTCGGCCGGGTTCTCGCGGGTGAACCGCGGCGCCGGCATCCGGGCGAAGGAGGAAAACTCGTCCACCATACGGCCGATATCGCCGACCTGACGGATGATGGTCTCGGTGCAGCGGTCGAAGACCTCGACATCGTCGCCGATCTGAGCGCGGTATTTGCGACGCAGACGTTCCGCCGACAGCTGGATCGGCGTCAGGGGGTTCTTGATCTCATGGGCGATGCGGCGCGCCACGTCCCGCCAGGCGGCATTGCGCTGTGCCGTGACCAGGCGGGTGATGTCGTCGAAGGTCAGCACCATCTCGCCGCCCTGCCCGCCCTCGATACGAACCCGGAGACGACGGGTGTCGCCATCCCGACTGACGTCGATGTCTTCCTCGATATGGGCCTCGGCGCGTTCGGACAGTTCGGCCAGTTCCGGCGCGACCTCGGCCAGCAGCCGCCCCTGTACGTCCGCCTCTTCGATCGCCAGAAGCTGGCTGGCGCTGTCGTTGATGGCCGAAATCCGGCCCACGCGGTCCAGACCGATAACCCCGGCGCTGACGCCCGACAGCACAGTCTCGATGAATCGGCTGCGCCCCAGGGCGTCGTCGCTGGCGGCCTTCAGCGCCGCCTGCTGGGTCATGATGTCGCCCGTCATCCGGTTGAAGGCCTCGGACAGGACAACCAGTTCGGCCGGTGCGCCCGCATTGTCGACGCGCGCGCTCAGGTCGCCGCCGGCCACCTGATCCGCCGCCTTCACCAGCCGCCCGATGGGGGCCGAAATCGAACTGGCCGCCGACATGGCCAGCCAGACGGCGCCGACCAGCACCAGCAGCGCCGTCTCCAGATAGCTCAGCGCAAAGGCCGCCTGAATCCGCGCCCGGCTTTCCTCAGCCGCGCGATAGGCTGCAATGGACTCTTCGCCGTTGCGCATCCGCTGGATCAGACCCGGCGCCAGGGGGCGCACGACATAGAGATAGGCGTCGCCATAGTCGGGCAGCGGATACAGGGCCCGCACCATGTCCGGGTTCTCGGTCACGGTCGTCGGCGCCACCTCGCCCCCGGCCACCGTCTCGAACGCCTCACGCGGCGGTGCCACATAGGGCGGGGCGCCGGGCTGTTCGCCGCTGGCCAGCACCTCGCCGTCGCCGTTCAGGATATAGAGGGCGGGATAGCCGAAGAAATCGCCGATCTGCGCCAGAGCCCGCGAGAACTGAATCCGGTTGTCGAACAGGCTCCGAACGCCGCCCAACTCGGTCGACATGGTCTCCAGATCGACCTCCAGCCCCGCCCCGACATCAGCGACATAGGCGCGGCCGATCTCGGCGCCGTTCTCGACCGCCGAACGCACATTGGTGCTGAACCACTGATCCACGCCCCGGTTGACCAGAACCCCGAACACCAGGGCGATCAGCACCGCCGGCACGACCGCCACCAGCGAGAACAGGGTGACAAAACGAAGATGCAGCCGCGCGCCCGGATCATTGCGGTTCCGCGCCAGTCGAAGCACCCGCCCGCCGATCACCGTCGCCAAGCCGCCGATCAGCACCAGATTGGCCAGCAGAATGAAGAGCACGACCTGGCTCGCCGCCGTGCGCGCGTCGCCGCCCGCCGTGGCGCCCGGCGCGATGGCCACCAGCCAGATGGCGGCGGCTGTGATCAGGAAGGCGATGGCGTAGGCCGTCACGAACAATGCTCGGGCGCGACCGCTGGCCAAACGCCCCCAGAGCGAACGCTCGGGGCCGTGGCCTTCAGTCTGCTCGGCAGGGAGGTCCGTCATTACCTCGCAGCTTTGACCAGCTGTGGCGGGTTTTCAACACCAGAGTTGCTGAATTGATCCACCGCAGGCGACCAAAGCGCCGAAAGCGCCTGTTCGACCTCGTTAGGCGTCTCCAGCCGACAGAGCCGCGCCTTGGCGGCGCGCCGTTCCAGCGGGTCTTCAGGCCAGGGCGCCTGCTCGACGTACCAGCCCAGATGCTTGCGGAACATCTTCAGCCCCAGCGGCAATCCGTAGAAATCGACCGAGGCCCGCAGGTGCTCGACGACGATGTCCAGCCGCTCTTCCCGGCCCGGCTCCTGCAACCGCGTCCCGTCGGCCAGGGCCCGCTCCAGATGCGCCGCCAGCCAGGGACGGCCATAGACGCCGCGTCCCAGCATAAGGGCGTCCGCGCCCGATTGGCTCAAGGCTTCGCGCGCCTGTTCCGCGGTGATGATGTCGCCGTTGACGATGACCGGGATGGCCGACACCGCCGCCTTGACCTCGCCCACCGCGCCCCAGTCGGCCTGGCCGGTGTAGAACTGTTTGCGGGTGCGGCCGTGGACCGTGACCGCCTGGACGCCCAGGTCCTCGGCCCGGCGCGCCAGCTCGGCGGCGTTACGGCAGTCGTCGTCCCAGCCCAGCCGCATCTTGACCGTCACCGGGCGGCTGACGGCCTTGACCGCCGCCTCCATCAGGCGACAGGCCAGATCCGGCGTTCGCATCAGGGCCGAGCCGCAGGCCGAGCCTGTGACTTCCTTGGCCGGGCAGCCGAAATTCAGGTCGATGATGTCCGCGCCCGCCGCCTCGGCCATGCGCGCGCCCTGGGCCATGGTCTCGGGATCGCGCCCGACCAACTGGATCACCGTCAGCGGCAGACCGCCGCCGACCGCCGCCCGCCGCACCACGTCAGGACGCCCTCGCGCCAGTTCGGCCGAAGCCACCATCTCGGTCGCGACATAGGCCGCGCCCAGCTTCGAGGCGAGCAGCCGAAACGGCAGATCCGTGATCCCGGTCATCGGGGCCATCAGCACCCGCCCGGCGATCCGCACGTCTCCGATTTGCAATCCTGCGTTCATGTCGCCCTTACCGCCGACTGTTGAGCCTCTCGTCAAGCGGAACTGGGGCGCTTAGAAGGCCGCCATGGGATTTGCAGCAATCGTAGTGGCCGCCGGTTCAGGCTCTCGGGCCGGTGGAGACAAGCAGTGGCGGGTCGTCGGCGAGCGACCGATGGTGCGCTGGTCGGTGGACGCCCTGCTGACGGCGGGCGCCGATTCGGTCGTCGTCGTGGTCGCGCCCGGCGCCGAGGCGCGCGCGGCTGACGCCCTCGCCGGTCTTTCAGGCTGGCGCACGGTCGCGGGGGGCGCCGCGCGCGCAGATTCGGTGCGCGCCGGCCTCGCCGCGCTGGAGGTCGCTGACGATACGCCGGTCCTGATCCACGACGCGGCTCGCCCCTTCCTCAACTCAGCCGTGATCGACCGTCTGCTGTCGGCGCTGAATGACGCCGACGGCGCCCTGCCCGCTCTCCCCGTGGCCGACAGCCTGCGTCGCGGCGTGGAGGGCCTGGTGGTCGGCGGCATCGACCGCGAAGGCCTGTGGCGCGCCCAGACGCCGCAAGCCTTCCGCCTGAAGACCATCCGTGACGCCTACGCCGCCTGGACCGAATCCGAGGCCCCCACCGACGAAGCCGCCGTCGTGGAACGCGCCGGCGGGCGTGTGCGCCTGGTCGAAGGCGACGCGCGCCTAATGAAACTCACCTATCCCGAGGATTTCGTCATGGCCGAGGCCCTGCTGCCCAAGACCACCCGCATAGGCCAGGGCTATGATGTCCATCGCTGGGGACCGGGCGCATCCGTCTGGCTTTGCGGCGTCGAGATCCCGCACGAACAGACCCTGATCGGTCATTCTGACGCAGACGCCGGCCTGCACGCCTTGACCGACGCCATCCTCGGGGCCATCGCCGACGGCGACATCGGCGACCATTTCCCGCCCAGCGATCCGCAGTGGAAAGGCGCCTCGTCCGACCGTTTCCTCGTCTACGCGGCTGATCGCGTGGCCGCGCGCGGCGGGCGCATCGTCAATGTGGACGTCACTCTGATCTGCGAACAGCCCAAGGTGAAGCCGCATCGCCAGGCCATGCGCGAACGCCTCGCAGACCTGCTGAAGCTTCCGCTGGACGCCGTCAGCGTCAAGGCGACCACGACCGAAGGCCTGGGCTTCACCGGACGCGGCGAGGGCCTGGCGGCCCAGGCTGTCGTGCTGGTCGAGCTGCCCGCCTAGCGACTGTCTTTCACCCGCCAGATCGAAATCCAGATGCCCTAAGGTCAAGATCCTTATCGACCCGCTTTGCGTCTGGCTCGACCTGAGCTACAACGCCCGACCGAATCCGCGCGGTCGTGAGCGCCAGTTTTCCGAGCGAATGCCCGAAGCACCTGTCCTCTACGTCCTGAACGGCCCCAACCTGAACCTTCTCGGGGTTCGGGAGCCGGACATCTATGGCCACGAGACCCTGGCCGACGTCCAGGCGCTGTGCGAGGCCGCCGCCGGCGATACGCGTGTCGTGTTCCGCCAATCGAATCACGAAGGCCAGCTGGTCGACTGGATCCATGAGGCGCGCCATGAAGCCTGCGCCCTGGTGATCAATCCCGCCGCCTTCACCCATACTTCGGTGGCTTTGCTGGATGCGTTGAAGACGCTCAGCGTCCCCGTCGTCGAATGCCACCTGTCGAACCCCGCCGCGCGCGAGGATTTCCGGCGTCATTCCTATGTTTCGCTGGTTGCGACCGGCGTCATTTCGGGCTTCGGCCCCCACAGCTACGAACTGGCCGTCAAGGCCGCCCTTCGGCTGGCGCAAGACCGTTCCAAGGAACGCGCCGAGGCCGGGGCTCGTTCGCCCAAGATCTGAAGAGAGACGCACCATGTCCGACGACAAGCACAAGAACGACGCCATCGACGCCGGCCTGATCCGCAGCCTGGCCGACATCCTGAACGACACCGACCTGACCGAGATCGAAGTCGAGCGCGGCGATCTGAAGATCAAGGTGAAGCGCGAAGTCACCGTCGCCGCCGCCCCCATCCACTACGCCGCCGCCCCGGCCCCGGTCGCTCACGCCGCGCCCGCCGCCGCACCGGCTTCCATGCCGTCGGACCCGGCCACCATCGTTTCGCGCAAGGGCGAAGAGGTGAAGTCGCCGATGGTCGGCACCGCCTATCTCCAGCCCTCGCCGGAGGCTCCGGCCTTCATCAAGCCCGGCGACAAGGTCAAGAAGGGTCAGACCCTGCTGATCGTCGAAGCCATGAAGACCATGAACCCGATCCAGGCGCCGCGTGACGGCGTCGTGTCGGAAATCCTCGTCGGCGACGCCCAGCCCGTCGAATACGGCGAAGCTCTGGTTCTGCTGGAAGCCTGAGACCCGTCATGTTCACCAAGGTCCTGATCGCCAACCGCGGCGAAATCGCCCTGCGCATCCACCGGGCGTGCAAGGAGATGGGCATCTCCACCGTCGCCGTGCACTCCGAGGCCGACCGCGGCGCCATGTGGGTGCGCCTGGCCGACGAAAGCGTCTGCATCGGCCCCGCGCCGGCGGCCAAGTCCTATCTGAACATCCCGCAGATCATCGCGGCGGCGGAAATCACCGGCGCCCAGGCGATCCACCCGGGCTATGGCTTCCTGTCGGAAAACGCCCGCTTCGCCGAGATCATCGAGGCCCACGGCCTGACCTTCATCGGTCCCAAGCCCGAGCATATCCGGGTCATGGGCGACAAGATCACCGCCAAGAAGACCGTCATGGAAGCGGGCATCCCCTGCGTCCCCGGCTCTGACGGCGAGGTGGAAACCGTCGAAGCCGCCATCGAGGCGTCCAAGACCATCGGCTTCCCGCTGATCGTCAAGGCCGCCGCCGGCGGCGGTGGACGCGGCATGAAGGTCGCCCTGACCGCCGACGATCTGGTCGAGGCCGTGCAGACGGCCCAGACCGAGGCCAAGGCCGCCTTCGGCAACGGCGCCGTCTATATGGAGCGCTACCTCCAGAAGCCGCGCCACATCGAGATCCAGGTCATCGCCGACAGCCACGGCAACGTCGTCCACCTGGGCGAACGCGACTGCTCGCTGCAACGCCGTCACCAGAAGGTGCTGGAAGAAGCCCCCTCGCCCGCCCTGTCGGCCGAGGGTCGCAAGCAGATCGGCGAGACGGTCAACAAGGCCATCGCCGCCATCGGCTACCTCGGTGTCGGCACCATCGAGTTCCTGTGGGAAGACGGCGAGTTCTTCTTCATCGAGATGAACACCCGTCTGCAGGTCGAGCACCCGGTCACGGAAATGATCACGGGCGTCGATCTGGTCCGCGAGCAGATCCGCATCGCCGCCGGTCTTCCGCTGTCCTTCACGCAAGAGGACATCCATTTCGACGGCCACGCCATCGAGGTGCGGATCAACGCCGAAAACGCCGAGACCTTCACCCCGTCGCCAGGCACGATCACGGACTTCCACGCCCCGGGCGGCCTGGGGGTGCGTCTGGATAGCGCCATCTACGCCGGCTATTCGATCCCGCCCTACTACGACAGCCTGATCGGCAAGCTGATCGTCCACGGCCGCGACCGCGAGGAAGCCCTGGCTCGCCTCAAGCGTTCGCTGGGCGAGATGGTCATCGGCGGCGTCGACACCACCATCCCCCTGTTCCAGAAGCTGTTGCAGGAGCCCGACATCCTGTCCGGCGACTACGACATCCACTGGCTGGAAAAATGGGCCGCCGCCCAGAAGGCCAAGGCCTAGCCCCTCTTGGACGACCCCGAGTTCAGCACCAGCAGCCCCTCCAGCGTCTTCGGACCCGAGGCGTTGCTGGCCTGCTACGCTCGCGGCGTCTTCCCCATGGCCGAGGCGCGCGACGATCCGCGCGTCTTTCTGGTCGAGCCGGACCAGCGGGGCGTCGTGCCGCTGGATCGCTTCCACATCCCCACGCGCCTGCGTCGCACCGTCCGGGGCGAGCCGTTCCAGCTGCGCGCGGACACCGCCTTCGCCGCCGTGCTGGACGCTTGCGCCGCCTCCATGCCGGGACGCGAGGACACCTGGATCAATGATCCTATCCGCCGCCTCTATCTGGAGCTTCACGCGCGCGGCCACGCCCACAGTATCGAGTGCTGGCAGGACGAGGTTCTGGTCGGGGGCCTCTACGGCGTCACGCTAGGCGGCGCCTTCTTCGGCGAGAGCATGTTCAGCCGGGCGCGCGACGCGTCAAAGGTCGCCCTGGTGCATCTGGCAGCGCGGCTGCGTCTGGGCGGATGGAGCCTGCTGGACGCCCAGTTCCTGACCGAGCATCTCAGCCAATTCGGCGCCGTTGAGACGCCGCAGGCGGCCTATCTGCGCCTGTTGAAGCCTGCTCTGCGTCTGACGCCGGACAAGTCGGCCCTGACCGCGCCCCTGACAGGCGCGGAGGCCGTGACCTACGCCTTACAGCCGACCACCCAGGCGTCGTAGATCGGGTGTTGCAGGCCGCTGATGGCCGGCGATGAGGCGAACATCCAGCCCTTGAAGATCTGGCGCGCCTCGGTCGGCACGGCGACGCCGCGCGGCTGAACCCCGACTTCCAGATAGGCGATGGCGTCTTCGGTCAACTCGTCCGGCGCCGAGACTTCGCAGGCGCGGACGCTGAAGATCAGGGTCTTGTTGAAGCGGACGGGGCGACCGCCGACCTCGACCTCGAACAGCATGGATTCGGCCGTGACCTTGTCGATGGCGTGGATGACGGCGACCGGGCGACGCTGACGGCGACCGGGCGCAGCCACAGGCGCGGCCTCGACCTTGGGCGCTTCGGACGCGGCCTCGGGCGGCGCCTCCTCCTGAACGGCGGCGATCTCGGCCTCCGGCGTCACGATGACGACAGGCGCGCCGGGCGCCGCCGTCGGAACGGTCGAAGGCGATCCCGGCGCCGGCGTCGCCGGGGCCTGGGATGAAGAGGTCGAAGGGGTCTGAACAGGCGCGCGGTTGGCCTCGCGCAGGGCGTCGCCGACCGGGTCCTGAACCGGAACAGCGTCCTGCGGCAGGTCCATCAGGACGCTGGTCATGCCGGCGCCCGCGACCGCCAGTCCCGCCACGGCCACGCCGACCAGCAGGACGCGTCGGTTCATTCCGGGCTCCAGGCCTGATAGTCGCCGGTGGCGGCGGGGCGCTTGCCTTCATTGGCCAGCGAGCCCTGCGGACGCCAGGCCATCGGCGTGCCGGTCATGTTCGGCAGGTGATCCTTTTCCCAGCGGCGGCGCGGCAGCGGCTTCTCGACCGGGGTCTCGTCATAGGTGTAGCGCAGCCAGCCCTGCCATTCCGGCGGAACCTTGGTGGCCTCGGCGTAACCGTCATAGATGACCCAGCGACGCTTGCGCCCGTCATAGCTGACGTTGTCGCGCGACTGGTAATAGCGGTTGCCGAACTCGTCCGTGCCGACCAGCTGGCCGCGCTTGCCGATGGTGAACAGGGTGCCGATCGTGGCGCCGTTCCACCAGGTGAAGATCTTGCTCAGCACGTCGTCGTACTCACTTGTATCCCGCCGCTCGGGGAGGTCCGACGACGCAGCGCGATCATAGAAACCGCAGCCGCCCGCGTCCAGCCCGCCAGCCCAACAGAGCGCCGTCGTCAAACATCAACATCTTGGGGGTAACATGCCCCACAGGCCCAAGATTTATTGAAACGCCTTCAGAGGCGTCGTTAATGTCGCGATCAGGACACGCGCGGAGACGTCTGATGCGCATCAAGCCCCGTTTTGCCCCCCTCGCCGCGACCGTGGCGATGGACCTCCGCCAGATCGAACGCCCCGGCGCCATGACGGCGACGCTGGCGCCGGCTGACTGGTCCGATGCACGCGTGGAGGCCTGGCTGGACTGGGCCGAAAGCCTGCCGACCGACCTGCCGGAAGACGCCGCGCCTCTGGACGAAGATCACGCCGCCTGGCTGGGCGGCGCCGCCGACCGCTGGGCCCATCGCCTCGGGGCCTGGGGCCGCGACCTGGGCCTGTTCGACAATGTCGACGAGGCCGAGACCTTCGCCGATGAACTCTGGGCGTCTCTGCTGCTCGGCCTGGCCGCGCCCGAGACAGAGCGGACCACACCCGCCGTGCCGACCTGTCTATCCTTCAGCGAACCCGGCGCCGCCCGGCGTCTGGCCGATCTGACCGCAGCCCGACGCGGCGAGCGTCTGGCGGGACGCGCCGCCGAGGCCCTGTCCGACGCCCTGCACGCCGTCGCCGACGCCGTGGACCGCTGCGAAGGCCCGCGCGAGGCCTGCGCCGATCCCGCCGCCAATCCGGCCCTGGCCCGCGCCGCCCTGATCGCCCGCCGCTGCGGGGCGAACGACGCGGATATCATTCGCGCCGTCGAGGGCGAAACCCAGACTGTCGCCTTGGCCCCGCCCGCCGTCCGCGTCCTGACGCCCGTCCTGGCCCCGCGCGACGCCATCGCCTCGGGCGGCCCTGAGGCACTGGCTGTGGCCGAGGCCGTGCTGGAAGGCGATCTGGCCCTGACCTTCACCCCCCGCGACGCCGAGACCCTGACCGACGCCGCGTTCGAGGCCCGCGCCGCCTTCCACTTGCCGAGTCTGGCCGCCTTCACCGGCGAAGCCTTCGACGAGGCTCTGGACGACCTGACCCGGCTCTGGGTCATGGCGCTGGAGATCGAGACCGCCATCGGCGCCGCCACGACGCGACGCGAGGCGGCCAGGCCCATCGCCCTCGGCCTTTCCGGTCTGGCCGACTGGACCGTCGCGACCGACGCCGCAAACCCCCTTCCTCTCGCCGCCACGGTCGGCGCGCGGGTTTCGGCTGCGGCCGGCGGCGCCTCCGCCGAACTCGCCGCCCTGCTGGGCCCCTGCTCTGAGTGGGACGCCGTCGCCGACGAGGTCGTGGACGCCGCCGTCTCGCGTGGTCAGGAGACCAAGACCCTGAAACGCAGCGGCCGTCGCCACGCCGCCATCAACCTGTTTGTCCGCGACGCAGAGCTTGAACTGCGCCTCGGCGCCTCGCCCTTCGGCGCGACCGACCTGTTCCAGACCGAGGACGGCGAAACCGAGCGCCGCCTGCGCCCGTCGCTGGCGCGCGCCATCGCCCGCGCGGGCGGCGACGCCGAGGACGCCGAGCGCCGCCTGTTCGGCCGTCGCACCCTGATCGGCGCGCCCGGCGTCAACCACTCCGCCCTGCGCGACCTGGGTTTCACCGACGTGGAGCTGGAGGCCGTCGAGCTAGCATTGGGACAAACGGATCAACTCGCGGCCGTCTTCGCCCCTCCCGTACTGGACGCGGGCTTCATCGACGACGTTCTCGGCCTGTCGTTCGAGGACGGCGCTGATCTGTTGCCGCGACTGGGCTTTGACCCCGCCGCCATCGAGGCCGCCCGCGCCGCCGCCTTCGGTTACGCCGACCTGTCCAACTGGGAAGCCGCGCCCGAGGCCCTGCGCGGCCTGCTGGCCGCCGATCCCGCCGCCTTCGAAGCCGAGCTGCGCCGCGCGATCGAGCCGTTCAGCGACGTCCCCGACGTCACGCCCGACCTGATCGACTGGCGCGCCGGATCGCTTCAGGTCGCCCGCGCCCTGGGCGAGGCCGCACGCGAGGGCCGCCGCGCTGTCGTCCTGCGTCGCGCCGCGCCGCCCGCCGATTTCCATCTGGACCTGCCCGAGGTCGACGCCCCCGTTCAGCGCCGCGCGGAACCCGAGGCCCCGCCCGTCGAACGCGTCGTCGAGAAGGTCATCGAGCGCGACCGCACCCGTCGCAAACTGCCCGACCGCCGCAAGGGCTATATCCAGAAGGCGGCCGTCGGCGGTCACAAGGTCTATATCCACACCGGCGAATACGAAGACGGCGAACTGGGCGAGATCTTCATCGACATGCACAAGGAAGGCGCCGCCTTCCGCAGCCTGATGAACAACTTCGCCATCGCCATCTCGATCGGCCTGCAATACGGCGTGCCGCTGGACGAATTCGTCGACGCCTTCGTCTTCACCCGGTTCGAACCCGCCGGGCGCGTCACCGGCAATGATTCGATCCGCTCCGCGACCTCGATCCTCGACTACATCTTCCGCGAACTGGGCGTCTCCTATCTGGAGCGCCAGGAACTGGCCAACGCCGAGCCCGAGGGAAATCCCGATGGTCTGGGCGCGGCGACGAACGACGCCGAGCCGGTTCCCGCCGCGCGCTTCATCTCCAAGGGCTTCGCGCGCGGGGCCGCCCCCGACAACCTCGTCGTCGTCCCATTTGGGCGCAAGGCCGAGACGCCGCGCGACGCCGCCCCGACCGAAGCCGTCGCCTGTCCAGCCTGTGGCGATCTCAGCCTGCAAAATCGCGGCGGCGGCTGGATTTGCGACACCTGCGGCGCGGCCCCGCAGATGCAGGGCTGACGGCGGCGCGGTTGCGGCCCGCTTCTTGCTGTGAAGGGGTCAAATCCCGGAGCTTTCGCATGAACCGTCTCGCAATCGCACTCGCCGCCTCGCTGATCGCCGCCACGGCCCTGCCGGCGGTCGCCCAGAACGCCTCCCAGATCAGCCGCGTGCGCGGCGGCGCCAGCTGCCCCGGCTGCAACCTGTTCCAGGGCGATTTCTCGGGCATGGAAGTGCGCGGCCTCAACCTGGCGGGCGCACGTCTGCGCCAGGCCGACCTCAGCCTGACCGTCATGAACCGCACCCGCTTCTCGCGCGCCGATATGCGCGATGTCGAGGCCTATGGCGGCGTCTTCTCCAGCTCCAACTTCGCCGGCGCCGACCTGACCAACGCCAGCTTTGTCGGCGCCTATCTGGACGGTTCGGTCATGTCGGGCGCCAAGCTCAGCGGGACCAATCTGTCGGGCGCCCGACTGGCGCGCGCGGTCGGCCTGACCCAGAGCCAGCTCAATCAGGCCTGCGGCGACGACGCCACCGTCCTGCCGTCAGGCCTGCGCATTCCGGCCTGCTGAAGGTCGCCATCGTTACCACGATTTAAGTAGGGTTTTTTAGGCGACAGGCGCATCTAGACAGCGTGATGAAACGCCCGCTCGCCCTCCTCCGTCGCCTGGCCCCCGCCGCCGCCCTCACCGGCGGACTGGCCGGCGTGCTGGTCGCCGCCCCCGCCTTCGCCGGGGTGGTGAACCTCTCGCAGATGCAGGATCGTGACGTGGCCCGCATGGTGTCGCTGGGCGGCAGCTGCAATCGCTGCGAACTGTCCGGCCGCGATCTGTCGGGCGCCACCTTCACCGGCGCCAGCTTCACCAACGCCACCCTGGTCGGCGCCACCCTGCGCGGGGCCGAACTGCTCGGGTCGAACTTCGCCGGCAGCGACTTCAGCCGCGCCGACATGCGCGGCGTCGAAATGATGGGCGCCAACTTCACCGGCAGCACCTTCATCAGCGCCAATCTGACCGGCGCCGAAGCCACGGGCGCCAACCTGATCAACACGAATTTCCAGGACGCCAACCTGTCCTCGGCCGAGCTGAACGGCGCCAACTTCAATCGGGCCGTCCTGACCCGCACCCGGTTCAACAGCAGCGAGATGTTCGGCGCCACCCTGGCCAATGTTCGCGCGACGGGCGCCGACTTCTCCAACGCCGAGATCAACGCCTCCAACCTGACCAATGGCGTGTTCGACAGCGCCAAGTTCAACAACGCCTCGCTGGACAGCGCCCGCCTGACCGGCGCCAGCTTCGACCGCGCCAACTTCTCGGGCGCCTCGATGAACCGGACCGACATTCGCGGCGCCGACCTGTCCGGCGCGCGCGGCCTGACCCAGGATCAGGTGCATGACGCCTGTGGCGACGGCGCGACCCGCCTGCCTAACGGCCTGACCGTGCGTTCGTGCGGCGGCGCCCGCATCCGCGTCATCCGCACGCCCCCGGCCCCGCCCTCGCCGCCCATTCCGCCGCGCCAGCGCAATCTGGTCGTCGCCTCGGGTCACTAGGCCAAGCCCCACCCAAAGAAAAAGGGCGGCTCCCGAGAGCCGCCCTTTCCATTTCAAGGCCGCAAGGCCGCCTATTTGAGCGGCAGGGCCGTCCGAATCGATAGTTCCTTGAGCTGCCTGTCAGCAGCCTCGGCGGGCGCGCTCATCAGCAGGTCCTGGCCCTGCTGGTTCAGCGGGAAGGCGATGACCTCGCGGATGGCCGTCTGGTTGGCCAGCAGCATGACGATGCGGTCGATGCCGGGGGCCAGACCGCCGTGCGGCGGGGCGCCGAAGCGGAAGGCGTTC
>Ga0265296_1001957_pt1 | contig 21871 bp, 24 predicted proteins | sample MunlanPumphouse1_FD_189073 | JGI IMG/M metagenome (GOLD analysis project Ga0265296, IMG submission 189073) | Groundwater microbial communities from a municipal landfill in Southern Ontario, Canada - Pumphouse #1 | ecosystem: Environmental > Aquatic > Deep subsurface > Groundwater | place... | reverse complement strand
ACTCATGGCTGCCCGCTCGCTCTGGAACGGCACGATCACCTTCGGCTCGGTCGCGATCCCGGTCAAGCTGTTCACGGCCGCCACGCCCCACACCTTGAAGTTCCGTGAGGTCCGCAAGAGCGACGGGTCCCCGATCGAGCACCAACGAATCGGTGCCGAGAGCGGCGAGGTGATCCCCTTCGCCGAGATCGAGAAGGCCTACGACACCGGCAAGGGCCAGGTCGTGCTCACCAAGGACGAGATCTCCGCCGCCGACGGCTCCCGCCCGAAGGTGATCGCGATCGAGCAGTTCGTCGACGCCGCGCAGATCGACCCGGTCTTCTACGACAAGCCGTACATCGTCGGCGCGCAGGCCGGCGGCGAGCACGCCTACCGGGTGCTGCTGGCCGCGCTGGAGCGCTGCGACCGCGTCGGCATCGGCCGGTTCGTGCTGCGGACCCGCGAGCAGCTCGTCGCGGTCCGCCCGCTGCGTGGGGTGCTCGGCCTGCAGACCATGCGCTACGCCGACGAGCTCGTCGAGAAGGGCGACCTGGAGTTGCCGTCGCTGCGCAAGAAGCCGGCCGAGCGCGAGCTGAAGATGGCCGGCAAGCTCGTCGAGATGCTCTCCGAGCCGTGGGATCCGGAGGAGCACGAGGACGCCTACCGCCAGGCGGTGCTCGAGCTGATCGAGCAGAAGCGCAGCGGCAAGGCGATCGAGCGCCCGAAGCCCAAGCCGGAGCGCGACGACGACCTGGCGGCCGCGCTCGAGGCCAGCCTCGGCGGCGGCAAGAAGAAGCGTCCGGGGTCGCGGGCAGGGACCCCCCGCGGGAAGGTCGGCTCGACGTCCGACGCCAAGAGCGGCTCGGGGACGAAGACGGCGAAGAGCTCCGGAACCGGCTCCACCAAGAGCACCGCCGCGAAGACGACCAAGTCCAAGCCCGCGACCAAGAGTGCTACGGCGAAGAGCACCGCGGCGAAGAAGAAGCCGGCCGCGAAGTCGTCCACGGCCAAGTCCTCCACAGCGAAGCCGAAGGCGAAGGCCTGATGGCGCGCCCGCTCTGGACCGGCTCGCTGAGCTTCGGACTGGTCAACGTGCCGGTCGAGATGGTCTCGGCCGTCCGCGACCGCGACGTCCACTTCCACCAGGTGCGCCAGGACGGCGGCGAGCGGATCGAGCTGCGCCGCGTCGCCGCGGCCGACGGCAAGCGGGTCGCCTGGGAAGAGACCGCCAAGGGCTGGGAGACCGAGGACGGCGAGATGCTCGTCCTGACCGCCGAAGATCTGGCCGACGCCGCCCCCGAGGCGACCGGCACGATCGACATCGAGCAGTTCGTCGAGCTGGACGAGATCGACCCGGTCTTCTTCAAGCACCCCTACTGGCTGCTGCCGACCGGCAAGGGCGCCGGCCCCGCCCGCGCCTACCGCCTATTGGTCGACACGATGGCCGAGGCCGGCAAGGTCGCGGTCGGCACCGTGGTGATGCGCGCCAAGCAGCACCTGGTCGCGCTGCGCGAGCAGGACGGGCTGCTCTCGCTGACGACGATGCACTTCGCCGACGAGATCCGCGACCCCGACGACGTGCCCGCGATCCCCCGCGACGAGGAGTCGGAGCCGGACGACCAGGCGATCGACGACGCGGTCGCGCTGATCGGCGAGCTGACCGACGACTTCGATCCGGAGAGCTTCGAGGACGAGCACCGCAAGCGCCTGCTCGGTCTGATCGACGAGAAGCGCAAGACGGGTGCGGTCACCGTGCCCGAACCCGAACCCGAGCCGAAGCCGCAGAAGGCCCCGGCCGACCTGGTCAAGGCGCTCGAGGAGAGCCTCGAGCGGGCGCGGTCCGGCAGCAGAAGCGGGGTCTGAGACAGCGGCTCCGCGTGCGAGCCCCGACCTGCGAGCATCGGCGCATGCTCGCCGCGCTGTCCGCCGTCGGCCTCGGCCTCGCGCTGTTCGCGCCCACGGCCTCGTCCGGCGCTCCGGTCAGCCCCGACGCCCCACGCTCGGCCGCGACGTCACGCGCCGCGACGACGGTCCCCAAGCCGACGATCGTGCCGCGACCAATCCCGCTCACCGCTCAGCGCAAGCGCGACACCGTCGCCTACGCCCAGCGCCACTACGGCCTGACCACATCGACGATCGTGCCGCGGACGATCGTGCAGCACTGGACGGCGAACGACTCGGTCTCGGCGACCTGGAACACCTTCGCGTCCAACGCCGCCGACCCGGAGCTCGGCGAGCGGCCGGGAACCTGCGCCCAGTTCGTGATCGGTCGCGACGGCACGATCTTCCAGCTCACGCCGATCGCGTTCCTCTGCCGGCACACGGTCGGACTCAACTGGGCGGCGATCGGCATCGAGCACGTCGGCCGCAGCGACGGCCAGGTGCTCGGCACGGCGGTCCAGATGCGCGCCTCGATCCGGCTCACCCGCTGGCTGCGTTGCCGCTCGTCGATCCCGGTCGACAAGGTGATCGGTCACGCCGAGAGCCTGTCGTCGCCGTTCCACCGCGAGCGCGTCCAGCGCCTGCGCAAGCAGACGCACGGCGACTTCCAGCCCGCCGCGATGAAGCGCTACCGCACCCGCCTTCGGGCCGCGGGCGGCTGCTGAGCAGCCTTCCGCTCCCGCGGCGTGGCCGCTTCCCGTCACCCTCCGTGCGAGAGGGCGCTTGCTGCCCGCTTCCGGACCGGCTTTCTATGCGGACGAAGGGACTCGAACCCCCACGGCTTGCGCCACGGGCACCTAAAGCCCGCGTGTCTACCAATTCCACCACGTCCGCAGGGACAAATTCGCGACTACCGGTAGTAAACCCGTGCAATCGGCCTCCTAGAAGTGTAGGCTGCCGAACGGAATGGCGCGTACCACGACGATCGAATGGCCCAACCGCGAGAAGGCGGCCAGCAAGACGATGCGGGCGGTCGTCGTGCTGGTGCTCGGGATCTCGACGGCGATCATGGTGCTGATCACCGTGCTCGGCTGGGAGCTGTTCCAGCAGGCCCGCACGTTCCAGCTGATCTTCGCCGCGATCAACGTGATCTTCATGATCCAGATCGTCCGTTGGAGCCGGGGCGTTCTGCCGATGGCCGCGGGCGTGGCCACGATCATCGGGATCTTCGGCGGCGTCTCGGTCTCGAGCTGGTGGGCGCGTGATTCCGACGGTTACATCGACGCCTCGCTCTCGGGCACCCTCGGCACGCTGACACTGCTGATGGTGGTCGTCCAGGTCCTGGTCATCGTGCTCGCGATCGCCGCGTTCACGCAGAACTGGCAGATCGAGGTGGAGAGTCATCACCACCACGACGAGGACGAGGACTACTCGCGTCGACGGCCCTCGTTCGAGCACGGGTCCGCAACCGCCTGACCCGGCACCGCGGGGACCGTTCGGCCGGACACCACCGGCCGCCCGCGCCCCGTACCATCATTGATCGTTCACCTGCCCGGGTGGCGGAACGGTAGACGCGGCGGACTCAAAATTCGCTTCTGGTGACAGAGTGGGGGTTCGAATCCCCCCCCGGGTACTGACGACGAAAGCCCCGTGAGAGCGGGGCTTTCGCGCTGCTACGGCACCAGGATCATGCTCAGGCCGCGACCGTCACCTGGACCACCGATGACGAAGGCTCCGGGATCGGTAGCCCGTCTTCGCGAAGCACCTCGAGGTGGAAGTCGATCGCCTCGCGGATCTGCGCGACGACATGGTCTCGGCTGTCCCCGGTCGCGAAGACACTCAGGTCCGGGCACATGGCCGACCAGCTTTCGCCAGCGGAAGGACGCTCGACGATGACGGTGTAGGTAGCGCTCATTCGGTCTCCCTCGCTGAGACTATCCATAGACCGCCATGTGGGAAAGATCTTTGCGGAGACGACGTACTCCGAAAGGACTCCCCAGCTCTACGGCACCACGATCGCCTTGAGCGGGTCGACCAGGGCGGTCGGGGCGATCAGGATGCCGGGGTCGACCGGGTGGAAGGCGTCCAGGCGGTGGACCTCGAGGCCGACGGCCTGGGCGATCACCTCGCCGGCGGCGGTGTCCCAGGCCCGCACGCCGTACTCGAAGTAGGCGTCGCTGCGGCCGGCCGCCAGCCAGGCGATGTCGAGCGCGGCGCTGCCGGCCCGGCGGATGTCGCGGACCTGAGGCAGCAGCTCGGCGATGATCGCCGCCTGGGCGCGGCGAACCTCGGCGTCGTATCCGAATCCGGTGGCGACCAGCGCGTGGCCGAGGCCGCCGTCCGGGGCCGCGGCGGGCACCAGCGGCGCGCCGTTGAGCGTGGCGCGACCGTCGGCGGCCCCCGCGAACAGCTCGTCGCGGCTGGGGTCGAAGATCACGCCGACCAGGCCTTCGCAGGCCACGCTGACGCACCACTGCGGGATCCCGTAGAGGTAGTTGACCGTGCCGTCGAGCGGATCGACGATCCAGCGGCGACCGGACGTGCCGATCACGTCGTCGCCCTCCTCACCGACGATCCCGTCCTCGGGCACGCGCTCGGCCAACACCCTGCGGATCGCCTGCTCGGCGGCGATGTCGGCCTCGCTGACCGGGTCGGTCACGCTGCTCTTGGTGTCGATCCGCAGCGCGGCCAGGTCGCCGACCCGGCTGACCAGCTCGTGAGCGGCGGCGCGGGCGGCGGCTTCGGCGACCTCCAGCAGGTGGTCGTAGTCGGTCCGGTCGCTCGACGCGGTCATGCCTGCATCCTCGCGGGTTCGCCACAGCGACGCGGTGACGATCCGGAGACCGGCGGCGATCGACGTCGGTCGCTGGAAGCACGCACCTCGGTCCCTGATAGAACGGGACGATGCTCGCCGCCCTCCGCCCCACCCCGTTCGCATGACCCGGCCCGTGGCGGTCGTCACCGGGGCCAGCAGCGGGATCGGCGCGGCGACGGCCCGTCGGCTCGCGGCCGAGGGCTTCGACGTCGTGATCGGTGCCCGCCGCATCGACCGGCTCGAGGCGATCTCCTCCGAGATCGGCGGCCGCGCGCTGCCGCTCGACGTGACCGACGACGCCTCGGTGGCCGCATTCGTCGACCAGGTCCCGACGTGCAGCGTGCTGGTCAACAACGCCGGCGGCGCGCTCGGCGTCGATCCGGTGGCCGAGGCCGATCTGGACGACTGGCAGACGATGTTCGACGCCAACGTGCTCGGCGTCGCCCGGATGGTCAAGGCGCTGACGCCCAAGCTCGAGGCGTCGGGTGACGGCCGGATCGTCGTGATCGGCTCGATCGCCGGATTCGAGCGCTACCCCGGCGGAGGCGGCTACGTCGCTGCCAAGCACGCCGTCTCGGCGATCACCGAGGTCCTCCGCAAGGAGCTGCTCGGCCGGCCGATTCGGGTCACCGAGATCCAGCCCGGAATGGTCGAGACCGACTTCTCGACCGTCCGCTTCGGGGGCGACACCGACCGCGCCGCGCAGGTCTACGCCGGGATGACGCCGCTGGTCGCCGACGACATCGCCGACGTCGTCTCGTTCGCGGTCACGCGCCCCGCGCACGTCAACATCGACCGCCTGGTGATCCGCCCGCGCGACCAGGCGACCGCCACGATGGTCCATCGCACCACCGACTAGGACGAACCGACCAAGCGGTCTGAATACTAGTCGGGCCTATACTTTCTCGCTATGTCTAATCCTGTGGCGATTCTCGGCGGTACCGGTCAGCTCGGCTTCGGGCTGGCGGTTCGGCTCGGCAAGGCCGGCGTGCCGGTGATCATCGGATCGCGTGACGCCGGTCGCGCGCAGGAAGCCGCCGAGCGCGCCGCCGCGGCCGTCCCGGGCGGGACGTTCAGCGGGGCGGACAACGCCGAGGCGACCGCGTCCGCCGACCGCGTGGTGGTGCTCGCCGTGCCGTTCGCCAGCTCGGCCGGGACCCTGAAGGGGATCAAGGAGAGCCTCCGCGCCGACCAGATCGTGCTCGACGCGACGGTGCCGCTCGCCCCCGCCGTCGGCGGCAAGCCGACCCAGATGCTCGGCATCTGGCAGGGCTCCGCCGCCCAGCAGACCCAGTCGCTGGTCCCCGAGGGCGTGCGCGTCGTGTCCGGCTTGCACACGCTGGCCGGCGACTCGCTGACGAACCTCGACTACGACCTCGACCAGGACACCCTGATCTGCGGGGACCGCAAGGCCGACAAGGCCGTGATCAGCGAGCTGCTCGGCAAGATCGACGGACTCCGCGTCGTCGACGCCGGCCGCCTCGACCAGAGCCGCACGGTCGAGAGCCTGACCGCCCTGCTGATCGGCATGAACATCCGCTTCAAGACCCACTCGGGCCTGCGGATCACGGGTATTGCGTGACGCAGGACGGCGATGAGCCGGTCGCCTCAGCGGTGACCGGACCAGCCCTGCCCGCCGCGCCCGTGGTGGTGCTGGCGGGCGGCACCGGTGGGGCCAAGCTCGCCCGCGGGCTGGCGGACCACCTGGGCGACGACCTCGTGGTGATCGCCAACACCGGGGACGACAGCGAGATCTACGGCGGCTACGTCGCGCCGGACCCGGACCTGGTGACCTTCTGGCTCGCCGACCGGATCGACGAGCGCGGCTGGGGCCTGGCCGACGACACGTTCGTCGTGATGGACGCGCTGCGCGAGCTCGGCGACGAGATCTGGTTCAACCTCGGCGACCGCGACCTGGCGCTCTGCCTCCGCCGCGCCCGCCGCCTGGCCGAGGGCGCGCGGCTGACCGAGACGCTGGCCGAGGCGGCCACCGCCTACGGCGTCCGCGCCCGCGTGATCCCCCCGAGCGACGACCCGATCCGCACCAAGGTCCGGGCCGGCGATCACTGGTGGGACTTCCAGCCGTTCATGATCCAGCGCCGCGGCGAGGGTCCGGTCCAGGACGTCCGCTTCGACGGGGCCACGAGCGCGTCCGCGACGCCCGAGGCGCTGCAGGCCCTGCGCACCGCCCGCGCGATCATCATCGGTCCGTCGAACCCCGTGATCTCGATCGGTCCGATCCTGGCCATCGACGAGATCCGTCAGGCGATCGTCGACGCGAGCGCGCCCGTCGTCGCCGTCGCCCCCTTCGTCCGCGGCGAAGTGATCAAGGGTCCGACCCGCGCGTTCATGGACTGGGTCGGGGTCCCGGCGTCGACCGTGGGGATCGCCACGATCTACGACGGACTGCTCGACGGGATCGTCACCGACGAGGCGGACGCGGTTCCGAGTCTGCCGACCCGTACCATGGAGACGATGTTGAGCGATCCTGCTGCTCGTCACCGGATCGCCGGCGACGTCATCCGTTTCTGTGCCGAGTTGGCGAGCGCGTCCGACGCCGTCCCGGGCGAGGCACCCCTGTGAAGACCTACGCGATCGTGCCGGTCAAGCGGTTCGGTCAGGCGAAGCAGCGACTGTCCGAGGCCCTCCCGGCCCGCTCGCGGATCGCGTTGATGCAGGCGATGGTCACCGACGTGCTGATCGCCCTGCGCCGCGCCACCCTGGTCGACGGCGTGATCGTGGTGACCGGCGAGGAAGCCGCCGAGCAGATCGCGATCAACTACAACGCCGAGGTCCTGCCCGACCCGCGGGACCTCGGGCACAGCGAGGCCGCAGCGCTCGGCGTCCAGTTCGCGATCTCGCGCGGAGCCACCCGCGTGCTGCTGCTGGCCGCGGACTGTCCCGCGATCGACCCGCTCGAGATCGACGGCCTGCTGGCGACGCCGCCCGAGGGCCGTGAGGTCACGATCGTCCCCGACCGCCACGGCACCGGCACCAACGCGCTGCTGCTGACGCCGCCCGACGTGATGGCCGCCGCGTTCGGCGACGGCAGCCGCGCCCGCCACGCCGAGCTGGCCAAGGCCGCCGGCGCCGCCGTCTACGAGGCGGAGCCCGCGACGCTCGTGCTCGACGTCGACACCGGCGACGACCTGGCCGCGTTGCAGACGCGGCTCGACGAGGTTCGCGGCGGGGCGTCGCACACCCGCGGCCTGCTCCCCCGGATCCTCTGACCAGAGCCGTGGCTGCCGCTCCTCGCGCGCTCACCGTCCGGGCGCTCGACGCCCTGCCCGCCGAGATCGCCCCGGGCGACGACCTGGCCGCGATGATCGTCGCGGCCCACGGGGGCACCGCGTTCGCGTCCGACGACGCCGTCGTCGTGTCGCACAAGGTGATCTCGAAGGCCGAGGGCGCGCTGATCGAACTCTCGACCGTCACGCCCTCGGCACGGGCGATCGCGCTCGCCACCGAGCAGGAGAAAGATCCAGCGCTGATCGAGGTGATCCTCGGTCAGACCGCCGAGATCATCCGCGCCGAACGGGGCGTGCTGATCTGCCGCAGCATCCACGGGTTCGTCTCGGCCAACGCCGGCGTCGACCAATCCAACGTTCGCGACGGCTGGTGCGTGACGCTGCCCGTCGATCCCGACGCGTCGGCCCGGCGGTTGCGCGCCGCGCTGCCCGGCCGACCGGCCGTGGTGATCGCCGACAGCTTCGGCCGCGCGTGGCGTCACGGCCAGGCCGAGATCGCGATCGGTGCGGCCGGGCTGACGGTCGCCGACGATCAGCGCGGCGACCTGGACCGCGAGGGTCGCGAGATGCGCGCCACGGTGATCGCGACCGCCGATCACGTGGCGTCGGCCGCCGACCTGGTCCGGCACAAGACCTCCGGCCAGCCCGCGGTGGTCGTCGAGGGCCTCGGAGACGCCGTCACGGCGGACGACGGTCCCGGCGCGCGTGCGCTGGTGCGCGCCGCCGACGAGGACCTGTTCGGCGCCCGCTGAACTCAGACGATCGCGTCGATCCGCAGGTGGCGGGCACCGCGCGGCGTGGTGACGGTGACGACCTCGCCGACCTTGCGGCCCATCACGGCCCCGGCGACCGGCGACTCGATCGAGATCTTGCCGGCGGAGGCGTCGGCCTCGGCCGCGCCGACCAGCGTCCAGGTCTGGGTCTTCTCGGTGTCCTCGTCGATCAGCGTGACCGTCGCGCCGAAGCCGACTTCCTGGTGGTCGGTCGAGACCTCCGTGACCACGGCGTTGCGCCGGCGCTCGGAAAGCGCCGCGATCCGGGTCTCGAGGTGCGCCTGGTCGTCCTTCGCCTGGTGGTACTCGGCGTTCTCCTTCAGATCACCCAGTTCGCGCGCACGCTGAATACGGGCGGCGATGTCGCGACGGGCCGGGCCCTCCAGCTCTTCCAGCTCGGCCTTGAGGGCTTCCAAGCCCTCTGGGGTGATCGACTCGCCTACGGTCTCCATCACGACACCGTAGCGGCATCGGAGCATCGACCTCCGCGACGATGTGTCGATGTCTGGATCGCAGGACCCCAAACGCTCGACCACCCTCAACCGCAGGACCCTCCGCCGACGACGGCCTCTCCCGATCGCCTTCCGGCTCACCGCCCTCGCCGCGAGTGCCGCCCTGCTGGCCGGCTGCGGCGGCTCCGACGACGCCTCACCGTCCTCGACATCGACGGCCACGGCCGCCGCGACGCCCACCACCCTCGACCTGACCCTCGACTTCGCGCCGAACGCGGTCCACAGCGGGCTCTACGTCGCCCAGCAGGACGGGTCGCTCGACGCCGCCGGTCTCGACCTGAAGATCCGCGTGCCCGGCTCCGGTGCCGACGGCGCCAAGCTGCTGGCCGCCGGCCGCACCGACCTGGCGATCATGGACATCCACGACGTCGCGCTCGCGCAGGAGCAGGGTGCCGAGCTGGTCGCCGTCGGCGCGATCGTCCAACGCCCGCTCGCCGCGGTGCTCGCCTCCCGCGGCATCGACCGCCCCCGCGACCTCGAGGGCGAGCGCGTCGGCGTGACCGGCCTGCCGAGCGACGAGGCCGCCCTCGACCAGATCGTGCGCGGCGACGGCGGAGACCCGAAGAAGGTCCGCCGCGTCGAGATCGGCTTCGAGGCCGTCGCCTCGGTGCTGAGCGGCCGGGTCGCCGCCGCGATCGGCTTCTGGAACGCCGAGGGCGTCGCCCTCCAGACCCGCCGCCCGAGCACCTCGGTCTTCCGGCTCGACGAGTTCGGCGCGCCGGTCTACCCCGAGCTGCTGCTGATGTCGACGCCCGAGACGCTCGATGAGCACGGCGACGCGATCGAGCGCCTGACCGGCGCCCTCGCGACCGCCTACCAAGCCGTGGCCACCGAATCCGACGAGCAGGACGCCGCGACGATCGAGGCGCTGACCGCCGGTTCCGGCGACAAGACGATCGACCCGGACACGACTGCGGCGCAGCTGCGCGCCGTCCGCCCCGCCCTGCTGACCGAGGACGGTCGGGCCCTCGCGATCGACCGCGAGCAGATGCGCAAGTGGGCGACCTGGGAAGCCGCGTCCGGGATCACCAAGGATCCGCCGGACGTCGACGCCCTGATCTGGTCCCGCGCCCCGGGCCGCTAGCCCCGAGCGCGACTCCGCCCGGCCCCGCCGGCCGGCACGCCGATCAGTCGGCGAGCAACGCGGTCAACAGGTCTCCGCCCTCGCGCACGAAGCGCGAGCGCGGGACCACCTGATCGAGCCCGGCGTCGAGCGCCGCGGCCCGGACCTCCGGCTCGACGTGCGCGAAGCACGCCAGTACCGGGACCCCGGGAGGACGAGCGTCGGCGAGATCCTCGGCCCGCTCGATCCCGTCGGAGGTCAGGTCGACGACGATCGCGTCGACCGGATCCTCGGCGTCGACCGCGGTCAACGCCTCGAGGTCCTTGGCCAGGACCCCGTCGTAGCCGGCGGCCTGGACGATCTCCACGCCCTGGCTCCCGAACAGCAGATCAGCCGAGAGGACGGCGATGCGCACGTGTGCCTGCTTCCCTTGTCGTGTTCGACCGTCGCGTCAGTGCGCGCGCAGCCGGCGGAACTCCTGGCGGGCGGTCTCTCCGCGCCCCCACATCGGCTCGACCTCGGCGCGTCCGACGCGCACGTCGCGGACGACCAGCTCACCGGCGAGGCCTCCCTCGTCGAGCAGCCGGAGCGCGCTCTGCACGGCGGTCGGGGCCGCCGCGTGCCCGAACCGGTGCGCGACCAGGATCCGCCAGTGCCAGTCGTTCTGCGAGTACGGCTGGGCGTTGCACGTCGTGGTGACGTAGGTGGCGGCTTCGACGTAGCGGTCCTCGTCCTCGATCCGCAGATCGAGCGAGAGGTCCGTCCAGTCGTCGGGAAGCGAGTCGAGGACGCGTTGGAAGGTCTCCTCAAGCGACATCTCCCGTGACTTTACCCGGCCTGGCGGCTTCGTTCCCTACGGACCGGTGAACAACGACCGCTACGGTTGGTCGTGATGGACGAACCGCGCCCGCTGTCCCGGATCGATGTCCCCTCGCCCGCCCCGGCGAAGGACGACGCAGGCGCGTACCGCGCGCTCACGTCGTCCGCGGCCTGGGTCGACCGCTCGGAGTCCGGAAAGCTCGCCCTGACCGGCGACGGAGCGGCCGAGTTCCTCAACGGCCAGGTGACCGCCGACGTGCTTGCGCTGGAGCCCGGGCACGGGACCTACGCGGCGTTGCTGACGTCGAAGGGCAAGATCATCAGCGACCTGCGGATCCTCGCGGTCGAGGACGGCGGCGGGTCCGAGCTGCTGCTGCTCTGCGAGCGCAGCGGCCTGCAGGCGCTGTTCGACCACCTGCGGCGCCACCTGATCGGCTTCGACGCCGAGCTGCACAAGCGGACCGTCCAGCAGACCCTGCACAGCGTGATCGGCCCGCGGATCCCCGCCGCGCTGACGGCCTCGCTCGGCCCAGCCCCGCACGACCACGTCTCCGCCACCCTGGCGGACGTCCCGGTCCGGCTGGTGCGGACCACGCTCGGCGTCGACGTGGTCGCGTCCGCCGAGGACGGGCCGGCGGTCTCCGCGGCGCTGCGCGACGCCGGACTGCCCGAGGTCGACGACGCGGCCGCCGAGATCGTCCGCGTCGAGGCCGGGATCCCGCGTCTGCATCACGACATCGACGACGGCGTGATGCCGGCCGAGGCCGGGATCGTCGAGCAGGCCGTCAGCTTCACCAAGGGGTGCTACGTCGGCCAGGAGACGGTCGCTCGTCTGCACTGGCGCGGCCGGCCGAACCGGCATCTGCGGGGCCTGCAGCTCGACCGAGCCGTGCCCGTCGGCACCGCGCTGTTCGCCGAGGAGCGGCAGGTCGGGAGCGTCACGAGCATCGTGGAATCCCCCGAGCGCGGCCCGATCGCGCTGGCCCTGATCCGCCGCGAGGTCGAGCCGGGAGGGACCGTCGTCGCCCGTCCCGACGAGGGAGCGCCGACGACCGCGCAGGTCGTCGCGCTGCCGTTCGCCGGGACGACGGCGTAGACCCGCAGGGGGCCCGCACCCGACCCGCGGCGAGATCGATGCCGAGTCCGTTCGCGACCTGGGGTAGGGTTGTCGCACGATCGTCGGTGGGACGCCCGCGACGACGTGACCGGGGAGAGGCTTTCGAGGCGATGTACGCGTTGCGCAGGACTATCGGGTTGTTGATGACCGGCACGGCCGCCGTCGGGGTGCTCTCCGCGTGCGGCGCGGTCGACGCGAGCGTCAAGCCGACCGACGCCCGCCCGCCCGCCGACGTCACCGTCCGCGCGGCGATCACCGACGACGGTCTGCACATCTCGCCGACGAAGATCGGCGGCGGTCCGGTCCGGCTGATCTTCTCCAACCAGACGACCCGTCCGGTCCGCGGGATGCTGTCGGGCGGCGAAGCGGACCGGCGCCGGACGCGGCAGCCGATCGCCCCGGGCAGCACCGCCACGATCACCACGATCGTCGCCGAGGGCGGCTACCGCGTGATCGCCGGCAAGGGCACCGAGCGTCAGGCGACCCTGACCGTCGGCCCCGAGCGCGAGAGCTCGGACGGGGACCTCTTCCTGCCCTGAGTCGCGGTCCGTGGCAGCCGCTGACCGGCGGATCTCGCCACCGAGTTCCTCGGTCAGGAAACCAGCCTTGACTCTCGGACCCCGGTAACGACCTCCTTGGTCCCCGACCACCACGGCTCCACGAGTACCTGATCAACGGTCTGGGCCCCGGTATACCAGTCGTTTTGCGGTCCCCCCGAACGGCGGGTAGGCTTCGGCCGATGTCGGTTGATCTTGCCCCCCTGCACAACCCGCGAACCGCCCTCGGCGAGCTGCCCGCGACGATGTCCGCCTGGGCGATTCGCGAGGACCGCCTCGGCGAGCCCAAGGACGCGATTCAGCTCGAAGAGGTCGAGGTCCCGCAGCCGGGCCCGTTCGAGGTCGTTGTCCGCGTGATGGCCGCGGGCGTGAACTTCAACAACGTCTGGGCCGCCCTCGGGCAGCCCGTCTCGGTCTTCAAGTACGGCGACCACCCCGAGTTCGGCCACCACATCGGAGGCTCCGACGCGTCGGGCATCGTCTGGAAGGTCGGCGAGGGCGTCACCCGCTGGAAGGAAGGCGACGAGGTCGTCATCCATTGCAACCAGGCTTCCTACGAGGACGTCGAGGTCCACGGCCTCGACCCGCTGGCCGCACCGTCGCAGCGGATCTGGGCCTACGAGACCACGTGGGGCTCGTTCGCCGAGTTCTGCAAGGTCCAGGCCCAGCAGCTGCTGCCCAAGCCCAAGCACCTGTCGTGGGCGGAGGCGGCCTCGTACGGCCTGACGTACTTCACCGCCTACCGGATGCTGATGGACCGCGCGCAGGTCAAGGCCGGCGACAAGGTCCTGATCTGGGGCGCCGCCGGCGGCCTGGGCGTGTTCGCGATCCAGCTCTGCCAGGCGGCCGGCGCCGAGTGCGTCGGCGTCGTCTCCTCCGACGAGAAGGGCGAGCTCGTCAAGCAGCTCGGCGCCGTCGACTACATCAACCGCAACGACTTCAAGGGCATGATGCGCACCGGCGACGAGACGCCGGAGCAGGAGAAGGAGCGCTTCGGCGTCTCCCGTGCCTTCGCCAAGAAGGTCAAGGAGCTGCTCGGCGACGCGCCCGACATCGTCTTCGAGCACGTCGGCAAGGCGACGTTCCCGACCTCGGTCTTCACCGTCAAGCCGTTCGGCAAGGTCGTGATCTGCGGCGCCACCTCCGGCTACACGCTCGACTTCGACGTCCGCTACCTGTGGATGAAGCAGAAGGAGATCATCGGCTCGCACTTCGCCAACGCGTACCAGTGCATGAAGGCCAACGCCCTGATCGACGAGGGCAAGGTCCGCCCCGTGCTCTGGAAGACGGTCGGCTTCGAGGAGACGGCCAACGTCCACCAGCTGATGCGCGACAACAAGCACTCCGGCAAGATCGCGATCCTCGTCGGCGCGAAGGACGCGGAGGAAGGCCGCACCGACACGTCTTCCGGACGCCCGGGCGCGATTCATGCTGAAGTAGGGGCTTGATATGCCCGGCCTCGCCTATAACCTGCCGTACTACGCCACCGGCCTGCGCGCCGATCAGCTCGCCGAGGCGCTCGACGAGCTGACCCCCGAGCTCTTGCGGCTCGGCGCGCTCGAGGTCCGGCTCTACCGATCGAACGAGGACGCCTACAAGTTCTTCCAGGTGATCCACGTCGCGGACAAGGTGGCGTGGACGAAGATCTGGAACGGCGAGGCGTTCGTGCGCTTCCGCACCGTGTGCAGCCCCTGGTACCAGAAGCCGCTGGCCTACGCCCCGCAGCAGCTGATCTCGCGTGGCGTGGCCCCCGGTGTCACCGACGTGTTCGCGGACGATCCGTTCGCGACGCCGACGCCGATCGACGCGGAGCCCGCGATCTCCTAGATCCGAGCGCCACACGCCCCGGAGCCACGGCTCCGGGGCCGTTGAGAGCGGTACGACGGGCGCTTCGGCGCCCGTCGTCGTTCCCGGGGTGATCGCGCGTCGGTGGCCGCCCCGAGGACCGGCCGCCCCGAGGTCGCGTCAGGCCTGCTCGAGCGGGGCCATCGTCAGGCCCGCGTCCCGCAGCTGCTCCCAGTAGTGCTCGGCCAGCTCCTTGTGGCCGGTCCAGACGATCGCCGCGCCGGTGCGGTGGATCGCATCCGCGATGCCGAGCCCCGCCTCGTACGTCATGCCCGGGATGTACCGCGCAAGGATCGCCGCGACACCCTCGAAGGTGTTGTGGTCGTCGTTGCGCACGATCACGTTCCACGCGCCGCCGAGACCGGTTCCCGGTCCGTCGAGGCGCGTGTGTTCGATGGTCTGACTCACGGCCGTGCAGGGTAGCGCGGATCGACGGGGATCATGCGGTCGACTCGTCGATCGTCGGAGCGGACGAGAGTCCGGCGGGGGCTTCGAGCTCGCCGGCGTCGACCTTCTTCCAGTAGCGGTCGAGGCCGCCCCAGAGGCCTTCGAACGGGCCCGCCGCGTAGTACGTCGGCAGTCCGGCCTCGCCCGCACGCTCCAGGACCCAGGCGCGGATCCACTCGGCCATCTCCATCCCGTCGGCCGACTTGCGGGCCGCCTCGGCGTAGAGGTCGAGCGTCTCGTGGAGCGTCGCCAGCTGGTCCTGGACATCGTCGGTCGTCTGCCCGAAGTGCATGTAGGCCAGTCCGCGGGGCTCCCACGCGGCGACCGTGTCGACCGAGCGGTGCCAGGCGGGGATGTCGATGTCCGGCGGCGGCGTCGGCGGCAGCGCCGGTCCCCCGTCGATCCGGATCCCGGCGACGTCGCCGGTGAACGCGACCCCGCTGGGCCGGTGGAGGTACGAGACGTGGTGCTGGGCGTGTCCGGGCGTGTAGGCGACCTCCCACGGACCCTCGACCTCGCCGCCCTGCAGCACGCGGACGTTCTTCTCGGGGATCGGGATGACCTTGCCCCAGAGCACGTCGAAGTAGTCGCCGAAGACCTTGCGCGCACTGGAGACCAGCCGCGTCGGGTCGATCATGTGGTGGGCGCCGCGCTCGTGGACCCAGACCTCGACGTCCGGAAAGCGCTCGACCAGCGCCCCCGTGCCCCCGGCGTGGTCGAAGTGGATGTGGGTCAGCAGGATCGCGCGCGGCGTGGCGCCGTCGAGCGCGTCGAGCACGCGGTCGATCGTCTGCTCGCAGCCGGGATCGACGATCACGTCGCCCATCAGGTGCGCGCTCATCGACTTCGCCTGTCCCAGGTGCAGCAGGTCGATCGTCTGCGGTTGCAACGTACTCACGGTGTTCAGCCTAGTTCAGGCGCGGCCGGATCGCGATGCAGGACGTGGTCGCGGGCGACCTCGAGCAGGGTCCGCACGTGGTCGTCGTCGAGCGCGTAGTAGACGCTGCGGCCGACCTTGCGGAACCGCACCACGCGAGCGCTGCGCAGCAGCCGCAGACTATGCGAGCAGGCCGTCTCGCTGAGCCCGGTGACCGAGGCGAGCGCCCCGACCCGCAGCTCCCCCGCGCTGTGCAGCGCGAGGATGATCCGCACCCGTCCCGGATCGGCCAGCACCTGGAACGTCTCCGCCAGACGCAGCGCCGCGTCGGGGTCGGGGATCTCGGCCGCGGCCCGGGCGATCCGCGCCGCGTCGTCGGTCGGGTCGACCGGAGCGGCGGCGAGCGGGTCGTCGGTGGGACTGGGCATGCCCCGAGCCTAGCGCCGCCACGCCCCCGCGCCGCCCCCGACGGCAGGATCGTTGCGCGCCGCCGGCCCTGCTGATACCTTCATAGTTGTTCAGATGTTCCTATGAATGGGAGCAGGAACCGTTCTCATGAGCCACGATCATCAGCACGCCGCCGTCTCCGCCGGCGCCCGACACCGCCGACCGCTGGCGATCGCCCTGGTGCTGACCGCGGCGTTCGTGCTCGTCGAATTCGTCGTCGGCTTCTCGATCGGCTCGCTCGCACTGATCTCGGACGCGGGCCACATGCTGACCGACACGGTCGGCCTGGCGATGGCGCTGATCGCGATCACCCTGGCCCAGCGCGCCGCCGGCCCGCAGCAGACCTACGGGCGCTACCGCCTGGAGTCGTTCGCCGCGCTCGGCAACGCGGTCCTGCTGCTCGGCGTCGCGATCTACGTGCTCTACGAGGCCGTAGGCCGGTTCCAGGACCCGTCCGAGGTCCCCGGGCTCGGCCTGATGGTGGTCGCCGCCATCGGTCTCGCGATCAACGTCGTCTCGTTCCTGCTGCTGCGGGCGGGGGCATCCGAGAGCCTCAACCTGCGCGGCGCGTTCCTCGAGGTCGCCGCCGACATGATCGGCTCGGTCGGCGTCCTGCTCGCCGGCGCGGTGACGCTGATCAGCGGCTGGCCGTACGCCGACCCGATCGTCGGTGTGGCGATCGGCCTGTTCGTGGTGCCGCGGGCGCTGCGTCTCGGCCGGGATGCGGTCCGCGTCCTGATGGAAGGCGCTCCGGTGGACGTCGACGTCGCTGCCGTTCGCGCGGCGCTGGTCGAGCTGCCCGGGGTCGACGACGTCCACGACCTGCACGTCTGGACCCTGACGTCCGGGACCGACATCGCCACCGCTCACCTACGGCTGCGCCCCGGCGCCGACGGCGGGGAGGTCGTCGCCGCGGCGACCGCGCTGCTCCGCGACCGGTTCGGACTCGGCCACACCACCGTCCAGGCCGAGGACTCCGGCCACCCCGACTGCGACCCCGTGATCTGAGATGCCGACGACCGCACCCCCGTCCCACGCCGGCCCCCACGACTTCCGCATCAGCGGGATGGACTGCGGCGACTGCGCCAGCCGCATCGAACGCACCGTTGCCCGCCTGCCCGGCGTCACGGCGGTGTCGGTCAGCCTGATCGGCGGCCGGATGTCGGTCGACCTCGACGGGAGGGGCAGCGACGCCGTCGCCGTGCGCGAGCGGGTCACGCAGCTCGGCTTCGGCGTCACCGAAGGCCGGAACGACAACGTGCCCGGGCAACCCGACGCGGCGGAGGATGCAGACCAGCGGCCCGCCGCCCGCCGCGCACTGCAGGCCTGGACCCACGGCAGCGACGGGATCACCGCGATCGCCTCGCTGCTGTTGGTGCTCGCGGTCGTCGCGGACCTGCTGCTCGGTGCATCCCCCGCCCTTACCGTCGCGCTCTACTTGGCGCCGGTCGTGGTCGGTGGCCTGACCATCGCTCGCACGGGCATCGTCGGCAGCTGGGCCAGCCGCAGCCCCGACATGAACCTGCTGATGACGATCGCCGTGGTCGGCGCTGCTGCGATCGGCGCGTGGGCCGAGGCGGCGCTCGTGGTGGTGCTGTTCTCGATCGGCGAGGCGCTCGAACGCCGTGCCGTCGGCCGCGCCCGCCGCGAGCTCGAGAGCCTCGTCTCGCTGACCCCCGACACCGCGCGGGTGCTCGTCTCGCGCACCTGCGACGACGGCTGCGCCCACGAGCAGGAAGAGATCCGACCGGCCCGGGACGTCCGGATCGGCGACCGGATCGTGGCCCTCCCCGGCGACCGCCTGCCGACCGACGGCACGATCGTCGAGGGCCGCTCGTCGCTCGACCAGGCGGCGATCACCGGCGAATCGGTGCCCGTCGACCGTGAGCCCGGCGACGCCGTCTTCGCGGGCACGATCAACGGCGAGGGCCGGCTGGTCGTCGACGTCACGGTCGCCCCCGGCGACACGACGCTCGACCGGATCGGCCGGCTGGTCGCCGAGGCACAGGCGCAGCGCTCCCCCGCCGAGCGATGGGTGACCCGCTTCGCGCAGATCTACACCCCGATCGTGATCGGCCTGGCCGTCGCGGTCGCGGTGATCCCGACCGTCACCGGGCTGCTGAGCTTCGACGACGCCTTCTACGCCGCGCTCGCGCTGCTGATCCTCGCCTGCCCCTGCGCGCTCGTGCTCTCGACGCCGGTGTCGATCGTCTCGGCCCTTGGTCGTGCGTCGGCCGCCGGCGTGCTGGTCAAGGGTGGCGCCCACCTGGAGCGCGCCGCCACGATCCGCACCGTCGCGTTCGACAAGACGGGCACCCTGACCGAGGGGGTGCCGGTCGTCACCCGCGTCGTGCCGTTCGACCTCGCGCCGGACGAGTTGCTGCGGCTCGCGGCGTCCGTCGAGCAGGGCTCCGCGCACCCGCTGGCGACCGCGATCGTCACCGCCGCGCGCGACGCCGACGAGCGACCGCTGCCCGCCATGACCGACGGTCGCGCGCTAACCGGGCTCGGCGCCGTCGGCACCGTCGACGGTCACGTCGTCCGCGTCGGCAGCCCGCGCCTGCTCGCGAACGGCCACGAGCATACGGCGACCGCCGACGACCGCACGGCCGCGGCGGTCGACGAGCTGCGAAAGGCCGGTGCCACCGTCGTGCTCGTCGAGCGCGACGGTCGTGTCGTTGGCGCGCTCGGCCTCGCGGACCAGCCCCGCGCGTCCGCCCGTGAGGCGATCGGCCAGCTCGCGCGGCTCGGGATCCACGGGACGGTGATGCTCACCGGCGACCATCCCGTGACCGCCCGCGCCGTCGCCGCCGAGCTCGGCGTGCGCGACGTCCGAGCCGACCTGCTGCCCGAGGACAAGGCCGCCGCGGTCTCGCAGCTCGGGCGCGGCGTGGCGATGGTCGGCGATGGGGTCAACGACGCCCCCGCGCTGGCCCGAGCCGACATCGGACTGGCGATGGGCAGCGCGGGCAGCGACACCGCGATCGAGGTCGCCGACATCGCCCTGCTCGGCGACGATCCGCGCAAGGTCGCGGGCCTGATCGGCCTGGCCCGCTGGACCCGCGCGGTGGTCCGTCAGAACATCGCCTTCTCGCTCGGCACCAAGCTGATCGCCGCGGTATTCCTCCTGTTCGGGGCACTGCCGCTGTGGGCGGCAGTCGGCGTCGACGTCGGCGCGTCGCTGATCGTGGTCGCGAACGGCCTACGGCTCGTCAACCACCGTCCGCTCGGCGCCGCACGGCGACTGCCGCTGCTCGGCACGTAGCGCTCGCCGCCACCAGTGCGATTCGGCACGCTCCGAACGTGGCGATCCGCATCAACGGTGGACGGCGAGAACCCCGCCGATCGGGGGGCGTCATACAATCCCGCCATGAGCAGCCCTCGTCTTCCGCAGCCGGACCGTCCCTGGCTGATGCGGACCTACGCCGGCCACTCCACGGCGAAGGCGTCCAACGAGCTCTACCGCGGCAACCTGGCCAAGGGCCAGACCGGCCTCTCGGTGGCGTTCGATCTGCCCACGCAGACCGGCTACGACCCCGACGACCAGCTCTCGCGCGGTGAAGTCGGCAAGGTCGGCGTCCCCGTCTCGCACATCGGCGACATGCGGACGCTGATGGACGGCATCCCGCTGAAGACGATGAACACCTCGATGACGATCAACGCGGTCGCCGCGTGGATGCTCTCGATGTACATCGTGGCCGCCGAGGAGCAGAACGCGGACGACGATCCCGAAGCGGTCCAGAAGGCGCTCCAGGGCACGACCCAGAACGACATCATCAAGGAGTTCCTGGCGCGCGGCACGTACGCGTTCCCGCCCGGCCCCTCGATGCGGCTGATCGCGGACATGATCGCCTACACGGTCGAGCACGTCCCGAAGTGGAACCCGATCAACATCTGCAGCTACCACCTGCAGGAGGCGGGCGCGACGCCCGTCCAGGAGATCGCCTACGCGATGTCCAACGCGATCGCGGTGCTCGACGCGGCCGCCGAGAAGGTCGACCCGTCGGTGATGCCGAAGGTCTTCAGCCGGATCAGCTTCTTCGTCAACGCCGGCGTGCGGTTCATCGAGGAGCACGCCAAGCTCCGCGCGATGGGCGTGCTCTGGGAGGAGCTCGGCCGCACCCGCTACGGGATCACCGACGAGAAGGCCCTGCGGTTCCGCTACGGCGTCCAGGTCAACTCGCTCGGCCTGACCGAGGCCCAGCCCGAGAACAACGTCCAGCGGATCGTGCTCGAGGCACTCGCCGTCACGCTCGGTCGCAACGCCCGCGCCCGCGCCCTGCAGCTGCCGGCGTGGAACGAGGCGCTCGGCCTGCCCCGCGCCTGGGACCAGCAGTGGGCGCTGCGGATCCAGCAGATCCTCGCGTTCGAGACCGACCTGCTCGAGTACCCCGACATCTTCGAGGGCTCGGTCGTGATGGAGGGCCTGGTCAACGAGCTGCTCGAGGGCGCGCGGGCCGAGATGGAGGTCGTCCAGGAGCACGGCGGCGCCGTCCAGGCCGTCGACTACATGAAGTCCTCGCTGGTCGAGAGCCACCGCGAGCGGATTCAGCGGATCGAGGCCGGCCAGCAGATCGTCGTCGGGATCAACAAGTACACCGAGACCGAGTCCTCCCCCCTGACCGCGGCGGGCGACGGCGGGATCATGACCGTCGACCACGCCGTCGAGCAGCAGGCCAAGGACGCGATCGCCGAGTGGCGCGCGGGACGCGACCAGATCGCCGTCGACGAGGCGCTGACCCGGCTGGCCGCCGCCGCGGCCGGTGACGACAACATCATGCCCGCGTCGATCGAGGCCGCCCGGGCCGGCGTCACCACCGGCGAGTGGGCGAAGACGCTGCGCGCCGCCTTCGGCGAGTACCGCGGACCGACCGGCGTCGGCGAGGCCGCGGCGACGCTGGAGTCCAGCGACGCGGTCCAGGCGATCCAGAGCGAGGTCGAGCGGGTCTCCGAGGCGATCGGACGCCGGATCAAGATCCTCGTCGGCAAGCCCGGCCTGGACGGCCACTCCAACGGCGCCGAGCAGATCGCCGTGCGCGCCCGCGACGTCGGCATGGACGTGGTCTACGAGGGCATCCGGCTGACGCCCGAGCAGATCACCCACAGTGCCGTCCAGGAGGGCGTCCACGTGATCGGCCTGTCGATCCTCTCGGGCAGCCACCTGGAGCTGATCCCCGCCGTGATCGACGAGCTGCGGGCCAAGGGCGTCGACGTCCCGGTCGTCGTCGGCGGGATCATCCCCGAGGCCGACGTGGCGCCGCTGAAGGCCGCCGGCGTGGCCGGGGTCTACACCCCGAAGGACTTCGACATCTCGGTGATCATGGGCGACATCGTCCGGATCGTCGCCGAGACCAACGGCGTGCTCGACGAGGCCGGCGTGCCGGCCCCGACGGGCGGGACCGTCGAGTAGCGACGGCGCTGTCCCCGCTCGGTCACGCCGGCCGAGCGGGTTACTCGCGGTCGTCCGGCGGCTGTGGCCGCTGGACGGCGC
>Ga0265296_1001956_pt1 | contig 21886 bp, 17 predicted proteins | sample MunlanPumphouse1_FD_189073 | JGI IMG/M metagenome (GOLD analysis project Ga0265296, IMG submission 189073) | Groundwater microbial communities from a municipal landfill in Southern Ontario, Canada - Pumphouse #1 | ecosystem: Environmental > Aquatic > Deep subsurface > Groundwater | place... | reverse complement strand
GCCCTCGAACGCCACCGCAGCGACTTCCAATTGGCCGAAGGCAAGAGTGATCAGCCACTGCTGGTCAGCGGCCATTTCCTCGCCCTGACCGAACACCCGAAAGCCAAATGGAACGACCTGTGGCTGCTCACTGAAGTCCTGCACGAAGGCAAGCAGCCGCAAGTGCTCGAAGAGTCGGTGACCAGCGACACCACCGCGCTGAAAGACGATTTCCACCAGGGCTACCGCAACCGCTTCCAGGCCACGCCGTGGGACGTGCCCAACCGCCCGCCGCTACGCCATCCGAAACCACGCATCCTCGGCAGCCAGAGCGCGGTGGTCACCGGCCCGAAAGGCGAAGAAATCCACTGCGACGAATACGGCCGGGTCAAAGTCCAGTTTCACTGGGACCGCGAAGGCCAGGCCGACGACAAGACCAGCTGCTGGCTGCGCGTCTCCAGCGCCTGGGCCGGCGCCCAGTATGGCGGCATCGCCATCCCGCGCATTGGCATGGAAGTGCTCGTCACCTTCCTTGAAGGCGACCCCGATCAACCGCTGATCAGCGGTTGCTTGTACCACAAAGAAAACACCGTCCCCTATCCACTGCCGGCGAACAAGACCCGCAGCACTTTCAAGACCCTGAGTTCCATGGGTGGTGGCGGCTACAACGAACTGCGCATCGAAGACAAAAAAGGTCAGGAACAAATCTACCTGCACGCCCAGCGCGACTGGGACGAGAACATCGAGCACGACCAGAAAATCCGCGTCGGCAACGAACGCCACGACACCGTCGAACAGAACAGCTACACCGAGTTCAAGGCCGAAGAACACCACACCGTCTACGCCGACCGCAAAGTCGAAACCCGCGCCAACGACCACCTCACCGTCGGCGTGAACCAGCACATCAAGATCGGCACCGGCCAGTTCATCGACGCCGGCCAGGAAATCCACCTGAGCAGCGGCATGAAAGTGGTGATGGAGGCTGGTGCGGAACTCACGCTGATCGGCGGCGGCAGCTTCATCAAGATCGACGCTGGTGGCGTGACCATGAGTGGGCCGGTGATCAACATGAACTCCGGCGGCAGCCCCGGCGTTGGTACGGGCGCCGCGCCGTTGATGCCGGGACCTTTGAAACAGGCAGCTGCAGATAAGGCTGGGCAGGTAGTGAAACCTTCGCTCGGTTCGTTCAAAGCTCAATCGAAGGCAGGCGTCTTGCTGCCCACTCCATCATGTCATCTGGATGCGAGCGGTCATTGCCCGATCCACCAACCCGGTGCGTCGACATGATTGAGTCCATCGAATCGCCGTTCAAACAGTCCACGACGACAGGCGCGATGTGTCTGATTCTGGACAGAAGCTTTGATGCGGATCTGCTCAGTCACTTGTTCCAGAGTGACGAACAGTACCGCCCCAGCTGCCTTCCACTGTTCACCAATACCCGCTACGCAGACTTGCAACCAGCAGGCCCATACGTCGTCCTGTATCCGGAGAGGCAAACCGTTGCTCCCTACGTCAGCACTTTGCTGGAGCAGTCTGATGCAGGTTGCGTCGCCTGGTTAAGCGACTCCGCTTTGCTGGATCAGGGCGTGGAACACTGGCGCAGCTTGCTGACCGTGCGCACCGACGAAGAACCGCAACAGATGATGCGTTTCTTCGATCCGAGCTGGCTCGAACCGTTGCTGCTTGCACTCGACGAGACCGAAAGAGCGCAGTTCATGGGGCCGTTCAGCGCGCTGGCATGGCGTAACGAGATTGGCTGGCGCTTCTACGCAAAACCTCCTCACACCCCGCCGACGGCCAAGCAGCCACCGGCATGGCTATACGTGGGCGAAGAACGTCAGGCATTGATCGAACAGGGCCGGCTCAGAGTCATCGCCACGCGCTTCGCGGACGATTACCGCGAGGTTCTGCCGACGGATGACCGCGTCGAGTTCGTTCATCGCCAGTTACTGGCCGCAAAAGATACGGGATACGAGCAAATGGCCGATCAGGAGCGCTGGCTTCGCGTAGCGATCCAGCGTGGCGACCGATTCTGGAAGCAGCCGCCCGCCACCGAGTTGCTCGCGCGTGACGACATAGCGCTCGGCGACAAGCTGACTCAACTGGAAAGCCTGTGAATCACAAGGACGATGAGCAATGAGCACCACCTACACCGTTAAGAGCGGCGACACTCTTGGCAGCATTGCCGCCGCCAACAAATGCTCCGTGGCCGATCTACGAGCGCTGAATCCGATCATCACCGACCCCAACCACATCAAGCCTGGATGGGCGCTGCAATTGCCGGCAGCCAAGGTTTTGCCGCCGCCGAAACACGCCGAGAACAAGAGCACCACAGCCGTCAAAGGCGCAGTCGAATGCCAGGATGAACTGGTCGACGTCATCCACATCACCGGCGACGATCACTTTTACGTGCTGACGGAAAAAGAATCGAAAGAGCTGCAGAAGCAATCCGACCTCGTCAAAAAACTCATGGACGAGCTGCACCAGAATCTCGCCAAGGCGACCGAAGCCAGGCTGTGCGCCAAGACCAAAGATCCGCAAGCCAATTGCACCTGCACGCGCTGCATCAAGGATGCCTGGAACGCCAAGGCTGAAGAAGCCGGGCTGCTGCAGCGCTCGCCTCCGGTTGTGGCAAAACCGAAAGCTGTCATCGAGCGCAAGGAAGACCTGCAAGGCCAATTGGCGACGGTGCAGAAGGCCCGCGATTGGTATCAGCGTTACACGCCCCAGCCGGCTTTTGAAGGCAGCTATCTGGAAACCAACTGGGAGGGCTTGCGCGCTAAAAAAGTCGCTGAACTGAACGCCGAGATTCAATCGCTGCGCACCCGCATCGCCGCGCAAGGCAAAGCCGAAGCTGGCGACAGCTCTACGAGTGCCAGCGGTGCAGCTCCGGATCTCAAGCACGGCAAAGGCAAAGGCACCGAGACGCAAAAAGGCAAGCAGGTCAAAACCGGCATCACCGTCGTCGAGTACATCTCCTTCAGCGATCCGACCCGACGCCACTACATTCCAGTGCGCACCCGAGAAGAATTCACCTGGCGGGTCAAAGTGCCGACCACCGTGATGCGTGGCAAACCGCTGGATAAAAATCTGGCCAAGGATTTGCTCAAGGACATCCGCACCGCTGTCAGCGATGGCCGCAAGACCAGCCCGCTGGGCAGCCTCGAGGCCAAGTTCACCTCTTGGACGAGCAAGGACGACAACCTACTCAACGCCCTGCATAAAGAATGCTCGTGGACATCCAACGAAGCCGACTCGGCCAAATACGCCGTATCGGCCGAAGCTCACGCCTTTCGCTTTGCCGCAACGGCCAGCGCCGGGATCAACAGCTGGGAGCCCGGCAAAGGCAACGTCGAAGTCGGCGTCAAAGCCAGCGCCGCCATCTCGCTGGCTGAAGGCTCGATAGCGCTGAAGAGTTACTTTCCGGATCAGGGCGGTTACGTGGTGCGCATGCCCTACCGCAACGCCGAAGGCAAAGAAGTCGTCAGCGACATCGGCATCTTCCGCCTCGACGGCAAGGTCGAGCTATCGTGTTTCGCTGGCGCGACGGCCCAAGGCCAAGCTGGCGTCAAAGCCCAATACAAACCCAAGGAAGTAGAAGCCTCCGGGGCAACAGCTCTGCTAAGCCCGCCCGACATGGCCGTCGACAAGAAACGCGGCGGCAGCCTGGGATTGAAAGGCAACGCCTTTGCCGGCGTGCAAGGCGGAGGCACCGTCACCGGCACGTTGAAGTGGCTTGATTCAACCAAACAAGGGGTCGGCAAGATCGTCGCAGGACAGGCGAACGACAGCGGCAGCACAGACTGGTCGAGCCTGGTGGAGATCAAGGCTGAGGGGAACGCGGCGCTGGGTATTGGGGCTGGTTTTGATTTTGGGATTGAGATTACCGAAAACCGTTTGGCAATAAATTGCAAAGCGAGTCTGGTTTTCGGCCCTGGCGCAGGAGGCGGTTTTGGTACAGCAGTCGACCTCGAAAAGATCGGTGACCTGATCTACGTCTTCTGCAATGCTCTATCAAAGGCAGATTTCCATTACCAGCTAGCTGTAACTGAAGAAGCATTTGAATATATGGCTAGAGGTCTTTTCCAGATTATCAGCCAACCCGGCGAATCCATAGGCAAAGCATTTTCAAACAGCGCCAATGATATGAGACTCTGGTGGAAAAAACGAATTGCAACCAAACAGGAAGCTCAGACCACCGCCACTTACTTACTAAAAAATAAAACCGTTAAAGTAAATAGCAAAAACATTCCAATCAGTCTGCTACCCCCAGAAACAGTCGGGCCGATCATCTATCTTCTAACAGAAAGCTTTGTTGAAAGCTGGTCCGAAGAGCAGGAAAAAGCTGTTGTATTTTTGCTCTCTCACATCCGCACTTGGCGACAATTCATCCATATATTAGAAAACTGCTCAAAAGACGGAAAAAAAGTCGATCCAATGAGTAGCTTGAATCGCATCAATGCCCTGCTCGATGGGCATGAGCAAATGCAATTCAATAGTTTTATTAAAGCACTTGCAGCAAATATTGAAACAGCATCCGAAAAAACAGTAATGATTGCTTGGCAGCCAGGCCAATCATGGAGAAAAGAAAAAACACTGCTAGCGGCCCGGAGAAGCGGGCTATTTGACAGGATAGCCTAGCGCGGAGGGCGTCGCAGACGCCTTCCGAACAGTTATCAAAGCGGACTGCTGGACTGGATTGCGCACCTAAAGCTAGTATCGCTGGAATGATATTTTTGTACTAAATCTTGTGGCCAACGCCGCACCAGTGGAGCTGCTGACAGCGGTGCCTCCAAAGTTGTAGATCCTCTCCTGATTTTTCTGTTCCCAGATTCGGGGCCCTGAGGATTTTCCAGGGGGGAAATTTTGTAATAATCTTCAGCGTACCAGTCATTTACCCAATCGGTTGAGTTCCCAGCCATGCCATAAAACCCTAGAGGGTTAGGCGCAAATCGATTAACTGGGAAATTCTCCTGTTCATTTTCAAAAGGAAAGTTCTTTCCGTAGTCAAGGCTTCCAGTGTCAGTTGGAAAAAGTATATGTTTTCCACGATTGCGAGCAGCGAATTCCCACTGAGCCTCCGTCGGCAAGTCCACTTCGTAACCACTTAAAGACCCTATCCACTTACAGTAATCTTTTGCCTCCTGCCAGCTTTGAGTTGGAGCTGGAAGATCAGGCAAATATAAATCTTTTAGATCTTCACGCTTTCGATCATCTTCATCATAAAGAGGCTTTCCATTGGCAACAAAAAAAAGATCAAAATCCGCCAACCTAGCCTGATACTTCGAGAGATAGTAACTGGTCAATTTTACAGGATGGACGAAATCATCATTACCTTTGCTACTGATATTACAAAGCTGCTCCGGCTCCTGCCCACAAGGCCAGGTACAAACATCTCTTTCATCGTATTCACAAATCCAGCCAAAGTCGCCCATATCAAACTGGCCACCTTCGACAAAGACCATGTTGTCAATTGACTGGACCACGGTGTTGAGAACCTTGTCACGAAGCTCGGCCGAAAGATCAGGATATTTCGTTTCTACGGTCGCTGCGATGGAGGCCACCTTTTCGGGCGACAAGGTTTTGCTAGGCGGCAGAGGACCTGATTCAGCCTCACAGCCGACCAAGAGCATCAAGGCAGGAAGGGCAAGCAAAAACTGACGTAACACAGGCAATATCCTTATAAGGTGCGTCTGACTTACAAACATACCATCGCCCGGCAATACTACAAAATAACAAGTCCGTCAGCGAGCTCAACGCGTGTATGAACAATGCTCCTGGACATTAAACGAGGCCGAGGCAATGCCTTCCGCTTCGCCGCTGCGGTCCGCGCCGGATCAATGGCTGGGAACCTGGCAGGGCAATATCAAAATGAAGATTGAGCAACGGCGCCAGCGGCACCATCGCGATACCAGCCTCACAGTTTTTCAGCAGTTTGTACGGAGCACCGGAAGCCAGTGCCAGGATAGTAGGCATCTTGCTGCGGATTATCAGGCCAGCGTCGGACAACGGAAGCGGCGGACATGGGGCCTTCAGGATAATACGAACCACGTTTGACCTTATAGACTCCTGTTTCTGGCCCCCGTGGATTCTCCCTTGGAGAATGCCGATAGTAGTCTTCGCCGTACCAATCGTTAACCCAATCAGTGGCATTTCCTGCCAACCCAAAGACCCCCAATGGATTGGGAGGAAATCGATCGATTGGAAAAGTTTGCCCCCCTCCTTCATTTGGATAGTTCTCTCCAAAATCCAAACTACCCGTATCGGTAGGAAAAAGAATGTGTTTGCCGCCATTCCTAACCACGAATTCCCACTGCGCTTCTGTAGGTAAATCTATAGGGTACCCGCTGAGTTCGGCCAACCATACGCAATAATCCTTCGCTTCTTGCCAACTTTTGGTGAAAGCAGGCAAGTCCGGTTGATAGCGAAACTTTAAATCCTCTCTTTTGCGCTTTTCGGAGTCGAAAAGCGGCAGTCCTTTGGCGTTAAAAAATAAATCAAACTCTTTCAATGACACATGATATTTTGAAAAATAAAAACCGCTCAACTTAACGAAATGAACGAAATCATCATTACCATCACGGCTGATATTACAAAGCTGCTCCGCCGCCTGCCCGCAAGGCCAAGTACAAACATCTTTTTCATCGTATTCACAAATCCAGCCAAAGTCGCCCATATCAAATTGGCCGCCTTAAACGAAAACCATATTGTCAATTGACTGCACTACGGTGCTCAGAACCTTGTCACGAATTTCGGCGGAAAGGTCAGGGTGTTTCGTCTTGATGGTCGCTGCGATGGAGGCCACCTTTTCGGGCGACAAGGTTTTGCTAGGCGGCAGAGGACCTGATTCAGCCTCACAGCCGGCCATCAGCATCAAGACAGGAAGGGCGAGCACAAGCTGACGTAACACGGGCAATATCCTTATAAAGGTGCGTCAAAGGTCAAATATACCGTTGCGCGACGAGACTACAAACCATACCCCGACCTTGAACACGATCGCCGCTGCCCATCACGAATCTCTGCTGAGCCGCCAAATTAAGCTTCACCTAAGCTTCCCCCGCTAGCATCCCGGCTCATCAACCTGTCGTCTTGAGCCGTGGATGAGTCCCTCCGACATGAAAGCCTTTGATCTACCTACCCGACCGCATCCCAACTTCAGTCTTGTTCTGGTCAATTACAAAACCCCGGACATCACCCGCATGTGTCTGGAACTGTTGCGCGAGCATGTCCAGGCGCAGGGCATTCCAGTGTGGGTGGTGGATAACGATTCGGCGGATGCCAGCCTCGATTATTTGCGTTCGCTGGACTGGATCAATCTGATCGAGCGGCCGTCGCCGGGCAAGGAAATGGGGCATATTGCCCATGGCAAGGCGCTGGATCTGGCCTTGGCGAAAGTTGAGACCGATTACTTGTTTCTGCTGCACACCGACACCTTTGTCTACGACATGGAAGTGTTTGCGATGATGATGCGCGAATGCACCAAAAGTGCGGACATGGCGGCGGTCGGTTGTGTCGAGCAACTTGATCGTGGGTTACTGCGTGATACCTGGCGTTTAACTTCGCGGTTCTGCAAACATCATGTTCGTCGACTCAAAGTTCATCTTGGCCTGCGTTCAAAACCGCCACGCCCGTATAAAGAAACCCATTTGAAAAGTTTCTGTACGCTGTGGAATGCGCGTTTGATGAAGTCGCTGGGGTTGCACTTCTGCATGGATGAGGAGGTGCCTGGTTACACGCTTCAGGATCGAATGGTCGGGTTGGGCTATGGCGTCAGGTTCCTCTCGCCGCGGAAGATTTTCCGCTATCTGGATCACATCCAGGCCGGGACCGTCGCGGCGGCAGGCACTTATGGCAAGGATCATCGCCGTACAAAAATGTACCAGCAGACACTCAAGCGCTTGCAGGGGCAGCATGGCAAAACCGGTATGCAAGCTTCGACTTGATCGAAAACAATTAAAAAGGGCGACTGCAAAGTCGCCCTTTTTGCTTGCAGATTCTGTATACAATTTTCGTCAGTAGTGGAGTTCGCCCAGTGTTACGGCCTGGCAATCCTTGCACCGGTAAAGAGCCCTGACACTGGGCGAACGCCGAGGATTTTAATTCAAACAAGTGGGCATGTCGTCATGGGGAAACATGAAATTTTTGCACTGAAAAGTTAAAAACTGTGTTTTGCCGATTTATCCCGGGAATTGTCTTACAAAAAACTTTATATGATTGCTCTCATACATAAAGTTGTACAAGAGCAATAAACTTGTAGAGCTAATACTCAACTATCGTGCTGACTGGTCACTTTCAGGATATCGGTATAAGTGACAATAACGCTCTGCCCTACTTTCAGATCTTTCAACTTGGCCTGAATCTCCGGCTTCTTCACATCGAGCGTCTTCGATTGTCCGGACGGATCTTGGAGGGTGACCTGATTGGTCTTCAAATCAATTTTGCTGATTTTCAGCTGCACCTGAACCTGACGATAGGCCTCGCCGCCCGGGTTATCGCTGCCCGGGGCCTTGCGCAGTTCGCCAGTGCGCTCGGTGGTGCCTGGCAAACCTTTATCTACATCGGTGTCGAGATAAGCGGCGACAGATCGCTGCACCTCGATCTTCACCAGGTCCCCTACTTTGAGATTGGCAAGATTTTTCGCTTTGTCGCTGAGCTGAACGTGGACCTGACGTCCTTCGGGGCCTTCTAGCACGACCTGGTGATTGGCCGGGTCGACAGCGAGCACTTTGGTGGTAACGGAATCGGCTTCAACGACAGCAGATAACGGAATGTCGGCAGCCAGAGCGCCGAAACTCGTGACAGAAAGCAGCGTTGCGAGAGTGATGGCCTTGGCCAGAGCGTCGAGCTTCATATGCATTACTTTCCCTGTGATGAAATGGCGACGCCCGCCACCGAAACGACTTCTGCAGCAGGCGTGCCAGTGAGCATAGACGCTGTTCAGGGCTTGACTTGGGTTTGTGGGCCTCGGGTGTGTGGCTTGGCGGTCTCCTGCGCAGTGGATTCGCCACTCGGCGTGCCTTTGCCGCTGTCCTGCCGCTGCTTGGGATCGGTCGGGCGCAGGGCATCATTGTCGCGCTCGGTTTCGCCGGCCGGGCGTGGTTCGTCGGGGTTGTCGTTCTGGTTGTTGGTGGTATTCATGGCAGGAGTCCTCAGGCTTCGGGATCTTCGAGTTCGCGGGCGACGTTGACCTCGGGTGACTGCTTGTGCAGATCGTCGGCTTTGGCGCGTAGCAATTGCCATTGCTCAAGGTCGATCGCGCCTTGGCCGAGCAGGTCATCGGCGATACGCTGCAGATCGAAATAGTGGGCGTCGGGCGATTGCTGCCAAAGCGTCTGATCGTCGAACAGGCGTTGCCAGGTGTTGAGGTCTGGGAGTTGCACGTCGTCGCTCATGGGTGAGTCCGAAAATGGCGGGTTTCTGGGTAGAGCGGAGAGCGCTGCTGAGAGTTCCAGTCAGTTAACTCAGCGGTCACAGCGCTGACGCTTTCGGGAGCAGGCTCGCTCCCACAGGGAAGAAAGCGGTGCCGCCGTTAATACCCGGTCATTTCCAGATAGCCCTGGCCAGGATGGCTGCCATTGATCTTCACCGGCCCTTCCCAGTACGGAATACGCAAATCCATCCACGCATTGCGGTTGAGCGCATCAACGCTGATATCGAGTTGCTTGTCGGGAATGCGGATCGACCATTTCACCGGCATCGGTCGATCAGCCACCTTGGCCGTATCCTGCGGCACGAGGCTGATCTGCTCGCTGTGCAACGTCTGAATCTGCCCATCGGCGGCGATCCAGGTGCCGGTCAGATAAGGCGCGCCGTCCTTCTGCCGCATGCGGTAAAGCATCACATGTTCGCCACTGTCCAGATGCAGGGAAAACCAGTCCCAGCCAGTCTGGTTGGCAGTCAGCGGTTGGCTGCTCCATTCGCGATCAAGCCACGCCGGACCGCTGACGGTGTAAGTCTGGCCGTCGATCTGCAGCGTGCCGCTGGCCTGGAAAAATGGCTGGCTGTAGTAATACGACGCCTGGCCTTCTTCGGATTTCTGGCTGAAACCGTTGTCGCCTTGCAGCACCAGCGGGCGGCTGGAGGTGAGGCGCAGTTGATAAGCGAAATTCTTGTCACGAGCACTGAGTTGCATATCGCGCAACGGATCCTGCGCCTGACTGGCAAACATCCAGTCATCGATCCACGCCTCGAACGGCGCCAGGCGCACGCCGGCCTGGCCTACTCCGCCCCGGGCGTAGCGCTCGGCGGCGTGGTGCACCGAGCGCGAAGTGACTGCCGCATGGCCCAGCCAGATCGTTTGGTTGCCCCAACCGGCCTGCTCGGCGACTGGTTTCAGGGCGCTACGGAACAGCGTCCATTGCACGCCGAAATCATTGCCCTGTTGATCCTTGAGGTTGGCGGTGACGTACCACCACTCGATGCGAAAACCATCATGCGCGCCGTGATCGGCGGGGAAGCTGAAAACCCGACCGGGCACCACCGGGGTGAACGATTGCGCCTGATCGCCCATGCCGGCAAAGCCCTTTTCCTCCGGTGCAGGCTGATCGCAGCCACCGAGCAGCAGCGCAATCATCAGCACGAGCCATTTAGTCCTCATGGGCAAACGTCCTCAGCAAGTCCGCCGGTTGTGTGCGGTACAGCGAATACAGCGGCCATGCCGAAGCCAACAGAGTCGCCAGCAAGGCCAGGCCCGTCAGTTGCAGCAACTGCAACGGGAACACCCGCAACGGCAAGCGCCAGCCGAACGCCTGCACGTTGATCACCGCATCGAGGCACCACGCCAAAGCGATGCCCAACGGCAGCGCCAACAGCAACGTCAATACGGCAAGCAGCCAGGTCTGACCGAGGTTGAGCAGCATCAATTGTTTGCGTGTAACGCCCAGCGCCCACAGCGGTGCGAGCTGACTGAGGCGACTCTGGCTCTGAGTGAGCAGACTGATGAACAGCGCCACACCCGCCACGGCCAGGGTCAGGCTGTTCAACGCCGCCGTCGCGGCAAAGGTGCGTTCGAAGACCTGCACCGACCAGCCCTTGAGCCGCGCCTGATCGACGATGCGGTTGTCATCCAGCGCAAAGCGCGCCTGCAAGGCGTTGAGCAGCGCCGGAATCTGCGCTGGGTCGATACGCAAATTGAAGCGGTTCGGCGTGAGTTGCGGCCAGCCGCGCAACAGGTGCTCACTGCTGATCAGCACGTGCCCTTTCGGATTGCCGTAGTCGGCGTAGATGCCGACGATGCGCGGCGACCACGTGCCGTTCGGCGTGGGAATGTCCAGATGCTCGCCCGGCCGCAACTTCAGGCGTCGTGCCAGTTGTTCACTGAGCATCACCGCATCATCCGTGGCCAGTTTGCCCCAAGGATCGCTGCCACTGCTGTCGAGCAACGGCCAGTGCTGGCGATAGTACGAGTGGTCGATGATGCCGTAGACATCGGCCGGCCAGCCTTGCAGTGTCACCGAAACCTGCCAGTTGGGCAGCACAGCGGTCACATTGGGCTGCTGCTTGAGCCAACTGTGCATCTCGCGGGCCTGCGCCGGATTGGCCGGGTTGATGTACAACTCGGCGCTCAGGCGTTGTTCGAGCCAGTCGTTGAAGGTCTGGCGAAAACCGGCGGTCATGCTGCCGGCGCCGATATTGGCGGCGAGCGCCAACAACAGCGCCATCAGCGCCAGACTCAGGGCTGGCAGTTGCTGGCGGCAGTCGGCGAGAAACCATTGGCCGAGCACCGACCGACTGCGTCCGAGCAACGGGTTCAACAACGCGCTGAGCAACACCGGCAAGGCCAGCGCGGCACCGAGCAACAGCCCGGCCATCAGCACGAAGCCGCTGCTCAGGCTGTCGCCCCAGATCAGCGCCGCCAGCGCAATTGTCAGCAGCACCATCGCCAGCCAACCTTGCCGGCGCAACCAACGTGAATACTGTTGATGCCACGCCTGCGGATCAGCCACCGCCAGCAACGGCAGGCGCGCCGCCCGCAGCAGACTGTTGGCCCCGGCCAGCAAGGCGCCAAGCAGGCTCAGACCGATGCCGCTGAACCACCACCAAGGGCTCAAACGCAACTGCCCCGCCACTTCCGCGCCATACAGACCGCGCAGGCTGGCGGCGACGTCCGGCAGCAGCACGCTGGCCAGCCAATAGCCGCTGATCACACCGAACAATCCACCGATCAGCGCCAGCACACCCAGTTCAACCACCAGACACGCGATCAGCATTCGCGCACTGACGCCACAGGCACGCAACGTGCGCAGCAAGCCTCGGCGCTGTTCCAGAGCGAGGCCGATGGCGGCGTGGACGATGAACAGGCCGACCAGAAATGACAAAAATCCAAGGGCATCAAGATTGAGGTGAAAGCTCTCGGTCAGCCGCGCGAGATTGTTTTCTTCTCCGCTGCTTTTGAGCTGCAAGCGATCGGTGAAACTCGCTGGTAATTCTTGATGAAAGTCCTTGGGCAACAGCAGCCGAGACAATTGCTCAGGCTGGTCGAGCAGTCTTTGCGCTACGCCGATATCGACCAGTAACAGGCCCGGCGCCATGTCCTTCTGCGCGAGCAGCGGCGGCAGGGTCTGGCCGTTCACGGTTTGCGGTGTATCGCCTTCGCGCAAGCCGAGCATTTGCATCGTGTCCGGGGAAATCCAGGTGCTGCCCGGCGGGCTGAAAAATTCGACGATGCGCTCGATCGGCATCGCCTGCCCGGCCACTGCCGAATCCGTCGGCAGCGATACCGGCTCGATGCCCATCACCTGAATCCGCTGGTCTTCGTGACCCTTGAGCGTCAGCCGGCCCTGCAACACCGGCGACACCGGCCAGCCCTGACGGCGCAATTCGATAAACCAGCGCTGGGTAAACAGTGCCCCATTTGGCGTGCTGAGGCTGGCCTGTGGTTCGCCGCCGATCATCTGGCTGGCCCGCGCGTAGCTGTCGCGCGCCTGACTGTTCAGCGCCTCGACGCCGGTGAGCAGACTGGTGGCCAGCCACAGCCCGGTCAGCACACTGAAAAACTGCACGGGATGACGCCGCCAGTGGCTGAGCAGCGCGCGCAGGGTTTGCCGCCAGATCATCAGGCGACCCGCCCGTTCGACAACACCACGCGCTGAGCCAGACGCGCCGCAACGCGCTGACTGTGAGTGACCATCAACAAAGTCGTCGGCGTGTCATCGAGCAATTCCAGCAACAGCCGCAGCACTTCATCGCTGGTCGCTTCATCGAGGCTGCCGGTGGGTTCATCCGCCAAGAGCAATTTCGGCTGCGAAGCCAATGCCCGGCCCAATGCGACTCGTTGCTGCTGGCCGCCAGAGAGTTGCTCGGGGTACCGCGAGAGCAGATCGCCAAGACCCAGACGCTGCACCAGATGCGCTTGCCAGCGCGGCTCATGGCGCCCGGCGAGGCGCGCCTGAAAGGCAAGGTTGTCTTCCACGCGCAGGCTGCCGATCAGGTTGAACTGCTGAAACACCAGACCGATTTCCGTGCGCCGCCAGTTCGCCAGTTGCGCTTCGCTCATGGCTTCCAGGCGATGTTCGCCGCTGCGAATACTGCCGCTGTCGACCTTGTCCAGCCCCGCCACCAAATGCAGCAGCGTGCTTTTGCCACTGCCCGATTCGCCCATCAGCGCGAGGCTGCCACCGGCCTCCAGCGTCAGGTCGACGCCTTGCAGCACCGGCAACAATCCCTGTGGCGTGGCATAGCTTTTGAAAACGTCGCGAACCTCAAGCATGGGCAAACCCGATCAGTGAACCTGGGCCTAGGATAGCGGCCCTGAATGGTTTTTGTCCGCTGATGATCATCGCCAACTCCGGGACGCGCCATACGCTGCTGGCTGTTCGGCCATAACGATAAAAAACCGGAGACACCCATGCCCCGTTTCATCCTGAGCCCGCGCGGCCTGCTGACCTGCCTGATCACCGCTTGCCTGAGCCAACCGTTGCTCGCTGCTGACGGTCCGGTTGCGCCGAGCATGCAAACCGCCGCAAGCAACGCTGCCGTCCTGCAAACCCTGCCTTTCAGCGACCGCACCGATTTCGAATCCGTCAGCAAAGGCCTGATCGCACCGTTCAAGGGTCAGATCAAGGACGCTGCCGGCAAAGTCATCTGGAACGTCAACGCCTATGACTTCCTCGTCAAAGACAAGGCGCCGGAATCGGTCAATCCGAGCCTGTGGCGGCTGGCCCAGCTCAATGCCCACGCCGGTCTGTTCGAGGTCAGCCCCAAGCTGTATCAGGTGCGCGGCCTCGACCTCGCCAACATGACCATCATCGAAGGTGACGACGGGCTGATCATCATCGATCCGCTGACCATGGCCGAAACCGCCAGGACGGCGCTGGATCTGTACTACGCCAATCGCCCGCGCAAACCGGTCGTCGCGGTGATCTACAGCCACACCCATGTCGATCATTTCGGCGGCGTGCGCGGGGTGATCGACGAGGCCGATGTCAAGTCCGGCAAGGTCAAGGTCTACGCGCCGGTCGGCTTCATGGAACACGTGATGAGCGAGAACGTCATGGCCGGCAATGCCATGAGCCGCCGCGCGCAGTACCAGTTCGGCAGCCTGTTGCCGCGCAGTGAAAAAGGTCAGGTCGATGCCGGCCTCGGCAAGAGTGCGCCCAGCGGTGGCACGGTCACACTGATTGCGCCTACCGATCTGATTGCCGAGCCGTTGGAAACCCGCACCATCGCTGGCCTGCAAGTCGAATTCCAGCTGACCCCGGGCACCGAAGCGCCTGCGGAAATGAACCTTTATCTACCGGAGTTGAAAGCCCTGTGCATGGCCGAAAACGCCACGCAGATGATGCACAACATCCTCACCCCGCGCGGTGCGCAGGTGCGTGACGCCAAAGCTTGGTCGCAATACCTCGACGACAGCCTCATGCGCTACGGTGACAAGGCCGACGTGCTGTTCGCTCAGCACAACTGGCCGACCTGGGGTGGCGAGCGGATTCGTACTCTGCTCGCCGATCAGCGCGACATGTACGCGTTCATCAACGACCGCACCTTGCACTTGCTCAACCAGGGCCTGACGCCGCTGGAAATTGCCGAAGCAATCAAGAAACTGCCCGGCTCGCTCGATCAGAAGTGGTACACCCGTGGCTATTACGGCTCGCTGAGTTTCAATACGCGCGCGGTGTATCAGCGCTACATGGGTTTCTACGACGGCAACCCGGCCAACCTCAATCCGCTGCCCCCGGTCGATGCGGCTAAACGCTCGGTCGAGGCCATGGGCGGTACCGCGTCGGTGCTGGAGAAAATGCGCAGTGCGATGGCCAGCGCTGACTACCGATGGGCCGCGCAGTTGGGCAACCAGTTGCTGTTCGCCGATCCGGACAACGCGGATGCACGCAAGGCTCAAGCCGAGACGCTGGAGCAGTTGGGTTATCAAAGCGAGAACGCCACCTGGCGGAACATGTACCTGACCGGTGCGATGGAGCTGCGCAACGGCGTGCCGCCGCAGTCAGCCAATACCGTGTCGGTGGATATGGTCCGGGCGATGAGTCCGGAAATGTTCTTCGATTACCTCGCGGTACGCCTGGACAGCGACAAAGCCGTGGCCCATGACCTGACGCTGAACTGGACGTTCGACGATGTGCAAAGGGATTTCACCCTGACCTTGCGCAACGGCGTGCTGACTCACCGTGCCGGCTTGAATCCGGCGGCGGATGCGAGCGTCAGCCTGAGCCGCGATACGCTGGAGAAGATCAGCCTGAAACAATTGGACTTCCCGACGGCGATGCAAAAAGGACTGGTGAAGTTGCAGGGCAATGGTCAGAAATTCGGACTATTGATGGGCAGCCTGGATACGTTCGGGCCGCAGTTCAATATCGTCACGCCGTAAGTCAAAAGCCCCTCACCCTAGCCCTCTCCCAAAGGGAGAGGGGACCGACCGAGTTGCATGTACGAGATACGCCGACGTGGGATAACGAGTTGAATGCAATTTTGAATAACACGCACATCAGCTCCCATGATTCATAAGCCCCCTTCCCGGAGAGAGAGGGGACTGACCGTGTTGGATGTACGAGATACGCCGACGTGGGATACCGAGTTGAACTCAGATTCCGAACGCCATGAAGATCGGCTCCCTTTCCCCCTCGACCCCTTGGGGGAGAGGGCTGGGGTGAGGGGGTAAATCTTGTTGGCACCCTCAATAACGATCAATCACCTCAATCCTGCTTTCAACAAACCTGCCCCGGATTCAACCGAAACTGCTTCGGCGTAATCCCGAACTGTTTGCGAAACGCGCGGATGAAGTTGCTCGGCTGGCGATAACCCAGCCGCTCAGCTATCCGTTCGATCGGTTGATCACCCGCCGTCAGCCAGTGCCGCGCCATTGTCAGATTGTCCTCACGCGCAGGTGCGCGAGTTTCAACGTGCCAGTGACGCAGCATGCTCTGGTGCAGAAACGGGTTGGCGCCCAGCAAGGCCTGATCGAGGCTATATCGCGGCAAAGTCAGGCACAGCTGCTCGCCCTGCTCCACCGCGATGCCCACTCCACGCAGCCAGCCACCGGCCATTTGCGCCGGGCGCAGGCTGACACTGACAAACAAATATCCAGGCGCCCCGCCCAATCGACGGGCAATATTACGCACCAGCGTTATCACTGCCGCATCCAGAGCGAAATGATGCAACTGCCCCTGCTGCGAACGCAGGCGCAAATGAGCCACGTCGCCCGCCTCGACCAGTTCCACCGCAACGTAATTGATCACCCTTGGCAAGCAGTCGATGAAGCACTTCAGACTGGCCCGCAAGGTCGCGGACGAGTCGAGCAGAATATTCAGTCCTTGCAGGCAATCGGTCGCCATCCCGTCGGCCAGTTCACAGCCAAACGTCGGCGCTACCCCTGACCATTCACACTCACGCCACAACTGTTCAACCGCTTGTGCGGCGATCAATTGAGGCTGCCCGGCGAGCACTGACGGGCAGATCCCGACGCGCGCCGCCAATCGTTGCGGGCACAGTCCGGACTGGCGAGCATGCGCAAGAATCGTGCGGGTAAACGCGCTGGAGGCGAACAGAGGCTGAGACATGAAGGCGTGCCATCGAAGAACAGGCGTGTACTTATGCCAGCGGACGTGCTATCGATCCAATGCATTAAAAGTATCCGCAAAATGCAGGAGACGCATGATGGATCTTCGCCAGCTTCGCCACTTGGTCGCCCTCGCTGATTACCGCAACTTCGGGCGCGCCGCCGAGGCGATCAACCTCAGCCAACCGGCGTTCAGCCGCAGCATCCAGACCCTGGAGCGTGACCTTGACTGCGAGCTGGTCGAGCGCAGCAGCCGCGAATTTCGCCTGACCGGGCAAGGCGAGCTGGTGCTGCAACATGCGCGGCGCCTGCTCGCTGGCAGTCAGGCGCTGCACAACGAATTGACGCAATACAACGGCCTCACCGGCGGCGAACTGCAATTCGGTTGCGGTCCGTATCCGGCACAGGTGCTGGTGCCGGAAGCGCTGGCCGATTTCATTCAGGCGCACCCGGCGATTCGCACGCGGTTTCATCAGGGCGACTGGCAGCAATTGACGCTGTGGTTGCGCGAGCAGCAGATCGAGTTTTTCGTCGCCGATGCGCGGCACTTTGTCAGCGATCCGCAGTATCAGGTGCACCTGCTGCGCACGCGGCCGGGACGGTTTTTCTGTCGCGCCGGCCATCCGCTCCTCGCGCAACGAGACCTGCGATTGCGCGCCCTGCTCGATTACCCGATCGTCGGCACGCGCATTCCACCGATGATCCGCAAGGTGCTCGCCGATATCCTCGGTGAGCAGGATTTCACCCCGAGCGTCGAGTGCGCACAATTTGACGCGATCCAGCGCGTAGTGCTGCGTTCAGACGCGGTGGGGCTCGCCACGCTTGAGGCCTTGCGTGAACAACTTGATCGCGGCCTGATCGAGCTGCTCGACTTTGTCGACGTCCCCCATGACGAGCCGGCGCTGCAACTGGGTTATGGCATCGTCAGCCGCGCCGGTTTTACCCTGACGCCAGCAGCGCGGGCGATGATCGAGGCGATCCTCAGCGTCGATCAGCGTTTGCTGGCGGCTAACGGAGCGACGGGAGACGCGCGCACAACATGAGCAAAATCCATCCGCAGCCCGTCAACGCTTTTTACGCGCCGACCCTGCTGCCGGCCATTGAAGAATTGCTCGCGCGCGGCATTAGCCAAGGCGCAATCGAAGCACAACTGCGCCGCAGCCTGTTCGATCTGCGCACGCCGTTCACGCGCATGCCGCTGCTGATGTCGCGGCGCTTCTGGGCGTTTGCCGTGGAACAGAGCGGCGATCCACTGATCGGTCTGGCGGCGGGTGAACGCTTCGTTTCGACGGCCACCAATGGACTGACCTATCTGTTCGATGTCGCCGTGTCGCTGGAACGTGCCTGTGCGTTTTTCGCCGAGTACTTTGCGTTTTTCAACGGACACTTCCGTGTGCAAATCCTGCGTGAAGATGACGGCGTAACACTGCGCCTGGTCGAAGCCGGCAGTCTTGACGCTCCGGCGGCGCTGACCGATTACATCCTCGTCAGCCTGTGCAGCCTGGTGCGACGCAAGTTGCTCGCCAGCGGCGTGCCCGGTGATCCGGTGCTGGGTGTGGCACTGGCATCGGCAAGCCGCGAGCAGCATCAATCGGCATTGCGCACCCCGGTGAGCGCAGAGCAGTCATGCGCGGCGATTCATCTGGATCCTCAGCTGTTCGTGATGCCATTGACACTGGGTAATCCGGCATTGGAAACAACGCTTGTCGATCTGCTGGAACAGACCCGCCGCCACAGTGAATCGACCTTGCTCGGACAGCTCAGCGATTATCTGATCGAAGATCTGGCTTCAGCGGATTGGCAGCAGTTCTGTGCTACACAGCATGTGCTTGAGCGCACGGCGGCAAGGCGCTTGAAGGCGTTGGGCTGGACTTTCAGCGAACTGCTCGATGAGCATCGGCGCTATCAGGCCGAGGACCTGTTGCAGTCCGGGGCGCTGGAGCTGGTCGAAGTGGCGGATCGGTTGGGTTACAGCGATGTGCAGGGATTCAACCGGGCTTTCGCGCGTTGGCTGGGGTGCGCGCCTGGGGAGTATCGGGCGCGGTTCAACAAGGGTTGAGACTGTCGCAGCCTGTCCCGACTTGTTCGCGAGCAGGCTCGCTCCCACCTTGGAATGCTATCCCCTGTGGGAGCGAGCCTGCTCGCGAAGAGGCCCGCCCGAGCAACCCAGAACTCACTGCCCCGCAGCCACACTCGCCGGCGCCCGCTCAGGCGTCACGATGCTGCCCAGATCAATATGCTTCCACTCAGGCTTGGCGCCCAACCGCGCATTGAAGCGGTAGTTGAAGGTGAACTCATCCGCCGTCGGCACGCTCAGCGGTTTGCCATACACCGCTTCGATTGCGCCCAAGTCGTAGCCCATCACCTGCAACAGTGTCGGGAAGATGTTGTAGTGGCTGGAGCGGTCCTTGTTTGCTGGCAGATTCGCCGCCCAGTCCGGCGTCCTGAGGCCACTACCCTGAATCACCACCAGCGGCACCAGCCCCTCCTCTTCCACCGGGTCGCCGCCGCAATGGGTATTCAAGCCCGGGTTGCCGCGCTCGTGCAGATCCTGGCCATGATCGGAGGTGTAGATCAGCAGCGCGTTGTTCAGGTTGGCCTGGGCAAACACCCGGGCGAAGAACTCGCCGACGTTCCACAACAGCGTGTTCTTGTAGGCGTTGCGATACAGCACCCAGTCATCCGGCTGGCCGTTGAAACCGTTGCGTTCGCCAGTGTCGGCGACTTCAGTGAACTGTCCGCGGGGCAGCGTTGGCCGGTAGGCCATGAACGCGTCCGGGTACTTGTCATGCACCGGAAAATGCGCGCCGACCTTGTTGATCACGATCAGCTCGGGGCGATTGTCGTTGAGCAGTTCGATCAGCTTCGCCGCTGCCGCCATGTCGCGGTCGCGCACGCTGGTCTGGTCGAATTGCACGAAACTGTCGATGTCGTTTTTCTCAGCGGCGGTCATCAGGTTCTGCAGGTTGCCGGCGGTGCGCTGGGCGTCGATGTAGACCGTGCCGAGCCCGGCCTTTTTCGCGTACTGCCAGATCGACGGCAACGTGCTGTTGATGCGCCTGTAATCGGCGCGGGTGCCGCCGTAGCGCAGGGTGACGTTGGTGTCGGCGCTGCAATTGGCAATGGACGCGGCATAACCGAAGTTGAAGACATCGACCCCGGCCGGCGCTTGCTTGAGGTTGCTGTGCACGCCGAACGGCGCGTTGATGTCGAGGTAATTGCCGGAAATGCTTTCGTCGATGATCAGCACGATGTCATGACCGACGGCAGACGTGGCGCGCGCAAGCGTCACCGCTTCACGGGGGCCAACGGTATCGTGCAGCGCCTCGTAGGCAAACAGGTTCAGGTAGGCCAGCGGCGTGTACATGATCGGCAGACCGCGTGCGCCCTCACCCGCTCGTAGAAACAGCAATCCGCTGAGCATCAATACGCCGACGAGGGGCGCCGCGACTCGCAACGTGTTGGGAAAGAACAGCGCATGACGCGGTTTGAGTCCAATGCCGAACAACAGCAGCAAGCCACTGAGCACCGCGCGCAAAATCGCATCGCGATACTGATACGCGGCTTCCTGAATGAAGCCGCCGGAGTACACCAGCGAGACAAAATCGCTGTACCTCAGGTAATCCGCGGTGACACGGGTGTAAACATCAAAAAAAACTGCTGCGGCAAACATCGTTAATGCGAATGCATGTCGAACGAGAGCCTGACGTATATAGGAAGTTAGATATAACGCAAAAGTAAGCGCCAAAAACATCGCGCCAAAAACAAGTATATTCAAACCCCACCCGATAGCATTTAACCGATCCAGGTAAAAGTCGGAAAAGAGCAATAGATAGGCAACTAAAAGCAGTTCCTTGGCGTATTTGAACATGGCGATACCGGCCGTCCGAAATGGGAGGTTGTCAAAGCTTTGTCGGTCAGAACCTGACACTAGCACCCGGCCATCAAAGCGCAAGAAATGACTGATAGCCGGGTAAAGCGTCAAAAAAACGGTGACTCAAATCTGACACATCTGTAGCGATTAAAGCCTTTAATTTCGGGGACTTAGACCGTCTGTCGGTTAAATAAAATCTGAACAAATCTGCTAGAAAACAACAAATTCAATCGCAGCAATGACTTGATGGCCAATCGCCAAAAACACCTCAACTATTATACCTGCGCAACATGTCATTTTGCTGACACGCTTTCCAAAGCCTGCGCTATACCCCTTTAACAATCTCATTCCGTAGTTAACTTTTCTGGTTTTATTGAGGTGCGCAGATGGACGTGAGCGTATTTGGCACTGGCTATGTCGGACTTATACAAGCCGCTGCACTTGCCGATGTCGGCCATCGGGTTTTATGCATTGATATTGATCCGAACAAGATCAAACAACTGCAACAAGCGGTGCCGCCCATCAGTGAACCAGGCCTGTCCGCAACACTTGAAGAAAACATCAAGGCCGGGCGCTTGTTGTTCAGCACTCAGGCCAGTGATGCGGTGACTCACGCCGAGCTGATTTTCATCGCCGTCGGCACCCCGGCGGACGAGGATGGCTCCGCCGATCTCAGCCATGTGCTCAACGTCGCCCGGCAGATCGCCGGCCTGATGGAGGCTGATCGTACGCTGATCATCAAATCCACGGTGCCGGTCGGGACTGCCGACCAGGTTCTGGCGACTGCGACCAGTGAATTGCTGTTGCGCGGCAAAACCGAGCTGCAGGTGCGCGTGGTTTCCAATCCGGAATTTCTCAAGGAAGGCAGCGCCCTCGCCGACTGCATGCGCCCGGACCGGATCATCATCGGCACCCGCGACGACGCTGCCCGCGAACAGATGAGCGAGCTGTACGCGCCGTTCTGCCGCAATCACGAAAAACTGATGTTCATGGACAACCGCAGCGCCGAGCTGACCAAGTACGCG
>Ga0265296_1001955_pt1 | contig 21887 bp, 27 predicted proteins | sample MunlanPumphouse1_FD_189073 | JGI IMG/M metagenome (GOLD analysis project Ga0265296, IMG submission 189073) | Groundwater microbial communities from a municipal landfill in Southern Ontario, Canada - Pumphouse #1 | ecosystem: Environmental > Aquatic > Deep subsurface > Groundwater | place... | reverse complement strand
GTGAAGGGCTATGCAAAGTTTGAGAAAAAGGTTTTGACCCAGGTGACTGCCGCGCGAACCGCAATGATGGGCGCAAAAAGCCCGAAGGAAAGCGCAAAGGCCGAGAACATGCTTTCCGGCGCCCTGAAGACAATCTTTGCCGTTGCCGAAGCCTATCCGACGCTGAAGGCAAGTGAGAACTTCAGGTCATTGCAGGAAGAGTTTTCCGCAACCGAAAACAAGATTGCCTATGCAAGGCAGTTCTACAACGACAGCGCAATGCAGTTCAACACAGCCATAGCGGTTTTTCCGAACAACCTTGTTGCCGGAACATTCGGCTTCAGCAGGCCCAGGGAGTACTTTGAGGTAGGGGAATCCGATAAAAAGGTTGTGAAGGCCGACTTCAGCGACCTTGCTTAAGGGGCGCATTGAATTGTCCTTCTACGAGCAGATAAGCGCAAACAGGCGCACCACATTTGCCCTGTTTGCCGTTTTCTTTTTTCTAATCCTCGCACTTGGTTTTGCGGTTTCCTTCCTGATGGCGGACTATTTTTTCATTCCATTGTTCGGCATAATCGCAATTGTTTACATTCTTGTTTCCTATTACAACAGCGACAGGCTTGTTACCGCAATCTCAGGCGCAAAGCCGGCTTCAGAACAGGGGTTCAAGCAGCTTCACAATGTTGTTGAGGAAATGGCAATTGCCGCAGGCCTGCCAAAGCCAAAGGTTTACATAATAGACGATTCGGCAATAAACGCCTTTGCCACTGGCAGGGACCCGCAGCATTCCGTAATCTGCGTCACAACAGGCTGCCTTACCAGGCTGAACAGGGAAGAGCTTACAGGCGTTGTGGCGCACGAGATGTCGCACATCAGGAATTATGACATCAGGGTCATGACAATGGCTGCAATCCTTGTCGGCATTGCCGTTTTGCTGAGCGATTTTCTGCTCCGGATGTTTTTGTTCGGCGGCCTAACCGGGCAAAGCAGGGACAATGGCAAGGGCGGCCTGATAATGATTGCGGCAATTGCTTTTGGCGTCGTGCTTGCAATCATTACCCCTTTGATTGCCGAGGTGATAAAGCTTGCAATAAGCAGGAAGCGCGAGTACCTTGCGGATGCAAGCGCGGCTGAAATCACGAGGTACCCGCAAGGGCTTGCCTCAGCCCTCGGCAAAATAAATGCCGACACAGAACCCTTGGAGGCAGCAAACAAGGCAACAGCGCACCTGTACATCGCAAATCCTTTGAAAGGGCAAAAGCTTTGGATGAAATCATTGTTCAGCACGCATCCTGATATAAATGACCGTATTAACCGGTTGAGGGCTATGTAAAATTCCGTTTGGCTCTTTCTCTGCAAGGGCACAAGCCTAGTCCTTTATACGATTCAGGATACTACACTAGCCGGCTCCGCCTCCCCCTCCTCCGCCGCCCCCGCCCCCTCCTCCGCCGAAGCCGCCTCCGCCGGAGGTTCCGGATGCTGAGGCAAATGCCGAGGAAAAGCCTGAGGCAACAGAGCCTATTCCAGCCGAACTGAAGCTTGCATAGCTTCCTGCAAATATTGCGCCCTTGTATTCTCCTTTCATGCCCTCAAATGCATGGTCCATTGCCTTTTGCACCTGCTTTGCAACGCCCAAGGGAATGCTGTAAACAAGGTATTGTTCCCACAATGCAATGGCATCCGGAGGCATGTCCTTGAGGTTGCTGAAGTCCTGCAGGAACTTTTTCAAAAGCATCCAGCGCCTGTGGTGCAATGCGCCTTCAGGTGTCCTGTTTGGAAGGGCGTCGGGGAAAATCACTGAAAGAAAAATGGCCTCTGTTATTATCACAATTATTATTGCAAAATTCACAAAAATACCGGCAACTGCAAGCAGTGCTGTGCCTCCGATGAACGGCACGTAAGCCGTTTTTTTGCTGAAGAAGCCCATTTTTTCCGCCTCTTCCTTTACGGTTTTTTTCCAGTCTTCGGCAAGCAGCTGGCTTTTCATCCTGTCCTGCATCAGGTAATTCTTGAGTTCCTCCAGAGTGACAATATCGGGGGTTTTGTCCCTGACCTTTTTCTTGAAAATAAAGCCCTCGTACTTTGTTGCAGCCGCTTTTGATATAAGCTCAAAAACAATTTGCTCGCTTTCCTGAATCCCTTCCATTGACCTGTCCAGTATCTGAATCTCAAAATCGTCGCTTCCAAAAATTCCCAAAACCTTTTCTTTTTTCAGCGGCCTTATTTTGAGTTTTCCCTTGAGGCACAAATCAAGGATTTCCGCGGTAATGCATCCAAGGCTCGGGCTTTTTCCAAGGGGGTGCATTAGCGAGCTTACTATTGCAGGGCTGTAATTGTACGGCACTTCCCTTTCATATATTGCCTGCAATTCAACCTTCGGCTCCCCGCCCCAAAAATGCCAGCTTAGCGCAAAAACCGCAAGCTCAAGCAGCGCAAAAAGCAGGATGAACCAAGGATTTGACAGGAAACTCCTTGCCTCATCGGCCTTTGCCCACGCCTCTTCTTCCGCAACAATGCTTTCAAGGCCGTCGCCGCTTTTCACAACGGCAAATTCCGTGCTTTGGAGCAATGTTCTGGGAAAGAGCATTCTTATTTCAACCCACAGGCCTGCAGGAATTCCAAACGCCTGAAAGATTAGTTTCCTGTTTTCCTGCAGCCCTATTTTTCCATTTATCTTCGGGTGCCCCCAGCTGTAAACTTTGCCTGGGTCATCAACAGCCGCCGGAAGCAAGATTTCACCGTACAGTTCCTGCAATGGTTCTTCCCAGCCTGAGCCCCACGCCTTCCAATAAAACTCGGCGGCATCGTCATAGGCAGTTACTGCGTTTGCAAGCCGGTATTTTACCGTAAAAGTTCTCCTTTCATTGGAGGCATTGTAGTACCATTTTAGCCTCACGTCATTCCCTTGGTCTATAAGCTCATATTCCAGCGGAACGCCGTTTTCAAGCACTTGTGCTTCTTCAAGCAGCCATTCGCCTTTGGGAATGTCCCTGTATGCAAAAGAAAAAGACCCGTTGAAATTGAACGTGATGTTTTCCTCGGCCTCAACCAGGCCGTCGGGCATTATATTGTAATGCACTTCCGCCTTTTCCAAAGAATATGATTTTGCAAAAGCGCAGGAGCAAAGCAGGAAAAGAAAAAAAACCGTTAATGCTGCCTTTTTTTCCATCATTTAAAATAATGCCGACCTTGTTAATAACTTTTTTCCAGGCGCTCTATCCGGCATTGTTCCTGGCTCCGGATGCTTGCAATTGCCTTCTGTTTTTTCGCAGTCTGGAGTGAACCCAATCTACAGTGCCTGTAGGTTAGCGAGTAACTTCTTTTACGGTCTGCTGTTCAAATTCGGCTAGTGGAATGCCTTCCTTGGATGAATTGCCTTTGTCAGAAAATGCACGCTATGGATTACGCTCGTGCTCCTTTCTCCCCTGCATACTGCATCTATTTTGTCAATAACAAGTTTTGCGTTCTTTCTGATAAGGGTACACGTTTGCTGTTTAAAAATGATAAAAATTTTACCCCTTTTTCCTTTGGTCGAAAATTGCATATGTGCGCAAAGAAGCTGTTTTTAAATTTGATTGTGGCAGAAAGCGATTCTATGTCATCCAATGGATATTTGAATAGTATAGCGTCAACAGTTTCTATTTCTGAGTAATTTTTTTCAATTTTTGGGCTAAGGGTTAACAATATTACCATTTTGTCTTCAAAAATTTTTAGAATTGGATTAAAATTTTCTTTTGCAATCACCAGTGGAATCGCTTTTAATCTCCTTGCGTATAGTCTGAGTCGGATTTCTATTCCTTCTGCCGGAATTTCTGAAAGTTCCATTTTTGCCTCCGTCCAACACACTACTGGCCAGTTCGTTTGAAGGTTTTATAGCTTTCGATGAAAGTAATGCGGATTTCAGGTTATAAGGTTTTGTATTGATGCTAGGCTGTAGATTTGCATTATTTGTTGTGGACTGGTTCGTTTGGTGAACAGGTGAACGGCCGCTTATTTTTTTTCCAGAGCCCTATTGTCATTGGAGCACTATATTATTCTTTTCAGCACGAATTCCGGCTCAAACTTTTGCAGGTCCTTGTATTCCTGCCCTGTTCCAACGAAGAGAATGGGCTTCCTGAGCTTGTACAAAAGTGAGATTGTTGTGCCGCCTTTGCTGTCGCAGTCTATTTTTGAGAGAATGAATGCGTCAATGCCTGCAATTTTGTCGTATTCTTTTGCCTGCTGCAGCAGCGCCTGCCCTGTGAACGCTTCCCCGACATAGATTTTCATGTCGGGCTTTATTACCCTCGAGATTTTTTCAAGCTCTCCCATGAGGTTTCTGTTGGTTTCCTGCCTTCCCGCGGAGTCGATGAGCACGGCATCAATGCCCTTGCTTTGTGCCGCCTTTACCGCGTCAAATGCAACAGCCGTGGGGTCTGCGCCGTATTGGTGTTTTATGACCCTGATGCCGAGCCTTTCGGCGTGCTTTTCAAGCTGTTCTATGGAAGCAGCCCTGAAGGTGTCTCCGGCCGCCCAAATAACTTTGATGCCCTTGCTTTGGAGATAGTGTGTGAGCTTTGCAATGCTTGTGGTTTTTCCGGCCCCGTTTGGCCCCAAAAAAAGAATTTTGTAGGGCTTTTCCTTTTTTGCCCTTATTTCTTTCACCAAATCAATTTCATCGGTTTGCATCATTGAGGCAAGTATTTCCAAAACCTGCCTTTTTACAAAGTCTTCGACGCTTTTTCCCCTCGGGATTTTTTGGTCAACAAGCTTTTGCTTTATTTCGCGGCATATCTCTTCAGCTGTTGTCTGTTCAACATCTGCTTCAAGGAGCGCAAGTTCAAGTTCCCACAGGAGGCCTTTGAGGTCAGATTCCTTCAATTCAACAGCGCCTGTTATTGCCGCCTTAAGCCTTCCTTTTATGGAGACCTTTGCCCTGAGTTCCCTTTTTTCTTCAACCGGCAATTCCTCTTCAACGGTTTCTTCACAAGCTTCAGCAGGCTCTTTCCCGGTTTCCTGGGGAGCCTCTTCTTCTAAAGGCGCTTCTTTTTCTTCCGGTTCCGCAATTTCTTCAAAAGCATTTGGTTTTTTCCCCTGCTTTTTTTCTCCGGGCTGCCCTGCCTGTACAGTTTCAACTGTTTTTGCTTTCTGTGCAACCTGAATAGGCTTTTCTTTTTCCGCCTTTTCGGGAAACGCCTTTTCCTCTGCGGTTTTTTCAGAAAGAGCTTGCGTTCTGTGCTCTACTTTTCCTTTCACTTTTTCGGCGAATTTTTCAAGTTTTTTCTTAAGGAGGTCAAACAATTTAGCTCACGCTGCTTACTTCTGCTTTTCCTGATTCCTGCGCTGCCTTTTGCCCCTGCTGCAGTATCTCAGTTATGCCCTGCATGTTTTCCTGCAGTTTCTGCATTTCCGCCTGCGTCTGGGCCAGTTCATTTTTAATTTTTTCCATTTCTTTTTCAAGCTCTGCCGCAACCTTTTCAGCATCCTCCTCTATGAGGACATTGCTGGCCAGGCTGCTTTTAACCCTTTTTGCGTTTGCGATTTTTGCTTCTGCGAAAACGCCCGCACCCAGCGAAATCATGGCGTTTTCCCCTTCCTCTGTTTTTGCTATCTCTTGTACAGCGTCCCTTGCGGCCATCATTTCCATAAGTGCCTGCTGCAGGCCCTGGCCTCTCCTTTGCAGCGCTTCGAGCTTTGCCTGGTCGCTTCTGTATGCGTCAAGCAGCTGCTGCCCTGTAACCTTAATTTCCTTCTTGCCTTCCGCCATCTTCTTTCACCTCTTTTGTTTCCCTCACAAGAATCCTGTTTCTTTTGATTTTGTTCTTGCTTCCCATCAGGCAAAGCGCCTTTTCCACGGCAAAGGAAGCGCTTTGCGCCTTTACCTTTTTTGAAAACCGCTTTTTGCCTTTTTTTTCCGTTATTTCGCCTTCAACCAAAAAAATCTTCTGTTCCGCCATGAAATCACCCTCTCAATCCTTCGTCAATCCTTGCAAGCTCAAAGCCTGTTGTGTTAATGCCGGCCAGTGCGGCATCGCTGTTTGCTATCAGGCTGTTGCCAAGAAAGCAGTCGCCTGCGTTTGCGGTTGCCTTTGCGCCTTGGATCCCGAAATGCTTTTCTATTTCCTTCGCTTCCTTGTCCGAAGCCATTTTGTTCAGCACAAAGCCCTTGTTTGTGGCAACAATGCCTGCCCCCACAATGTCCGAGCCTGCGATTGTCGCAACCATAAGCTTTATGCCCAAAAACTTTTCCATTGCTTTTCGCTGCTTTTCCGAAAATGCGCCTGCGCAAATTCCCCTTGAATCGTTTGTCTCAAGCAAATTTCCAACCGCGCTGAAATTTTCAACTATTTTGACCCTAATGCCTGCATCCAGCAGTTCCTTTTCTTCCTTTTCCTCAAGGACGCTTCCTGCGACAATGCCCCTGCTGTTTCCGGCGGCAAGCACGCCTAAAAGGCCGCTGTTTGCAATGCTTGCCTTTACAATCTCCGCGCCAAAAAGCCCGGCAACCCTTTTTTCTTCTTTTGCTGAAATCGTCTTTGGCACCAGGACAAATTTTTCCGTTGCGATTGCAAAAATTCCCACAAAAGGCGTTTCCCTCAAGGCGCCAAGCTCAATCCTCATCAGGCTTACTCCCTGCCCTTTTTTATTGCCGCTTTTTCCGCAGCCTTTTCCGCCATCTTTTTCTCTTCCTGCCTCTTTTCCTTTTCTTCCTCTGCAGCCTTTTCCTCGCCGGTTTTCTTCTCAGCTGCCTTCGGCTTTTCTTCCTTTTTCTCTTTCGGCAGATGAATCTTTTCCCCCTTAAGGAAAATGTTCGCCTTGCCGTCAGCAAAAACAATCTTTACCTCAATCTTTCTCGGGACATGCTCCCTTCCCTGTTTCCACAGGAACTCGTTGACAGCATTGCTAATCAAAACATTGTTCCCTGCTGCCCTGAAGTGCTTGAATGCAAACTTTCTCAGGAAAAAAAGCGCCTTTTTTGCCCTCTTCGGCCTTGCGTAATTGTAGGCCTCCTGCAGGTTAACTGTGAACTCGCGTTCAACCTTTTCGGCCACTTTTTCCTTCTTCTTTTCCTTAGCCATGAAACATTACTCCTTTTGCCTTCTCAGCGCAGCCTTTTCCCTGTGCTTTCTTTTTCTGTAACTATCGCCCAAATCAACGTCTTTCCATGTGCGCTTGCTTTTCGGATTCCAAATCCTTTTGCCCGCTTTCTGCAGAACCCACACAGGCGCGTTTGTCATGCCGGGCCTTATTTTTTTCCTGCTGGCAATCAAAAAATCCTTGAATTCCTCGTCCTTGTTCCTTGCCATAGCCGTCACGTCCGGCTGGTACGAGTGCCATCTTCAAACCTTTTTTTTACAAAAAAGGTTTGCGAAATTTCGATGCCACAAGCTCGTTTCACTCGCACTTCCAGCCTTTTTTTACCTTCACTTTCTTGTAATCTTAATCTCCCTCTTGTTCCGCAGCTTGTCAAGCAACTGCTTCAATTCAGGCTCTTCAAGCCTGCCCTGCAGCTGCCCTTCATTCGCAAGGTACAAAATCACCTGTGCAGCCTTAAGGTACAGCTCGTTGTTGACAAGCCTTACATTGTTGAGCCTTGTTCTTGCAGCCTCGGACAGCAGGTTTCTCACGGCAAAATCAATTTTTGATTCCGCCTCTTCCCGCATTTCCTCTTCAAGCTGCCTTTTCTTCAACTCCTCCATTTTCCTTTTCTTGAATTCCTCTGCTTCCATCCTCAGGCTTCCTGTCCATTTCCCAATGCGGCAAGGGCATCACACAGCTGGTTCCTCGGCCTTCTTTTCAACGTGCTGCTTTTCCTTCTTTTTGGCGTCATCTTTTGCCTTTTCCTTTTGCTTTACTGCCTGCTCCTGCTTTCTCAAAACCTCTTCAACTTTCTTCTCATCAACAGATTTTTCCTCGTGCTTTTCCCTTTCTGCCCTGGCAACTGCCTTTTCCTGCTCAAACTGCTTTGCAATTGCAACAGCCTCTTTTGCCCTCTGGTTCAAATAGCCCTGGCCCTTTGCCGTAACAACCCTGCCTTTCTTGGCTTTCTTGACAAGCCCCTGCTTTTCAAGGTTCTGCAGGCAAACCCTTATGATTTTGCCCCCTGCCTTCCTGAAATGCGGCCTTTTGCAGCCCCTTCTCTGCTTGCCGCCATAATAGCTTCTCAAGGAACCTGTGCCCAAAGGGCCTTCCTTGTAAATCCTGTAAAGGATGCTTGCCATCCTGTCAAAAAACCAGTCGGGGTTATCAGGAGCCCTTTCAGTGTGTGCCCCTGTCTTCACAAAAAAAGACCACTCAGGCTGCGTTATTCCCTGCTTTTTCAAATCAACGGAAACAGCCTTAATCAAGGCAGACGCCGGAACATCAAAAACACCCACGTAATTCACATCCTCAATTTTGGCACTTTTCAGTGCATTTGCTCAAATTCCCGCCAAAGCGGAAACAAGCTTCCAAAAAAACAGAAGCCTTAACCTAATTATTGAAAAAGAAGCTTTAAAAATGCTACTCCTCTTTCCGGAAGAGGCATTGCAGCAAAATGCTGCGAAAGGATTAAATTAGCCAATTCCGCAATTCTTTCCATGTGCCCTGTTTTATACGGCGGGAGAAGGCCGCGGTTGGCCAGAAGAATCCAAAGGGGAAAAAGGCTCGGTGGAAACTACGAAGGGGTTGTTTTTGAATCAACCGTTACCTTGAAAAAGCACGGCAAAACAAGGGCAATCCTTCTTGCAGAAAAACAATTTCACGCGCCTGCGATAAGCCCGCCTGAAGTGCTCCGAAACCCAAAAAAACAGTTTGAAATAATGGCAGGACTAAAGCGCTTAAATGCGGAAAAAAAGCTCGGCCTGCACATTCTCCCCACAATAAGGCTAAGGAAAAGTTTTGGGCGAAGAAGGCTGGCCTTTTTCTTAACCCGCTATAAAGAGATTGCGGAACTTACCGAAGAGCAGTGGCACGAAGTTTTTGCCCAAAGAAAAAAAGAGGATGACCTTTTGGTTAAGAACGGCTATAGGGCTTACCACGATGCGTGGAAATTAATTGAAGACCCGGTAACAAAAAAGCCAACCTATTACATAGCGGACTTTGGGGGTGTTGAAAAAATTGAAACTGCCGCAAAATTATTGGATGCCCACGCAGCCAAAAATGTGCAATCCGCTGCAAAACCGTCTTGAGTCTGCTTGCAGCATGGAAATTGCCTAAGCTAAACCAGCCAACAGAATTAATAAACGCCCCTGGGCTAAAATGCTGAATCTCTTCAAGGTACCAATTACTTTCCCTTTTTGAAGCAGAACCCGCATTCTTTGCATTTTATTTCAACAAGCTCGCCTTGTTCGGCGAATTCCGCGTTTTTTCCCTTAACCAAAAATGCGCCGCATTTTTTGCAAAACCTTTTCTTCAATTCAGCCGGAATGACTGCCTTGTTGCGCGTGCCAAGCTTTCTTGCAAGCTCAACATACCTTTTGCTGCGCTCAGGCTGCTTTTCAAACTCCTGTTCAGCAACCTCAAACAGCCTGTAAATCCTTTCAAGCGCGATTTCGCGCCGCCTGTTTTTTGAAGACATGATGCGCCCGCCGGGATTCGAACCCGGGTCATCACCTTGGAAGGGTGAGATCCTGCCGCTAGACTACGGGCGCATTATTTTAACGATTTCTTTGTGGGTGGGAACCTTTTTTGTTTTTCTAAATATTTTGTACTTGGTTATGTGTTTTAAATTCTTGGGTTTGATTGTTTTGAAGAACCTGTGAACTTGCAGCTGGTCATAAATGTAGACGCTTTTTCCAGAGAGGCTTGCCGAGAATCCGAGCAGCGTTAAGGCATCTTTTACATCTTTCAGGTATTTTGGGCTGCAGCTTATGTATTCCACAACGCCTGAGTTCTTTCTTCGCCTGTGGAAGCTGCCGTCGGTATCAAACAGGCCGCGCAGGTAGCATTTCAGCAATGCTTTGTTTTTCATTATTCTTTTGGGAATTCTCATCCTGTTTTTTCTGTTGCCTATTGGGAATTGGTGTTTTTCTGAAAGAAATTCCTTGAGTTTCTTGGAATAAATTCGGCATTTAATTCTTGTGCCCTCGCTGATTACTTTTGGTGGCAACCTGAACAGTGTGGCAAATAGATTTTTGATGTGTTTGTCCACGTACTCATAGTCTACAATTGCGCTGCAGGTAATGCTTACATCATTTCCTGTTTCACAAACGCAACCGTCGCCTCCCAATGCCCCCAGAAGTTCTGCTAATCGTGCGTCAAGTTTGGGTTCATGCGGTTCTTTCAGGCCATAACCGGCCAGTTCTATTGTTTTAAGTGCCGAGTATTTTGAAAAAGGCAGTTTTTTCTTTCTGCAGATGAAAAGCAATCTTTTAATGGGCAGCCTGCTTTTTTCTCGCAGGTATTGAAAAACCATGCTGCGGTTTACTTCCAGAAGCTTGGCTATCTCATCCCACGTAATACCAAATGTTTCTTTCAATTCCTTAAGAATTTTTTTCTGTTCTCCTTCAGGTAAATCCAAGAATAGTGGCATATGTTACTTTTATTCCTTTTTATTTAACCTTTTTTTTAAACTTGAGATTTCCGGTAATACCTTCTCATTGCCCGTTGATTTAGGTATCATTTTAATTCATTTGCAATTATTTATCCATTAATGAAGGGTTTGCTTATTGCAATTGAGGGCGCTGATGCTTCCGGCAAGCATACGCAGGCAAAGCTTCTTTTTGAAAGGCTGAAAAAGGAAGGCTTTTCCGGCGCAATGGTTTCTTTTCCGCGTTATGAAGAATTTTGGGGCAAGCTTGTGAAAAAATACCTTCGTGGGGAATTCGGCTCCCTGCAAGAGGTAAAGCCAGAGTTCGCTTCCCTTCTTTATTCGCTTGACAGGCTTGATGCAATGCCCTGGATTGAGCAAGAGCTTGGCAAGGGCAAAATTGTTGTCTGCGACAGGTACATTGCGAGCAATGTTGCGCACCAGGCCGCAAAGTTTGAAGGAAAGGGCAGGCAGGAATTTATCCGCTGGCTTGAAGCAGTTGAATCAAGGCTGCCGCAGCCGGACTTAACCATTTTTCTTGACCTGCCTGTTTCTGTTTCAGCCAACCTGATGAAAGGCAGGGCCAGGGAAAAGGACATCCACGAGCTTGACTTAAAGTACCTCGAGGCTGTAAGGGGCGTTTACCTTTCCTTGAGCAAGAGGCCCGGCTGGTTCACTATTGACTGCTTTTCGGGAAAGGGAATAAGGCCAAAGGAAGAAATTCATGGCCTGCTTTGGCAAAAATTGCGGGAATACCTTTAAATATTTCTTTTGCCTATTTTTGCCGGTTTGCATGGACTACGGCGAGGTTTTTCATTTTTCGTTCAGTTGGAGGAACAACAGGCGTTTTCTGAAGTATGCTGGCGTGGTGTGGCTTTTGCACGCGCTTTTTCTTCTTGCCCTGCTCGGCCTTGCATTCTTTTTGTTCAGGGACCTTTTCTTGAGTTTGCTTTCCGGAAGCTATTCCAGCTTCAAGGCAATGCTGCTTGACCCTTTGTCGACAGGCGCAAATGCGATTACTTTTTTCTTTGCCACAATTCCCTTTTATTTTCTCTTTCTGCTGATTGCCTTTTACATTCAGACCCTTGTGTTTCTTTTCGGCTTTGACCTTGCATCAATAAAGACCCCGCGCTTTGGGCCAATGCAGTTTTTTACGCTTTTTTTTATTGAAATTGCAACGCCTTTTGCCGCGCTTTTTTCGGTTTACAACAGGAGAATGCTTTTGCTTCCGCTTGTAGGCATTGTCTTTGTTCTGGGCTCTTTTATTCCCAGCCAGGCGCTTGCGGCCGGAAGCCTTGCGCTTGCCGCCGCTATTTTCACAGCATACCTTTTTGTCTTTGCATACAATTTTGCAAGGCTTTTTTTCTCAGGCATCGTTTTCCTGGAAAGGGGCTGTTCCCTTTCCGAGGCTCTCGGGGAAAGTAGCAAAATAACAAAGGGGAAAATCATGCGGATTTTGGCTGCCTTTGCCGCAATTGTCCTGATTGTAGGCATTGCAAGCTCAATAATCCTCATATCTCTTTCCCTGCTGGCGGCTTTCATCTCCTCCTATTACCTTGCGTCAAACTTTGTCGTTTCCTTTGCGCTTGCCGCAATTGCCTCGGCAATGCTGCTTTGCCCTTTCCAGATGCTTTGCTGCAACTTTGCCCTTGTTTCAATATACAAGCAGATTTTGGAAAAATGAATGCAGCGCCATTCCTACTGCTATTTGTCTGATTTGCCCAAGCTTGCCATTACTTCTCATAGTGGTCAAGCCATTAAAAGCAAGAAAAAGTTTACCTTCTGCGCCGCCTTTTTACTGGCCTATTAACATAGCCTGGTTTTGCTTTTTTTCCTTCAAGCGCCTGTATTGAATTCCAAATCAAATCAGCTTCCCTATTGCTGGCGGTTTCTATTTGTTTGCGCAACAGTTCAATCGCCTCAGGGTGTGACGGGCCCTCATGCAACAAAGCCCGCAAATTATCAAAATCGGGTTTTCTTGGTTTGCCTTTTTGTTTGAAAATTTTTGCACTGCCAATTAGTATCTCTCTTGGGATTCCAAGCTTCTTTCCATTTTCACAAAGTGCCGAAAGCCTCAAACATAGTTTTTCACTTGCGTTTTCGCACATCTGGCAGATTGCCACCAGCTGCCTGCCAATGCGGGAAACTTTCGCCTTGTCTGGATCATAGTGCTTTGCCCCGCCTGTTATCGGGCCTGCGCCAAGCCGGTCTAACTCGTAAACAGCCGCGTTACCGATTTCGTTCCAGTATCTTCTTTGCGGCGCAAGCTTTTTTATTTTCTGCAAAATAGCCTTTTGCTGCTGCGAAAGTTTCGGCATAATTGAATGCGGTTGCCGGGAATTGAACCCGGGTCTCGACCTGGTTGCATGCCTGGCATAGCCAAGCGTTCTTTTCGCTTTGCGAAGCATTTTTTCCCAAGGCTTTTTCTGAACCCATGGGGTTCAGAAACCATAAGAGGTGCTTTAGCATCTCTAAGGTTTTGCCCGAGCAAAAAATGGCTTTCAAATCGCAACAGCGATTTTGGTTTTCCCAAGGCTTTTTGCCGTGAGGCAAAAAGGCTTCTTTCGCAAGCCTTTCTTTTTTAAAGAAAGGCTTTTGGCAAGGTCGAAGCATAACCACTAGCCTACAACCGCTTCTAGAAATTATCTTGACAACAATTCTTTTAAAAGAAGCACAATGGCTGCAATTCCTATGCCTATTGCCGCCATTATGCCTGTTTCAATGGTGAATATTCCCTGCAGGTCGATTGCCTGTGTAACCGGCTGGTATTGCCCCTGAATTTGGGCTGGGGGCTGTTCCGGCAATGGCTTGCCTTCCTGCACTGTTATCGTTGTTTCGTAGTCTATGCCGTCCCCTTTTATTGTAACCGCGTAGCCCTTGTTTTCAATGCTTTCAATTGAAACGCTTGCCTTTTTGCTTTCAAAGCCGGGCACCGTTATTTCCTGTTCATTGCCTTCGACAGTTATTGTTGCCGTTGCGTCCCTTGCACCAATATTTTCAAGCTCTATATTTACAATAAGCAGCCCCTCCTGGATGATTGGAATAAGGCTTGCGAGTTCAATGTCGGCTTCTTCCTTTAGGCCTGTTGTGCCAGGCAGGACCTTGAGGCTTTCCTCTGCTTCGTCTCCAAGCGCGATTATCCTGTATTGGCCTGAAAGGTATTCATTTTTTTTGAGTTCCTTGTCAACCCTTATTTGCCATGAAATTTCCTTTTCTTCGCCTGGCCCAAAAAGCAGGATTTTTTTGTTTTCCTGTGCAGTAAAATCGGCTGGCAGCACAAGGCTAATCCAGCCTATTACATTGCCTTCTATCCCGTTGGCAACGCCTGCCTTGAGTTCGTGCCATTTGTTTGTGGGCATCACGATTTTTTCCGTTTCTATTGTGAACACTTTGCCGAATTTTTGCGATGATTGGAGTTCCACGCTTGCCTGTTTTTCCTCAATGTCTATAGAGGCTGTCTGCACGGCGCTTGCCTTGGAGATGCTTGACTCTGCCGGGTCGGAAAAAACGCCTCTTTGCATGTGCGTGCCGTCCACTACGCCCGCTTCTCCAAATGTGGGGTCAAGGGAAATCCAGCCGCTGTTTGGGCTGTATGCCTGGAGCCATGCATGGTTGTTCCAGCCCAGGTGTTTCTCCGGGTTGAAGGTGAGGCCTGTTACAATCCTTGTCGGAATGCCTTTTGCCCTAAGCATTGCGGCTGCAACAACCGCAAATTCGTCGCAGACTCCTTTTCTTGTGCCCAGTGTTGAGATTGCGGAATAAGTTTCCGGGTAAAAATTCAGGTCATATTCTATGTTGTCGTATGTCCATTGTGTTACATCTGCAATTGTTTCAAGCAGGCTGTTGCTGTCAAAGGTGTTGAGCGCCATTGTCCTTATTGTTTCGTGGTTTGATTCTATGTTTTCGCTCGGCTTCAAAAATTCGGGAAATTCGCCTATTTTGTTTGAGAGGCTATAGTCCTGAAGCTCAGGCAGCATTGCGTCTGTTTCAATTACCGCGTCAATTTTGTATGTGAAGCTTCCAACACTCTTAACCTTGAACAGCGCGTACCTGTTCCCGAATTCGTCTTCTTTCGGCTCAGCCCGCACCTGCTTGCCGTTTATCTCAAGGGTTTCTTCAAGCAAAATGATTTTTTGGTATTCTGTATCCCTGAAACTCAGAATTTCTATTTTTGCCTCTGTGCCGTTCAGGCTTCCGGTTATGCTTCCCTGCCCTTCTATCAAGACATGTGCCCTTACTGTTTGCATGGCAGTGCTGTTTTCAATTTCCGCCGAGAATGCGCCAGTGCACAGAAAAACAAGCAGGGTAAGCACGGCAATTTTCCCACTGTGCATTAAAGCTTCACCCTTTTTCCGTCCCCTGCCTTGAAAACATTGTTTTTTATTACAGGGTTCCTGCTTGCCTCAATCAGGTCGCGCAAGTCATCTTTGCTTGCCCGAACCTCCCTGAACACAAGGTCTCCGCCGCTACCTTCCATTAGGACATCTATTGGGATTTTTCTTCCCTTGTCTGGCATGCTTTAAGTTAAGGCAAAACCCTTATTTAACCTTTTTGAAAAAAAGCCGGAAAAAATGGGCCCGGGGAGAATTGAACTCCCGGCCTATGCTTTGTAAAAGCATCGTCATAACCACTAGACCACGAGCCCGTGCTTAATTTCTCTGGGCAGAAACCTATTTTAATATCCTTGTTTTAACGGGGCGCATGCTTGCGCTTCATGCTTCCATTTCGCCCATTAGTCCTTTGGAACAACAATGTTTCCGAATCCCTGCCTTGCTGCCAGAACAACTGCTTTCAAGAAAAAGCGCTTTTTGTTGTATCCCAACATTTAAATATTCTGAAATCGTTGAATAATAAGCATAAGAAAAGGGTGTTTTGTTTTATGTCTTTAAAGCTCACTGTCCCAAACTCTTTTTTTCATCTTGTGGTGGCTTTTATAGTGACTGTTTTTGTGGTTGGCGCTTTTGCGTATGTTGTTTTGCCCGGTGTTGTTCCAAACCCCGGGCATGCTTTGTCCACAATTCAGGGTTATTTTCAGGGTGATGCCAGCCTGGTTCAGTCGCTTGCAAAGATTCAGCAGCAGGTCACTGACCTGTGTGCTGCCGGCAGCAGCATAAGGGTGATTAATGCTGATGGCACGGTTTCCTGTGAAGTGGATGATGTTGGTTCTGGCGGCGCCCAGTATTCTTTCGCAACAATTGATGCCCCTTTAGGCACAGACCCTGCGGCTGAAAGCGCAAATGACACGCTTGTCCTCTCAGCGGCTTCTGGCATAACTATTACCGGAAACTCAACAACTGACACAATTACAATAGCCCCTGACACAAGCTATCTGCAGAGGCGTGTTTCAGGCTCTTGTGCTGCCGGAAGCTCTGTAAGGGTTGTCAATGCCGACGGCACTGTTGCCTGTGAAGCAGACGATGTCGGTGGTACTGGCGATATTACAGGGGTCGCAGCTGGAACAGGCCTTAGTGGCGGCGGAACAAGCGGCGATGTTACATTAACTGCGGACACAAGCTATTTGCAGAGAAGAGTAACAGGCACCTGTGCAGCCAATCAGGCAATCAGGGTTGTTAATGCCGACGGCACTGTAACTTGCGCAAATGTACCTTCAAGCGTTCTTTGCACTTTTGCCGGGACGACTTATAGCACTGGAGCCCGTTGCAAGACACATGATGTTTGCGGGGGTGGTATTTGCACTTTTTATTATCAGACCTGCCAGCCTGATGGCAGTTGGGTCGCAAATTGGTGCGCCACAGCTTCATGTAATTTTCCGTGGTGTTGAAGCGATAGATTATAATAGGCAAACGAGGCTTGCAATGTTTTAAGTGCTGAGCGGGAAAATATTATGCCGCGGGTTGTTTCCATGATTTCTGCAAGGCAATGTTTAAATATAATAAAAGTGTTATTTCTTTCAGTGAAAAATTATGGCTTTGTTTTATTTTGGAAAAAGCAGGGTTTTCCTGCCAAGGCTTTTGGGCGCCTTTGTGGTTGTGCTTGCCATTGTGATGTTCATTGTTGCTGCCGGCCACATGTTTGACACATGGGACACGATAAAAAAGTACCCTGATTGCATTGCGCAGATTGGCACTGGCACGGATGCGATTTCAATGGCGAAGTACCTTGACTGCAAGGACTCATTGTACAATATTACCGGCCTGCAGTTGAGGGCTGACCAGCCGAGGATTACCTCCAGGCAGTTTGCGGTTACCCTGCTTACTTCAATTGCCTGGCTTTTATGGTGGGCCGCGGTTTTTGTCTTTGGCCTTTTCCTTTACCACACAAGGGTTGTCAGGCCCTCAGGCCTGGCCAAGCCAATGTTAAGTGAAGAAAAAAGAAAAAAGAAGTAATGGTTTCAATACAGGGTTGAAACCCTTACTTTTTCTGATTCTTCAATCCTGCCTTTTTTTACGCCGACAAGCTGCTTTACTTCGCTTTTTTCGGCTTCTTCAAGCAGCCTTTTGGTCACAATGCCGTCAAGCACTATTGCTTCCGCCTTGTGCTTTGGCATTTCTTTCAGGAGGTCGCGCACATTTACCTCTTTGACTGTTTTCATTTCAGAATCCAGAAAGCGCGCTTTGAGGCTTCCTTCAAGCTCCCGCATTGCCTGTGAAAATGCGCCCAAATCCCTTGGCCTGATTGTCATTTCCCTTTTTTCCTCTGAAAACGGCCTTGGCCCCGCCATTTCGTTTTCTCTTGGCTCAAGCTCTCTTCTTTCGCTGCTACCCTCGCTTCTCGGCGTCCTGTCCATGCCTCCAAAGCCTTCTCTTCTCGGGCCACTGCCTCCGAAGCCCCTGTTCCTTGGTTCAAATTCTCTTCTGTTTCCGAAGCCACTGCCTCCGAAGCCGAATTCCCTTTTTTCTCCAAACGTTCTTCTTTCCCTCGGCTCGCCGAACTGTGCGCTTTCCCTTCTGCTGCCTGAGCCGAATTCCTTTCTTTCTCCAAAGGGTGCGCTTTCCCTTCTTTCTTCAAATGAGTTTCTTTCTACAGGGCCTATTTCCCTTTTTTCCTCAAAGCGGTCGTTTCTTTCGTCAAACCTTTGGCTGCCGTTTCTTGTGGCGAACGGGATTTCGGCGTGAAGCGCCTTGCCAATCGCTTCTTTTTTTCTCAGAGAAGCAAGTATTTCCTTGAGTGTGAGTTCTTCAACTTCCTTGCCGTCCGGGGCCCTTGCAATGAAGTCAACTTTGATCGCCTGGCTCAATTGCCTTGCTATTATGTCCCCGCCCCTGTCTCCGTCGGCAAAAACAGTTACTTCCTTGCCCCTTGCAAGGTTGACTATTGTCCTTGAGACCTTTGCTCCGCCTACGCCTGCAACGTTTTTTATGCCGTGCTTGACAAGGTTTATGACATCTGCCCTTCCTTCAACAAGGATTAGTTCTTTGCTTGAGTCAACTTCAGGGCCTATTGCAATCCTGTCCCTGCCTATTTCCTTGAGTTCAGATGTCCTTGCCTGCCCTTTTATTTCCTCTGCAAGCTCCTGGGTCTCAGGCATGTCTGCCCCCATTTTTAGCAGCAACTCTTTTGCCCTTTCGGTGACAGCCTTTCTTTTTTCTTTTCTTGCGTCTTCAATGGATTCTGTCTTGAATTCGCTGTTGCACGGTCCCACCTTGTCAACCGATTCTATTGCAGCTGCAAGAATGCTTGTTTGGACCCTGTCAAGGCTGCTTGGAATAATCAGTGTTCCGACTGTCTTGCCGCTTTTTACCTGTGTTTCAACCTCTATCCTGCCGAGCTTGCCGTTTTTTTGCAGCTCTTTGAGGTCCATTTCTTCGCCTATCAGGCCTTCGCTTTGGCCGAATATTGCGCCTATTATGTCATGTTTGTCCACTATTCCGTCTATTGTAAAATCCGTTTTGATAACGTACTTCACAGTACTCAAATATGTTTTTGCCATTTCGCAAATCACCTTTTTTTTGTTTGCGTAGAATCAGGTTTTTTTTTGCCCTTATAGGCCGGAAAGGATTTTCAGCACATGCGCTTTTGGCGCGTGCACAAGCAGCTTTTTGCGCTGCGATTTTTCGCCTGCGGCAATTTCAACTTCTGCGCTGAAAATTTTCCGCAGTTCTTCAACCAATTCCTGGTTTGCCTTTCCTTTTTCCGCTTTTGCCCGCAACCTTATTTTTAAGGCGCCAAGCCATTCATCAAAACCAATCACGGCAAATTGTTTGCCTTGCGGAACAACCTGCACAGGCAGCAAAACGCCTTGCCTTGTTTCCGCCAGATTTTTTTCCAATCCTTTTATTGCAATCATTCAAAGCAATTCAACAATAAAATGCTTTTAATTAATGATTGATTTCTCGCTTTTGATAAATTTTTAATTTCTCAATTTTTTTTAATGCCTTCAAAGGTTTTTTTCCCAAAAAGGCCTGATTCTACAAAATAATTATGTATAGCAAGCATTAAAAAGGCTGGGTTTTTGGTTCCAAACCGGCGTTCCCGGCTCCTTTCTTGTGCCCTTTTTCCCAAGAAAACAGCACTTTTTTTATGCTGTTCCTGTTTCCTTATGTCCATGGTTTACCATGCCAAGGGTGCGAATGCCGAAAGGGAATTGATGCACTTGTTTTTTGATGCCGGTTTTTCCGTGGTGAGGATTGCAGGTTCCGGAACAAGCCCTTTGCCTGCGCCTGACATTATTGCATTGAAAAAAGGCAGGATTATTGCTGTTGAGTGCAAGGCCAGGAAGGCACAGAATCTTGCAGTTTCGGTTGCCCAGATTGGCGAGCTTTCAGATTGGGCTGAGAGGGCTGGCGCAGAGGCCTTTGTTGGCTGGAAGATTCCGAGAAAGGGCTGGTTTTTCCTCAAGCCTGGGCAAATGTGCAATACCGGCAAGTTTTTTACCATCAGCCAAAGGGTTGCAATGGAGAGGGCAATGGCTTTGGATGCCGTTATTGGTTGAATTTTTAAGGCTTTTCAGGGGGAATTGTTTTTATGAGGCTTCTTGTTGATGACATTATTTCCGATCTCAGGCTAAAGCTTGAGGAAACCAAGGGCATTAAGAACAAGGTTTTGCTGAAGGATGCCATCAGGGCATTGGTGGAATTTAAGGCCTATAATGAGAAAAGATTCTGATTCTTCCAAGGTTTTTGGAAATGGCCCTTTTTTAAATCTTCAGCCTTATGAGGAAAATCATCGTGGCAAGGATTAAGCCGATTGCGGCTGCCGTAATAAGCACGTTTAAGTCTGCCCCCCCAAAGCCGGTGAGGATCATGTAGGCTGTTGCGCCCACAAGGCCTATTTCCAATGCCACAAGAATAATGCTTACTATGCCTACAAGCCTGCTTCCGTAAATCCTGTCCTTTAAAGCCCATGTTTCCCTTTCGTTGTTTGAAACCCTGTTTCCCAGGTCAGCCATCTGCTGCCTTGTCTGTTCGTTCAATTGCAGGATGTTTTTCACGCTTTGGTTGATGCGCGCCTGGAACATTGTTGCCTGGTTCTCAATGAATTTCTGGTCTTCCTTGAATGCAGACAATGTCCTTTTTTCAATTCTGTCTATCATTCCCTGCTCTTCTTTTTTGACCTCATCCCTTATGCTTTCTTCAAACGACGGCTTTTCCTTGTCAAAGTATTCCTTGACCATTTTGTTTATTTCGCTTTGAAGCAATGCAAAGGTGTCTGCTTCGCCCAGCAACAAAAGCTTTTTCGCGTCCTTTTGATTTATCCCAAGCTCGTTCAATGAGGCAAGAATTTTTTCCTCGCTTTCGCCGCTTTTCACCATCTCCCTTATTACCGAAATGATGCTTGCCTGGCCTGGTGTACCCTTTTCCGCCATTCCTTCACCGCATTCTATTACTTCTTTTCAGTTAATAAAAGTATCACAAATCAGGCATTGCCTTTCCCGTGGCATGTAAAGTTTATGTATTGCCACTTTTTTTGGTGAAACTTTTCCTAAAAGTTTCCTGATAAAGCTTAAATATGATTTCAAACATTATAGCTGTGGATGGACAAGAGAATAATCGCAGGGGCAATAATTGCCCTTATTGCAATAGCCGCAATCGTTTTCGTGTTGTACCAGCAGCAGGAAGCCCAGCCATTGGAGCAGGACTATGAGCCGACTTATGACAATTTGGGTTATGACGAGCAGGCCCTTGTTCCGCTTGAAGAAAACAGCCCTCTTGACGAATGCGGGACCCAGACTACAAGCTATATGAGGGATTTATGCTGGCTCTTTAAAGCCGGCGAAGAATTTGACGCGTCAAAATGCCTGAACATTGAAAGCAGGCCCACAAGGATTGACTGCATCAGGAGCATTGCTGCAGCCTACCAAAGCGAGGCCTTGCAGGCAAAGCTTGATGCCTGCGATGCCTTAATGCAGGAAAGCATGGCGCCCTTTTACGATTGCCGTGACAAGCTTGAGCCCCAAGTAAGGGCGGAAAAAACGGCAATCTGCGACAAATACCTGCAGGATGACAAAACCCAGCTTTACATGTGCCATTCAACAGTTGCCGTAGGGCTTAATGATACTGCAATCTGCGATGCCCTGCCAACACAGCCAACGGACTTCAAGGCCCACTGCCTTTCCATGGTTGCGGGGGAATACGGTTCCTGATTATAGCGAATGGCGTTAATGATTGAACATTTATTGCTCATTCGCTATAAGTAAAAGGCAGCTTATTCTTCAAAAAATTATGCCTTTTACTATAAAGAAGCCAGAATTGCCCTTTTTTTTGCCTTGCCTGATTAAAGAAGCTTAAGGTGCCCTGTCAAATGGTCAAGGTCGATGTCTTCCGCCGGGCCTATCGAGATGCAGGTTGCTGTCCCTGGTTCAACCTGTGTAAGGCCGGCGTCCTTGATTAGCGCCGCGGGAAACTTTTTCTTCGCCTTCATGAACAGCTCAAGAAGCTCTTTTTCGCCTTCAACCCTCAGCACAACCTTTTTCATTCCTGTGGAAACCCATTCATTGAATGTGTGCGTTGTGACTTTTTCAAGGGCGGCAACGCTTGCATGTGCGCTCTGCGCAGCAATCTTGCCCTTGCCCATTTTCAGGTCTGCCCTCATCACTATAACCTGCTTTAGCCCCATTGTCTCATCCCCTCAAAAGCGCTTAAAAATTAGTCTGCCTTTCCCTTTTTATTCCTATAGTCTTCGATTGCCTTTCGCAAGCCGTCCATTGATAAAACAGAGCAGTGCATTTTTACCGGAGGCAGGCCGCCAAGCTCTTTTGCTATTTTTTCCTTATTTATCTTAAGCGCCTCTTCCAAAGCCATTCCTTTCGCCATTGTGGTCAAAACGCTGCTTGTGCTGATAGCGGCCACGCAACCGAACGTCTTTACCTTAATGTCCTTGATTATTTCTTCGCCTTTCTTGTTTTTGGCAACTTTTATGTAAACCCACATCAAATCCCCACACTGTGCGTTTCCGACCTTGCCTACGCCGTCAGGGTTCTTCATGTCACCGATGTTGTGCGGATGCCTGAATTCTTCCA
>Ga0265296_1001954_pt1 | contig 21899 bp, 16 predicted proteins | sample MunlanPumphouse1_FD_189073 | JGI IMG/M metagenome (GOLD analysis project Ga0265296, IMG submission 189073) | Groundwater microbial communities from a municipal landfill in Southern Ontario, Canada - Pumphouse #1 | ecosystem: Environmental > Aquatic > Deep subsurface > Groundwater | place... | reverse complement strand
GCCATTGGAATACTACGCAAACCCGAGGCTTGCGGAAGCAGGAAAAGGAATATACATGTTGCCCATAGAAAACATGTACTATGGCACAATCAAGGGCTGAAAAAAACGCGTGCAAAGGTTTGAGAGAAAGGTTTTTAAATAACAAAAGACTTAGTTTGCTTTGAACGATTTTTTCTTCCGAAGAAAGGATTAAAAAGGAAGAAAAGCACAAGTATTAATGCATTTAACATATTAATCGGAAAAAATTAATGAAGGTGAGTATGAGGATGTATCCAGAAGACGCAGGAGGGGAACCGGCACCTGCCGGCGGAATGAAATCAAAGGTTACAAGAAACCTTGAAGCATTAATCCCGCTAATTTTGATAGTAATAATAGCGGCATTCCTTGGGCACAAGTTTGGGCTCTGGACAATTCCCTTTTTGGGAGGCGCAGAGCAAGTGCAAGTGCTGGTAATAGGGCAGCCAAGCGTTGACCTTTTGGCAGACTTGGATAATCAAAGAGACCTTGTATATTATAGGGTAAAGGACGCAGCAGACCTTGATGCTGCACCGCAAGAACAGCTTGCCCAATATGACATAGTTTTGCTTGACCAGCACCTTGGAATGACACCGTACGAAAAAAGCGTTTCAAGGACACTGGGAGAAGCGCTTGAAAACTACGTAAGGACAGGCGGAAAACTCGTAGTGGTAATGGATTCTGGAATATACAGAAGCGGCGGAATATACGGAACAGGAGTTGCATCAGACGTAATAGGCTGGAAAGCCACATTCGGAGACATAATTCCGGTTGAGTGCGACCTTGGCCCAAATGACATTCCGACCTGCAAGCAGCCGATTGCAACAATAGGCAAAATCTACAGGCTGGACTTTGACAGCAAAATAATGGAAGGCATAGAGGTTGCGCCGGCAGACCCAAGATACGGTCCGCTGAGCATCCTGACATTTGACGTCAAGCCAACAGGCCAGCAGGTTGCCTACATAAAGCACATTGCGACTGCAAGCAACTACCCGGCAATAGTTGAACAGAAATTGCTGGTTGGAAAAAGCATTTACTTCAACTACGACCCGGCAATGACCCCGGGAATCTGGCAAAATACCCTGGAATACCTCAGATAAGCCTTTTTTCTGCGGAAAAAAGCCTTGGAAAAAAAATGCGCCTGTTGACGCAAAGGCATTCCAACCTTTTTCTTTTTCTTGAAAGCAAGCAGCCGAAAGGCTGCAGGCAACATGTTTTCTTGCTAACGTTTAAATAGAACAACACCCTCTGTATTACGTCTTCTCCAATTGTTGGGGGTTGTTGATGGAGGAAAGAGAAGATAGGCTGCTAAGCGGTAGCATAGGCAAGACTATTTCTGTTTATTACAACGATACATACAACTCGGTTTCCTTCAAAAAAGGCAAATTTTTGGATTACGACAGGCAAAACCTGCTTGTTCTGGAAGAGGGAAACCAAAACGTAACCCTGATTCCGAGAAGAAAATGCATAAGGATAGAAATAAGGGAAACAGCAAAAGCGGAAATAAAAAACTAAAAAAAGGGAAAAAATCGCAAAGTGTGAAAAAAATGTTTAAAAGAGACAAGTTGCCTGGCTTTGGCAATCATAGAAAAGCAAAAGCTTTTCATGCCCATAGAAAAGCCATTGCTTTTCGTGCCTCGCGAACCTCTAGGTTCGCTCAGTCGCAAATCTTAGAAGCGCTTTGGCGCTTCTTACGCATAGAAACGCTCAAGCGTTTCGTGCCTCGCAAACCAACAGGTTTGCTCGGATTTCTGAACCTTGCAGGTTCAGAAACCCAAAAGTTGCTCGGTCTGCACATTGCCCAGCATGGAAGGCAAAGCATGAAAACAAATGCCCTAATCGTCCTGCTTGCAATAGCCTTGACTACAACTGCCTTGTTTGTTTACGCCGATAATACGGAATGCATAATAGGATGTGACAGCAACGAAACATGCATTGCAAACTGCCTAAACACAGAAGAATACGTCGTAATAGAAAATGCCGGAGATTACTGTGAGATAATATGCGACACAAACCAAAACTGCGACGACGGAAACCAAAACACAACAGACATATGCGACAATGGCGGAACATGCCAAAGCAGCTGCATAAACATAGAAACACAGCCGCCCTGCGGAATAATATGCGACACAAACCCGGAATGCAACGACAATGACGCAAACACTGCAGGCAGGTGCGAAAATGCCGGCACATGCGGGGCAAAATGCGTAAACACGAAAGAAGAGGCGGAAGCATACGTCGTAATAGAAAATGCCAGCAAAGAGGCGGAAGCAGACGTCGTAATAGAAAATGCCTATTTGCCTGAGGGGGAAATGGAACCTATTTCAGCAAGGGTGGAAATAAGAGGCCTAGAAGAGCCTTTCCCCGAGATTGACTCAAGAATCGACTCATACACAGCCGACAGCCCGGAGGATGGCAACATCAACACGCTGGTTGCAGCATTCGACCAGGAACTCGAATTCGAAGAAGCGACCATTACCCTGCCAAAAACAGGGCCTGTTAACACAATAGTGAAATGCCAAGACTTCAACTTTGAAATGTTTGAATGCAGCCACTGGGAAAAAACAAGCATTCCATTCACCGAAACACAAGATACAATAACCTTCGCAGTAAACACATTCTCTGCATACGCCGGCGCCCTGATAAAAATAACCAAAGCAGCGCACTTGGACCAAAACAGGGAATTCATCTCAGACATCTATGAGCAGGTTAAGGAAAAGGACGGTGTTTGGAGCGAAACCATTGGCGTAAACGAGTGGATTAGAATTAGCTTTGAACAGCCTTTGGGCAAAACAAACGATATAACAGTATTTGCCCGTTCCCTTGACGGCGATGCAAGAATAGAGGTATATCGGCAGAATGGTAACGAATTACTTGCAGAAATTTCAGGCATAAATAAGGAAAGTTGGTATAAAACACTATTGAATGGCTTGGATGAGGATGAAAAAACAGCGCATTTTGATTTGAAAGTGAAAGACAGCAGTATGCAATTTGACTACATCGTAGACCCCGCAAATTTGGATGTAAATGTCACCCGCGTTGACGGCTACGACGTGAGCAAAGCAATGCCATCCTTTTCTTATGCAATTGACGGCAATCTGACAATTGACTTTAACGTTGCAACAGACACAAACTTTGGAGTAACTTGGGCAGACCTCAATTATTCAGCAACAAACACGCAAGGAAGCGGAACAGAAATCGTAAAAGGGCTTGTAGTTGATGGAAACCGCTGCCAAACAAACTTCATAGATGATTGGAACAACCAGGCAAACAGCGATGCTAATCTGGTTGGCTATTGGAAGTTTGACGCACAAGAAGACGTAAACACACTAAGAGCATTTGATTATTCTGGAAAAGGAAACCACGGACAATACATGAACAGTGCAGACAACAATGCAACAGGAAGATGGGACACAAATGCAGCTTGGTTTAATGGAATACAATCCTCCAGTACCGGCAGTTGTGTGACTATCGCTGATAGTTCTACTCTTGAAGGATTTACTTCAATGACGATTTCAGCATGGATATACCAAAGAGCAACCCAGACAGGTGATTCTGGGACCGTTTTTACTAAATCAGTGACTGCGGTTGGAGTTGGTGCTACCTACCCATATACTATATTTGATTTTTCTGTTAATAATAGCAACAAAGTTAGTATGTGTGTTGGTGATGGCGCTTCAAGAGTTTGTATGTCAAGTTGGGATGCAATAACAAATAATGTTTGGACACATATTGTTGGAACATACGATAACAGTTTAGCCAGTAGCAATATAAAGGTTTATATCAATGGACTACAAGACGGCACCACAGGCAATGCAACACTAACAGTGGGAACCAACGCAATAGACGTGCGAATCGGGGCCTATATGTCGTCTAACTATCCGAATAATTTTATTGGTTCAATCGAGGAAGTCAAAGTCTATAATCGTGCACTAACAGCAAGCGAAATCTTACAAGGCTACAATCGGGACTTGCGCAATTTCAGAACCTGTTCTTGGGGTTGGAACATTTCAGGAATAGCGGACGCAAACTATTACGCAAACGTTTTGGCAAGGGATGATGCAAGTAACTCAAAGTTTGACCCCAGCGACAACTCATTCCATGTGAATCCGGGCGGGGCACCATCAACAGCAAACCTGGACACAAACGTCTGGCGCATTGACGGTTGGAATGTAAATAACGCAATGCCTGTATTCAGTTATTCAACAGACGGCAACCTGACAATTGACTTCAATTTTGCAAGCGACACAAATTATGGTTATCAATACGCAGACCTGAACTATTCCACGAGCAAAACACAAGGAACCGGAACAAGCATCATAAACAGCCTGAAAGTTGATGGGAACCGATGCCAAACAAATTTTTTAAGAGACTGGAACAATTTTGCCAATTCAGATGTTAATCTGGTTGGTTATTGGAAGTTTGACGCACAAGAAGACGTAAACACAATAAGGGCATTTGATTATAGCGGAAACGGAAACCACGGACAATATTTGAACGGAGCAGACAACAATGCACAAGGAAAATGGGATACTAACGCAGGCTTTTTTGACGGAACAAATGATTACGTTCATGTGAGCGACAGCAGCAGCCTGGATTTAACAAACAACTTTGCAATATCCTTATGGGTAAAACCTAACGACCTTACACAAACCAATAGATACCTTTTAAGCAAACTCGGCACTAGTGATAACACATATGCCATTATTTGGGAATATGTCGGGGACAATCTTGAATTTTATTCTTCAAGTTACACAGGCAGTAATCCAAGGACAGGCTCACAAATCCCAATCACCAATACCAACTGGCACCATATAGTATACACATACAACGGAAGCACCTGGGCCGGCTATAGGGACGGAGAAAACATCTTTTCCTTATCAACAACATTTTCCCTTACGGCCTCAACACAAAATTTGTTATGGGGAACTTTTGACGGAGTAGGCACTTGCGGCGGCACCGGCTGTTCCTTCGGCGGCCTTATTGAAGAAGCAAAAATCTACAACAGGGCATTGACAGCAAACGAAATTTCAATGGATTACAATTTAGGCATACGCAATTTCAGAACTTGTTCTTACGACTGGAACATTTCAGGAATAGCGGACGCAAACTATTACGCCAATGTTTTAGCCAGGGATAACGCTGGCAATTCAGACTATAATTCAAGCAACAACAATTTCAGAGTAAATCCTGCAATCGTAAACACGCCACCAAGCTTGGTTATCTGGCAGGTGGACAGCCATGATTTCAATGCAACGCTGCCGTCTTTTTCTTACGCAGCAGACGGCAACCTGACAATAAAATTCCGGGCAGCAGATGCAGAAAGCAGCGACCTAAACTTCAACATGTGGTACGATACAGTTTCCGGAGGAAAAACAAACAAGTTAATCGGAGACATCAACTTAAGCACGGAAACCGGGCATGGTTCCTGCGACACAAACAGCAAAACCGGAATGGTCTGCAATTGGGACTGGAACATTTTTGGGATAAGCGACAGCAATTACTGGATAGCAATCGAGTTGAATGACGGAACAGACACAAACACAATGCCAAGCGCAAAAAGCTTTAGAGTAAACCCGTCAACACAAAACTTGACAAACCTGGACACAAACACCTGGCGCGTAGACAAGTGGGATACCAGCAAAACAATGCCTGCTTTTTCTTACACAACAGACGGCAACCTGACAATTGACTTCAATTTTGCAAGCGACACAAATTTTGGCAATCAATACGCAGACCTGTACTACAGCACAAGCAAGACACAAGGAACCGGCACGCTAATTATCGACAGCCTGAAAGTTGACGGCAACCGCTGCCAAACAAACTTCATAGACGATTGGAACAACCAAGCAAATAGTGATGTCAATTTGGTCGGCTATTGGAAGTTTGACAGTGATAATGGAATAAGCGCTTGGGATTTCTCAGGAAAGGGAAACACAGGGGCTTATACAGGCGGAGCAGATAATAATGCACAGGGAAAATGGGATACTAACGCAGGATTCTTTGACGGCATTGACGATTATGTGAGTGTTGCAGACAGTGCCTCTTTGACCTTTAACAATGCTACAAATGACCTGCCTTTTTCTGTTTCAATGTGGGTAAATTTTAATGCAATAGCCGGAAAAGAAATTGCTCTTGTAGGAAAGTATTTAACTACAGGTCCAGAATGGAATACACAATTACTGGATAACGGCAAGTATTATATGCAATGCCTTAATATCGCTGGCGCTTCTACAAGGATAAAAATATCAAGCAGCTTTGTGGCAAATACAGGCATATGGAATCATGTTGTATTCACTTATGACGGTTCCAGCAGTCAGAATGGCATGAATATTTATCTCAATGGTGTTCAGGACCCAAGCCCAACAAGGGCAATGGATGGCACTTATGCCAAAATGGGTAATTTTTCAACACCAGTGGACATTGGAGCGACAAACAGGGATGGCGGGATCTATGCTTCATACATGAACGGATTGATTGAAGAAGTAAAAATTTATGACAAGACACTGACGGCAAGCGAAATTTTAAAGGATTATGCTTTAAGTCTACGCAATTTCAGAACTTGCTCTTATGACTGGAACATTTCAGGAATAGCAGATGCAAACTATTATGCCAATGTTTTAGCCAGAGATGACGCTGGCAATTCAGACTACAATTCAAGCAACAACAATTTCAGGGTAAATCCCAGTGCACCTGCCGCCTCCCCAACAGTCGGCCAGCTTCGCATTTGCGATGGCACCTGCGCACTGAGCAAAACAATAGATCCTCAAACTGCTTTTACGGTTGAAGCCACTATTAGTGACCCAAATGGGTATAGTGACATTAACACCGAAAGCATCAAGCTTGAACTTTATTCATTCTATGATCGAAATGGCTGCACTGAAAACTGGGACTGCAACAGGCTTGCTATGAGGGATGACAACATTTCGCTTGGAACAAGGAACGGATGCACGCATTCCCCGTCAACAAATGTATACTGCATTAATGTCCCAGTAAGTGCTTGGTCAACCAAATTCCTAAATGGTGACACAAATATATATGTCAGGGTGGACGACAATGATACAGCAGGAGTAAATACCCACCGCATGGATGCCAATTGGCTCCGTGACCATAACGCCTTTACAGTAAACGCAAATCTTACAAGAAGCGAAGACACAACTTCAGGAACCTATTCAGGAGCTCCGGCCACAACCTACAACGCGTTTGATAGCGGGCAAACAGTGAATGCATATATCATATCAACGCACAGTGGAAACGTCACTATGGACGTGAATCTTACCGGCACTGATTTGAACATTAGCGCAACGGTGTTTATTGGGGACGGCAACGAGACATGGAATATTGCAAATGCTACAGCTGGTTCAACCCCAATATCGCCAGTTTCAACCGCAGCCGTAGGTGACTGGAACAGAGGCTCATATCCCGACAGCAACACTCAAAACATATGGTATTGGCTGTCAATACCTAACCAACAGCAGAACGGGTCTTACACGGGGACAATAACATATAGCTCTGGCCAATCAACATAATATTTTCAGAATCCTTGCTAAAGCGCACCAAAACCGCTCTAGCAGGGCAATTCGGTGCCTTAATAAAGATTTTTGCCCAAAGTAGGGTACACGGGGAATATGCTTTATGATTAGCAAAAGTCACATAGTTCTTTTTCTTTCTGTTTTTTTGCTTGCACTGCCCTCTGTTTCCGCCTTGTCCTGCATCGGAATAAGCCAGGACCAAAGATGGGACCTTGTGGATATGAAAAAAGATGTTCCCAGCTACTTTAGCACAAGAATTTACAATTCCACTGCCGGGGCAGGCGAGTGCGAAGACTCGGATTATGCCATGACATTGTCGCTGCAAAGCAGCAATGAATTGAAACTGGAGCAGATATTTGACTACGAGTTTGAGCCTCAAAGAATGTTCATCAGCAATGGCGGCAGTACGCAGGTTCTCTTAAAGTTGACGCCAAAAGTAAGTTCCGGAGAATATACTGTGATTATGACTGTTACAAGGCAGAATCCTGACGAGGGCGGAACATCCATTGTTTCAAGTTCAAGCGCAAGAATAAACACTCTTATTGGAAACAATCCTGTCACAGATTTTTCAGAGATTCCATTTTGGACAGTCAGGAAAGACTGCCCGGGCGGATTTGTTGTAAAAGAAGGCGAGCAATGCCCGAGGGCTGTGTGCATGGACGGAAACCTTGTGTATGGCGAGGATTTGTGCCCAGAGGACCTGTTTGTTTGCGGCAATGGCCTGTGCGAGCAATATGAAAACTGGAACAATTGCCTGAAAGACTGTGAGATACCTGCGGGGTGGGAACCTCCAATTGCGCAAGGAAAGGAAGAAAAAGAGGGAATAGGCATAGAAACCATTATTGCAATAATCGCCATTGTAATTGCAGGCATAGCCCTTGCTTTTGCATTCCTTTACATAAGGCAGGTCAAAAAACAGCTGAACGAAAGAAGATTAAGGTAAATTCTTACCAAGCCTAAAATATATATTGCGTGTGGCCTGCCGCTTGTTTTTCAGGTTCAGGATTTGGCATTCTTTTTTTAAGGCCGCGAAACAAATTCGGCACGGGCGCAGGTTTAAATTGTTCAACTCCTTTTAGATTTACGGAATGAAGGATTTAAGGCCGGAAGGTTTTGGCAGGCGCAGCCATCATCGATATGCGGAAAGCAGGGCCTTTTTGCCCGTGGTTTGGCAAAAGAAAGCAGCGCTTTCATCGCTTTTTCTTATTGCCTTTTTGCTGGCAATGCAGAACTGCGGTGCGAGCAGCATAAATGTAACGGCAATAGTTCAAAACGCCGCGCCTGTTGTCCTTGACGGGAACATTTCACCGGCAGTGTGGAGCGGTGGAAGCAACCTTGTGCTTGGCTTCAAGTGCGAGGACCCGAACGGAATAGAAGACTTCAACAGGGCTGATGCCTCGATAACAGGGGCAAATACACATGACCTGAACAACATTTCCTATGTGGTGTCCGGCATTTATGCAATAATTTCCCTGGATATAAATTCTTACATAACAACCAGAGGAACATATTACATCACCCCTTTCTGCATCGACGATTCAAACAATGCAGGTGTTGGAACAACTTTGACAGGCGAATACGTGCTGCCAATTGAAATAAATGTCCAGAAGCCGGTGCAGGACGCCAACATAAACGCCAGTCCCGCGATAGAATTTGATGTGAACAAGAACGCCTCGGTGGACGTAAACCAGCACAGCATTGCAATAGATTTGAATGGAACGCCAAGCAGTGATTTCAACTCTATGGCGCATTGCACCGGATTCGGGGGGGAATTCCACTGTGCTTACACCGAAACCGGGCTGGCGGTGGATGCTGATAACAACGTTGTTTTCAGGTCAGCCGACGATTTGAATAATTGGGCCTTGCCTGTTGAAAGGATTGTCCATTACGATGCAACCGCCCCGATAATCACAAGCGCCTCAGCTTCAGGCAGCGGAAGCGACGTGATTTTTTCCTGGTCAGGGAGGGACAGCTTTACAGGCATACAGCATTATTACATAAAGGCGGACTCTGACAGCTGGATCAATGCAGGCCTGAGCACATCTTACACTTTTTCAGGGCATGCAAGCTCAAACCATGTTTATTACGTAAAGGCAAAGGACTTTGCAGACAATAACAGCCTTATTTCTTCAGCAACCTATATTGCGCCCACGCCTCCTGTTCCGCCCCCGGGGCCAGGCGGAGGGGGCGGGGGAGGGGGAGGAACCCCGCCTGTTGTTCCGCCTGCAGAGCGCAAATTTGACATAAAGATTGTGAGGTTTGATGACCCTGTGGAGGTTGGCGACAGGTTTGATTTCACTTACCTTGTGAGCAACAAAACCATTGCCGGGGACAGCACTTACATTGAGTACTGGCTTGGGACTGAAGGCGAAAAGATTGTCAGCGGAAGCGAAACAGTTTACCTGAGCGCAGGCGAGGAAAAGGAGATAAGCAGCAGCCTGTTTTTGCTTGAAAACATGGAGGGCAATTACGAATTTTTCCTGAAGCTGTCAATGGAAGGCCAGGACAGTGTTGTGAGGACTAAGCCAATCACAGTAGTTCTTGGCGCTCCAACAGTGATTGACCTGAATGTTTCAGGCCTGAAAGCTTCAGGCCTGAAGCCGGGCGATGAAACAGGACCTGTGCATTTTGCAATTGAGGTTGGCTTAAACAGGGATGAAATACTGCCGGTCCTAATCGAGGAAAGGGTTTACAGGGATGGAAAGCTTGTTTGGTCCAAGAAGCAGACCGTTCCAATAAAGGTTTTCAAGCGCTTCTTTGAGGAAATCTACGGCCTTGAGCCAGGCAGCTATAAGCTTGAAGTGATTGCTTCCTATGAGGAAAATAAGAAGCAGGTGCTTGAATTCTTTGAGAAAAAGGCAGAGCCTGTGCCTTCGGAGGCTGCAGACCTTGTTTCAATGCTTATTGGCGTGTTGCCCTTCTTGTTGGGGCTGTTGATTACCGCGCTCGCAATTGCCCTGCTTTATGCGGGAAAGAGGCGTATTCTTGATTTTCGGAAAATTTTCAGGAGAAAGCGCAGAAAGGGGTTTTAAAATTCAGGCTTTGGGAAAAACCAAAAAAAGCAAAAAGCGCATTAAAAAAAGGCTTTAAAGGGTGGTGAGCGCAATGCAAAAAAATTTATAATGCGCAGGCGTATATAAATAGGGCTACATTTACAGCCCAAAAAAATTAAACTTCACTATGAAAAAAATTGCTTTATCCTTGCTTGCTGCTTTGATTATTTTCTCAGGCGCCGCCTTGGCCCAGGAAAATGTCGCAGATCTGAAGATTGACCAGTTGCCTGTTGTTGCAAAAGCCGGCGGACCCCTTCAATTTTCTTTTTCCGCGGGAAACAGGCTTGGCCCGGAATGCGCTGCAAGCATAAGCTATTGGGTTGAGGCTGGCGGGGAAAGATTCAGCAAAGGCAAGGACAGCGTTTTTCTTGGGCAGGGCGCTGTTGAAAAAAGCGATGCCTCCCTGCTTTTGCCAAGCAGCCTTGACGGCATTTATGACTTCTTTGTTGAAATGCAATGCAATGACGCAAATGTTTTGGCAAACAAAACCATTGAGGTAAAGCGTTTTGTGCCTGTCTTGCCTTTTGTGGAAAACCTTGGGATTGATGCCGGCGGTGAAGGCAAACAGCTTGAGTTCTCCTACATTCTGCAGTCAAACAGCGAGGAAGCAGTGCCAATCCACGTGCAGGAAAGGATAGTGCAAAACGACCAAATAATCTGGCAAAACAACCAGAACATCCCAATCGCAGAAGGCACAGAAATCAAAAGACTAGGCCCAATCCTGCCACTGGGAAACTACAAGCTAATCGTTGACGCAACAAATGAGGGCGAAACAGCCATGATTGAAAGGGAGTTCTCCGTCCAGCAGGCAGTGGCTGCTGAGCCGGAATTGCCTTTGGTTCCGGGGCTTGCATTGGCAGGCGTTGCCTTCTTTTTGCTTGCATCGCTTTACATCCTGCTGAATTCCGCCGCATTGAGAAAGGCGCTTGGCAGGCAAAAAGTCCTGCTGGCTGGTAAAAGCCAGGGGCATGAAAGGGCGAAGAGCGGCTTGTGTATTGTTGAATCCGGGTCAAAAGGGGTTTTGGAAGAGCATGCGCTTGCCGGCCTGCTTGATGAGGCAAAAGTCAGGGGAAAGCAAAGGCTGCTTGCAATGCAGTTTGCCTTGCTAACCCCTGTTGAGCAGACAGTGAGGGGCTTTATTGCAGGCAATGGCAAAGGCCAAAGCACCTGTGAAACAGATGTAAGCATAATGATTGCAAACAATACGGACATGAACTGGAGCGATGTTGTTGTGCTTGCGGAAATTCCGGATTTCGTTGCGGAAAGCGCGGCAGGCATAGAAACAGAAGCCGGGGTGCGTTATGCAAAGGACAGTTCTGTTGCAAGGTTTTTGCTGCCAAAGATCGGCGCAATGCAGTCATGGCAGATTGCCTACACTGTTCCAAAAATTGTTTCACAGGCAGAGGCAAACAGCATTCCATTGCCAGCCGTCATAGGCTATAAGGAAGGCAAGCGGCTGGTTGTAACACAGGTCAGGGTTGAAAAGCAGCCTTCGGCTGAAGAGCGCACCAGCACAATGGTTGAAATGATTGCGCAAAAAGAAGAAGCCGGGCATGCTGCCAAAAAAGAGAAGAAAAAGAAGAAAACCTGATGCCCTGTGAAATCGAAAACCTGGTTTCCATGGGAAAACATTTTATATAAATAAGCCCTTATATTAAGCGGTTGTAAAGATGTTTTCCTGCAGGATTTTTGGCGTTTTTTTGCTGGTCTTCTTTTTGGCTTTTTCGGCAAGGCCCTGCTTTGCTGAAAATGTTGCGGAGCTTAGGATTGAGAGCATTACAACGCCGATACAGGCAGGCGGCCTGCTTGAGTTTTCTTTCATCGCCGGAAACAGGTCAGGGCCTGACTGCGCTGCAGAAATAGGATACTGGTTTGGCGAAGACGGCGAAATCCAGGGCAATGACACTTTTTACCTTGAAGAGCACGGCACAATAAGCGATTCTGCCTCGCTGCTTTTGCCTGATTCTGATTCAGGCATAAAGCAGTTTTTCCTACAGATGAAATGCAATGATGCCGTGATTGTTGCAAGCAGGAAAATCGAAATACGCGCAGACATTCCTGTACTGCCGCTGTTCAGCAGCCTTGCCATTTCTGAAAGCGGTGAAGGCAAACAGCTTGAGTTCTCCTACATTCTGCAGTCAAACAGCGAGGAAGCAGTGCCAATCCACGTGCAGGAAAGAATAGTGCAAAACGACCAAATAATCTGGCAAAACAACCAGAACATCCCAATCGCAGAAGGCACAGAAATCAAAAGACTAGGCCCAATCCTGCCACTGGGAAACTACAAGCTAATCGTTGACGCAACCAGCGGCCCGGAAAAGGCAACTGTTACGAGAGAGTTTGAAGTCAAGGCAGCAGGGGCTGCTGCTCCGATAGAATTTCCTTTCACGCAGGCCATTGCAATAGGGGCGGTTGCATTGCTTTTGTTTGCATCCCTTTTCACCGCAGCAAGGTTTTTTGCAAAAGCGCCGATTCTGCAAAAGCCGTTTGCGCCTTCCGCCCTGATCAGCGTAAAGCAAGGCGCTGTTGCAGGCGAAGAGAGAATAAAGCTGTTTGAAAGCGATTCAATCGGCATTGCGGATGAATTGGAGGTAGACAGGCTTTTGGATGCCGTCGGCCAAAAAGGCGAGGAAAGGCAGCGTTCAATTGATTTTGCGGCCAGTGCCCAGGTGATGAAGGCTGTCAAGAGCTTTATTGTAATCGGCGCTTCAAAAGAGGCAAGGTTTGAGACAAGCGTTTCTGTTTCGCTTGCAAACTACACCAACAGGAACTGGGAAAATGTTGTTGTCCTTGCAAGGCTTCCAAAGTTTTTGGGCGAAGAGATCCTGGAAATATCGGAGGACACAAAGCTCAATGCCGAGAAAATAGGCCCTGTCATAAAGTTCACCCTGGAAAAGGTCGGGGCAATGCAGTCGGCAAGCTTTGCCTACAAGGTTGGAAAGCTTATTTCGCAGGCGGAAGCAAACAGCATTCCGCTGCCCGCGGTGGTTTCATATGAAGAGGGCGAGTCATTGATAATAACGCAGGTTAATGTTGAGGGCGCCGGCAAAAAAAGCACGGGCGGAGAAAGGCAAGGCCTGGAAGAAAATAAAGTCAAAATAAAAGCCGGCAAGCCGGAAAACGTGCAAGGCGCCCAAGGAAAACCCTGATTTTTAGCCAAAAATCAAAGAAAGGGCTGATTTTGCATACAATCCAAAACGCTTATTTATAATTGCCGGTTCATAAAAACTGGCAATGATTATTGGCTGTGTAAAGGGTTAAAAGGGCAATTTTTTCGGCGTAGGATAAACATATTTATTTGGATTGAGAACTAATACTATTGCGTTTTTGCTTGGTGAGGCAATGTTTTTTGAGGGAATTGTTTTCTGCGTTTCGCTTGCAGTGCTGATCTGGAGCAGCAGGGTGGTCATAAACAATTCCATAAAGGTTTCCGAGTATTATGGAATTTCCCAGCTGGCAATCGGCTTCATATTAATCGCATTTACCGTTTCGCTTCCTGACCTCATGGTTTCGGTCATTGCCGCGGCGACAGGAAACCCTGAGCTTGGCATCGGGGACGCACTTGGAAGCACTGTTGCGAACATCTGCCTTGTCCTTGGAGTCGCGACAATAATCAGGCGCATCAGCGTTGCAAGGCACCATGTGCTTGATTGCACAGAACTCCTGCTTTTGATAGGGGCGGTGCCGGCAATTTTCCTGATTTTAGGCAATGTGGGAAGGGCCGAGGGCATAGTGCTGATTGTGCTGTTCCTGATTTATTGCTTCTTCGTAATGAAAGAGCACATTTCATTCAACATAAAGGAAAGCGTTCTAAGGAGGGATTTGGTAAAAGTTTTCCTCATGCTCTTTGTTTCGCTTTTCATCGTGGTTTTGAGCGCGCGCTTTCTGGTTGGCTCGGCAAAAGGGCTTGCCATTGCATTTGGCATGAGCGATGCCGTAATCGGCCTGACGCTGATTTCTTTCGGCACAACGCTTCCCGAGCTTGCGATTGACTTTACTGCAATAAGGAGGGGCCAGACAGCGCTTGCAATCGGGGACATTCTTGGCAGCAGTGTCATCAACCTTACGCTCGTGCTGGGCGCAGTCCTTGTGATAAGCCCTTTCAAGGCAACCATGGGCGTTTTCACAATGGCAATAGCTTTTGTAATAATCGCAAACACTTTCCTGTTTTATTCCCTTGTCAAGCACGAGGGCATTGGAAAAAAAGAGGGCTTTGTCTTCATTGCCCTTTACCTTGCCTTCATTGCGGCAAGCCTTGGCTCAAACGCCCTTTTTTAACGCGCGAGTTTTTTTGGCGAAGCTTGAAAAATAAGCCCGAGCAACAGACGTTATCCGCAAGCTCATCAGGGGAGAATTGGAAAAGAAAGCTTTGACAGTGGAGAAATAGTAAAGATTCTGACTTCAAAGACATAGGTGTTTGCTTCAGCGGCAATCTACAGTCCCGAAAGCCTTTATAAGGGACTTTTGCTTTTATACTATTATTATGTTGTATAACCGACAAAGACTCCTGCTGCAAATAGTCAAAAAAATGCAAGAAAAAGGAACTGACTCTAGGACTTACTTAGTCAAAACTCTTTTCTTATTAAAGCAAAAATTTGGTTTTGCTGCAGTTGGTTACGATTTTTTTCCGTACAAGTACGGGCCGTTTTCTAACGAAATTTACTCTGATTTTAATGCTTTAGAAAAAGAAGGCTTGTTCAACGAAGCAAATTTGAGTTTAACTCAAAAAAGCCTTGCTTTGGTTGAAGGATTGAAAGGAGATAAAGAAATCTCTTCCGAAGCCGATAAAATAATGCGTTCTTATTCAGGTGAAGTAGAGATAAAAAAATTCGTTTACGATAATTATCCCGAATTTACTGTGAACAGCAATGCACCCAGAATGGTTAGAAGTAATTCCGAGAAAGGAATTTGTTCTATTGGCTATGAAGGAAAAACCATTGACTGTTTTTTGAATGAACTAATTCAGAATAAAATCGGCCTCTTGGTTGATGTGCGAAGAAATGCTTTTAGCATGAAAAAAGGCTTTTCAAAAAAACAATTAGAAAAATATTTGGGCAAAGCAAGCATTGGCTATTTGCACGTTCCGGAGCTCGGAATTGAATCCGAAAAAAGAAAAAACTTGGAATCAACCGAAGACTATAAAGAATTGTTTAAAGAATATCGCGCTTCTTTGCCAGGCAGAAAAGAAAAGATTGAAGAATTGAAAACGCTTGGCCGAAAACAAAAAATTGCCCTGATGTGTTTTGAGGCAGACAAGGATTTTTGCCATCGCGGAGTACTAAGCGATTTTTTGAACCAAGAGGTTGTTCACATTTGATAGAACTCAAAGACTTGGTCGTTCTCGGCCAAGGCGCCCCCAACAGCCTGCGGGACAACAGGATTTCCCGCTGCGTCTGCGCTTACTTCAAAGAGCTCGGGCTTGTGAGGCTTTATCCCATTCCAAAAGCACTGCTTCGCCAGTGGGATGTTTTTGACGCAACAGTTGAACCAAATCCGCAAGACCACAGGGAAAACACGTGGAAAATTTACCATTCAAAGGAGGACTGGCAGAGAATCCACAAATGGATAAGGAAAAAAGGCGAGTATTCCCAAGCGGAAAGAAGGAAGCTTATTGAATCTCTTGCCAAAGATAACCTTGGCGATTTGATTGAAAAAAGGAAAAGCTTTGGAATCATTGAACCAAAAACAATCGGTTTTGAATTGGTAAAGCAAAATGAAACCACTTCAATCCAAACAAGCATCTTTGACTTGGATTAGCACATCATCAGCCAGAACGAATTCAAATTCAAGCCATATGTTTCTTATGAATGCACTGCAAAATGCTCTTGCAAGAATCCTGTTCACAAACAGCAGATTGTTGAATGGGGCTGCTATGAGTGGATGCGAAAAAACCCAAACAACGAAGAGCACTGCAAAAAAGTCTTTGAAAACCTCAGGCTCCAGGATAATGAATGGAAAAAATATTTCCTCGTCGGCAACATCCATAAAAGCCCCAAAACATATATAATCGTCGGAATCCTCAGATTCAAAAACAAAGAATGGGCTGTTACACCAAACCAAGCAAAACGCTAACTTTAGGGCAACAAACCAAAATCATTTGGTTGGAGGCTGTTTTTCCCAAGGCTTTTTTTGCAAGAAAAAAGGTTTGTCGGCTGTGGCCGCTTTTTTTCCGCACTGCCCAAAGCAATCCTTAAAAAAGGCAAAAGCATACTTTTTGTGTATGCCTGAAGGAATTTTTGCCGAGGAAAGGGTTTTGCTTGAGCCAAAGGACATCAGGCCTTCTATTCGCGGCTGGATTGTTGCCGGTGTGCTCAATCCTGCGGCTGTGAGGCTGCCGAACAAAAAAATAATGCTGTTTGCGCGCGTTGCCGAAATGCCGAAAGACCATTTGGGCACAAACCTCAAGTGCCCGATGATTGTTTCGGACAGCCACGCCGAGAGCAAGGGCTACAGGCTGAGCAGCCTTGGGATTGGCAATGCAAGGGTTGTGAGGCACGAGGGCAATGTTGTTTACCTGAGCGACAAGACCTGCAGGCTCAAGACAAGCTCGCATTTCCGCCGGATAATCCTTGACAAGACCGGGTTTGAGGTTGAAAGCGTGGAGGAAGAGCCCGCTTTTACCGGAACGCATGAAGAGGGGCAATTTGGGGTTGAAGACCCAAGCATCACAAAAATCGGCGGCAGGTATTACCTTGCTTATGTTTCCGTTTCATTGAACGAGGGCGTTTGCACTTCCCTTGCCGTTTCAAAAAACCTTGTTGATTGGGAAAGAAAGGGAATCATTTTCAGGGAGCAAAACAAGGATGTCACGCTTTTTCCGGAAAAAATCAGGGGAGAATATGTTGCCCTGCACAGGCCCGAAGGCTTTTTCAAGTTCAGCAGGCCCTCAATATGGATTTCACATTCCAGGGACCTGCAGTATTGGGGAAAGGAAAAAAGCATAATGCAGCCAAGGCCGAATTCGTGGGAAAGCGAGAGGATAGGCGCCGGAACCTCGCCGCTGAAAACAAGGAAAGGCTGGCTTGAAATTTACCATGGCGTGCAAAAAATCGGAAAACACAGGATTTACAGCGCAGGCGCGGCCCTGCTTGGCAGGAAAAACCCGGAAAAGATTTTGGCAAGAAGCCCAAAAAACAAGCCCCTTTTCCAGCCTGAAAAAAAGTATGAAAAAACAGGGTTTGTCAACAACGTGGTTTTTCCCTCGGAGGCAATTCCAGACCTTGATGGCAGGCACTTGCTTGTTTTTTGCGGCGCCGGAGACCGGGTTACAACAGTAAAAAGGGTTGCGATTGAAGGCATAATGAACCAAATGCACTTTGCTGGCGAATGAAAAAAATTTGAAAATGGGTTATTTTGCCAAAAAAACCGCTTTTAATGGCATTTTAGAAAAAATTGGCAAAAACGGCATGGTGTTTTCTTTATGGAAAGGCTTTAAAATCTGAACCCTGCACAAGATATTTGCTTAATTTTTAACGCTATTTTGAAAATTTGGGAGGCTGGGTTTATGGCAAAGGACAAAAAAGAGGAAACACACAGCATGGCAGCAGAGGAAGAAAAGCTTGGAATTACAGAGGTTGCAGCGGAAGAGGAAGAACCTGAGATTGACGAGGACAAACTGCCTTTTCCAAGGGCCACAATTGTAAATATGCTAAGAAAGCATTTGAGTTCCGGAAAGCAGATTAAGGGCCAGGTCAAGGACGAAATGAACATCTGGCTTGGAAAAATGGTTGAAAGGATTGCAAAAAAGATGGACACGCATCCATACGCTTACGTTGACGGCGGCATGCTCCGCGAAGCGGTTGAGCCTTACGAAACCGTGCAGGAAATAGAGCTTGAAAAGGAACGCATCATAACACAGCTTGAAAGCATCAAGGCCGCTTGTGATGTTTTGATAAGCGAAGTGGACAGAAAATTCAGGAAATGACTTTAGGCCTGCCAAATTTTTGCAAAACCCCTTGAAAACCAGGCTGGGCTGCAATTCGGAAAAAAATCAGCCCAACATTCTTTTTTTTTAGGATAGTTATTTAAACCTTTTTTTGGTTGTGTGCATACTTCAACAGTTTTTTTTGAAAAAAAAGAGCCATTAGGGAGCTGGAAAACATGTTTGCCTTTAGCCTTAAGCACAGTATTACGAAAAACATTGGGAAAATGACTGACACAATACTCTTCAGGGCGCTCTTTTCCATTGGACCGATTTGCGATTGCCTTCCAAAGCCGTTAAAAAACAGCCAGAACAGGGCACTCTACTATGCAATAATACTTGCAGCACTTGCGTTGAATTTCATGATTTACTGCGCGGACGGAGCAATGGAATCGGCCCAAAAAAGCCAAAAACAGGCCATTGCCTTCTGGAAAACAGAATTCAGGATGGAACTGAAAATCAAGCCCCATCACTTTGTAACCATTGCCCTGCTGGCCCTCGGCTATTTCCTGCTGCAATATTTTTGAGCAGGCAAAGCCCTTGCCTCGCACTGAACAGGCTTTGCCACAACCCAGCCACAAGTCTCACCACACAAAAGCAGGCAGCTGAAAAAAAATCAGGCATTGAACTTTTAACGCTCACAAGCCGGTTAAAATTGCCCTGGCCTTTTTCGCAACAGCGCCATGCGGATTCCTGAACAAAAAAGCCTCTATTGCCGAGGCATTGTGGCATTTCCTTTGCGTTGAAGCCTTCTCAAAATCAATTATCACAGGCAGGCCTTTCCTTACAAGAATGTTCTTGCCCCTGCCTGCAAGCTGGCCGTGGTCAAGGCCGATTTTGTCCAATGCCATTGCCTGCCTTTGAAGCTCCCTGACAAAGCGCGCCAGCCCTTTTTTTGAAGGACCGGCAAAAAGCCATTCGGCAAAAGAAGGGCCTTCAATGAACTCCATTAAAATTATCCTGCGCTTCAGGTCCTTGCCAAAAAGCCTTGGGCCAATGCCAAGGGAATTGGCAAGCGCAAGGTTCTCTGCCTCGCGTTCAGCCATCCTAAAGCGCGTGCTGTCGACACGCTCCATCTTTATTACAAGCCTTTTTGCCTGCGAAGCGTTTTTCGCAAGCCTTTTGCTAAAAGGTTTTGGGCAAAAGGCTTTTTTGTCTTCCGCGAGAAAAATACGGCTGCTGTGACCCTTTCCGAGGATTTCCTTCAAAAAAAGCCCTTTTTTCACAAGGAATTCCTGCAAAGCCTTTTCCATAAGCAATTTATACAAGAAAAGCCATTAATTACTTGCCCTGCTTTTTTGGAGGCAATATTTTATGGCGGAAAACCGTGAAATGATTGTCAAGACAGGCACTCCCGGCCTTGACGAACTGCTTGGCATAGGCGGCTTTGCAAAAAAAAGCTCTGTTCTTGTAAGCGGAGAGCCAGGCGCGGGAAAAAGCATTGTGGCATTGCAGTTCATTTACAACGGCGCAAGGCTGTACGGCGAAGCCGGGGTTTATGCCACAAGCGAGCAAAGCCTTGAAAAAGTCAGGGCAATTGCAAAAAACCTGGGCATGAACTTTGAAGAGTTCGAGAAAAAAGGGCTTGTGAAGCTGATGAAAATTCCGGTTTCACGCGGCTACGAAATGGGCTCCGAAGAGCTGATGAGGGAGACAAAAAAAGCCGAGGTCACAAGGGTTGCAATAGACTCAATTACGCCCTTTGAATACCTTTCATCAGACCTCAAGGAATTCAGGCTAAAGATGCTGAACTTTCTCGAAAACATGGCAAGCAACAACGTAACGCTTCTGGTTACCGCTGAAAAAAGGAAAACCGACTTTGAGAACATTGAATTTTCACCCGAAGACTTCCTGTTCGACGGCCTAATCCTAATGGGCCGCATAAGAAAAACAGTTACCTTCGAACACGTTTTGAGCGTAATAAAAATGCGCGGAACAAAGCATAGCGAAGAACTGCACCCAATTGAAATAACCGGCTCTGGCCTTACGGTAAAAAGCATCGAATAAGCCTTTTTGCTCACGCAAAAAGCCTTGGGAAAAAAGCAGTGCTGTTGCACTGCAAAGCCTTTTTTTGCAACGTGCAAAAAAAGCCTTGGGAAAAGCCGACACGTCCGGCTGGTACGAGTAAGGTGCTATTTCGCTTCGCTCAATAGCACTGCTTCACAAAAGCATTGGGAAAAACCCAAATCGCTGATGCAATTTTAAGCCTTTTTACGCTACACGCAAAAATGCCTGCACGGCAAGCAAATGCCGCTTTTTTTTGAAAGAAAAGAATAAGGGGGCGCGGCAAAAAGCAAGCGCCCTTTTTTGAAAAAAATCAATGCGGGTTTTACTCGTCGTCGGATCCTTCGTCATCGTCAGAATCTTCGTCCGGTAAATCTTCATCGTCGTCTTCTTGGAATCTCAGCTTCATTTTGAATCCCTCTCTTTTTTATGCAACAAATATAGTTTTTGAAAAAAACTACTAAACCAATCCTTCACGCAAAAGCTTAAAAAAGAAACCGCATGGCATTTCCGCTGAAAAAAAGGCGGAAAAAAGATAAAAACGGTTCTGGAAAGGCTTTTTTCCCAAGGCTTTTGCCAATTGCAACAGCAATTGGCTTTCTTTCCCAAGGCTTTCTTTCAACAGAAAGAAAGGCTTTTTAAACATTTATATCCATCAATTTCGTTAATTGCATTCTCTTTCTATTTGGGAGAATTTTGACAAAAAAAGGAGTGTGGAATGAACATGTCTGAATCACAGCAACCGGTGGTTTTCCTTTCTGAGGGAACCAAGAGGACGCGCGGCAAGGACGCGCAGAGGATAAACATAATGATTGCAAAGGCTGTTGCCAATGCGGTTAAGTCAACGCTTGGGCCAAAGGGAATGGACAAGATGATTGTTGACGAATTGGGTGACGTAACCATCTCGAATGATGGCGCAACCATTTTGCAGGAGATTAGCATTGAGCACCCGATTGGCAAGATAATGGCCGAGGTTGCAAAAACCCAGGATGATGAGGTCGGAGACGGCACAACAACGGCTGTTGTTATTGCCGGAGGCCTTTTGAAGGAAGCCGAAGCCCTTTTGGACAACGATATCCACCCAAGCATTATTGTGAAGGGATACAGGATGGCTTCAAAGAAGGCAATAGAGTTTGCCAGGGAGGCCTCTGTCGAAATAAAGTTTTCCGACAAGAAGGCATTGAAGGACATTGCAATTACCTCAATGACCGGAAAGGCAGCGGAGTCAACCGAGGAATTGTCGAATATTGTGGTTGAGGCTTTGACAAGGATTGCCGACGAAGATGAAGGCAAAATCAGCATTGACGTTGACAATGTCAAGGTTGAAAAAAAGCAGGGCGCTTCCTTGGGCGAAAGCCAGCTCATTCAGGGCAT
>Ga0265296_1001952_pt1 | contig 21900 bp, 21 predicted proteins | sample MunlanPumphouse1_FD_189073 | JGI IMG/M metagenome (GOLD analysis project Ga0265296, IMG submission 189073) | Groundwater microbial communities from a municipal landfill in Southern Ontario, Canada - Pumphouse #1 | ecosystem: Environmental > Aquatic > Deep subsurface > Groundwater | place... | reverse complement strand
AAGCTCGCGTGCGAGAACGACCCCCGCATCACCCGCGTCGGACGATTCATGCGAAAGACGCGAATCGACGAGATTCCGCAGTTCATCAACGTGATCCGCGGGGATATGAGCTTCATCGGTCCGCGACCGGAGCGCTCCTTCTATATCAATCAGGTTAAGCGCGAGGTTCCGGAGTTCACGATGCGTCTTATGGTGAAACCCGGTATTACCGGACTCGCTCAGGTAGAAAACGGTTATACGAAGACCATCGGCGAAATGAAAGGCAAGCTCTTCTACGATCTCAAATACATCGCGAATCTCTCTCTCACGCAGGAGATCCGCATCCTTTTCAAGACGGTCTACGTCGTCGTCACGGGCAAGGGCGCCTGCTGACGGCGCCGCTCTCCAGAAGCTCACCGATTTCGCCATCGCCTCGGCAGATCGATCCGGGACGGATTATCTTGACCGGACACGCCGCATCTCCGTATACTCGCCGTCCGGTGATATTATGAGGCTATATCGCGATCTCATCGTCATTTCCGCGGGATTTTGCACGCTTCTGCTTGCCACGATCGTGATCCCCGTATGGATCTGCATGCCGCTCGGTTGCGTCCTCGCCGCAGCCATGATCATGCGCCGTCGATCCGATCGCCGCAGGAAGATGGATGCGATCAACCTGCGACTCACGAACCTCAGGAGCGAGGGTCTCGTCATCGAGGAAAAGGTGAAGGGATCGGACGAGGACGTCTTCCACCTCATGATCATGACTCTTCTCGGCGACCTCGAACGGTCGCTTTTCAAGCTCGTTGAAAAGAACATTCAACTCCTGAGTCTGAAGGAGATCGGGAGAACGATCATCAGTTCCCTCGACGAGCATCGCCTCATCGATTCGGTCTTCGAGTATCTGAACCGCGGCATCGGGTACAAGGAAACGGCCTTCATCATTCTTCGCAGAAAAAAGCGGTCGTTCCAGGCGATCGTAACGATCGAGCGCCCCTCCCGCGTCATTCGCCGCGTGCTCAACTTCGGTTTCGGGGATCTCACGAGCGCCGTATACGATTCATTCCTCTCGGGCAAACCCTTCCTCATCAAGGACGCAGAGATGCATCCGCTCTTCACCGTTGGTGGGGAGCAGGTTTTTCCGGGGAGCACCATGAGCTCGTACATCTGTGTTCCCCTCATGAAATCGACCGAAACGATAGCTTGCTACGAGAATGAGGACTGTCCGCTCAGGAAAACGGCGCGGACCCCCGGGGAAGCGCACGCGGAAATTCCGTACCTGCGGAGCGAGGAATGTCTCTCGTGCGGCGCCATTCCGCTGCTCGGCGCGCTCATCGTTACGGACGGGTACCGGGCCACGCCGCTCACGAACATCGACCAAGTGACGCTTGAGACGGTCGGATCCCTCGTGAGCTCGAACATGGAGAACTGGTACCTTTACCAGGAGCTCCGCCAGGAGGAGTTGTTCAGGGAGCGGGTCATCGAGGGGATGCTGAACGGCGTCTTCGTCGCCGATCGCGACGGGAACGTGACGCTCGCGAACCGCACCGCGCGCAACATGAGCCAGTACAAGCAACGGCAGATACGGAGTCTCAGAATCGACGATGTCATTATCGGAGAAGTGTCCGGCGGAGCGAAGAAATCGCTCGTGTTCCCGGTAATCGAAAGCGGTTCGCCGCTCACGTATCTCGACGGCTATCTCCGGCGCAAGGACGGCATTCATATACCGGTCAGACTGACGGCATCCGCGTTGTCGGGAGAGGACGGCGAGGTGCAGGGCGCCATCATAGAGTTCATCGATATGAGCGAGATCAAGCGGATGGAGGAGGAGATACGCTACCTCGATCGGCTCGCCGTTCTCGGGCGCTTCACGTCCGCGGTCGCTCACGAGATCAGGAATCCCCTTACCGGCATTGCCGCGGGCATACAGTATATCAACCGGTCGCAGGGGCTGAGCGCGGAGCATCGCGAGAATATCTCCTTCATCCTCACCGAAGTCGACAGGCTCAACCGGATCATTACCGATCTCTTCAAGGTCGCCAAGCCGCACGACCTTCTCTGTCAGAAAACGGTCGTGCGGGATCTCATCGAGCGCAGCCGGCGATCGCTCGACGACCTGTTCGGGAACAAGGGAATTGATTTTACGATAGCCGTTGACGATAATGTGCCCCTGGTGGAGGTCGATCCCGACCAGATCATGCAGGTGCTGATCAACCTGCTCAAGAACGCGGCCGAGGCGGTGCCTCAGGGAGGGTCCGTTTCGGTCGCGGGAAGGCTCTATAATGGGGACGATCCCGATGTCGTGCGGGAGAAGGATCGTGATATGATCTGCATCGAGATTGCGGACAGCGGCGGTGGAATCGCGGATGAAGACAGGGAAAAGATTTTCGAACCATTTTTCTCGAGGAAGAAGGGCGGGACCGGGCTCGGCCTTTTCGTGAGCCAGAGTATCGTGCAGCACCACCATGGACGTATTTCCGTCTCTTCCGCGCCGGGCAAGGGAACGTCATTCAGGGTATATCTGCCTATCGCGCGACCCAGGAAGGGAGGATCGTATGAAGCCGGTAATTCTTCTCGTTGATGACGAGGATACCATACGACTCTTCCTCGAGAAGACGCTCCGCGAGGAGGGATACGAGGCGCTCACCGCGGCGACGGGAACCGAAGCGCTCGAGCTCACGAGGAGCGAGCTGCCCGATCTCGTCTTGCTCGACCTCAAGCTTCCCGACATGAACGGGCTCGATGTCCTGAAGCAGATCAAGGAAGAGGTTCCCGAGGTGTGCGTCATCATGCTCACCGCCTTTGGCGACATAGAGACCGCCGTGACCGCGATGAAGAAGGGTGCGTTTGATTTCGTAAGCAAGCCGGTCAATCTCGAGGAGCTTCTCATCACGATCGGCAAGGGGCTCGATTCGCGCAAGCTCACGCGCGAGCTCTTCGAGCTCCGGAGGCGGCTGAAGCTCGACGTGGGTGAGGATTACGTCCCCGGCGAGAGCCCGCAGATGAAGGAAATCTATGGAATCGTGAAGCGCATCGCCCAGAGCGATACGACGACGATCCTCATTCAGGGGGAAAGCGGCACCGGCAAGGAAATGATCGCGACGATGATTCACCGTTACAGCTCGCGGCGCGATCAGCCGTTTCTCGAGATCAACTGCGCGTCTTTGCCCGAAGAGCTTCTCGAGAGCGAGCTTTTCGGCCATGAGCGGGGCGCATTCACCGACGCAAAAAGCCAGAAGGTGGGGCTCCTCGAGCTCGCGAACAAGGGAACGCTTTTCCTCGACGAGATCGGTGAGATGAGCCTGACGATACAGGTCAAGCTTCTTCGCGTCCTCGAGCGAATGACCTTCCGGCGAGTCGGGGGCACAAAGGATATCAAGGTCAGCGTGCGGATCATTTCGGCGACGAATAGCGATCTTGAAGGATCGGTCCAGAAGAAGGGGTTCCGCGAGGATCTCTACTACCGCCTCAAGGTCGTTCCGATATTCATTCCGCCCCTCAGGGAGCGCAAGGAGGATATTTATCTCCTGCTCCGGCATCTGATGAACCACTTCAACAAGCAGTTCAACAAGAGCTTCATGGAGATCGAGGATGCCGCGTACGACATCATTCTGAATTATCCGTGGCCCGGCAATATCCGGGAGCTCAAGAACATGGTCGAACGCGTCGTCCTCCTCGAGGATGACACCGTTCTGCGCGCCGGACATATTCCCGCGAGCATCCGGCAGGGATTGTCGTCCGAAAGGGAGCTTTCGGGAGTGCGGAGACTCGAGATGGCGCTCAGCAGGCCGTTTCCCGAGGACGGCATGGATTTCGAGGATCTCCTGGGCAGTGTCGAGCGCGAGCTCATCGAGAAGGCGATGCGGGAGGCGGACGGGAACCAGAGCGCGGCGGCGCGGCTGCTCCGGCTCAACCGGGACAAGATCCGGTACCGGCTCAAGAACCCGGAAACGGAGAAGGAGTAGATTCGAGGGCTGTATGCGGCGTTCATGGAGCATCATCGCGGTTGCGGCGGTTCTCGCGCTCGCTCCGGCGTGCGGTTACTACAGCACGAAGGGGCGGACCGCCGGCGATATCAAGAGGATCGCCGTTCCGAACCTCGCGAACGAGACGGCCGAGCCCGATATCGAGATCCAGATCACCGATAACCTGCGCGCCGGGCTGATCAAGGACAACACCCTCAAGGTCGTCGCGGAGACGGAAGCGGACGCCATTCTCGAGGCGACGGTCGTCGAATACCGCAACGTTCCCTACACGTTCAACACGGAGCTCCAGGCGGACCAGTACCGCCTCGTGGTTGCGCTCCTCGCTTCCCTCTTCAATCCCAAGGACAACACATACGTCTGGAAGGATCGAAGAGTCGAAGCGCACAGCGATTACTATCTTGAAACGGCGACGGATCGGACCTATGATAGGGCGCTCGAAGAGGTGTACAAGGATATCGTCGAAGGAATCCTGAATGCCACAACGCAGGAATGGTGACGCGTGAAGTCGAATCTGACTCATTACAAGAAGATATTCAACGACGTCGCTAAGCGTGATATTGTGAGCCTCTACCTTCTTCACGGCCCCGAGAACTATATCATGGAGAAAATGGCGGACAAAATCGCCTCGACGATCGTCCCCGACGACCTCAAGGCGTTCAATTATGCCGTTGCTCACGGGAGCGAGATGAAAGTCGACGAATTTATAGCGACCGCCTCTTCGTTCCCGTTTCTTTCGGACAGCCGGGTCCTTGTGCTCCGAGAACTCGAGAAGCTGCGTGGAAGCTGGAAGCGGCTCATCGCCTACTGCGAGAATCCGGTTCCTTCAAGCGTGGTCATATTTCTGTATAATCCGCTCGAAGAGGGGAGAGGCAAAGCGCGCGAGTCGAAGGATTTTGAAAGACTCAAAGCCGTTGTGGGACGGGCGGGGAAGACGATCGTTTTCGAACGGTTGACGGACGCCGATGTGCGGAAATGGGTGGGGCAGGAGGCACGAATCTGTCATGTCGAGCTCGATGACGAAGCGGTTGATGCGCTTGTTCGGAGCGTCGGCGACGATCTTTTCGATCTGAAAAACGAGATCGTGAAACTCTCGCTCCTGTACGGGGATCGCCGCGTGAGCGTCGCCGATCTCGCGGCAGTGATCGGAAGCTACCGGCTCAATGCGATCCGCGATCTCGTCGATAGCATCGAACCGGGACAGGAAGCGCGTGCGCTCGCCATTCTGCATCGTATCATCCGCAGCGGAGCCGAACGGCCCGCCGGAATCATCTATCAGCTCACGCGCCACTTTCTCGATCTCCTCAAGGCAAAGGCGGGGGTGGGGCAGGGGGGGTACCGATACGAGCGATCGAGGCGCGCGGCGCAGGCGTTTACCGCGCGTGAAATCATGCTTTGGCTCGAGAATCTCCGGCGTGCCGAGCTTCTTCTCAAGACGAGCTCCTTTCCGGAGGAGACGCTTCTCGTCGGCGCGTTCATGCATTCGTTCAAAGGAGCGTACGTGGAATTCCCGCTCATGGCGGCATGAGCGGCTGCGGGTCCCAACGGAACCGGGTGAAGGGGGTATATGTCGACGAAGGTTATGAAGGTCACGGATACCGATTTGCCGGGAAGAATCCTCGATTCGGGGAAGCCGAGCGTCGTCGATTTCTGGGCGACCTGGTGCGGGCCCTGCCGCAAACTCGACGATGTCATCGAGGAAATGGCGACACGTTATGACGGGAAGGTATCCTTTTACCGGGTGGACGTGAACGAGTGCGGCGGAACGGCTTCACGGTTCGCTGTACGGAGCATCCCGACGCTTCTCTTCTTCCAGGAAGGTGAGGTCGTCGATCAGGCCGTCGGCTCGGTTTCGCGCGAAGACATCGAGGAAAAGCTCGAGAAGCTTCTCGGGACCGCCTGATGGTATCCCCGCATCGCGTTCCTCCGCGCCGCGGGCGCTCAGATAGGATTGGCCGATGAATTCCGGAAACAGCGACGAAGAACGCATCGTTGCGCGAGGGCTCAAATCTCCCGGCCCGCTTCTCATCGTGAAGAAGCGTCTCAAGACGCTCGATGCCCGGCGCATCAGGGTTATCGTATCGAGCCGGGAGGCGGCGGAGGACATAATCAATTACTTCGAAACGCGCGGCGCGGCGATCGAGCTCGATCGTGCGGGCGAGGATTATCACGTCGTCGTCGACCTCGCGAATTTCAAGGACACGGAGTGATGGCCGATCTATTTCCCTTCCAGGAAATCGAACCGAAGTGGCACAAGCGCTGGGATGAGCTTTTTCGCTGCGATACGGCGCGGACCGCGGACAAGTATTACTGTCTCATGATGTTCCCCTACCCGTCGGGGGATCTGCACGTCGGGCACGGGAGGAATTACATCATCGGCGACGCGCTTGCGCGCTTCAAGATGATGGAAGGCGCGAACGTGCTCGCTCCGATGGGATGGGATTCCTTCGGACTTCCCGCCGAGAACGCCGCTATCAAGAACGATATTCATCCGCGCGAGTGGACCGAGCGGAACATAGCCGCCATGAAGCGGCAATTCTACCGATGGGGCGTCATGTACGACTGGTCGCGCGAAGTGACGTCCTGTTTTCCGGAATACTATCGATGGACGCAATGGATCTTCGTGCGTCTTTTCAAGGCCGGTCTCGCGTATCGCGAGGAGGCTTCGGTCAACTGGTGCCCATCGTGCAAAACGGTGCTCGCGAACGAGCAGGTTGCCGGAGGGGTTTGCGAGCGATGCGGCAGCACCGTATACCTCAAGAAGCTCGCGCAATGGTTCTTTCGCATTCGAAGGTACGCCGACCGTCTCCTCGACGATCTGGAAAAGCTCCCGAACTGGCCGGAACGCGTCCGCGTGATGCAGCGGAACTGGATCGGCAGAAGCGAGGGAGTAGAGGTAACTTTTCCTCTCGAGGGAATGGATGAACGGCTCCAATGTTTCACGACGCGGGTCGATACGATCTACGGGGCGACCTTCATCGCGATTGCGGCGGACCATCCCCTCTCTGTCGCGCTGTTGGAGCGGGGGGGAAGAGGGAGCGAGGGAAAGGAGTTCCTGCAGCGGGTGCGCGAGCTCCAGGTGCAGGAGCGGGAAAGGGCGGAGTCAACGAAGGAGGGCTTTTTCACCGGTTGTTATGCGATGAACCCCGCGAGCGGCCGCAGAATACCGGTATATCTCGCGAGCTACGTTCTCATGGAATACGGCACGGGAGTGGTCATGGGGGTTCCCGCGCACGATCAGCGGGATTTCGAATTCGTCCGGCGCTCCCCGGTCGACATTCCGGTGGTGCAGGTAATATCCCCGGACGGGACGCAATCCCCCGAGCTCTCGGAAGCATACATCGGAGACGGGCGCATGATCAATTCTGGGGGATTCGACGGGCTCGATAACCGCGCCGGCGGCATGGAACGCATCGCCGCTCACCTGGCGGAGAAAGGGCTCGCCCGATCCGCCGTGCATTACCGGCTCAGGGACTGGCTCATATCGAGGCAACGCTACTGGGGAGCTCCGATCCCCATGGTTCATTGCCGGAAATGCGGCGTCGTGCCCGTGAAGGAGGAGGACCTCCCTGTGCTCCTGCCCGAGAACGTCGATTTTCACCCCCGCGGCGACGGCAAGAGCCCGCTCGCGACGGTGCCGGAGTTTGTCCGAACGGTCTGCCCGGCATGCGGGGGGCCCGCCGAGCGGGACACCGATACGATGGACACCTTCGTCGATTCGAGCTGGTATTTTCTTCGCTACCTGTCGCCGCGCGATTCCGCGAAACCCTTCGACAGCTCCCTCGTGAACGCCTGGCTGCCCGTCGACCAGTACGTGGGCGGCATCGAGCACGCGATTCTGCATCTCATGTACTCGCGATTTATCGTGAAATTCCTTCACGACGAGGGGCTTATTTCCTTCGATGAGCCCTTCAGGAATCTCTTCACCCAGGGAATGATTCACCGAAACGGCGCGAAGATGTCGAAGAGCAAGGGAAACGTCGTGAATCCCATGCCCCTGATCGACACGTACGGCGCCGACACGGTCCGCATTTACACCCTTTTTATCGGGCCCCCCGAGAAGGACGCCGAGTGGAATGATCGTGCCATGGAGGGCGCGTATCGCTTCGTAAACAGGGTCTGGAGGCTCTATGCCAATCACCGGGAGATCCTCGAGGGAATAAATAGCGAGGAATCGATCGATCCGGAGGGCCTGGACCAGGATCACCTCAAGCTGTACCGCGCCGTTCAGATTACGATCGAACGGGTCACGGGCGATATATTCGCGCGCGGGTTTCAGTTCAATACCGCGATCAGCGCGCTCATGGAGCTCACGAACGAGATGTATCTTTTCGTTGAGCAGAACGAGGCCTTCAAGCGCCGCGATGTCGAATCGGCTAAGCTCTTCCGGGAGTCCCTGAGGAATCTTCTTTTGCTTCTCGCGCCCATCGCGCCGCATCTATGCGAGGAGATATGGGAGCGCATTGGTCATGGGACGACAATTTTCTCCCGCAAACTGCCGAAGGCGGACGCGAGGTACCTCAAGGCCGAAACCTATACGCTCGTGGTGCAGGTGAACGGAAAGATTCGATCGCGCATGGAAGCGGAAAAGGATGCGCCCAAAGAAAAGCTGAGCGAGCTGGCGCTCGCCGATAACAGGGTTCAGAAGTTTATCGGGAGCGGCAAGATCATAAAAGTGATTGTCATACCGGGAAGCCTTGTAAATATTGTAGTTAGACCCACCTAAGAGGTCGGCTGCATATATTGGTTAACATAATATATATTATACGCCATATTCTAGCAGCGTGAACCAACGATAAAAAAAGACCCGGGATCGTTCAATCCCGGGTCGATGCATAAACCTGTTCTTGATCCTCTTGCTACCGATAGAGCTCCTTTATGGCGCCCCAGCTCGTTTCCTTGACTCCCGTGCTGCAGTTCCCGTTAAAGACGAACGTACCGCCGAGGACGGGCCACATTGGATTTCCCTCAGCGCATAGGGTAATGTAGATTCCGGGCGGCTGGGCTGCCGGATCTTCCTTCACCATCGCGGTGAACCTTTCATCATCGAAGGCACCCGCGTACATTATGTATAGCGATCCTATGTAGACCTCGGTCTGGTTCGATCCCAGGCATGTCGCACCCGTGATGGAAATCCCATCCATTATGTTTCCGAACTCCAAAACGATCTGAGAATTCCACTCGTAGCCAATAGGTAGGGCCTCAGCGATAGACATCTCGATCCTGAACTCGAGGGCCTTTCCGAGATCCGGCCCGTCGTCCCTCACGTAGTACATCATGATGGTGTCGATCTCGAACATTCCAATAGGGGCGCTGCAGGCACCGAGCGTCGCGTCCCGGAACAGCGACAAGGCACCGTCGTGAGCGACGGCCGACCCGAACATGAGCATCAAGAACAACACGCTCATTGCCAGTTTCTTCATAACATCTCCTCCTTCTTGCCCATTGTTTCCCGTTATTCCTCGTTCTTCCATCTGCTATGTAGCAAGAACGTCACCATCCTCCCAACCCAGAGACTAAATTTCATACGCGAAAATATGTCAAGATAAAATTAACCCTCCTGCCAATGAAGCCCGGGAACCTTCTCCCGATACTCCCCGAGGAACGGCATTTTCCAGTCGTCCCCAAAAAGCGCCTTGAGGAACCCCGCGAGAGAGAGAATGAGCGCTGCAAGGGCCGTCACGAGATAAAAGAGCCCAATCACTATGAAACCCACATAGCCGACCGCGGCGATCCAACGGGAACCGTCAGACGGCTTCGCCGTGCGGCTCTCTCCCGCTTCGGCGATTGCATTCTCTCCGGCATTCTCTTTCATGAGTAACGCTTTCCGGTCCCGGATGGAACGCCGGCGGTCGCTCATCCGCGGAGGATTGCCAGCTCTATCTCGATATCCCGGCGTTCCGTTCCCGTCGTTTTGCCAAGAAGCGCCGACAGGATCTCGATCGCCTTCTCTGTCTGATTGCCGAGGCGATAGTTCTCCGCCGCCCGCTTGAGATATTCGGTTTCCATGAAGCGGTTCGTCTTGATGTTCTTTGTGAGATCGACATAGGCGTCGGCGGCCTCGACGTAGCGATGCTCGTTCGCGAGCGCTACGGCCCTCCCTTCCAAGGCGGCGTCATGGAAAAACGGATGGTTCCCGCTTTTCGCGATGTAGCGCTCGAACGCCTGGATCGCGTCGAGATATTTCCCGCTTTCGAGGCTGCATTTTCCCAGAAAATAGCTCGCGTAGACGCCATCCTCCGTGCCGCCGTATTCCTTCGCAACGAGCGCGAAAAGCTCTTCGGCCGTTTTGAAGTCGCCCGTACGGAACGATGCGAGCGCCTCGGCGAATTGGCTCGAAGCCTTTCCCCTGCTCTGCTTCTTCGCGTAGGCGGCCCACCCGGCCACGGCGACGGCGCATACGATCACGACGAGACCGATGAAGAATCTCTTTTCATTTTCGCGGACGTATTCCCACGTCTTCAGGGTCGTCGCAATGAAGGTATCCTCTCTCAATTGCTTCTTGGAAATTCGTGCTGCTGCCAAGTTTGCTACCTCCTTGTCTCCAATATGTAAATAACACTCGATATGCTGGATTATCAAGCGAAATCCCGCACAACCAATAAATAATTTGACATGAACGGCGTCCGTCTGCAAAGCTTGGGCCGGGTTCGATCCCGCAAAGGGAGGCGGCCATGATCCGGATCCCGCTGATTGCCATCGTGGTTCTCGCAGTGGTCATCGCCCTGCTGGGCTCCTTGGGCTTCCGGGACTTTACCCGGTTCCCCTACACCGGAATCCTGCATTACAACTTCGTGATCCGTGCAATTGAGGAAACGAGCCCGAACCGCGGCCTCGGTCTCCGGCCCGGGGATCGGATCCTCGCCGTGAACGGTGTGAGTCCCAGGAACCTGAACCATTATGCCGGCCTTATCTCCTCGAACCGCGGCATGGCTCCTCTCGAGTTCACGGTCGCGCGGGGGGATTCCACATTCCAGGTCGAAGTGTTGTGCGGGGCGCAACCCGCCTGGCACGTGTCGGGCAAGTTTTCCCTGCTCGTCGTCGGTTTCACGTTCATCCTCGCGGGGCTCACCGTTTTCACGAAGCGATCCGACATTCTCGGCGCCCTGTTCTCGGTGAATTGTCTCATGTTCGCTTTTCTCATGACCGAGCGCCCGATCACCGCGGCACCCCTCCTTCATATCGCCGGAGAGCTCATTTACGATTTTCTCTTTATTTTTCTTCCTGCATTCTTTCTCCATTTCTTCCTCCTTTTTCCCGGACGCGAGATCGAGCGCGGGACCAGGCGACGGCGGCTCCTCGACCTGCTCTACCTCCCGCCGGCGATTCTCTCGCTCTCGACCTTTGTCATCGCGCTTTGGCGGTACTCGGGCGGCACGCGTCTGGGTCCCCTCATCGGCGTCCTCAACGCTCTTACGATTCTCTATTGGCTTTGCTACGTGGTCGTGAGCCTCGCCGTATTCATCAGAACGTACTTCGTATCGGAAAAGGCGCAGCGACAGAAATTCGGAATCGTCATCGTCGGAGTGGCGCTCGGTGTCGTGCCCATCACCGTCCTCATGTTGGTCAAGCAGTTTCTGCCGACGGGCACGGTGCCGGTCCGCTACCTCTGGTCGTTCTTCCTCTCCTTCATGCCGATATCGTTCGCGTACGCGATTCTCAAGCATGACGCGCTCGACCTGGGCGTCGTCGTGCGGAAAATCATCGCCTACGTCATGCTGCTCGTTTTCGTGATTGCGCTCTATTACGCGTTCGTTACCGCGTTCGAACAGGAGATGAAACGGATTTTCGGAGCGCAGGCCTCCTTCGTGACCGGTGCCGCGATCATTCTTCTCGCGCTCGCGATCGTGCCGGCGCGCGTTGTCATCCAGAAGATCGTCGATCGGGCGTTTTACCAGAGCAGGAAGGCTTTCAAGGACGAGGTCATCTCGTTTTCACGGCAGATTCAGTATCTTCTGTCGGTCGAGAAAATCGCCTCGTATGTCACGGGGCAGGTACTCTCCGTCTTCCGCGCCGAGCACGCGCACCTCTTCCTGAGGGAAGGATCCGGGAATTTTACACTCAGGGAGAGCGCGCCCTCCGAGAAACGCCTGGCGCTCACTTCGTTCCCTCCCGGAACGGACCTCATCACGCTCATGCGCGAGGAGCGTTTGCCGATAATGCTCGAGTGCTTCGATAGGCTCTGGATCAAGAATAACTTCGACGGGATCTCACGCGAACTCATAGCGCTTTCGCGTGCATCGGTGGCCGTTCCCCTCATGGAGCAGGATGAGCTCTTCGGATTCCTGCTCGTCGGGCGCAAGAGCTCCGGCAAGCCGTATACGCGTTCGGACAGCGAGATCTTCGAGCTCCTCGGGGAGCGCAGCGCGGTCGCTCTCATGAACGTCAAGCTCTGCAGGGATTCGATCGAGAAGGAGAAACTCGATGAGGAACTGCATCTCGCAAGCGACATCCAGCTGCGTCTTCTCCCTGCATCCCCTCCCCTGCTCGCCGCCTCGACACTTATGGGAGGGATCAAAACGAGCCGCGAGGTCGGGGGAGATTTCTACGATTTCCTCGAGCTCGAAAAAGGAAGGATCGGGATCGCTGTGGCCGATGTATCGGGAAAGGGTATTCCGGCGGCGCTCCTCATGACGACGATACAGGCTTCGCTCAGAGCTGACGGCCCGAAGTCGGACAGCCCCGCGGCGGTCATTACGAGCCTCAATGCCTCTCTCTATGAGCGAAGCGACGCGGAGAAATTCGCGACGCTCTTTTATGCGGTTTATGAAGATGCAAGCGGCATCATTCGCTATTCCAACGCGGGATCGTACCCGGCGTTTGTCATATCCTCGAATGGCCGGGTCAACAGGCTTCAGCGCGGGGGCATTCTCATCGGCGTCGAAGCCGATAGCGCATACAAAGAAGGCGTCCTCAAGCTGAATAGCGGAGATATGCTCGTCATCTATACGGACGGAATCATCGACCAGGAAAGCTCGGGGGGCGAGCCCTTCGGAGAGCAGAGATTAATAGAATTCTTCAGAACCAATACGCAACCATCGATCAATAGCCTCATTGAGAAGTTATTTGCCACATTGCTTGCATTTGGCCAGAATAACGTGAAAGATGATATGACTGTTGTTCTTCTTCGCAGAAACAACTCGTGATCCCACCCCCCCCTGTCTCATCAGTATCTTCTCTGTATTGAAGCAGTTATTGTGCTCATCCGCAAAAGTCGCCATCGCAGGCATGACATATGCTTTGCATACTCAATGCAAGGTCCGGGGATGGGGAGTTGAAACGTGAAGAAGGCTTCCTTGACCTTTCAGGGGGTGATAACCATGTTTACATGGTGCATGATCATTGACCTCCTGTGGTGGCTGCGTTGAGTCGGAATAATTGACTCCAGCTCGCAGAAGTGAATGTTCCCGTTGATGCGGTTAGGTATCACCGGGAACATTTATTTTTCTAAAGGAGCGATCCAGTCATTTCGCGAGCCGCATCTCGAATACGGCGATAACGGATTCATCAAGATATGGGATCGCATCCCGTCAACATCATTTGTCAACCAATTCAATATTATTAATGCGATACATCATATAGCCTTTCTAATATATTATATTATATATAGATACAAACTGATAATAATTGTCATTATTTTCTTGACACCACATTTTCAAAGTCTATAATCAGTCATAACGAGACAAGGAGCGGACTACGCGGTCGTGATCCGTCTGCTCTCAAGCCAACCTTTGAAGCGAAGCGACATTGCTGCGTTAGGCCTCTGAAGGGCGATTGAGACACGTCACGCAAGGTAGTCGTCTCCCGGTCTCGTTAGAAAAAAAAGGGAATTGTCTCTTCTGCATTGCGCAGGACAATTCCCTTTACTTTTTTGGTGCCCCCGAGACGATTCGAACGTCCGACAAACGGTTTAGGAAACCGCTGCTCTATCCATCTGAGCTACGGGGGCGACGATCGCGGGACCCCTTATTCTATCGACCTCGGGAGCGATTCGCAAATGAAATCGGGAGACTCAGTACAGCATGAGGCTGAATATCCTGCGCTTCTTGAGATTCTCCCTGCCATTGAGAGCGGCAAGCTCGATGAGAAAAACCAGTTCCTCGACGATTCCCCCCTGGCGCTCGATGAGGCGGGCCGCCGCAGCGGCCGTCCCCCCTGTCGCGAGGAGATCGTCGAGAATGAGGATCCTCTCACCCGCCGCCACTGCGTCGAGATGCATCTCGATCGCCGCTTCGCCGTATTCGAGTGAATACTTCTCCTGAATCGTTTTCCAGGGGAGTTTGCCCGGCTTTCTCAGCGGGATGAATCCGATTCCCATCTTGTACGCGAGGACCGACGCGAAAATGAATCCGCGAGATTCAACCGCCGCTACTTTGGCTATGGGCATGCTTCTACAATGCGCATGGAGTTCGTCGCAGATCGTCGCAAAGACTTTCGGATCGAGCAGCGCAGGAGTGATGTCCCTGAAGAGGATTCCGCTCTTCGGAAAATCGGGAATTTCCCTGATAAAGTTCTTTATGGATCCATTCATCGCCTCTCCTTTTGATCCTCGTGCGATTCCCGCGCCCCCCCAAGCAAAATACGGAGCTTGCGGAGCGCCCTCATCTCGAGCTGGCGCACCCGCTCGCGGGAAACGTTGACCGCGTCTCCGGTCTCCGCGAGCGTATGGGGCTCTCCGTCGTTAAAACCGTATCTGATACGAAGTATCAGCTTCTCCCTGTCCGAAAGCCGTTCCATGATCTCCGCGAAGCTCTCGTTTTCCATCTGCTGAAGGATGATCTTTTCCGGATCGGTGCCCGTTTCCGGTTCGATGGAGCGCGTCAGCTGTTCGTACGCGTCAATGCTGCTCGCGAGATCGAGCGCTTTAATATTCTCAACGAGCTCCTCGATCATGCGATATCGTTTTACCGAGATCTTGAGGCGCTTCGCCTTCTCTTCCATCGAGAGCTTTTCGATCCGCGGTTCTTGCCCAAGGGCGACATACCGCGTCATGAGCTGAAATATATGGATGGGGATGCGGATAGTTCGCGAAGAGTCCGAAATCGCCCGGACCATTGCTTGCCGTATCCACCAGGATGCGTATGTGCTGAATCGGAAGCCGCGGTCCGGATCGAACTTCCCCACGGCCTTGATAAGGCCCAGATTGCCCTCCTCGACGAGGTCGAGGAAAGGAACGCGGTAGGATAAAAAGGTCCGGGCAATCGTTATGACGAGTCGGAGATTGGCGACGATGAGGGTCCTTCGTGCTTCGACGTCTCCGTCTCTCGCCTTCCGGGCCAGGTCGACCTCCTCCTGGGCTGAGAGCAATGGATACCGGTTGATCTCCTTGAGGTAGCGTATTTGAAGCCCGTCATCCTCCCGTTTGGAATCCATGGTCCCCATTATGACGCCTACCCCCCGCGGAATCAAGCCAAAGGTGAGGTACGGGATCAATCGGAGAGCCGCTGCGCCGCACCTCGAAATGCAGGTGCGTTCCCGTTGTCCTGCCGCGCTTGCCGGCTCGACCGACGGTTTCTCCCGCCCCGATCGATTCTCCCTGCCGCACGGACGCGTAGAAAAGATGGGCGTACAGGGTGCTGACTCCGTTTCGGTGATCGAGAATCACGACGGTGCCGTACCCCCGCTTGCGTCCGGAAAAGGCGACGATACCGGAGGCGGCCGCGAGAATTTCCTCTCCCGACGCGGCTTTGATGTCTACACCGTCGTGCCGTCGGCTGTTCGAAGACCCGATCCCGAAAGGGCTCGTGATGCGCGCAGGGCTGAAGTCCTTCACCGGAGGGTATAGCCGGATTCCGAGGTTGGGTATTCCGCTGTCACGGCGTGCGGTATCTTGAGCGGCGAGCGAGCGCGTCTCCGGATGGGCGCGGTATTTCGGCGCGGGCGCGCATCCGTTCATCGCATGAAAAGACACGATTCCGGCGGCGAAGAAGATCCAGGCGGATGCCCGGAACGACTTTCGGGACGAAATTCGCCGGGAGATACCGGCTGTAACCATACGATCGGGGAGATCAAAAGCGGACTGATTCATATTCCGAATGATGGGAGTCCATAAAATGGTCGGGGCGAGTGGAGTTGAACCACCGACCTCCTGGTCCCGAACCAGGCGCGCTAACCGGGCTGCGCTACGCCCCGACCGTACCGTAAGCATAACATCCGGCGCAGAATATCTCAAAGGAATTTATTGCATGCCCTGCTTACTGCCCATCCCCTCAGCGGCGGCCCCAATTCCCCAGGAATATGTCGGCGCCCCTTATAACGCCGAGGCAAACAAGCGTCACCAGGACGCCGGCGATGAGGATCCCCCCGAAGATCGCCGGAATGGAGTGGCGCATCGGAATGCGGAAGAGGTATGCGGCCACACATCCCGACCACGCCCCCGTGAGCGGGAGCGGCACGCCGACGAAAAGAGCGAGCCCGACCGCCTCGAACTTCTCGATCGCCGAACTCTTGCTCCGCGTCCTGTTGAAGGTCCAGGTCATGAAACGGTTCAGACGCGGATATTTCATGAGCCGTTCCGTGAAGCGCTCGAGAAAAAAGAGAAAGGGGATCACGGGAATGAAATTTCCGATAATCGACAGGACAAGGGCTTCCTGCCAATGCATTTTCAAAACAAACGTCGCGTACGGAATGGAACCCCTGAGCTCCGCGAGCGGAAGCATGGCGATGAGAAAGGTCCAGAGCCGGTGAGAAAGCGCCGTTGTCAACAGAAGGAAATCCACTTACCCTTCTCCTTTCAACAGGGGAACGAAGGAACACCGGGCGAGGCGCTGCTCCGTGACGCTCTCGCCCTGCTTTGTGAAGAGAATGATGCACTCGGCGCTCTCGCTGATGGGCGCGATGAGCCGGCCGCCGTCGGCCAGCTGCTCCAGGAGCTTCAGCGGACGCTCGGGCATTGCCGCCGATACGATGATACGATCGAACGGTGCGTAGCTTGCCCAGCCGAGAGCGCCGTCGGCCACCTTCACCCGGATGCTTCCCGTCCGGATTCCGCCCAACGCGCTTTCCGCCTTCTTGAGGAGCGGAGCGAGCCTCTCGATCGAAAACACGTCGCGGGCGAGAAGCGAGAGTATCGCGGTTTGATAGCCTGATCCCGTTCCGATCTCGAGCACGCGGTTCAACCGCTTCACGTCGAGCGACTGAACCATGAACGCGATCGTATAGGGCTGGGAAATTGTCTGATCATAGCCGATCGGAAAGGAGCAGTCGTCATATGCCCTGCTTCCGACAGCTGCGTCGACGAAACGGTGGCGCGGCAGGGCAAGGAACGCCTTGAGAACACGTTCGTCGGTGATTCCTCGCGCGCGGAGCTGATCGCTAACCATTCGGCGGCGCGCTATCGCGTAATGATTTCCGGATTCCATGTGAGCCCCTGTTCCTCCAGCTCGACGATGCCTTCATGGTCCGTGAAATCGAGCCTGAGCGGCGTGATCGAAACGTATCCCGCGCTCACGGCCGCGAAGTCGGTGTTTTCGCCGGCATTCCATCCGGGCTCCGCTCCGCCGATCCAGAAGTAATCCTTTCCCCGGGGGTCTTTTTTCCTGACGATGATATCGTTGTATATGCGCGAGCCGAGCTTCGTCACCTTGATCCCTTTGATGGCCGGCGCGGGAATCGCGGGAACGTTGACGTTCCAGAGCTGGGCTTTGTCGCTTTTCATGTCGATGAGCGCGCGCGCGAGCCGGCGGGCGGCGATCGCGGCGCCGTCGAACGAGGCGCCTTCCCACGCTGCCAGCGATACCGCCATGGAATTGATGCCGAGAATGCACCCTTCGATCGCGGCGGCGACGGTGCCGGAATAGGTGACGTCCTCCCCCATGTTTGGTCCGTGATTGATCCCGGAAACAACGAGATCCGGTTTTTTTGTGAGAATTCCGTGAATGGCAAGAATGACGCAATCGGTGGGAGTTCCCGAGACGCTGTATTTCAACGGAGAATGCTCCTTGATTCTGAGGGGCTTGTCGAGGGTTATCGCATGGCTCGATGCGCTCTGCTCCTGCTCGGGGGCCACGATCATGAGGCGACCGATCCCGTCGAGGGCGCGCACGAGCGCGCCGAGACCTTCGGCGCCTATTCCGTCGTCGTTGGTTATGAGGATCGTTTTTTCGGCGTCCATGGTCCGCTCCCTGCAAATGATACGTGTTCCCGAAAAAGGGGATGCTACCAGAAAAGGCTTCTCGTGACCAGAGCAATGAAACGGTATGTGTCGCGCAGGGGATGGATCGCGCTCTTTTCGCTCCCGTAAATCGTGCGGACGGGAATCGATGACGCCTTGCCCCCCGCACGGCAGGCCTTGATGATGATTTCACTGTCGATCTCGTACCGGGACGTGACGAGTTCGAGCCTCCCGAGGAGCGAGGCGCGGACGAGCCGGTAGCCGTTCTGGCTGTCCGGGATCCGTTGGCCGGCCCTGAGGCTCACGATCGCCGAGGTAAGCCGATTCGTGAAAACGCGAATCGCGGGCATCGCACCGGCGGCCGCCATACGGTTCCCGACGATGAGGTCGGCCTTCCCCTTCATGAATTCCTCCGCGAAGCGCGGTATCTCCTCGGGATCGTGCTGTCCGTCCGCGTCGAGCATGACGACGGCGTCGATTCCGGGCAGCGAGCCGACGATCTGCTGCGCGGTCCGGATGGCCGCTCCCTTTCCCCTGTTGGCTTCGTGCCGAACGACGCGGACACCGCAGCGTTGTGCGGCGAGCGCCGTTTCGTCGGTCGATCCGTCGTCCACGACGACGATATGGGGCGCCGGGATGTGGCGCGAGATCGATGCGAGCACGGGCTCGATAAATGGAGCCGCGTTGTATGCGGGAACTATCGCCGCGAAACGTTCAAGCATGCCGCTCCGCCTCCCAGAGGTGGTCGAATGCAAACCACTGCTCGGGATGCGATCGCACGAATTCTTCGATCCTTTCCATGCATGCGCGCCCGATCGCAGCGCGAGAATCTCCCGAGTCCGGTATGCGTATCTCCTTGCCGACGACAACCTCGATTCCGCCTTCGGGAGTGTACCAGGAACAGCACGGGAGCAGCGGGGCGCCTGAGCGCAGCGAGAGGGTGACGTGGCCGTCGGGGAGAAGAACGTCGGTATCGAGAAAGCGCAGCCGCATGCCCCTTCGAGAGAAACTGCGGTCGACGAGAAGAACGATTGTTTCTCCCTTTCCGAGGGCCCTCATGAGCGCCGTGCCGCACGAGCGGGACGAATAATCCCTGACGCCCCAGGCATTCCGTATCTCGCTCAGAAAGTGCGTCACGCGCGCCGACGGGTGCTCGAGCGCGACGGTATGCATCCGGTATCCGATGGAGCTCATGCAGGCTCCGGCGAGCTCCCAGGGACCGAGGTGGGGGGCGAAGAGGATCGCTCCCCTTCCCTTCTTCAGGGCGAGGTCGAGATTCTCGATGCCGCGGGCGCGGCACAGGGCCATGAGCCCGTCCCGGCTCATGTGTGAGAGTCGCAAGAGATCGGTGACGGTGCGAGAGAAGTTTCGGAAAACGGGAAACGTGCTCTTCGGGCGCATTCCGAGTTTCTCGAAATTGGTCCGCACGTTTCTCCGTATCGGGGGTCTGAAGGCGTAGAAGAGGAACGCTACGGATGCGGCGATTCTCGTGCTTAGTGCCTGGGGGAGCGAGCCCGCGAGGAAGGACGCCGTACGATATAGAATATATGAGATCATGCCTTCACGAATAAAATTATTGGTCGGGGCGACTGGATTTGAACCAGCGACCCCTAGCCCCCCATGCTAGTGCGCTAGCCAGGCTGCGCCACGCCCCGACCTTGCCGATACAATATCATCGTTTCCGGGTTGAACACAAGGGAATTTGACGCGACGAGCGCATCTTCCGGTCCGGTGAGGGCGCCGGATTCGGGGATCGCGCTACGGGAGTTTCAGAGCGTTTCAACGAGCTCTCTGAGCTCCAGGAGACCTTTCCGGAGAGATGTGAGAATTCGCCGTTTTTCGGGATCGGCGAATGGAATGTTGAGCTGCTCCGCGATGATCGAAGGATCGTTGTTGAAATCCTTGAGCTTTCGGCGCGCGCCCGCGATCGTGTATTTCCGGTCGTACAGGAGTGTCTGTATGGAGATCAGAAGTTTGATGTCCCGCACGCGGTAGGTTCTGTTGCCCGCCCGGTTCTTCTTCGGGTTCAGAACGGGAAATTGCGATTCCCAATACCTGAGGACATGCGGCTTCACTTTGAGGAGGTCGCTCACCTCGCCGATCGAATAATAGAGCTTTTGGTTCGCTATCATCATATCCACGCTTCCTTGCAGGCCGCGGGAACGTTCCTCGTCCGCGGCGCTACATCTCCTTCTTCGCCTTGCGAATCATAAGATCCTTGATCGCCCTGCGGGGATCCTTCCCGCGGAAGAGCACGCGATGAACCTGCTCCGCGATGGGGAGCTCCGTCCCGGCTCGGGAAGCGAGTTTTACCGCCGCCCTCGTCGTCTTCACTCCTTCGGCCACCATAACCATCTCGCCGAGCACTTCGGCGAGCTTCTTGCCCTTTCCGATCTCTTCCCCGAGATGGCGGTTCCGGCTGTGGCGGCTCATGCACGTGACGATGAGATCGCCGACGCCGGCGAGCCCGCTGAGCGTCTCCTCCTTCCCTCCCATCTTGCACGCGAGGCGTTTCATCTCGGCGAGGCCGCGCGTGATGAGGGCCGCTTTCGTGTTGTCGCCGAATCCGAGCCCGTCGCAGATCCCGGCCGCGATCGCGATCGTGTTCTTGAGGGAAACACCGAGCTCGACTCCGACAAGATCGGTGTTCGTGTAGACGCGGAAATATTCGTTCATGAACAGGCCCTGAATCTCCTTCAGAACCTCCGGATCGATTCCGGTGACCACGACGGACGTGGGCATTCGTCTACTCACTTCCTCGGCATGGCTCGGGCCGAGGAGGCCGACGATCCTCCGTTTCGGAGTTGGAAGCTCCTGGGATAGAACCTCGCTCATTCTGCAGAGTGTGCGCTCCTCGAGTCCTTTCGCCGCATTGATGATGATCGCTCGCTTGTCGAATGCCGGCGATGATCGTACGATGCGCGCGACGCCGCGAATCGTGTGGCTCGGCGTCACGAATACGATGCGCGTCGCTCCGTCGAGGGCCTCATCCATTACGGATGTGATCCGGATCGATCCCGGCACCGGGATTCCCGGCAGGAAGCGGCGGTTTTCGCCGTCCCGGCGGATGGTATCGGCGAGGTCGGGGAAATACTCCCACAGGCGAACCTTGTGCCCCTTTTCATCGAGCAGGATCGCGAGCGTCGTCCCCCAGCTCCCCGCGCCGAGCACCGCTACACAGGCCGAATGGACGTGTTTTCCTGCCGTCATGAATATTCCCGCCTAGAAGATCTTTTTCTCCGTGCCGTCCCGCAACCGCGCGATATTCGAGCGGTGCTTCACGAATACGACGACCGCCGCGGCGACGGCAAGCACAGTGATCGAATAATGCACGTGAGCGCCGAACAGCCTGTTCGCGATCGGTATCGATGCCGGCAGGCATGCGGCGCTCGCGATGCTCGCTATCGAGACTGTCCGCGTTGCGAGCAGAGCGATGATCCAAAGGATAAAACACATAACGAGGGCTTGCGGTGCGAGCGCGAGAAAGGCTCCCGCGGTGGCGCCGACCCCCTTCCCTCCCGAAAAACGAACGAAAATGGAGTAGTTGTGTCCGATGACGACGACGAGCGCGGCCACCAAGGCGAACCCGGTTCCCGTTCCTCCCAATCTCGACAGGTAGTGTACGGCGACGAAGCCCTTGCCGACGTCGAAGAGAAGGACGGGTATCGCCGCCTTAAGACCGAGCACCCTATAAGTATTCGCCGCGCCGAGATTGCCGCTTCCGTGCTCTCTGAGATCGATGCCCTTCAATAGCTTTCCCATGCAATAGCTCGAAGGGATCGATCCGAGGCAATAGCCGGCGGCCGCGACGAGAAGTATCTTGAG
>Ga0265296_1001951_pt1 | contig 21901 bp, 17 predicted proteins | sample MunlanPumphouse1_FD_189073 | JGI IMG/M metagenome (GOLD analysis project Ga0265296, IMG submission 189073) | Groundwater microbial communities from a municipal landfill in Southern Ontario, Canada - Pumphouse #1 | ecosystem: Environmental > Aquatic > Deep subsurface > Groundwater | place... | reverse complement strand
TACGTCATGAATCGTTTGGCAATGAATATTTGTAAGGCGTTATCAAGTTTTGGGACAAAATATCCTTTTTCAGTAAGAAGTTTTTATATCGCAGCATAATTGGAACAGGGCTTTTTCAACAGCCCCATTATTGTCGTGCATTGAGGTGAATGTAAATTATCAGCAAACGCCCTTCCTTCCCGAATTTACTGAAATTAGGTGGTGGATCAAGGTTCAGGAAGTAATTACTCGTGGTCTTCTTTACACCTGCTGTCAAGAACAGTTTCTCTTATGACTGTTTCAGCCCAGCATTCTCTGGATACTCTGTTTTGCCCGGGCAATAATCTCTTCCGGTACGGTTACTTCATGCTCCAACCTCTGAAGTGACCACAAAACCTTCTCTAAAGTGGTGAGTTTCATATTCGGACATACTGCAAGTTCCGAGGCAGGATAAAAAACTTTATCCGGGTTCTCCCTCCTCAGGCGGTGGATGATACCGGTTTCCGTAGCAATAATGAACTCCTTTGCCTTTGATTCTCCGGCATATTTACACATCCCTTCTGTAGATGCCACCTTGTCGGCTACTTCAATGACCGGCGGTGTACATTCAGGATGGACAATAACCTCTGCCTCCGGATGTAAGCTCTTCTGCTTCAGAATGTCTTCCGCGAGGATTTTAACATGTGTCGGACAGAATCCTTTCCACACGATGAAGTTTCGACAGGTCTGTGTGGAAACGTAATCGGCAAGGTATTTATCGGGCACAAAGATGATTTCTTTTTCATCCCTTAAAACATCCGTGACCATCCTGACCGCATTTGCCGATGTACAGCACAGATCGCACTCGGCCTTCACTTCTGCTGTGGTATTCACGTAGCATAACACCTTCGCCTCGGGGTGTTTTGCTTTTAAGTCCCGTAATTGAGAAGCATTGATCATATTTGCCATAGGACATCCTGCATTGTAATCGGGGATGAGAACCTTCTTTTGAGGTGACAGTATCTTTGCCGTCTCCGCCATAAAGAAAACGCCGCAGAACACGATAATATCCGCGTCTGTCGCTGAAGCCTGAATGCTCAGGCCAAGGGAATCGCCCACATAATCAGCTACATCCTGAACAGCAGGGATCTGGTAGTTGTGCGCCAGGATGATGGCATTTTTTTCTCTCTTAAGTCTTTTAATTTCTTCAATAATCTCCATCTATAACCCTTTCAATGACTCCCCCTCCCAGGACTCGGTCTTCATGGTAAAATACCACCGACTGGCCGGGGGTTATGGCCTCTTCTTTTTCATCAAAGAGAACCTTAAGTTTGTTATTTTCAAAAGAGACCTTACAACGGGTCTCTTTTTTCCTGTACCTTATTTTGGCATAAGCCACAGACGGCCAGTTACGGGCAAGGATATTCAAATCTCCCGCAACAAGCCCCTTCGCTTGCAAGTCTTTTTTCTCGCCCACTATAATCTTGTTGTTCTTCCCGTCTATTGAAACCACATAAAGTGGAACTTTATGACTGATTCCCAGCCCGCCTCTCTGGCCGATGGTATAAAAAGCGATACCCTTATGCCTGCCCAGCATTTTTCCGTTTACATCCGTGATCGGACCGGGTTCTATACCCTGTGTTCTTTCTGAGACGAATGTCTGGTAGTCCCTCCTGGTCACAAAACACAGATCCTGGCTTTCCTTTTTCCCCGCTACTGCCAGACCTGCTTTTCTCGCCATTTTCCGCACCTCTTCCTTGGTAAACGAACCCAGAGGGAAAAGAATGGATTTCAGCTTATCGTATTCAATAGGATAAAGAAAATATGTCTGGTCTTTCCATCTATCCTTCGGTCTTTTTAAAGAATACCCTTCTTGATCTCTTTCTATCTTTGCATAGTGGCCGGTAGCGAGAAAATCAAAACCGGAGATAACGACCTTTTCCAGAAGAGTGCCGAATTTTATGTATCTGTTACAATCTATACAGGGATTGGGGGTCCTCCCCCGCAGATACTCGGCGATAAATTTACTTATTACCTTTTCGTCAAGATCTCTCGAAAAGTCCATCACGTAATGGGGAATTCCAATCCGATCACATACTCGCCTTGCATCCTCTATGGCATCTTGCCCACAACAAGTTATTCCTTTTGCTTCTTTGACACCGAGGCACATCGTCATGCCAGTGACTTCATAACCCTCTTCCTTCAACAGAAAGGCTGCTACGGAAGAGTCCACCCCACCGCTCATCGCCGCCAGCACTTTCTTCATCTGTAGATACCGGACATAATCACTTCTTTATTTCTTACTGAGATCTTGAAATTAGATTCCTGAAACTTTTACTCCAAGTAACGGAAATTATATCACAACATTGCCGGTATGGCGAACCTGAGTTAATCATTCCAATATTTTTCAGTCAAGAGGAAAATGGCTGCTCCCAGAGCAGTCTGGGTTCCGGTGCTTTTTCCCCCTTGAGAGGGTCAATCAGTTTAAATTATCTCATTGACAAATTAACTGATTCCCAATAAAATACTATATATTATAACAATTTACATATTGCCCCAATCCTTAATAATTCTCTTCTTTAAAATCTTGAGGAGATTTATGGTAAGTATCCATATCTCAAAAGATACATCCGGTCAAATAACCGTCACCTTTCCCTATGATCCCCTATTGGCAGACAAAGTCGAAACTATCCCCGGCCAGCGCCGGCATCCGGACGATAAATATTGGAGCTTTTCGATATTGAATAAAATCATTATGGAAAACATCCGAACTACTTCGGATGTAAACAAGTTGTATGAAATGCTTGGTCAGGCTAAATGCAGGAAGAATACATGTGCGTTAAGAACAAGGAATTAGATATTTTTATGAGCAGATTAAAAACTTGCCCGTTTAAGAACCCGCACATCGTGTGCGGGTATAAGAAAAAAGAGGGATTGAACTAATGGATGGAAAGTCATTGAACATAACGGAAGAAAAGCTGAACAGGCTTAAGGAAATCATACCCGAAGCCTTTACCGAGAACAAAATTGACTGGGAAAAACTGAAAGCCGCGCTTGGCGATGACATTGAGTTCAAAAATGAACGCTATGTTCTCAACTGGGCCGGAAAATCCGACGCGTTCCGCGCTTTGCAATCCCCTTCCACCGCCACGCTTGTCCCCTGCAAAGAAGAATCCGTCAATTTCGATAAAACGGAAAATATCTTTATTGAAGGCGAAAATCTTGAGGTCTTAAAGGTTTTGCAGAAATCCTATTTCAACAAGATTAAGATGATCTACATTGACCCGCCGTACAATACGGGCAATGACAATTTTATTTATCCCGACAAATTTTCCGAATCGAAAGAAGAATATCTAAGCAGGATCGGCGACAAGGACGAAACCGGATTTATGACCCGCGAAGGACTGTTTAGAAAGAACAGCAAAGACAGCGGACATTACCACAGCAACTGGCTTTCCATGATGTACCCGCGCTTGTTTCTCGCGCGCAATCTTCTGCGTGACGACGGTGTGATCTTTGTTTCGATTGACGACAACGAGGTGCATAACTTACGATTGCTGATGAATGAAGTGTTTGGAGAGGAAAATATTTTAGCACAATTTGTTTGGAGAACGGACGGAAATTTTGATAATCAGGCAAAAGTAAAGAATTGTCATGAGTATGTCCTCTGCTACTGTAAAAATATAAGTCTATTTCCACACCCACCAACAATAGACCCGAACGTAGGCAAATCAAGCAAACTATATAAAAGCGAAATTAGAAATACGATTGTTAAGAATGGACCCGCTAATCCAATAAGTCAGATCACTTTGCCAATTGGGTTTCCCGCTGATTTCCAAAAAGGGGTTATAAAAAAGAGGAACGATGTATGGCCTAGATATTTGACAGATGCCAAAATTGAAAATTATAGACTTCAAAATGAGGTGATTATTGAAAGCGGATGGAGTTCGAAAGAGCTTCTTCTTGAATATTTATCTAATAATCATAACACAATAACAGATTCAAAAGGGCAAGAGACCTCTTTCATAATAAGTAAAGCTGGTGCTATTGAAGTGATAAAAAGGCGAAAAGAGCAACAAAGCCATGTTATATCTGTGCTCACAAACTTAGGTAACACCCAAACTACTTCTGCAAGATTGAGAGAGGATAGTATCTTTTTTGATTACCCAAAACCAGTTTCTCTTATCAATTACATAATTTCAATGAATGAAGGTAATCACTTTACTATTCTCGACTTCTTCTCCGGGGCCTGCACCACTGCCCATGCGGTTTTTGACCTCAACAAGGAAGACGGCGGCAACCGTCAATTCATCTGCGTGCAGCTCCCGGAAAAATGCGAAGAAACCTCGGAAGCCTTTAAGGCGGGATATAAAACCATCGCGGAAATCGGCAAGGAAAGAATTCGCCGGGTGATCAAAAAAATCAAAGAGGAACAGAAAGGAAAACTTGATTTAGACGGCAGAGCGGGGAAACAGGATTTGGGATTTAAGGTCTTCAAGCTTCAGGAGTCCAATTTTAAAATCTGGCGGTCCAGGATAGAGAGCGAAGAAGAGCTTGTCAAGCAGTTGCAGCGGCATCTTGAGCCGCTCGATGAGCACGCAAAAACTGAAGACGTGCTTTATGAACTGCTTCTGAAGTCAGGTGCTTCGCTTACCGCAAAGATTGAAGAGAAGAACGGTTATATACTCGTGGATGATGACGAAATAGCGCTGATACTGGAGAAGGTGGACGATAAAATCATTAAAAAAGTCATTAGTGAAAAGCCCCGTAAACTAATAACCCTCGACAGGCTTTTTAAAAACAACGACCAATTAAAAACCAATACCGCATTGCAGATGAAAGATGCGGGGATTGAGTTTAAGGCGATTTGAGGTCATACGGGCAGCGTCATCGGTTTGCCGGCGCCGGCAAACCGATAGAAGGCGGAAAAAAGAGTGAAGAATGCATCTCCAAAACTGGAATTGGAAGAGAAAGATGCCAAAGGGTTGATCGGACATTTGGAAGAGGAATGATGCCGGGAAGTAAACAGCGGAAAACGAAAGAAGAAAAACAAGGAAAGAAAGCCCAATCCTCAATGCTGTATTGCAATAAGGGATGCAAGGGTGGATTTTAGGATGGTATAACAAGATGGATAACTTAATTATTAATAGGTTCAGGTATAAGATTTTAAATGACTTGGTGACTATTCGTGTTAGTCCTACTTCCAATTTACTTTTTGAAATGGCAGCGACATATTGGCTTCAAAGGTTTTCTGATAGCAGATTCAAAGAGACAATTGATAGTTTTTTGAGCAAATTGCCAGCCAATTATGAAGAGGGTAAACACAAGATTTCTTATGATTACTCGATCATAGAAGAGGCGAATTACTGCTCTTTGACATTTAACCTTAGCAAAATACATCAATTTAACAGGTCTTTTTTAAAGAGCCAACTGATCGACTTTTTTAAATCACAATCCTTTCTTGTTGAACCCTTTCCAACTGGTGTAGACATTGCTGTTTATCAGCAAACGAGCTCATATACCCAACAATGGGGTGTGTACACAAGGTATGACGTAGTCTTGTTCCCAAGAGAACACGAAATTTCCATTAGTATTGGAAGCACTGACACCTTAATATGCAAAGATGTCCAGCAAATCAATGCTAATGCTGAAAACGTTAGGGCAATTGATCCTATTGATGGTTTTATTAAAAGGGCAAAGTACATTGCTGAAGCTTCGCAGGGTAGACTAGTTGCAAACGCATTGAAAAGAAGAGAATTAGGAGTAAAAAACAAAATTAAGAAAGTTTTCTACCAAGACCATTATCGACTTATCAATGGATTGTATGATTTATTATTATCAAACTCAAAAGGACAACTAAGGTTTGAAAGTGGAGGGTTTAAAACTGTTCATCCCGCTGATATTGGACTTGTTGAGTTTGATAAAAATCTTATGCTATTTGGCAGAGATCATACCGATGTTAATGCTGCAACCGGCATGAGAGATGGCGGAGCTTTTGAGATACCGAAGGAAAGAGCTGACAGATTGAAGTTCTTATTTATTTATCAAAATTCGGAGCAAGCAAATAGTTTGTATTTGAGTCTTAAGAGGGGACTAAAGCACTTTCCAGGACTACTAAGCTATGTTGGAATACCAGTAAACATAACGAATGAGCAAGAACGACTGCGATACAAAAGCAAAGAGACCCTTCTTAAAGAATTTGAAGGTTTTCTTTCTAATGATTTAAAAGAAAGTAATTATCCCGATTATTTCGCAATTGTTCTAGTGCCATCGTCAAAGGAAACTGCTACTGATGAGGATAGTCGGAATTATTTTAAAATCAAAGAGAAATTACTTCAAAAAGGAATGCCTACTCAATTCATAGATAGTGGGAAAATTAACTCAGCCTTTTTTCATTATTATCTTCCCAACATTTCAATTGCCATATTAGCTAAAATCGGCGGTATTCCGTGGAAGCTCAAGAGGAAACCTTATAATGAGCTTATCATTGGTTTTAACGAAAGGGAATATGATGGTAACGTTATTTTAGGCACAGCCGTCTATTTTGACAATAGCGGCAAACTACAACAGGTCAGATCATTTAAATCTACAGGTAGAAATGAATTAATAGTTAGCCTCAAAAACTCTATCAACCAGTTTATCGAACAAAATAGTAATCCTCCTGAAAGATTGGTTATTCATTATTACAAACCTCCCCGCCGAGAGGAAGTAGCAGAGATTCATAAACTTATAAAAGACGAGTTTAGGTTTAATCTGCCTTTTGCTGTGGTGGAAATAAATGATACCAAACAAAAAACAGACCTGTGTTTTGATGTTGAAAATACTTATGGTATGCCCACCAGCGGAACGTTTGTTAGGTTGAGGAGGGACGAGTATTTGCTATTTAATAATCTTAGATACTGGAAAAATCCCATTAAGCCAGTCAATATTGATGAATATCCTGTAAAGATAAAGCTGTATAACACAGAAAGCGGAGGCTTTTCTCATAGGGAATTACTCAGCCAAATTTATGAATTTTCCAGACTTTACTGGAAAGGATTGAAGCAAAAAAGTCAGCCTGTTACTACACAATACGCAAAGATGGCTGCAGAGTTTGGAGCACATTTTGAAAATGGTGAAATACCAGAGAATGAAATATCGCAAAGGACCGCGTGGTTTATTTAAATATGGAAATTAAGCAAGCAATAGATAAAAGCTTATTTTGTATTGGAGCAGGTGCTTCTTGTGACGCTAAATGCAAAACATCCGGAGAAATGCTGGATGCCTTGAAAAAACTTATTTGTTCTGAATCAAATGACTATTTTACGAAAACAGAATGCGAGACCATTAAGTTTCTCTTTTCCTGCCTTCATTATCAAGCAGAGTGGCGCACACTCGAAGCAAATAATCAGTATCCTATTATGCCCAATATTGAAGAATTGGCATTGCTAATACGAAGGATAAAGAATCGGGACAACTTCTTGCCATATCCAGTGACAGGTAATTGGGCTGATAAACTTATAAGTTTAGAGGCTAAGTTTAAAGAAGAAAACGGTATTCAGGCTGGTATTGGTTTATTTGAAAAGTTAGAAGATACTATTAAGAATCGTTTACTCCCAAAGTGGTTAGAGGTTCAACAAACGGATTTTTTGAAACCATTAGATAGCTTTTTTGAAAAAAATAACGCTGATTTTATTCTTGAAATTTTCTCATTGAATAATGACCTAGTTTTTGAAAAACATTATTCTGAAAATAAAGCCAAACCTTTTAGAGGGTTTTACAGTGGTGAATGGCGAGGTTTTTATAATAGGCCAAATGAAGAAGAGTGCAATAGAATAAATCTTTATAAGTTGCATGGTTCGCTTGATTGGATACGGCTTAGTGATGGTAATATATTAGAAAACCCCAAATTAGCCCAATTATCTGAAGAAGATGATGAAAACAGAATTGAGCATAACCCATTTATAATATTTGGCCAAGGCATTAAGGTTTTTTCTATAGAGCCTTTTGTCAGCTTAATTCAAAGCTTCAGAGAAAAATTAAGAGAGAGAAGTTATCTCTTCATTATTGGCTACAGCTTCTTTGACCCTTACATTAATAATCTGCTCATTCATGCTGTAAAAGAGGCAAGAGAAGAAAACAAAAAAATAATAATTGTAAATCCTAACCTTGCGTACCCTTCTCCTCTTGAAGATTCTCACTTTGTGGTAGATGAATTATTGGGGTGCCATATTACAGACGATAATTATGAGGCGAAAAAACTTTTAACTGATTATCTTGAAGATATTCAAAGGAATGCTTTCTATTCCGAACTACCAGAGTTTAATATTAAACAGATTCCCACCGAATCCTTATTTTATTTAAGAATGAATACGAGCAATTTTCTCCAACATTTTTTTAGTAATTCTGGAGATAGATTGCTCAAACTTATTGAGAAGTTTGAAAATGAGAGAAAAGAAGGCCTTCCATTTAAAGTTGATTAGAAAATGAAGCTCCATTTTGACCCGAACCAGCAATTCCAACTGGATGCAATCAATTCTATAGTCGACGTTTTTGAAGGCCAACCGTTAAGCCGCGGCGATTTTGATTTTTCCCTCACCTATGCAAGGTCTTTTTTTCAGGAAGGCGGTATCGGCAACCGATTGACGCTGAGTGAAGAACAGATTTTTGAAAATGTAAAAACGATTCAAGAAAAAAACGAACTTGTTGTGTCGGATAAACTGGACGGCATGAATTTTTCTGTTGAAATGGAAACCGGCACGGGCAAAACCTATGTGTATCTCCGCACTATCTACGAACTGAATAAAAAATACGGGTTTAAAAAATTTGTTGTAGTCGTTCCCTCCATCGCTATTCGTGAGGGTGTGTTAAAGAATCTCGAAATCACCTTTGATCATTTCCAGAACCTCTACGATAAAACCCCGGTCAATTTCGACGTGTACGACTCAAAGCGCGTCTCTAATCTAAGAAACTTCGCTATCAGCAACAATATACAGATTCTTGTCATCAATATTGATTCCTTTGCCAAGGATGAGAACGTCATCAACAAGCCCAATGACAAACTGACCGGCAAAAGGCCGGTTGAATTTATACAGGCAACAAACCCGATCGTGATTGTGGATGAACCGCAGAACATGGAAACCGAGATAAGAAAAAACGCGATTGCGAAGTTGAACCCGCTTTGCACCCTGCGCTATTCCGCGACTCATACCAACCGCTACAATATGGTTTACAGTCTTGATCCGGTAAAAGCATACGATCTGGGGCTGGTCAAACAAATCGAAGTGGATTCAATCGTTACGGAAAATGATTTTAATGAGGCGTTTGTCTGCCTTGAAAAAGTAATTGCCGCGAAAACAAAAACCGCCGCGAAAATAAAAATCGATGTCAATGCAAACGACGGTGTTAAACGAAAGACTGTTACTGCCAAGGTCGGCGATGATCTGTACGATTTGTCCGACAAGCGGGACATATATAAAAACGGGTATATCATAAATGGCATTGATGTGGCTGATGGTTTTATTGAACTTTCTAACGGCGCAACCGTTTTTGTCGGAGATACCTTAGGCGGCCTTTCTGATGAGGTCATGAAAGTCCAGGTTAAAAAGACCGTAGAGGAACATTTTTAAAGGAAAGAAAATTTAAAGATAAAGGGATAAAAGTGCTTTCGCTTTTCTTTATCGACCGGGTGGCAAATTATCGCTCCTATGACGCGGACGGAAATCCGGTTAGAGGTAAATTTGCTCTCTGGTTTGAGGAAATATACCGTGAAATTTCCGGCAAGGCCCCTTATATAAGCCTGACTTCTTTTGAAGCGGATGAAGTTCATAACGGCTATTTTTCACAGGATAAAAAAGGCACGTGGAGAGACACCAAGGGCAACACACTGGCGGATGACGATACCTTTAAATTGATCATGAAAGATAAAGAACGGCTTCTGGATATTAATGAGCCTTTACGTTTCATCTTCAGCCATTCGGCTTTGCGTGAAGGATGGGACAATCCCAATGTCTTTCAGATCTGTACCTTGAATGAGACACACTCGGAGTTGAAAAAACGGCAGGAAATCGGCAGGGGATTGAGGCTTTCCGTAAACCAAGAAGGGCTCCGCATACAGGATACCGATATCAACCGCTTGACGGTTATCGCTAATGAGGCCTATGAGGATTTTGCCAGACAACTTCAAACGGAAATCGAAGAGGATTGCGGAGTCTCATTTAAAGGCAGAATCAAAAACAAGCAGAAGCGCGTGACTGTTAAATACCGCAAAGGATTTGAGCTTGATGAGAAATTCAAGGATATCTGGGACAGAATAAAACATCAAACGACATATAAAGTTGATTATGATACGTCCGAACTCATAAAAACGGCCTCCAAAGCGGTGTGCCAGATGCCGGTAATTAAAAAAGCTGTGATTAAGACGACAAAAACGGCTCTGAAGTTTGATGAAACCGGTATTGTTTCCGATATAAAAGCTTCATATACTACCACTCTTGACAACATTTTCGGAATACCAGATGTGCTCTTTTACATTCAGGAAAGGACGGAACTGACGCGCTCAACCATTCTTGAAATTCTATTGCAATCCGGCAGAATCGGTGACGTCATGATTAATCCACAGCTTTTCCTCGATAATGTTGTGTCGGCTATCAATGATGTATTAACCGATTTAATGGTTGAAGGAATCAAATACGAAAAAATAGGCGCAAAGGAATATGAAATGCGGTTATTTGAAGATTACGAAATTCATATCAACGAACTGACATTTAAAATATCCAAGAAAGATAAAACCATATACAGCAATCTTGTTCCGCTTGATTCCAATGTGGAATACGCTTTTGCCGAAGAATGTGAACACCGCGATGATATAGAATTTTACTTCAAGCTGCCTTTCTGGTTTAAAATCAAAACGCCCATCGGGAATTATAATCCGGATTGGGCTTTGACAAAAAAGAATGAAAGAACCATTTACTTTGTTGCCGAGACAAAATCGGCGGGGCAGGAATTAAAAACAAGCGAGAGAAGAAAAATAAAATGCGGGCATGCGCATTTTAATGAATTTGAAGATGTAGAATACAGACAGGTTTCCACCGTAGGAGAATTGGATTAAGAGCCGTTTCCGTCCATCGTGTGCCTCAGCGGAGAAAACGGATAAGTTTTTCAGAAAAGAAAAAGAACGTACATGTAGGAAAAAAGATTGAAAGCAAAAAAACACCTACTAAGCACATCATATGCCCTAAACGGAACTTGACTTGCCAGTGGTCGATTATCCCGGATTACAAACGGAGTTTATGCCACTAACTTTTCATCCGGATTTTTCTCTTTAACCCAAATTCAGCAATAGAGATGTAGTTACTATTGCGTAGCAATAGGGGTTGTTATAATTGTAGATCAAGCAGATACAGAGCTTGTTTGTGGCATCGTGAAAGGTATAAAGCAACAAGATTCTCTTAAAGAGGCCGCCATGGATTTTCAGATTGGATTTACGGACAAGCTTGAGGGTAAGAAGATCGGGTTGTTACGGGGATAAGATATTCAATTAGCCGGCGGATTTGGGCTAATTTACCTGTTTGCAATCAAATCGGGACTGTGCTTTAATTTTCGTGTATACTTAAGTGTTCACAAAAATTCTGATCTCAGGAGTAAAAAAGTTAATGAAACCGGTTGTTGCTATTATAGGAAGGCCCAATGTGGGAAAATCGACTTTTTTCAACCGCATCGCCGGAAGAAATAAGGCTATCGTGATCGATGAGCCCGGGGCTACAAGAGACCGGAATTATGAAAATTGCCTTTGGAATGATAAATCTTTCCTCCTGGTTGATACCGGTGGATTCGTGCCGGCCTCTGCGGAAAGAGTCCTGGTACAGATGCGCGAGCAGGCAACTCTGGCCATAGAAGAATCCGACATCATTATCTTTATTATGGACGGCAGAGACGCTTTAACACCACAGGACATTGAAATTACAGATATTCTCCGAAGATTAGAAAAACCGGCCTTTTTTGTCATCAATAAAATTGACAACCAGAAACAGGAAAATTTAGCTTATGAATTCTACCGGTTGGGTATAGAGAAGATTTACACCATGTCTGCCCTACATAACATAGGGGTGACGGGACTCATGGATGATCTCTCAAAACACCTTCCTGCTGTAGAGTTGGATCATCGAGATGAAGACCAAATAAAGATCGCCGTCATCGGAAAACCTAATGTGGGAAAATCTTCTCTGGTTAATAAAATATTGGGTTATGAAAGAACCATAGTAAATCCCATCCCCGGTACCACAAGGGATGCTATAGATACCCCCTTTACCTTGAATGACAGGAATTATCTGCTGATTGATACGGCGGGTATCAGGCGGAAGAGCAGGGTATGCCCCGGCGGTCTTGAAAAATTCAGCGTTATCAAAGCGATAAGGGCAGTAAGTCGCTGTGATGTAGCATTTATCCTCATTGATGCTGAAGAAGGTATTACCGACCAGGATGTCAAAATTGCCGGGTTGGCCTTCGAAAGAGGGGTAATCTGTATCTTTGTGGTCAATAAGTGGGATAAAGTGGAAAAAGATAATGATACCGTGGGGAAATATGTAGAAGAAATCAAAGAAAAGGCTAAATTTCTGGAATTTGCGCCCATAATCTTCGTCTCTGCTCTAAGTGGCCAGAGGGTGCTGAAGATATTAGATATTGTGGAGAAGGTTTATTCCCAGTACAGCAAGCGGGTAAACACCGCTGAGTTGAATGCGAAGGTCAGGGATCTCCTCGCCTTAAAACCACCTCCCCGCCATCAGAATAAGGTGAACATCATAAGCTACGTGACACAGGTATCTGTTAAACCCCCCACTTTTGTATTTTTTGTCCGCGAGCCGAAGGCGATTCATTTTTCATATAAGCGATTCTTGATCAATCAGATAAGAAAGACCTTTGGTTTTGAACAGGTACCGATCGAGATTATTTTCAGGAAAAAAAACGTAAACAGTCGCTTAACCCGTTAGCTGGTTTGTCTGCCGGCATGGAAAAATTTGATTTAAGATAACAAAGGAGTATGGGGATGAAAAAGAAGGTGGAAGAAGTTATAGCCAAGCTAAGGCCTCTTTTAGGAAGTGCGGATATTGCAGTTAAAGATATCAGCGAAGGCGTATTAACGCTAAAGATACTTACCTCAAGCTGTGCGGAGCATGTCTCAATAGAAATGATTATCGAAATTATTGAAGACCAGTTGAAGGAGGATGTGCCTGAAATCAAAAAAGTGGTTGAAGAAGTCGACGAAGTTTAGGCTATGCCAAAGGGCCTTTCTTGAACATAGCGGTTTCGGACAAGAAACCAGCTTTGGGTGGTTATCATAAAATATCTCTTCAGCGCTAATTCCTTGGGGTAGATACTGAAAGAGTAAATGCGGTTAGGATCCATATTATCTACGCCATATAAACCTATGCGATGTATGGATAAGTAATCCTGGTTACGTGCAATCCACCGTTCCTGAATGCGTAATGGAAGACCGAGAGAGTCCTGAAATGCCGGAAATACCAGGGCGTACTCATGAGTCGGGCCATGCTTGCGCCGTAATTCCCTAAGCTGTTTGGCCTTCTCAAGCCCTTTTTCATCACAGCGAATGGCCAATTTAACGAAAAACCCGATTCCCTCCTTAGTAAAATAAAGGTCTGTTTCGCTTGTCTCTTCGGGAGAGTATCCCTTGTCCTGAAGCAGATGAGTAATGGCTTCCTTTAAATAAGCCTTAGCTTCTTCTGCATCGGCAAAAGCCATCTTGTCCCGTGTAGGAAGAAGATTATCTTTAGGCAGTTCAGGAGACTTAGGAAGAGGTTTTCTCTCTTTCTTAAATGGTCCTTCGCGGTAAATGAGTTCAGAAACCTCCTTGCCATCTTCATTGATATACTCGACCCTCAAAAGCAATCGAATTCCGGCGGTATAATGGATCTTCTCAAGAACCTCGATACTCTTTACCATCAAATTGACAGGCAGAGGTAATTCAATAAAAATCCCTTTGGCGGCAAAAGCCTTATTTACATCTTCAATTGTTATCATAATGCATACTCAACATTCAATTTAGTTCTACCTTACTATCTCCAGAGCACCGGATGTACATTTATCCTCACACAACCTGCAGTATTCCGGCGGATTCATCGTCCGCTTACAACTACCCCAATTCGTTATTTCGACAACACCGTTAATTATCTCCAGAACAGGAGGCACATCATCCCGTTGCACTACGGAACCACTATGAACAAGAGAGGTAATCGCCTTTTTACAGACGATAGCGCAATCGCCGCAACCGAAACATTTTTCTTTGTCAATTAAAAGTCCTGTCTCGGCTACCTCTCCGGCAATTTCACCAAAATACCCCTGCAAAAATTCGAGAGATTCCTTAAATTCCTCCTTTTGAAGGTCGGGACAATCGGCAAGGACCTTCTCTCTGCCAATCAGGGCAAAGGCATAAGCCATACAAGTACCACATCCGCATACCTTGCAATCAGTACCCGGCAACATCTGATATACATGAAGGGGCTGAATCTTGTCTGTCGTACCTTTTCTGGATGACTGCCTCTTCCTTCCCTTTTTAACTTCACCTCCGGTAGGCTCCACTGATACTTCTATTCTTTTAAAATTCGGTAATTTTGCCTCATTTATACCATAGCTGATAAGTTCATTCGAATAACGGCTTACAGGCATGTATCCAAGACCCTGGGGGCAGTCCGGATCTAATTCGGCTCGAACTATTACCGAACCGGCATCATTGCTGAGCATCACTTCGGCACCATCAACTATGCCCAATCCCTTCAAGTCAGCTTCTGAGAGACGAACCAGCGCTGATTTTTCATCAGCCCCGCTCTCGATATTCTCTCTTTTCCTGGCCGACCAGTGGAAAATATCGCGATAAGTAATGATAACCAATTGAACACTAGGCATAGCTAATCCATACAGAAATTTACCTGGTAACCTCATCCAGAAGGAGTTTTAAAATCTGTTCATCACTGAGCCGCCCCGACTCCCAGGCAGGAACCAGAGGTACTTCAAGACCGTCCATCCGCATTGCCGTACCCCATGTCTCCACGCCGGAGATAGCTGTCCCAAATACTACCGCGCTAGCCTGTGTAGTCGGTGTGATAAAAGGATCAAGGGCAATAATGGGCACATTTTTCAAATTATTTGCCATATGGCTCGGAAGACTTGTAAATGGGTCCGCACCCGCGATAAGGATGCAATCGGGATCGTTGTTTTTCACCTGTTCCAACATGGAAAACTCAGGCCCGTGAGAAACGCCATTGGCAAAGCTGACCTTATTGATGTATCCTGTCTGCTGAAACATCCTATGGTTAAACCCGCGCATGTTGAAATGGCCTACCATGGGCATTACGCTAATCCTGGTCTCCTTACTCAACATATGCACCATCTCGTTGAATAAAGATAAGTCGCCATCCAATGCGTAAACCAGGCCCAGGCCGACAAATATCACACAAAATCCCTTCTGCCTTATCAGATCAACGATGTCTTTTGCATCACCCCTGTCACCCTGACCTTTCATTGTTGCCAGTATCGAACTGATAAGCTTACCATCCTCCCCCGGCAAGATCTTAAAGAAGGGCCTGCTGTTAAAGGTAGTTTCCGTATCCCTGACCTCAATAGAAACCAGAGTTACATCGGGTGACCAACCCGCAGGGTTGTATTTTTCATGCGCATAATAAGAAAACTTGGACAGGTGTCTTGGATGCGAATGATAGGGATTAGCACCCCAATACATAATCATCTCCGCATCTTTAACCTCGGACAGAGAACAGGAGGGAATTGTGCCGTTTAAGATACTGAGAACTAATTCACCATGACAAAAGGAGGAACAATCATCAATTACTCCTCCCAAGGCCCTTGCCAGCTCTATAGCGAAGGCCTGTGCCTCCAATGTTGAATTGTCAAAGCCAAAGATGAGAGGATGTTTTGAATTTTTAAGCAGTCCTGCTGTCTTGTCAATCGCTTGCTCTAAAGTAACTTCACGCTTACCTATTAAGTAAGGCACCCGCAACGGGATATCATCAGCGGCACGAATAATAGAAGATCCTTTGACGCAGGCGTTTTCAATCCTGGCAATATCCTGACCTTCCCGTTCGATACCAATATCATCACATAAGCAGCTGCAACCCGTGCAAACTGTTTTGGTCAAACCCATAATAGCCAAATAGCCGCATCAATACCCAAAATGTAAAGTTTGTTAATATTCTTCTGCATCCCATGAAACACCGGAAAGCTGCATTGACAGGGACATGTCCAAAGGCATCTTGCCAAAGAGAAAGTATTCTTCGAAAAGCCTGTCCTGTGGCCCACCAACAATACAACACGTAAATTCCTCATCAGGATTACATAACCAGACCATGAATTCCTGGCGCTTAATTTCAAAATACCAGCGCCCTTCCTCACTGCGGAAGAATTCCAGCATCAAATGTTCACTCACGGGAGGTAACACCAGAACATAATCTGCACTGTCTCCCAGCACGGCCTTGAGTGCCATAAGCTTGGCTAACCCATCAACTGCCTCATTATAGTGCTGGCAACCCACCCCAACCACTTCATACTCCCTCTTTTCGGTTTTCCTTTTGGCATGGAAATCGGGTTGAACAAAGCCTATATATGAGCTGGGTTGCAATTTATAGCCTACCTCTTCTTCCAGAAATTTCCTGGTCCATTCCAATACCTCTTCAATTGGAAAGTACCATTCCCGAAATTCCCCTTCTTTTATTCTTTCCGGTCTATTTTCCTGGGCTTCCTCCCATTCCATTTTGCTAAACCCCAATCCTGATAAGTTCCTGAGTTTCTAAAAACACATTGTAATAAGCATAAACGTTCAGCCATCAGCAATATGTCCGTTTTGCTGAACGCCGAACGTCTATTACGTTTCCTATAAGGCTTGAATCAGCTTCTCCAGATTTTGCTGATATTGGCGCAGGGAAGCAGCAGTATCGGGCAGGGAATAAGTCGCTTCTTCTTCATATATATGATTCAGAGACACCGTTTCCGCGTTCTTACCCACCATGGATATAAATCCTGAAGATGCTGCCCTGTGATAACCAATAAAAACTAAAACCTCCGGTTTCTCCGGCATTATCTTGTCTCTCCATTCAGGCCACCGCATAAAATCTACGATCTCAGCAGCATACTTCTTTGCTGCTCCCTGAACAGCCCTTGCCTTTAAGCCCTTAGCTGTATTTGCAGTAGCAGCTACCGGAAGATTCAGTTTTTTGGCTATATCCGCTGCATAATCTAAGAGCGACTTTCCATCCCAATCAACCTTATCACACAATTCACCGGTTAGGAGTAACACATTCTTCTTCGCCTTGAGATATTCCGCTAACTCTGAAGGTTGCTTAACGCTCATATCTTATCTTACCCCCTTAACAAACATTTTAATTAATTTAATCTTGATCTTTAATGTTCTCCTGCTCTGACCTTATTTCTTTTCTTTTTCTCTAACCCCTATTTCGTAGGCAGTCTTGTATTCTCTAATATCAGGATCACCAAAGAGCCTGGAAATAAGAGTGGGATAAACACCTCCCATAGAGCTATATTCATTTACATATTCTTCCATAGTAAGCAGGCGGCCATCAGGATGCCTGGCTTTCACTGCAGTCAGTCGATCGATCTCCCAACCATACTTGTCCTGAAGTGTTTTAAGCATCTTGGCTTTATTTCTTAACGGCATTTCCCACGCAGTTCTGGCTGTTAAATGCCAGTCATCAGGCCACTCACCGAAGAACTCCTGAGAATAATCCAGGTAGGACTCTAACTCAGTTACCCGTAAATCTCTCATATTGACCGCTTTCATATAAAGCATTTCAGCCATAGTTATAGCTTCTTCTTTGGTCTCCACGGGTACGATCATATGTTTTTGCCCCGGTTCATGGATCCTTTTCTTTCTAGTCCAGCTGTCATAATGCCACCATTTCTGCCAATCCCACTTATTCCCAACCAGGAAACGATTCATATCCAGGGATGAAGCAGGACCGATAATTACCGGGTTTCCAGCACGAGCCCAGGCTGTTGCCACAGCGTGCATCCTTTCCGACATGGGACCCCAGATAATCAAGACCATAGCTACTATTTGACTGAAGAGATCTACCGTCTCGGCAAAAGCGCCGTAATGTGAAATAGCAGCACCGGTACGAGCCCATTTCACAGCCTGATCAAGACCATGAGAACAAGCAGTGCAGGAGCCATGATTCATTAAATTTCTCAAATTAGCTTCGCCGCCGAACTCCTGAAAGATATATTTCTCAGCCTGTTCGTTATAATGTTTGGCGACATCGCTTACAGCACAACCGGTCACAAAAACAACGGCATTACGGGCTGTTAAATTGTGAGCCATCCATCCGATATCTTCCTCTTTAGCATTACCGCAGCCTATGATATGGAAAAGGCCCGGGCAGTTACCCCAGAACATCGAGAAAGCCCATGAGCAGGTTTCATTCCTGGTCATCATACCCCTTCCGGCCCGCATCGGAGCTTTTTCCTCAGGTGCCCGCTGTGCTTGAGCGGCAACTAAGAGATCGGTCAAACGAATATTTTCCGGACAAATCCCTTCACACTTTCCGCAAAGGATGCAATCCTTCTCCACTGCGGCTAACGCCTTTAATCCACCCTTTGCCACATTCCTGACAGCCCTGCTTAACAAAAGGCAATTGGGGCAAGCACTAAAACACAGATCGCAATCGGCAAGACACTTCTTGGCCTCTTCTTTCACTGCCTTTTCAGAGAGCATGTAATCTCCCTTGCGCTTAACCTCCTGCACTGTCTTAACCGCAACCGCTGCAGCCTTTTCCTGTTGCCTGATCCAGGCCCCGGGAGCCCCGGCAACCAAATCCTTAACGATGTCATCTACAAAACTGTCGGTCCTGTCGGGAAGCCCTATATTCCGGCTCGGATCTGTCCAGATAACCCGGGTCTCTACACGTTTCGCGTCACTTAAGATATCCATATTCAGACAGGAACTGCTGGCAACAAGGACATCAGAGATACCGCTCCTGATCGCTTTCCTTGCCCTGGGCGGGGAAGTTAAGATACGGCATGGTTCGTAGAAACGAGCGACATCATGGGCCACCGCACCTATACCGGTAACTTCAATTTTATCCGCGAGTCCCTTCTCCTTAAGCTGATTTATGATCAAGTATGGAATAAGGGAATCATCGCCCGTAAAGGTAATAACGGGCTTACCCTTTTCTACGCCTCCTAATCCTACTTGGGTAGTCGTCGGTGGCCAATCCAGCATATCTGAGATATCATGATCCGGAGAGTTATAGGCACCGAAGAAGTTCACCTTGATCAGCTCGGAAACATTCATGCTGACTAACAGCATAGAGCTGATATGAAAAGACAGGGATTCGATCTCCTTAAGATCGCAAACGTTGTGACTGGCGACAAAAAGCTTGTTCCCCTGATCCTCGACATAAGACTGGGCCCTGTCCAGATCATTAACGTTCCTCATCTCTAAAGCAGTGAACATACCGATATGACTGGCATCGCTTTCATCACGTGCTTCACCCCAGGTAACAGGATGTTCTCTGCCATGAACTTTAATTATATAATTTAAGGTATCCCGTGTATTTTTTATTTGACTTAAAGAACCTCGGTAGAGTTTGCGGAAATTGAGCCTGGCCTGAAAAGCATCAACTTCTAGCCCGCACCTCCCCTTTCCCTTCTTTAGATCACACGGTCCCGCCTCACAGTCACTGCATAAACTCTGAGGCCTGGCATATATAGGTGTGTATCTATCCACTAAAACATGGTCCCACTCGGCTACATCAGGAACATCGGTAAAGGGAAAGATACGTCCATCAAACTGCAAATAGCGATTTTCCTGCCAATCGTTCTCAATAACCCATGCTACTTCGTCCTCAATCCCACGGACGTCGCGACACACAATATCAATCTCTGTTTCGGTCAAGCCAACCTTAACCTTTCGCCCCATAATTTACCCTCCTATTGGAAATCATTATTTTAATAAGCAGCTTCTATCTTATCAAATTAATCTATCAGGTAGTGGAATATCTAAACGGTTAATACACATCTTCCTCTTCCAGGCACTTCGGACAAAGTGTTTTCTTCCAGGAAGCCTTATGGAGAGAAGACATTGTTACACCTGGCTTAACTGCTTGCCCAGGGGTCTGAGCCGCCAGCCTTACTTCTTCCTTACACATATCACAAAGGGATACCTTACAAATATCACATTTGCATGATACCTCATTTTTACCGCAGACCTCGCAAAGTTTAACATCACTCATATCTCAAGCCTCCATATTTATATTTATTTGTATTTTTAGTGGCCGGGAAAATTGGCGGCATATCTCTCTTCGAGCACAGCACTGGTCATACACTCAGGATCGATAAAATGGACCTTTCCCCTGCCTATTCTGGCTATACGACGCATCAGTTCCGGATCCGCAGATTCTTCATTAATGCAGACGCAGGAAATTGTGATACCCTTTTTTGCCGCCATAACTGCCTGTCTAAGAGCATATCTCTGAGGCGAGGGATCAGGAGCTGTGGCATCACCATCAGAAATGATGATCATGTGCTGACTGGCACGTCCTCCCCGATGGCGGGCAAAAAGCTGTGCAGCCTTCAATATCCCATAACCGATATTTGTAAAGGCATTCCGGTGAAGCTCCAGGTCGATTACTCTTCTGGTCAGCCTTTCCGGACTACCGGTAATATCCACCACCACATCCGCCAGGTTAGAAAAGGAAACCACTCCCACCCGATCATGATATTGAGCTGCCGCCAAGGACAAGACCATAGCACTCTCCTTGGCATGCCACAGCTTCTCTAACTGGCTCATCGTTCCTGAAAGGTCTACTACCAGAACGAAATCTATCTTTGCTCGAATATCTTTAGTGGTAACCATAATATCGTCCTTGGTCACCATCTGTCGGCGATTGCGGATAGTCTCCCTGACGGTATCCTTGAAGGAAACATCCTTATACCGATCGCCGAAACGGAAGTGTCGGACACCTACCTCCCGACCTTCCCCCATACTCAACTTCTTGCCTGTGCTGTGCTTCCCGTAGCCATAAAAGTGGCTTGCTTCTAAGTTTGGAGTTAATCTTTCCAGAAGAAAAGAGATCCCCCTTCGACTTAACTCCCAACCGACCGCACCTCTCTCCAGGATCTTCTGCTGCTCAAGATAATCCAAGGTCTCTTTAAGTGCTTCAGCCTCCAGTTTTCTCCTTAACTTGTCTATTCTCTCATCACGCTTTCTTATTTCTTCAACATTTTTCAATAATTCGTCGGTGAGAGCAGCAGCTCTATACTGCATTGGGTAAAGCTCTTCCAGATGATCCATCATCATCTTGACCATCTGTGACAGCTTGGATTCGGAAAATCTTTGCACCCTTTTCAGTAAGAGGTCAAAAGCACCGCACTTAAGCGGCCTCCGAAAATGTTCATTTCTGCTAATCTCTTCTACCAGGGACAGTAAATCATCCTTGGAGAAAGCTATCACCTCTTTCTTAGCCTGAACCTCCAGCACCTCATCAAGTATTTCATTGATGATTTGCTTCCTTTTCCCGGGAACATCGACATGGGGTGCCAAATCAAGGCGATGAGGCAAAGAGCTGTGTCCTCCGTAGCGAAGAAGCCCCTCTTCATCCGGAACATTCATTTCCTTAAGAGAAGAGATAAGCTCGGTAAACCTCATTGCCCCCCGGGTACTGACCCCTCTTTGCACCTCACTATGGTTTCTGGTTCGGCTTACAATATTGATAGCCTTATCAACGGTGGTTTCGGAAAGCAATCCACCTTGGCCTCTATGTTCTAAATTATTAAGAATAATTTGCCTCTCTGCAGCACGGTCATTCATATAGCTAAAATTAACCAGATCAAAATATTCCAGAAGCCCCAAAGGTAAGGTTTCCAGCATTTTCTTGCTGCCGGTGGCAACCACTAATATGTCTAAAAGGATATACTCTTCAAA
>Ga0265296_1001950_pt1 | contig 21908 bp, 12 predicted proteins | sample MunlanPumphouse1_FD_189073 | JGI IMG/M metagenome (GOLD analysis project Ga0265296, IMG submission 189073) | Groundwater microbial communities from a municipal landfill in Southern Ontario, Canada - Pumphouse #1 | ecosystem: Environmental > Aquatic > Deep subsurface > Groundwater | place... | reverse complement strand
TTTTGATGTTGCCTCTGGTGGTGGTTTCATCAGGTGTTTTTGTATTATTTCCGCCACATCCGGAAAATATTGAAACCAAGGCGAAGGCAGACAAAAAGAAAATACTTCTAATTATAGTGTTATTCATTATTAAACTCCTTTCTTTTTTGTTCTTTGATCTGCTGATAAAGTCTTGCCAGACGAAATAATCCGTAAGCGATGAAGAAGAAACCAAAAACAAATCTCATATTCTTGTCAGGGATGATGTTAAATACCGGAAAAAACAGCAGCGCTATTCCTATTCCGAGAAAGACTGCAACCATAACAAAACCGAATCCTGTCATTATCTTGAAAAATAAATTTCTATCCCAGTCCATTGTATTGTTATTACATTTTTCGCCTTTCGTTATAGAAACGAAAGAAAAAAAAATTTATTGCGGAGAGAATGGGATTCGAACCCATGATACGCTTTTGGCGCATACACACTTTCCAGGCGTGCGCCTTCGACCACTCGGCCATCTCTCCGGGAAACGGATATTATACTTTGCGCGCGGTACCTTGCCTACCGGCAGGCAGGAATTTATACATACTTTAGAAGACCCAAGCCCCAAATTTCAAATTCCAAGTTCCAAATTTTGTCCCTTGGAGCTTGGGACTTGGAGCTTTGACATTAAAAAAAATGTGCAATTTTATCCCGTTTTTATTATAGAATTGTGCAAACCTACATGAATTTTCAAAAATATACAAATACCTAAATATTATGTCAAAATTAAAATGGCAAATTGAAAATGCCCGTTGCGTTTGCGGTAGTAACAGATGCCACTTCTTCGAGTGCGCATTCTTTCAGTTTGGCAATGAAATTTGCGATATGTAAAATATAAACGCTTTCATTTCTTTGCCCTCTGTATGGAACGGGCGGTAAATATGGCGAATCAGTTTCAAGTACGATGTGTTTAAGCGGGATATCTTTTACGATTTTTGCCAGTCCGGAATTTTTGTACGTAACCACTCCGCCTATGCCTAGTTTAAAGCCTTTTTGGATAATATGCAAGGCTTGCTCCATGTTTCCGGGAAAACAGTGAAATATACCTTTAATACCTTGATATTTATCATCTTTCATGATGCCGATAATCTCATTCATGGAATTCCTGCTGTGAATAATAACAGGAAGATCGTATTTTTTTGCCAGTAGAAGTTGTAATTTAAAAGCATCAACTTGCTCATTAAAGTATGTTTTATTCCAATACAGATCGATGCCAATTTCACCTATTGCGACAAACTTTTCCTTTTTCAGCCAATTTTCTACAATTGTGATTTCATTTTTGTAATCAAGGTTTACTGACCCTGGATGCAGCCCTATTGAAGGAAAGCAAACCTCAGGATATCTGCTGCATAACTGAAGCATGGGGGCAACCGAAGTACTGTTAATATTGGGAATAATAAAATATTTCACATCAGCAGCAAGCGCTTTATCAATCACTTCCTGTATATCTGTTTTAAATTCTTTTAAATAAAGGTGTGTATGTGTGTCAATTAAAATCATCGGGCAAAAATATTATAAGAAATTTTTAAAAAATTTTCAGCATCTTAAATATCGCCACAGATTCACAGATTAAAAATTAGTCTGTTGCCTGCCTGTCCGGTAGGCAGGTTTTTAGTTTGGGGCAGCTGGTTTGCCTGCCTTGTCGGCAGACAGGGTTAAAAGTCAATGGTTAATGATACTAACCCAAGACCATTAACCTAAAACCAAACTGGCAGCTATAGACCATAAACCTAAAACCTTTTGAAGAAAATGTGCGAATTTATCCCGTTTGTAGTATATATGAATTCTTTCATAATTTAATCTGTGTAATCTGTGGCTATTAAGGCTAATATGGTGGCTGAGTAGTTACAAGAAATTTTAGAAATGGTATTTTTTTTATCATTTTCTCTCTATCAATAAGCATGACCAGCAATATCATAAGAAACGGCAATGCAGGAACCTTATATCTTACCATTGCGCCAGTCACAGGAGTGATCAATCCTGTAAGAATAAACATACATAGTACTGCAAACAAACATATATAAAAGATACTTTTATTAACCTGGCGGAAATTGGCGAAAATGAGCGTCAATATCAGGATAACGAGTATAAGTATGTTTTCCATTGCAGCCATTAAAATCAATAAAGAATCAGCTTCAAAAATGAACGGACGGAACAGGGTTATAAAAAAAGCTTGCGGTGCATATTTGATAAAGCTCCAAATATCCGGTGTAAGGAGCGGGATATCAATAAGGCTTCCGGCCTTTGTGAATTTTGCCAGTCCGATAAAATCCCGTTGTTTGGTAACAAGGATGTCTAATGCATCAAAGCCGGGAAAAACATGATGTATCTGTAATCCTGCAAATATGTAAAGAATAAAAACAGTAAGATATTTTAAAAAGATATATTTTTCATTTGTTTTAGTTATCCAGAAGTGGGCGATCAGGATAGGAATGACAATTGCCAGAACATAAAATTTTGTATAGTAAATAAGAACTGCGGATGCAAAGACCCATGCAAACGAAACGAAATTGAACTTTTTGGTGATGCGGAAAAAATGATATATCAATATTCCCAGTCCAAAAAATAAAAGACCTTCTTTTATTACACCCGATCCCCAAAAAAGAACAGAAGGTAAAAGAAATATTCCGAAGATTATTTCCTTGTTTTTATTTTTAATGAAACTGGTAACTGTTTTGTAAATGGCAACTAATCCGGCAAGCGATAAAAAACAAACAAAAACCGTATGAACATTATAATAACCAAATGAAAATATTCTGATCAATGCATTGAATCGGATAATGGTGTGGCTTTCATTGTAAATGTTGCTTTCATAAACCCTGTACCAGTTATTCATCAACTTGTAATAGTGCTCGTTGAAATATGAACTGTCATTTCCGATACTGGTCATCATGCTTAAATAGTCCAATGGCTTTTTAAAAAGCGCATCATACATTACTTTGCTGTCATCAAAGTATTTAAATATATCAGCAGTGTAACGATCTGTGTAATAGTAGGTATAAACAAGACTCATGGTAATACCTGCCAATATCTTTATCACAAAAATAACAGATAGCGTTTTCTTCGATAAGCCTTCTGCCCGGAAGAAAGACATGTTGTTTAGGATGAATATGAAAACAATTGTATAAAGTAAGGTTATCAGGTATTCCATTTTATTGAAAATCTTTTCAAATATAAATAATTCTGTGCATTTATTATATTTTTTACCTTTGACCATTGTATAACGAATTCTATTTTTAATGCCACACAAAATCATAGATGTAACGCTTGAAACAGCGGAAAAATTAGGATTACTTCCTGAAGAGTACGAAAAAATAAAAGAGATATTAGGCCGCACTCCTAATTTCACGGAGTTAAGTTTATATTCCGTAATGTGGTCGGAACACTGCTCGTATAAAAATTCGATTCACTGGTTGAAAACACTGCCTAAAGATGGACCTCACATGCTGGCCAAAGCCGGCGAGGAAAATGCCGGACTTGTTGACATTGGCGATGGAATAGGCTGTGCTTTTAAAATTGAATCGCACAATCATCCATCTGCTATTGAGCCATACCAAGGTGCTGCAACAGGCGTTGGCGGAATAAACCGCGATATTTTTACTATGGGAGCCAGGCCAATTGCTCAGTTGAATTCTCTTCGTTTTGGCAATATTGAACTGGATCGTACAAAGTGGTTATTGAAAGGTGTTGTAAAAGGAATTGGCGATTATGGTAATGCTTTCGGGGTACCTGTTGTTGGTGGAGAAGTATATTTCGACGATTGCTATAATGTAAATCCATTGGTAAATGCGATGTCTGTTGGCGTAGTTAAAATTGGGAATGTTGTTTCTGCTATATCCAAAGGCGCTGGAAATCTCATTTTTATTGTTGGTTCGTCTACCGGTAAAGATGGAATTCACGGGGCGACTTTTGCATCGGAAGATATTTCAGAAAAGACTGCCGAAAAACTTCCTTCTGTGCAGGTAGGAGATCCGTTTCAGGAAAAACTCCTTTTAGAGGCTTCGCTTGAGATTATCAAAACAGGCGCTGTGGTTGGGATGCAGGATATGGGCGCTGCAGGCATTATTTGTTCTACCTCTGAAATGTCTGCAAAAGGAAAACATGGAATGATTGTGTGGCTTGATAAAGTTCCCCTTAGACAAACAGATATGAAGCCATGGGAAATTCTTCTTTCCGAATCGCAGGAACGTATGCTTGTTGTGGTTGAAAAGGGCAGGGACGATGAGGTGAATAAGATTTTTGATAAATGGGATTTGAATTGCGTTCAAATAGGAGAAGTAGTGGAAGGCGACAGGCTGAAATATTACTGGCATGGCGAATTGGTTGCCGATGTACATGCCGAATCACTTGTTTTGGGTGGTGGAGCGCCTATATATCAGAGAGAATACAAAGAACCTTCATATTATTCAAAGACTAAAAAATTTAAAATAGAAGATATTAAAGAACCTTCCGATTTGAAAAAAGTGGCGTATTTTATCTTAAAGCAGCCGTCAATCGCTTCCAAGAAATGGATCATTGAGCAATATGACACGATGGTTGGTACAAAAAATATGAGCACTAATGCTCCGTCGGATGCAGCCGTTGTAAATATAAAAGGGACCGATAAGGCGATTGTTCTGACAACAGATTGCAACTCACGGTATGTTTATGCAGATCCACAGATTGGCTGCGAGATAGCAGTTTCTGAAGCCGTCAGAAATATTGTTTGCTCAGGTGGAGAACCATCTGCCATCACAAACTGTTTGAATTTTGGAAATCCCTATCATCCCGGGGTTTATTGGCAGTTTGTTGGCGCAATAAAAGGAATGAGTGAAGCTTGCATAAAATTCAACACTCCGGTTACCGGTGGAAATGTGAGTTTCTATAACCAGTCAGCCATAGGGAACAAGGTTGAGCCTGTTTTCCCCACTCCTGTTATTGGTATGCTTGGTATTATGCCCGACAAACAAATACAGATGACTTTGGATTTCAAAAATCAGGGAGACATGATTTTTCTGATAGGGCAATCGAGAAATGATATTGCATGTTCGGAATACCTTTATAAATGGCATAAAGTAAAGCTTTCTCCGCCTCCATATTTTAACATTGATGAGGAATATGAAATACAAAATACGATAAAGCAATTGATTCGTCAACAATTGATCAATTCGGCACATGATGTTTCTGACGGAGGTCTGTTTGTAACCTTGTTTGAATCGGCAATGCATAGAGACTTGGGTTTTGATATTACGTCGGATGCAGAAATACGAATGGATGCATTCCTCTTTGGAGAAGCACAGGGAAGAGTCGTTGTTACCATACCTGCTGACAAAGAAGATGATTTCCTGGAATTCATGTCAGAAAAAAATGTTGAGTTCTGTATTCTTGGGCAAGTAAAAGGGACAGAAATGATTATTGATGATGTTTCATTCGGACTTGTTAAAGAAGCAAGGAGTGTTTATGAAAATGTTATTCCAAGTTATATGAAATCCTGATCGCCCGACTTACCATGTCTGCCAAGCTTGTGTGTGGGAGTTATGGTAAATCTGATGATAAATTAATCTACAATTTAATAAATGAAAAACTTTTCTCTTGTTACAGGCGCTTCTAACGGTATCGGCCTTGACCTTGCCCGTTTGCTGGCAAAAGATGGACATAGTCTTATTCTTGTTGCACGAAGCGCCGGAAAATTGGCTGATATCAAAGCTTCGATTGAAAAGAATTTCGGTGTAAAGGTGAAAATCATTGTAGCTGATCTTTCTTTGCCGGATGCTGCATCAAAGTTGTTTGATGAAATTCGGAAAGAAAATATCCATGTAGATATTCTGATTAACAATGCCGGCTTTGGCGATTATGGCCCATTTGTAGAATGCAATTGGCAGAAACAGGAAAATATGATCAACCTGAATATATTGACGTTAACCAAACTCACGCGTTTGTTTCTTCCTGCAATGATAAGTGTAAAGTATGGTAGAATACTGAATCTGGCTTCTGTGGCATCTTTTATGCCAGGCCCGTTGATGTCGGTATATTACGCATCAAAAGCATTTGTTCTTTCATTCTCTTATGCCATAGCTAATGAAGTGAAAGGAACAGGTGTAACGGTAACGGCATTGTGTCCAGGTCCTACCGATACAGGTTTTATGGCTTCTTCTTCTTTAAATGGATCAAAGCTTTTCAAAACGTTTAAACCAAAATCTTCTTTAGATGTCGCTTTATATGGGTACCAACGCATGTTAAAAGGAAAAACACTTGCTATTCCCGGAACATTAAATAAATTACTGGTAACTATTATTCGGTTTTCTTCCGGAAAACTCACCTCTTCTGTCGTAAAAAAAATACAGGGAAGAATCCATCACTGATAATTTAAAAGCACCTCTAAAAACCTCATCGTCATTGCGAACCATGAGGAACGAAATGGGAAGCAATCTTATGCAGCGTGCTTCAATGTTGAGATTGCTTCGGTCGTACCTTCCTTGCAATGACGTTCTAATCGAGTTTTTAGAGATGCCCTATTGGAGAAAGATTGAACATTTCAGGATATTTTGCAGTTTTTGTTCTGTAAAAATCTTCAATAAATTTAAAGTCTTCTTCAAAATTACCGGTCGGATATAATACAGGACCAATTCCACCCTCTTTTTTACCATAGTCAACATAGCTAAGAACAATCGGTACTTTTGCATTTATTGCAATATGATAGAACCCTTTTTTCCAATTCTCAACGTATTTACGGGTTCCTTCCGGGGTAATGATAAGAAATAAATTTTCTTTTTCTTTGAACATCTTGCTAATAGCAATTACCATGTTGTTGCTCCTGCCTCTGTCTACAGGAATTCCGCCTAATGTTTTGATAATGCTTCCTAACGGGAATTTAAACATTTCTTTTTTAATAAGGAAAGAAATTCTTTTTATACCAAGGTTGTAAAAACCGGCACGCCCGATAATAAAATCCAGATTGGATGTGTGAGGAGCGGCAATAATTACACACTTCTTTAATCCTTCAGGAAAGGAACCTGTTATTTTCCACCCGATGAGTTTTAAATATATACGGGAAATTAGTTTGAGCATGAATTTTTGTAAATGTGCGCAAAATTAGAAATTCAGAAGAAATAAACATAATTTGTAACTTCTCAATATTCAAAGGTAAATAATGAATAAAATTGACCTAATTTCTAATTGACCTAAAGAATAACCAATTTCCAATACTCAATTCCAAAACTATCCATATCACATTTCAGATAGTATTGTTTCGTCATTGGAATTTGAAACATTGGGATTTGATCAGAAATTAAAGTAATTAGAACAATTAGAAATTAAAATGTTATAAAATTATCGTTAACATGTTATCATTAATGGCTTTTTAAGAGCCTAATAAGATGTATATTTTTTGTTTTTTATATTCGGGAGTTTGTGTTCTGCAATTTTTAACTTTGCACTTGAGTAAGAATTATTATTGCAGTGAGAAAAAACTTTTCATATATCCTGTTCTTATTAATTGCATGTAGTGTTTTCATTTCGTGCAATCCCACGCGTACACTTACTGACGGGGAATATCTTGTTAATAAAAACGTTATTAAAATTGACAATAAAAATGTTAGCATCTACGATATTAGCAGTTATATAAAACAAAAACCTAACAGAAAAATATTGATGTTTTTCAGAGTTCACCTGTCAGTGTATAATATGTTTAAAATAGGGAAAAAAGAGAGAGGGTGGAAAAAATGGCTTTATAATACAATTGGTGAACCTCCTGTGATTCTTGATACTTTATTGACGAATAAATCTGTTAAACAAATAAAACTTTATCTCAATTCAAAAGGATATCTCAACTCGCAAGTAGAAAAGAAGATTATTTATAAAAAGAAAAAAGCAACTATTAAATATATAATAAAGTCTGCCGAACCTTATTGTATAAGAAATATCAACTATTCGATAGATAATGATGGCTTCAGATCGCAGGTGATCAATGATACGGTTAATTCATTAATTAAAACGGGGGATAATTATGATGCTGATGTGTTTCAGAGTGAACGGGAAAGGATTACAACCAACCTGAAGAACGATGGGTATTATTATTTCGCTAAAGAATTCATTTCGTATAACGTTGACAGTGCGTTTGGAAACCATAAATTAGATATTACAATGGAAATAAGGGATCCTGTTGTTAAATTAAAAGAATCCAGTACTGGCAGGACGGATTCACTGATTAAAGTTCCACATAAGCGCTATCTTATCAATGACATCAATATATTCACAGATTTCAGCTCTCTTGATATAGATACAACTAAGTACAAGAAATATTCTTACTTAGCATCTCCGCGAAAAAAATCGGCTGTTCCTGCTGTTTATAATTTTCTGTACAAAGATACGTTGAGGATAAGGCCAAAAACGATTACTCAATCCATATTCTTTAAGCAGGGCGACTATTTTAGTCTGAAAGATGTTGATCAGACTTACACCGGCTTAATGGATTTAAGAATGTTCAAGTTTGTAAACATCCAATTTAATCCCGCAGATGCGGGACCATCCGACTCATCGAAAATCGCACAAAACCTGTTAGATTGTAAAATCCAATTGACAAGGACTCCGATACAATCATTTTCTATTGAAACAGAAGCTACAAATTCTTCCGGAAACCTTGGTGTGGCTTTCAATACGGTGTATCAGAACAAAAACGTTTTCAGAGGCGCTGAAATTTTCAATTTTAAGATACGTGGCGCGATGGAAATCCAAAAGATTCCTGGCGAAAAGAATTCCCAGACAAATATTCAGCAAATTCTCCCGTTTAATACTATTGAAACAGGCGCTGAAGCGGGTTTTGTTATTCCCAAATTTATGATACCTGTTAAACAGGAACGTTTTCCGAAAAGATTTAACCCGAAAACTATCATTAATACAGGAATAAACTACCAAAAGCGGCCAGACTATACACGTTACATTTTAAATGTTTCGTATGGTTTTGAATGGAAGGAGTCGCAGTTTAAAAAACATATCGTTTATATGCCTGAAGTTAATTCCGTGAAGATTTATCCGACAATTCATTTTGATAGCATTATAAATTCCCTCAATGACCCTAAGATAAAGAATAGTTACAAAGACCACCTGACAATGGCTTTTAAATACAGTTTTATCTATAACAACCAGCAGGTAAACAAGAATAAAAACTTTTCTTATCTCCGCCTTAACTTTGAAACATCAGGTAATATCCTGAGAGCTATTAATAAAACCTTAAACAATTACCGGTTTGCCGACGGAAGCTACACTATGTTCCACATCAGGTATGCTGAATATTTAAGAGCAGATGCTGATTACAGGCGATATTTTAATTTTAACGATTTAACCAAGCTTGTTTTCAGGGCTACGTTCGGATACGGGCTTGCTTACTGGAATTCTACTGTTTTGCCATTTGAAAAAAGTTTCTTCGCCGGCGGCGCTAACGGCATCCGTGCATGGCGAATTTATTCTCTGGGACCTGGCGGTTATAATAACCCTGCGATGATCGATCTGAACCGGACCGGTGATATAGATATTGAAAGCAATTTAGAATATAGATTTCCGATTTATGGTTTTTTTAAAGGAGCGTTTTTTGTTGATGCAGGAAACATCTGGTTAAATAAAAAAAATCCGCAAATGCCCGATGCCGAATTTAAATTGGATAGATTCTACAAGGAATTTGCTATTGGTGGAGGCTTTGGAGTAAGGTTAGATTTTAATTTTTTTATTATGCGTCTTGATGCTGCTATTCCTTTTAAAGACCCATCCAAGCCGGAAAATAATCGGTGGGGACTGAATGGGCATGTTAATTTCAACCTTGGTATTGGTTATCCTTTCTGATCGTGCTAAATAGAGCCTGTCTGTGATGTCAGCGATTTTTGAAATAATTAATTTGAGAACAAGGATTATTCACAAATTATTTTATTTTTTAAGGTGTTCGTGATCGCTTCGCTAAGTTACTCACAAATTATTTTATTTTTTAAGGTGTTCGTGATCGCTTCGCTAAGTTAACGATTTTAGATTTCTGATTTTTAAATACTTCTAAAATCATAAATCAGTGTTCCTTGTTCTTAAATCAAAAACAATATACATTACAGACAAGTGCTAAATAGAGTCCGTCAATAAAGTAAATAAAATGAAAATCATCGTTTACCCAACTATGGGTTAATCAAAAAAATGCAAAAATTGATTTGTTTGTATTAAAAAAAGCAGTATCTTTGCAGCCATATTTAAGATTGTAATAAAATAACAGTAACATTATGTATTTAACTAGTGAAAAAAAGAAAGATTTTTTCAAAGAATTTGGCAACTCTGAATTTGATACAGGCTCTCCGGAAGGGCAGATTGCTTTGTTTACTCACCGTATCTCTCATCTTACCAACCACCTTAAAATAAACAAAAAAGATCTTGGTACGCAGAAAGCCCTGGTGGATATGGTAAGTAAAAGAAGACGTCTTCTTGATTACCTTAAGAAGATCGAAATAGACCGTTACAGGACTATTATTAAAAAACTTAGTATCAGAAAGTAATAAGGAAACTTTACATATTGAAAAAAGGCAATTCCGGAATTGCCTTTTTTTGTATTTGATCTGAATTAAATGAATGTTACATAAAACCCTTAATGTTATAGTCATGGTGAGTCCCGAAAATATCTGGATCAAACTATACTGCCTTAATATTATTTGACCGTAATTTTATACATGTCGATATTTCTGCTTCCCCGACAAATCGGGTCAGGCGTTCAGGGTTACCACAAAATAGAGTTTTATTCAATTTTGTGAATAATTCAGATTCATGAGATAATTCAAAATTTAAATCAATTAATATATTTTTATGAAAATTGGAATACAAAAATCATTTGATCTCGGTGATGGAAGAATCGTCACTATCGAAACAGGTAAATTGGCCAAACAGGCCGAAGGTTCTGCGGTTGTAAGAATGGGTGATACCATGTTGCTTGCCACTATTGTAACTAAAAAAGAGGCTGCTGAAAATGTTGATTTTCTGCCTTTATCAGTGGATTACCAGGAAAAATATGCTGCTGCAGGTCGTTTCCCGGGAGGTTTCTTTAAAAGAGAGGCTCGTCCTTCAGAGTACGAAATACTTATCTCAAGGTTGGTAGATCGCGCGTTGCGTCCGCTTTTCCCTGCCGATTACCATGCAGAAACACAGGTGCAGATATCACTTATATCAGCGGATAACAATATCATGCCTGATGCATTGGCTTGTCTTGCTGCTTCAACAGCCATTGCTGTATCGGATATTCCTTTCAACGGACCTATTTCAGAAGTGAGGATTGCCAGAATAGATGGAAAATTCGTGATAAACCCAACCTTTACTGAGGTAGTAAATGCGGACATTGATATTATGGTTGCTGCTTCCATCGAAAATATCGTGATGGTTGAAGGCGAGATGAAAGAAGTGTCGGAAGTTGAAATGGTCGAAGCCTTGAGAGTTGCGCATGATGCGATAAAGATACAATGCAAAGCCCAGCTTGAACTGGCAGCTATGGTTGAGAAAGCAAATCCCAAAAGAGAATATTGTCACGAGGAAAATGACGAAGAACTAAAAAAAACTATTTTCGATGCAACCTACTCAAAAGTGTATGCCTTTGCAAAATCAGGTAACAAGAATAAACATGAAAGAGGTGAAACTTTTGAAGCAATAAAGAATGAATTTATAGAAAGTCTTCCCGAAGAAGAACGTGATACTAAAAAACCATTGATAGACCGTTATTATCACGAAGTGGAGAAGAAAGCTATGCGCAATATGATCCTTGATGAAAGAGTTCGCCTGGACGGAAGAAAACTTGATGAGATACGTCCTATTTGGTCAGAAGTGGATTATCTGCCCGCTGCGCACGGTTCTGCAATTTTTACAAGAGGAGAAACTCAATCACTTACATCTGTTACCCTTGGTACAAAGTTGAATGAACAGGTGATTGATGGCGCGGTAATAGAGGGTAGGATAAAATTTATTCTTCATTATAATTTCCCCTCATTTTCTACCGGTGAAGTAAGGTCAAACAGGGGAACCAGCCGCAGGGAAATAGGCCATGGCAATTTAGCTATGAGAGCTCTTAAAAACATGCTTCCATTAGCTGACGTTAACCCATATACAGTGAGAATAGTTTCTGATATCCTTGAATCAAACGGTTCTTCATCTATGGCAACTGTTTGTGCCGGAACACTCGCATTAATGGATGCCGGTGTTAAAATAAAAAAACCGGTATCAGGTATTGCAATGGGACTGATTACAGACCCTGAAACTAAAAAATATGCCGTACTTTCTGATATTTTGGGGGATGAAGATCACCTTGGTGATATGGATTTTAAGGTTACCGGGACAAAAGATGGTATCACGGCTTGCCAGATGGATATTAAGATTGATGGACTTTCTTATGAGATACTGATGGAAGCATTGCTGCAAGCAAAAACCGGAAGGTTACATATTCTTAACGAAATGGGGGAAACCATTACAGAACCGAGAGCAGATTACAAACCTCACGTGCCACGAATTGAAAAGATGAGTATTCCTAAGGAATTTATCGGGGCAGTGATCGGACCTGGCGGAAAGATCATTCAGGAACTTCAGAAAGATACCAATTCTACGATCATTATTGAAGAAGTGGGAGAATACGGTATAATCGATATTTTTGCCGCAGATAAAAATTCAATTGAAGCTGCTAAGGATAGAATAAGAAAAATCATTGCTGTTCCTGAAATTGGAGAAGTATATATGGGCACTGTTAAGAATATCATGCCCTTTGGCGCTTTTGTGGAAGTTTTACCTGGAAAAGACGGTTTGTTACATATTTCCGAAATAGAATGGGGGCACGTAACTCAAGTGGAAGATGTGCTGAAAGTGGGTGATAAGATCGATGTGAAATTAATTGATATTGATAAGAAAACCGGCAAAATTAAACTTTCCAGGAAAGTATTGCTGCCTCGTCCTCCAAAAGAACAGAAGGATTAATGTAACAAAAACTTAACTACTTACGTAATAACCTTGCTTTTATCAACAAAAGATTAAATGCGACAGTTAAAAATTACAAAGCAGGTAACTAACAGGGAAACCGCTTCATTGGATAAATACCTTCAGGAAATCGGGAAGGTGAATCTGATAACGGCAGAGGAAGAAGTTGCTTTGGCTCAACGCATCAGGCAGGGCGACCAGGTGGCTCTTGAAAAACTTACCAAAGCCAATCTGCGTTTTGTTGTTTCCGTTTCCAAGCAATACCAGAATCAGGGGTTAAGCTTACCCGACCTTATCAATGAAGGCAACCTTGGTTTGATAAAAGCAGCACAACGTTTTGATGAAACAAGAGGATTTAAATTTATTTCGTATGCTGTGTGGTGGATTCGTCAGTCTATCCTTCAGGCGCTTGCTGAACAGTCACGTATTGTGAGGCTTCCCTTAAACAAGATAGGTGCGATAAATAAGATCAATAAGGCATTCTCTCAATTAGAACAGGCTTACGAAAGAGAACCGAATCCCGATGAAATTGCCGACCTGCTTGAAATATCCGAAGGAGAAGTAAAGGAATCGCTGAGAAATTCAGGACGCCATGTTTCCATGGATGCGCCTATCATTCATGGTGAAGAAATAAACATGTACGATGTGTTGAGAAACGACGATTGCTCCACACCCGAAACAGATTTGCTCTATGATTCGCTCAGGAAAGAAATTGACCGTGCAATTTCTACGCTTACACCAAGAGAAGCCGATGTGATCCGTTATTATTTCGGGCTCAGCGGCGAACATGCGCTCACACTTGAAGAAATAGGAGAGAAGTTCGACCTGACAAGGGAACGCGTGCGACAGATAAAAGAAAAAGCTATCAGAAGGTTGAAACATACTTCAAGATGTAAAATACTGAAAACCTACTTATAGGCTGATGTTACGCAAACGGTACGTCATTGCGAGGAGGTACGACGAAGCAACTTAGCGAAGCGATCTCACGAACACCTTTAAAAATATAAATAATTGTGAGTAATCTTATAAAAAATGAACCGAGGCGGATGTATATATTTATATGAAGAAGTTTTGGATTGGTAAAGATTGCTTCGGGTTGCTTAGAGCAACCCTCGCAATGACGAGCAAGCAAAATGTGTTTCTGCGTAACATGAGTTATTGAATTATATTTTTTTTTACATGAACCATCTAATAGCGCCTTCCATTCTTTCGGCAGATTTCGCGAATCTGGAAAGAGACATCAAAATGATCAACAGCAGTACAGCCGACTGGTTTCATATTGACGTGATGGACGGAGTTTTTGTTCCTAATATCACTATTGGATTTCCTGTTATAAAAAGAATTAAAAAGATTGCAAAAAAACCACTGGATATACATTTGATGATCGTTCAGCCTGAAAGATATACTGACAAGTTCAAAGATGCCGGAGCAGATATTTTAAGTGTACACTTCGAAGCAAGCAAGCAGCTTCACAGAACAATTTCTGCAATAAAAACTGCCGGAATGAAAGCAGGTGTAGTCCTGAATCCTCATACTAATGTATGTGTTCTTGAAGATATTATTGCAGAGGTTGACCTTGTTTGCGTAATGTCTGTAAACCCTGGTTTTGGCGGACAGAAATTTATTGAAAACACTTATTCTAAAATAATAAATCTGAAAGCTCTTATCGCTGCTGCAAAATCCAAAGCCCTTATTGAGGTGGATGGCGGTATTGACAACACCAATGCAAAAAAACTTCTTGAATGCGGGGCAAATGTGCTGGTATCTGGAAATTATATTTTTTCTTCGAAAGATCCTGTGAAAACAATTTCTGGATTGAAAAATTTATAATTGAGCCCACTCCGAAAAATCGTAAAAACTAAATTTAGCCACAAATTATTCGCTCACTTCGTTTGCTCATGAGATCGCTTCTAATGCATAATTTGGGTTTAATAAACAATAATTTTCTCTATCCTTACCATCTCATCATTTTGCACCCGAACAAAATAAATGCCTTTTGCTCTATTGCTTATATCCATCTGAACGAACAAATCACCTTTAGAGAATTTAGGGGTAAATTTATAAATCTCTTCTCCAAAGATATTGAAAATTTCTATATCCAATCTTGAAACAAGTTTAGAATTATTAGAATTTTTTATTTTTATAGTAAACGTTCCATCGTTAGGATTTGGATAAATCCTGATAGAATTAGAGGTAGTATATTTGTTAACACCAACCTGCTCGTCAATATATATATATAATAATGTTTGTGCTGTACATCCAATATCGTTAATAACTGTTAATGAAACTGTATATTCTCCTATTGCTGTATAAATATGAGATGGTGATTGGATATTTGCTGTATATCCATCGCCAAAATCCCATTGCCATGATATTACGCCGGCTGTATCCTCTGTGGTGAAATAAAGTGTAGAATCAACATAAACATTTCCACTAATAACAATTTCCGGATTCAAAGAATTTATAATAATAGTAGTGGAATAACTATCGTTGCCATAAGGATTAGTAACGGTTAATGTTACTGTATAGACCCATGCTGACAAATATTGGTGATAAGGATTTTGATATGAACTGGTTGTTCCATCACCAAAATTCCATAACCAGGATGTAGGAGTATTATTTGATTGGTCAATAAACTGAACTACCCCCTGGCATTCATCCAATAAATTGTTTGTGAACAATGCAACAGGAGGTAACGTATTTGGCTGGATAATTACAGTATAATCTTCAAATTGACCATATTGAACATTAGTACATGGTTCTGGTGCGGGATTAGTATAGTAATCAGAGCCGATACGCATTCTTAATGGTGTATTAACAACGGCAGTGCCAGATATAGTAACACTTGCACTATGATAATCGTTATTATTTGAAGTTAATATCAATTCAGAAGTTTGAAATGAACCATTATTATTGTAATCAATCCATGCACGGACGTTTTCAGTATAGGCGGTTTGAACGTTTAAAGTATATGTATTTCCAACAATTACGGTAGTATAATCTGTGCAGGTATAATCCTGATAACCATCGTCAACACCGGTTGTATTATTTATTGTGTTAAATGTAACATTAAATATGCCCATATCATTATAGGGTGAATTTGTTTGTGGAGTACATGAAGCAGATACGGGTCCATTGATATTAGTAAGTGTTATAGAATGTATTGCTGTATCGCAGCCATAAGCATTACAAATTATCAATTGGATATTATATGTTCCCGTAGAGGTATAAGTATGAGTTGGATTTTGTTGACCTGATGCGCCACCATCACCAAAATTCCACATCCATGAAGTAGGAGCATTTAAGGAATTATCTGTAAAACCTACGATTCCACTACATCCCGAAAGAGAATATTCAAAGTCAGCACATGGATTATATAACACATTCAATGTGCAAGGGATAGTTATTTGAGGATTAAGAGGGTCGTTTGAATTGACAATTAAATCAGCATAATAAGTGCCTCCGTTAAGTCCTGTACTGCTAAATACCATATTTACTATTGTTGTATCTCCGACAGCGACTGTTCCGCTCTCAGGTTGATATGATAACCATAAATCAGATAATGGACTTCCGATAATAACATCATCATAATATGCTGTTGCATAATCATAACCATATAAATGAACCTGTGAAACATTCACTGAAGTTTGTGAGCAGAAAGGGAAATTTGATTGTATTAATACACCATCTACATAAAAATCAAAAGTTTTAGTTGAAAAGTTTATATTTTTAAATTCAATATGATACCACTGATTGAGATTACATGGTAAAGAAATATTTTGGCTGTAAGTATATAAACCAAGAGTTGTTCCTTCAAAGTACATATAAATGATTCCATAGTTACTATAAATGTTATTATCTCCTACTGAGAAGAATCCATGATAATCATATGTAGAAGTGGGCTTCATATAAACACTGATATATGAGACGGTATCAGGTGTAAATGTCTGATATAATCCATCATAATTATCATAATTTCCGCCTGTTAAACTTAATGAGTAACTGCCATTACCAGGGTCTGCTGTAACTACCTGTGCTGTATAACCACCTGAACCCATTGACCAGTCGTTATAGGTTCCATCTTCAAAATCGTCATAAATAATACCTTCTGGATTAGTGCCTGTAATGGAATCAATTGTAAGTTCATAACTTAATTCACCTAAACCTGTATTATAGATAGAAAGAGTTGTTTCAACAGAATCGCCACAGGCAGCAAGAGAAATATTAAATGAAGATGGAACAACGGTGATTGAAGGAGGTTGCTGGACCGTTAATGTTTTTGTTATCGTATCATCACCCAAACAATTGTTTACAATCAGTGTTATACTGAAAGTTCCCGGGGTAGAGTATGCATGAAGGGGATTTTGTTCTGTTGAAGTGGAATCATCACCAAAGTTCCAGAACCATGAAGCCGGGTAATTAGCTGTCTGGTCAGTAAATTGTACATCAGTATTTAAAGGAGGATTTGTATCGGAAATAATAAAATCCGCAAATGGTGGAACAGAAGGTACAGTAGACGTCCAATATGCTTCAAAACCTGACATAGTATAAGAACCATCTGATGTAAATACAATATACATTGCTCCTGAAGTTGCTGTAACAGATGAAGGAATAGAATATCCTGTGGCTGAAAGTAATAAGGTGCCAGAAGCATCTGTCCCATCATATACATAAAGATAGTCGTAATAATCTTCAACTTGAAATGAATTAAATGATAGGGTTATGCTTACAGCACATCCAGGATTTATTAAAAAATTACAGTTTTCATTATCGCCATAATTGCATGTTTGTCCGCCAGAATCATAAAGGATGCCACTTTGTGATGTTGTAAAAGTTGATGAACACATATTATAAGAATTCACCACAGTAATATAATTTGGTTTTATAAGAGTATCAGAGCCATAAGCATTTGAAGCGATTAATGAAACAGTATATTGTCCCGTAGCATTAAATTGCACTTTAGGATTTTGTGAATTTTGATTTGTGCCATTTACATAAGTTAGTGTATTTGGCGTAAAGTTCCACTGCCACGAAGTTGGACTGCATAAAGATAAATCAGTAAAATTAACTGTATTCCCGATAACGCAATTGGTCTGGTCTGCCTCAAAATCTGCTTCTATTGGGATTATTGTGATATAGTTTGTTTTAATTAAGGTATCGCTGCCATAAGAATTTGTAACTATTAAACTAACAGAATAAGTTCCTAATGAATTGAATTGCACATCCGGTTCAGATGAATTTTGATTTGTTCCATTGACATAAGTAACTGTATTTGGTGTAAAACTCCACTGCCACGTCGCTGGATTAAAGTAAGATAAATCGTTTATTGTAACTTGTGTGCCAAAGCAATTGGTTGTATTTGTAACTTCAAAGTCAGCAACAGGAGGTAAATTACAGGAATCAGATATAGGTATCTGAACAATATAAGGTGTATAGTTATGTTTTGTAAGGGTAAGTATTGCGTCAACACCGAAATTTGGAACAGGAGAAAATGTAAAAGTTCCTGTTCCTCCTGAAAGTTGTGTTGTTGCAATTAAATTTCCGTTATTATATAATGCTGCGAAAGCATCAGCAGGGCTTGCGCTTGTTATTGTCAAAGATGTTGCACCACAGGGAATGGTATCAATGGTAATGGCAGTAATTGTTTGTGGGTTATCTGTAAAAATATCCATTTCAGGGTCGCCGATAGGATCTATAGCAAATTGCAGCCATCGCATTGCATTATAATCCGAGCAACTGCCAATGAAATGTATCTTTCCTTGTGCAGACACAGAGCCGAATTTATATTTATAATTAGCAGGTTGACCTGAAAACATGTATTCATAAAAATAAGCGGAATATTGCATTGATGGGCCAAAAATCATAGGGTCATAATTTCCCCAGCCATATCTTGAACTGGCATGATAGGCAACCGCACCGCCATTAGGATTTCTTATAAATGCTTCACTCAAACAAGGGTCAAGAGTATATCCGCTACTACCATCAAAAGCATTTGTTAAACATGAAATTGAAACTATAATTCCCTGTTCATTAAGATTTGTTAAAGCATCCGCATCAGAAGAAGAAAAATAATAGCCATCTTCCATCGCCCAGAGTTGCTGGTCTCCATGGGTACCCATAAAGAAAAAGTTATATCCGGTATTAATTTGGTTTGAAACATTTGTATTTGTAACATTATAAGATGGACCGCCAAAATCAGTATTAGTATCATAGAAGCGATAATGTGTGCCATTCCAGTAAGATGCAATATTATCATTCCACATTAATTCTCCCTGATAGTCAATATCACTTTGACTTCCAACATAATCAAATAACATAACACCCGATAATATCATCTTTTTAGCAAAATCAGTAGTAGGTGGATGTTGTTCATAATTTAATACTTTATTTACAAAGGTAGCTGTATGAGCAGAAGTTCTAACAGGAGCTCGTGCAATGAATACTTCAGGAGCCATATCAATATTATCTGTAAGTTCGCCGTAAATGCCATCACCATCAGCATTCCAGTTAAATTGATTATCAAAACAGGCATAAAATAAATCGGTTGGCATATTGTAATCCTCATAGGAATACTCAACATTCCCATAAGCATCCTGGTCAGGCACAACGGTATTATCACCTCCTAATAAAACCCAAATAGTGCCATTATTTTGATAATAGTCATAAATACAATTTTTTATTTTTAATTGCTCGGTTGCCCCTGAATAATTAGCGTAAATAAACTCTGTTGTAATGATTTTTGCAGGTACCCCTTTTTGCGTTTTCCAGTTCGCTAATGGCTGAAAATATGAAGATAATGAAGAAGAAGTAATAATAAGATATTCAACATCATCAATGCTTTTCGGCGATTTACTCAAAGTTAAATCCGAAGAATTTATTACCTGGTCTTTTAAAAGATTATAAAATGTTCCTTTATCCCATCTGTATGTATCTCTATAATCAGTTAAATCGTATTTAACAATAATCTGGATATTTTTTATAATAAAAAGTTTTTTCTGGAGAGGATAGTAAATAAAAGGTGATATTTCAAAAGTGAAGAACCTGTATTGACTCATTAATTGAGTTGATGTATATTGGACAATATTTTCAGGGAATGGTTCTGCTGATTTATAAATTGATTCTAATGGCTCTACTTTTGGGGGAAGCGTGTCGGGCTTGTTTGTAGGGATTAAATGTTGTGTGGGCTGAATAGTTATATTATCAGCAAAAAATTCTGTTTCATAGTTATATTCTACATTAAGAAACCTGGCACCATCAGGCACTGATAAATTTATAAGATAATAGGGCAGGGCAGGTGCGCCAAGATTTTCTTTATAGTAATAATCAGAACTCTTAAATGTAATAGCAGTAAAACCATCCTTTGTTATGAATTTGAAATCATCCTGTGAAAAAGAGATATCAATTACTTTCTTTTGGGCATATATCAAAGAAGTAATTATTATTAATATTAAAATGAGATTAAATTTTTTCATAGTATTAAATTTTAAAGATTTACCCTGTTGTCGAATAAAAAATAATTTAACAGGGTTAATAAAATATAAAAATAAGAATTTTATATTAAGACGAGGAAACTAATTTTTGGTTGCCAATTTAATACCCTGTTAATTTTCTTTACGCTGCCTGAATATATTGTTGCTTTACGTTTTCTAACAACTGTTTTTCTTCTGCTGATACCATCCCATCAATTGCAGCAGCTTTTTCTATGAGCCTGAATATTTTCTGGCGTTTTTTCTGGTCTTCAGGCATCTTGATAATAAGACCTCTGTTCTTTGCCATATCAAACATAGGTTGTATGCGGTCAACTTTATAACCCCATTTCTTAGCGAGCTTTTGCGCCATATCCATTTCTTCCTGCTCAAATTTACCGTCGGCAGCCATTACCACAAGAACATTGTTGAATGCATAATCTCTCACATCATAAAGACTTTCTAATTTATCAATACCAATGCTTGCGACGAAATCATCCTTGTTTTCCTGGAAGTAATTCTTGTATTCGGAAACACCAAGAATATCCGTAATGATCCATTCATTCTTTGTGCTGTTAAGTTCAGCTTCGCAATATTGGCATTTTGTGTCAATGGTATCTTTTACCGGGCCACCGCAAGATGGGCAAGAATGTGCATAGAGTGAGCCTTTTGACAAACCCGGGTTTACATCTCTGCTCATCAGAACAGTTTCTGTTTTGCTTAAAACCATTGAATCAAGCAATGTGGCTTTTCCATCTTTCAGCATTACTCTTTGATATGATGATTTGATAGCAACAGAAAGAATGTTCCTGTTATTGCTCTGGCTGGCGCCTATTAATGTAACATCGTTCAGGTAAATCCTGTTATAAACAATGTTGTCCTCGTCAAAACGGCTCAGTCTTTCATATAATTCATCCGATACGAAACGCCTCATGATAGCGGGATCTTTCAGAGTATTTGCAGTGATTATCTGCAGATAACCATTGCTGGCTTTATCTTCGATATTTTGAATTGAAAAATCTTCATCGGATTTTACAAGCTCATTAACTTTAATGGCAAGTGCAGATTCTTTCGATGCTTTTGGATGAACGCCAATGTAATCATCCGCCTGTGTCATTTCGGAAAGTATCCAGTCGTAATCCCCAAGGTTGGTAATTGTTTTACAATAGCTGCACTGGCTCACATCACCGGCATTTTTGGGTAATTCTCCTCCGCACTTGGGACAGTTCTGCGAACTAAAAAGATTGACTTCTTTAATACCTCTTTTTTTTATGAATGACCAGTATTCAACAAATTCTTCAGCGCCTCCGGAGTTTAATTGCGGGTATTTTGAACTTGTAAATTTGTCAACAATAGAGGCATGTATGGCTGCATGAATGATGTCAAAGCGCCCATCGTACTCAATCTTATCAATGATAATATTCTTTACCAGCAGGTTTTCAATGATATTCTTCTGATCAAGGATGTTCATC
>Ga0265296_1001949_pt1 | contig 21916 bp, 14 predicted proteins | sample MunlanPumphouse1_FD_189073 | JGI IMG/M metagenome (GOLD analysis project Ga0265296, IMG submission 189073) | Groundwater microbial communities from a municipal landfill in Southern Ontario, Canada - Pumphouse #1 | ecosystem: Environmental > Aquatic > Deep subsurface > Groundwater | place... | reverse complement strand
CCCCCACCCTGCTGTTCTTCCATGGCAACGGTGAAATTGTGGCGGATTACGAAGACCTGGGGCCGCTATATGTGCAGCGGGGGCTCAACTTCCTGGCCGTGGACTATCGGGGCTATGGCCGCTCCACCGGGTCGCCCACGGTAACCGCGATGATGCGCGACTGCCATGCTATTCTGGCCTTTGCCCGGGAGTGGCTGCATAACCAGGGATTTTCCGGCCCCCTGGCGGTCATGGGCCGCTCTTTGGGCAGCGCCTCCGCCCTGGAATTGGCCTGCCATTATCAAGACCTGCTGGACGGCCTGATCGTGGAAAGCGGCTTTGCCTTTGCTGCACCCCTGCTCAAACTTTTGGGGGTGGACGTGGAGGCCCTGGGCTTCGCGGAAAAGACAGGTTTCCGCAATGTGGACAAAATCGGGCGCTGGACCAAGCCGCTGCTCATCATGCACGCCGAATTCGACCAGATCATCCCTTTTGCCGAGGGGCAGGCCCTTTTTGACGCCTGTCCGTCGCCGGACAAGACCTTACTCAAGGTGCGCGGCGCGGACCATAACGACATCCTGGCGCAGGGCTTTGCCGCTTATATGGAGGCGGTGGTGCGTCTGGCTGCCTTGCTGCTGGACCGAAAATCGGAATAATCCCTCTCTCAACCGCCGATGCGGGCCATGGCGAAAGGGGTGTCCCCGGTCAAAGAGAATCCCCAGCGCAGGTCTTTTAAGCGGATAGCCTCCAGGAACAGGTGGGCCAGGGCGTGGTCGGATACCCCCTCCCTCAGCGGCGCTTTTAAATCCAGTTCCAATTCCTGGAGCAGGCAGGGACGCAACCGGCCCGCGGCCGTGAGGCGGACGCGGTTGCAAGAGGGGCAGTGGTGTTGGCTGATGGGGCTGATAAACCCCAGTTCTCCCCGAAATCCCGGCACTGAAAAAACCAGGGCCGGACCGGCCGCAGCCCCCGGGTTCGAGGGCGTCAGCCCGCCCAGCCCGGCCAGGCGCCGGCGCACCGCGGCCATGGGCAGATAATGGCGGCGCCACCATGCCCGGGAAAAGGTGGGCATGAGTTCGATGAACCGCACCTGCACCGGATAATCCCGGGCCAACAGGGCCAGATCCATGATCTCCTCGTCGTTCAGTCCTTTGAGGGCCACGCAGTTGATCTTTAACGGGTGGAAACCGAGAGACAGGGCCGACTCAATCCCGGTCCAGACTTCCTGCCAGTAATCCCGGCCGGTGATCTGCAGGTAACGGTCCGGCCGCAAGGTGTCCAGGCTGATATTGAGATGGCGCAACCCGGCCCCATAAAGGGCCGGGGCCAGCTCCGGCAGCAGCGCCCCATTGGTGGTGAGGCAGACCTCATTGATACCGGGAACCTGGTGCAAGTCTTGGAGAAAATCCACGATCCCCCGGCGCACCAGGGGTTCGCCGCCGGTAACCCTGATTTTGCGAATCCCGATCCTGGCGGCCACCGCGGCCAGGCGCAGCAATTCCTCGTAGGAGAGGATTTCCCCGGGCGGCAGCTTCTCCCAGTCCTGCCAATAAGTGCAATAGCCGCAGCGGAGATTGCAGCGGTCCGTGATGGACATCCGCAGATAGGTGACTTTCCGGGGAGCGAATTCGTCCATGGCTCACATACCCTTCCCGAAGGGACATAAGGGATAGCTGCATTGGGGGCAGTCCCGGCAAAGGCCGCCGTGCCCCAAGAGGGCCAATTCCAGCTTGCCGATATGCTCCCCCGCCAGGATGCGGGGCAGGATCAGGTCCAGGGCCGTAACCGGGTGATGCAGGGCGCAGGCCGGGACTCCCAACAGGGGGGTCTCCCCCAGGTAGGCCACCAGGAACATGGCCCCGGGCAGGACCGCGGCGCCATAATAGATTTCCTTCGCCCCGGCCCGGCGGATGGCATGGCGGGTGACGTCATCCGGGTCCACACTCATGCCGCCGCTCAGGAGCAGCAAGTCGCACCCCTGGTCCAAATGGGCGCGGATGGCCGCGGCGATGCTCGCCGCGTCGTCCGGGGCAAAGGCCAGGGCCGCCACCTGGGACCCGAGACGCGCCAACTTCCCGGTGAGGATGGGCGCGAAGCGGTCTTCGATCAGCCCGTGATAGACTTCATCGCCGGTAATAATCAGGCCGGCCCGGGTTTTTGCCAGGGGCTTAACCGCGACCACCCCGCCGTTTTGGGCGGCGATGGCCGCGGCCCTCAATATGGCGGCCCGTTTCATGATCAGGGGGATGGCCCGGGTGGCGGCGATGAGTTCCCCCGCCTTGACCAGGCTGTGGCGGTGCAGGGTGGCGCACATCACCTCCTCCACCAGATTGAAGGCGGCCAGGGTCTGGGTCTGCACCTGCAGCAGGCCGTCTTGCCCGGCATACAGGTTGATTTTACCCTCCCGGGGGTTATTCTCCCAGACCACCCCCTCGCCGCTCAGGGCCTCGGCCAGGATGGCCGCGGCCTCATTCTCGTGTATTTCATCCTCCTCCAGATCGAGGACATAGAGGTGATTCTTTCCAAGGCGCTGCATACGGCAGAGATCTTCCTGGCAGACGGTGTGGCCTTTTAGGAAGGCAGGGCCCTTGAACTCCCCGGGCCGGACCTCGGTGATATCGTGCGCCAGCCTGGTCCCCACGGCCTCTTCAAGCTTTATGGTCTTAATCATTTCGGTAACCTCGAAAGCTGCTGACACCTGTTAAAGGCTCCGGCTCCGATTGCGGGGCGGTCCGGCCCTTCCCCGATGGCGGCGGCATCCTCATGGGGCCCCCCGGCTGGCCGCGGCCCTCTCTTGCCGGAGGGGTGAAAAACCTTCCTGCGGCCTAGGGGACCGCGGCGACCAGTCCATGTCCTCCCAGACAACCTCCCGGGCCCCCCGGAAATATCCCTCCCCGGCGCAGGGACGGCAGTAGGGCAAACCACCGATAACCACCTCCCGATGGTCCCGGACCACCTGGCCGCACTGGACACACGCGGCTTTGCGGCGGGTCGGCCCCGGCAGATCGAAAGGACTCAAGTCCACTTGGACTTCCTGGACCCGGAAAAGCACGCGGTCCGGCATCAGCCGGTAAGCCGCCAGTTGGGCCTGGCGCTTATCCGTCTCCAGGGGGACATAAATTTGCGCCAGATCCCGGGACTCCTCGGTGGAGATGACCCGGAAGGCCTTGCCATTTTCCAGGTTCACAAAGGTGGCCGCCATGATGCCGTAGTCCACGAACTTGAGGGACCGCCGCCCCAGCTTGACCCCCGTGGTGTGCGCCACCGCGTCGCCGGTGCAGCGGTCCATCTCCACAAAGACGATGAGTTTTTTGAGCTGGGGCAGGGTGCAGGGCAGGTCAAACCCCAGGAGGCGCATGCCCAGGAGGGCCATCCGCACCCCCACTATTTGTCCGGGGCAGAGATGCCCGTGGGCGGCCGCCGATTCGCTGAGCAGTTCCTCAAACGCTTTCATCAGTTACCTCAGGACGGGAGACTGTAGGGTGCGTCCTACGCACCACTTCTGGTGCGTAGGACGCACCCTACGGTTACACCTTCACCAGCTTTACCTGGGTTTGATAGAAGACAGCGCTGCCGCCGGTCAAATCCACCAGGCCGGTATTTTTCAAGACCGGGTCCACCCGCATGGCCGCGTTGGCGTGAATGCCGGTGGCCCGGCGGGGATCGCCGGGGACCTTCACCCCATCGATGACCACGTCTCCGGCCCCGTAGGCCCAGTGGCCGTGGCCCAGGGTGAAGGTCGTCACCCCCGGCCGCAGTCCCTCGATGATCCGGACCTTGCCGATCATCGGTTTCTGGTGGCCGTGGCCCAAATCCCAGACGCCTTCGGCATTGGAAGGCGATACCACCTTTACCTGGTCGCCTGCCGCCAGGCCCAGGCGCAGGGCATCCGCCTGGGAGATCTCGATGAAGTTTTCCGGGTAGACCGCCAGGGTCCAATAGTTACCAGAAGTCCGGGATTTGCACTGGGTGATGTGCCGATGGGTGATGAGGGTCAGATCAAAGCCCTGGGCCTCATCGTTCAGCTTGCGTCCCAGGACGTCGGTGGGGCTGTCCATGAAGTGGGCATGGCCCACATAGGGCTTGCCGGTCATGGAATTTTTGGTGGTCACCTGCTTTTCCAGATAGATGCCCACCATTTTTCCGTACTTATTGACCATCTGCCCGTCTTTGTAAGCCTTCTGATATTCCTGGAAGCGGCCGCCCCGGTTCATGACGTAGACCACCTGGGGCCACCAATCCGGCCCCACCACCCCCTGCCAGCGTTGCGCGTCGTAGATGGTGGCAGGCAGGTGGCGCCTGGCCTTTTGGAAGATCTCGATTTCTTGGGCGGAGGCCCCGGGCACCTTTTCGGAACCGTCGGGCTTGTCGCCGAAGGCGATATTGGCCACCATGCGCAGGTACAGGTCCTCGTCCCTTTGCAAATGCAGGCCGGGGCCGAAGGCATTCTCGCCAAAGCCCGGCAGCTTCAACTGCTCAGCCAGGCCCAGGACCATGGACTCCAGGGATAGAGGCATCTTTTCGCCAAAGACCGTGACCACGTCCGTCAGGGGGGGCGCGGCCGGCGACCGGAAGGGCGCCACCTTGGGGGTCACCGAAGGATGGGACCCGGCAAATTCCCAACGCTCCAGGTAGGTCAGGTCCGGGAAGATGTAATCGGCGTACATGGAAGTTTCGCCGATGACGATGTCAGAGGTGAAAAACAGGGGCAGCTTCTTGGTATCGCAGAGAATCTCGATGAGCTTATGCCCTGCCGGTAAGGAATAGACCGGCGACCCCATATAAAACATGAGCGCTTTGATGGGATAGGGGTAGGCGTCGCCGATGCTGGGGATCACCTCCTGGTAGATGTCGCTGGAGAAGGGATACCAGGGCCGCTTGGCCGGATAGCCTTTAAAAATCGTGCTCTTATCGTACTTCATCCCGTGGCGGATGATGGAGACGCCGAACGGTTTGATTTTGCCGCTCTGTTTGGTGAGATCAAAGGGCTTGCCTTCTTTATCGCCGGTTATGTTCCAGGTGGTGAGCTTTGATAGCCCGCCCATCCAGTCGTGGTTGCCGATGAGGGTATTCAGGGTCATGTAGGTCAGGACGTTGTAGAAGCCGGAGGTATGCTGGGAGACGCCCCGGTGGATGTCGGCCGCCGCCCTTTTGCCGTGGCTGGTGAACTCCCGGGCCAGCTCCGCCAGGTCCGCTTCCGCCACATCCGCCAGCTTGCCCCAGTCGGAGAGCTTCCGGGCGCCAACGGCTTCCCGGAGAATCTGGAGCACGCTCTTCACCTTGAGGCCGTTGATGACGGTATCCACCAGCAGGTCGCCTTCCACCGGGTCGGTCTCGCTGTTGGGGTCGAAGGGCTTGGCCGCGCCGGCGCTAAAGACCAGGAAGGGATCGAACTCCCAGTCCCCGTCGCCTTTTTTCTTTGGCCGCTTCTCCTTGGGCAGGCCCAGGTCGGAGCCTCTCAGGAAAGTCCCCGGGGAGCCGTCCGGATTGATCTTCACCAGCCAGGTGGTCTGGGTCCAGGTGGGCTCACCATCGGCCTTGGCCGCGGCCTTGTTGGCGTTGGCCAGATAGCGGGCGTCGTAACGCTGGTTCTCGATGATCCAGTGCATCATGCCCAAGCCCACCGCGGCCACGCCGTTGGGCCGGACCGGCAGCCACTTCCAGGCTCGGGCCGCACCCTTGGAGCAGCGTGGGTCCACCACCGCGATCTTCATGCCGTTGTTGACGATGCCTTCGGTTAATTTAACGTTGCGCAGTGGCGGCCCATAGTTGGCCTCATACAGGTTGGCGCCCACAAAGAGGATAAACTCACAGTTGCCGGTATCCGCCTGCCAGTAAAATTTCGTGCCCGCGTCCCACTTGCCCTCGTCGAACTGGCTGCTCATGGCCTTGCCGGTGAAATACAGGGACCCCTGGCAGACGGTGGTGTGGCCGTGTTTATTTTCCGTGCCCAAGGCGCCGTTGATAAAGCGCTTTAACAGATCATCCCGACCCGCCTTCAACCGGCCCGAGTTAAAGACGAACTGGTTGTTCTTGGGCCCCAGGTCCGGGTGGTCCGGGTCGATGAGATATTGCAGGCGGTCCTTATGCTTTTCTTTAAAGGCCGCCAGCTCCATCTTATGATCGGCCACCTGGGCCGCGTCTTCCGCCAGTTCCTTGGCGATCTTGGGGTCCCGGAGCACGCAGATGTCTTTCAACCCCTCCACCTTCCCTTCCCCGAAGAGGTCGCCGCCGTTGACGATCTCCTTCACCGCCTGGTCGAAGGGGATGGACTGCCACTTGTTCTCCCCCCGCTTGCCCGACCTTTTGAGGACCTTGACGATCCGGTACGGATCATAAAGGGCCTGAATCCCGGCCTGCCCCTTGGGGCAGATGGCCCCTTCGATGGTGGCCGCCTCGGTGATGGGGGTCTTATAAGGGAGGTGGGGTGTCAGGGTCCAGGGGCTATAGGGGTTGCCATCGATTTTGGCCACCAGGCCATCCACGATCTTCACCTTGATGCCGCAATTGGTGTTGCACTGCTGGCATACGGAATATATCTGGTTCTCCGGCAGGTGGTGCGTGTAGGCGTCGCCGATGGGCAGGTTCAGGGTCGACCAATCCGATTTACCCGCGGCCTGGGCGAACCGGGCCAGGTAGTGGCTTGCCAGCAGCGATCCCCCCAGGAAGGCGGTGCATTTGAGGAAGTAGCGCCGGTCCATGGAGACGTCGATAATTTCTCTAAGCTCTTCCAAGGCTTTCAGGTTCTTGTTAGACATGCTCTTCCTCTCCTTTCCCCGCGGCTTCCACCGGCAGCCAGCGCATGCCCAGGAAGAAGGCCAGCAGTCCTAAAGACACGACCCAGATGCTCACCAGCCATTCATTGAGGTTGGGCACGTAATCCGTCCGCAACCGGTGGGAGAAAAAGGCGTTTTGCAACCCTTCCAGCTTGTACACCGCCAGGTCGGGGATCAGGTAATTCAAGCGCACCGCAAAAAAGGTGATCAACACCAGGAAACAGGCCCAGGCCACCGCTTTCGAGTCGTGGGCCCGGGTAAGCAGGATATATATGGGGATGGCGCTGCCGATGAGCAGGTGCAAGATCCAGAAGGCCCACCAGAAAGGGCCGAAAGCAACCAGGTTGAGGCTGGCGACGAAATTGGGGACCTTGGACTGGTAACCTACGAAGAACTGCAAGGCCTCCAGAAAGAGAAAGAGCACCAGCAAGCCCAGAACCACCCGGGCCAAGGGCTGCACCAGTTCATCTCTGGGGTGGAAAAGATAGGTCAAGAAGGTGATCAACGCCCCCCCGGAGAGCAGTGCGGCCATGATGAAGAGGAAGGGGGTCATGGCCCCGTTCCACAGAGGCCGGTTTAACAGAATGGCGAAGATGGAGCCGTGCATCCCGAAGAACAGCAAACCGATGGGGATGCTGGCGTAGGACAGGATGCGCACTCGGCGGTGATCCCATTCCCGGTCTTCCTCCGTGTAAGCGCTGCGCCCCCCGGCCAGAAAGCGGTAGATTTTATGGGCCGGCCGCTTCTCATCTTGGGACCAGTCAACGAGCTGTTCTCTGAGGAGAAGGAAAAAGGTGGGCAGATAAATGGCCCACATGGCGGCAATGAAGAAGACCAGCCAGAAGAGCATGGAGCCCAGGTTGGGGGAGAACAGAAAACGGTAAATCCTTAAGGGGTGCCCCAGGTCCAGGGAGATGATAATACCCTCGCACAACAGCGTGACCAGCAGCGCGAATACGGAGAGGGGACCGAGGGCCGCGAAGATCTTGACCCGGAAACCGTAGACCAGGATGGTGATGATATAGGCGCCGGCCGTCAGGCCCAGGAAAAAGAGGTCGAAAGCGACCCAGAGGCCCCAGGGCACGAAAGAGCCGTAATCCATGTACTTATGGCCGTAAAGCAGCCGGGCTCCCATGCCCCAGGTACCGATAATCAGGCCGAATGCGGCCAGGATCACGATGTATCTAAAGTTTTTTTCACTGAGCATGAGAATCTCCCTCTTACTGCAGATAATAGACGGAAGGCAGCGTCCCCAATTCTTCCTTTAACCGGAAGGCCCGGGGCGAGCCGATCATTTCAAAGACCAGGCTTTGGGGATCGGTACGGTCCCCGAAGATGGTGGCCCGGCCGATGCAGGTAGTGGTGCAGGCCGGCAGCATGCCCACCTTTAAACGGTGCAGGCAGAAGTGGCATTTGCGGGCGTTGCCCACCGGGGAGTCATGATCCCGGCCGGGCCACTTCTTGCCATACTCCGTGGCCGGGTGCGCCTCATAGCCGTTGGCCGCGGCTTTTTGACCGTAGAGTTTGCCCGGCAGTTCCCCGGTGTCCGCGGTGTACCACTCTCCGAAGTCCGAGGTGCGGGCGGCGTAGGGGCAGGCCACCAGGCAGTAGCGGCAGCCGATGCAGCGGTTGTAGTCCACGATCACCACCCCTTGTTCGGTCTTCCAGGTGGCAGTGACCGGACAGGCCTTGACGCAGGGGGGATTCTGGCAATGCAGACAGGGCCGGGGCACAAAGCGCCGCCGCACCTGAGGGTATTGCCCGGTCTCCTCTTCCAGCACCACCCGGTACACCACGCCCGGCGGCAGTTTGTTCTCGGCCACGCAGCCGATGGTGCAGGCATGGCAGCCGATGCATCTGGCCAGGTCAATGACCATGCCCCATTTGACGTTCTGGGGATCTTTCTGCAAGGCCCGCTTCAGGTCCCGCTGCATTCGCAGCAGGGAATCTTCAACCGGTAGCTCTTTGCTCATTGCCGCCCTCCTTTATCCCACTTACCTGCACCCGGGGCCGCGCTTCTCCCCGGGTCTCATCCCGAGTTAGATTGATTATCAATAATACTCCGCAGCCAGTATGAGAGTTCGTCCTGGTCCAGGGGCTTGCCCAGACAGGCGTAAACATGAGAACCCAAAGCTTCTTCCAGCTCCGGATGATAGGTGCGGCTGGAAGTGCTCAAAACCACCAGGTCAGGGTGCTCTTTCTTCAGGGTCCGGAAAAATTGATTGTCCGCCGCCATGGTGTCCAGGTCCAGAATCACCACCCTGGCCGGATTCTTCCGGAGGTGTCTTGCCAGATCGCCCAATTTATAGAGAGGGGTGGGGCGATAGGCCAGATCCGTAAGCAGGGCGACAATTTCCAGGCTCTCCTGTCTGTCGGCATTCACCACCACCACCCCGGGCTTTTCCATGCGGCCTCTCCGGACTCTCGCAGCCGATTTGCTAATCACCAAAGGCAACTTTCGTGCCAGGGGAGGGATATTTTCGCCTGCTGGATAACCGGTCAATATTATAGATAAATTTCCTGTGATATCCCGCACCCGGGCGCGCCTGGCCAAGGCCGGTTACGATTCTGGACCTAACTTCTTGAACTTTGTCCGGACGGACCAGGACATATAATTAATTTATATAAGTTTATCAATTGGATAACTGTGTAGTGAATCAGGACACGGATAGAGAGGAATGAGGAAGGTTGCCGCGCAAAAATGGGGCCAGGGAGCTTGGGGGAGGTCTTAACCAAAAACGGAAAACTGAAAACGGAAAACTGTTTTTTAATGGGTGGTGGACTTGTTGATGGAGATCCCGTGCCTTTTCATTTTCGCATAGAGGGCGCTGCGGCTGATCCCTAAGCGCTGGGCCGCCAGTTTCTTATTCCAGCCGCAATCTTCCAGGATTTCCAGTAACATCCTGATCTCCCGCTCCATGAGGGTGGCAGGGGGCGCGGCGGCCTCACGGAGGGAAGCAGGCAGATCCCAGACCTCGATCTGGCCGCCTTTGGCCAGGACCACGGCGTGCTCCACGGTGTTTTCCAGTTCCCGCACGTTTCCCGGCCAGGGGTAATCCAGCAGCCGGCGCATGACCTCGGAGCCGAATTCCCGGATTTCCCGGCGCTGCTCTCCGGCAAAACGCCGCAAGAAGTGCAGCGCCAGCAAGGGGATGTCATTGCGGCGGTCTCTCAAGGGCGGCAGCATCAAGGGAATGACATTGAGGCGGTAGAACAGGTCCTCCCGGAATCTGCCGCTCTTGACCTCCTGGATCAGGTCCTTGTGAGTGGCCGCCAGGACGCGCACGTTCACGGTCACGGTCTTTTCCCCCCCCACGCGTTCGAACTGCCGGGTTTGCAGGACCCGTAGCAGTTTGAGCTGCGCGGGCAAGGGAATCTCCCCCACTTCATCCAGGAACACGGTGCCCCCGTGGGCCTGCTCAAACCGTCCGGCCTTCTGGCGCAAGGCCCCGGTAAAGGCCCCTTTTTCATGGCCGAAGAGTTCGCTCTCCAGCAAACTGGCCGGATAGGCCGAGCAGTTGATCACCACAAAAGGGTCGGCCTGCCGGGAACTCAGGCGATGGATGGCCCGGGCCACCAGTTCCTTGCCGGTGCCGCTTTCCCCCTGGATGAGCACCGTGGCGTCCGCAGGGGCCACATCTTCAATCAGCTTGTACACCAGTTGCATTTTCGGGTCTTTGCCGATGAGTTCCCCGAATCCCTGGGCCTGCTCCACCTGGGCCTTGAGGCCGTCTTGCTCTTCTTCATGTTGCAGGGCCCTTTTCAGCGCGCCTGCGGCCTGGTTTAAGATCAGGCCCACCCGTTGGATTTCCTCCACGTGGCAATCGCAGCCGCCCGGACAGGCAATGACCGCCGCGCCTTCCACCTGGTTTTTATCCAGAGGGAGGATAACCTGCCTGTCGGCGGCCTGGAAATCCTCCGAGACCAGAGGCGGCCGGAAAGGTTTCTTACGGGAGTAGGCAATCTTCTTTATGCCTGCCAGACTATCCCGGAGTTGCTGGATAAGCTTGCTGTCCTTGAATTTCTTTACTTCCAGGCCGGAGAGGGCAAACATCAAGTCCCCGGAGGCATTGAGGATAATCAGGGCCAGGTGGGGACACCTGAGCGTATCCCGCAGCCTGCCCAGCAAGATCGCGCCCATCTCCTCCAGGGTGCACAGGCCGCTGATCTCCCGGACCACCTGACAGGCAGCCACGGTTTGGCCGTGAGCCCGCTCCAGTTCCAAGGTCTGGTCTTCGAGGCGCCGGGTGTATTCCTCCTGGCGGGCCACCATTTGGTTGAAAGAGGACGCCAGGGTGGCGATTTCATCGTCGCCCTCAACCGGCGCCCGCACCCCCGGCTCACCCCTGGCTATTTCCCGGGTGGCTGCCACCAGCGCGGCCAGGGGCCGGGTGATGCGCCGCACGTACAGCAGGCTCCCCACCATGGCAATGATCAGCAGGCCCAGAGCGAAACCGCCGATTTCCAGCCACAGCCCGGTTACCTGCCGGCGATAGAAGCCTTCCGAGAACCCCAGACGGAGCACCCCGGCCTTGCCCTCGAAAATGGGCCAGGCCGCATCCAGGTAGTGTTCGCCCTTGGTGGAAACCACCTCCCGGAAATTGGGTTTATCACCATTAATCTCATTGGCGCCGAGGAGACCGGCAGGCACGCCCTGGTCGAAATTGTGGGCCAGAATCCGGTCGTCCTTGAGAACAAAGACGTAGCCCACCGAGGGATTGATACGGGTTTGCTGATCCAGCATCTTTTGGAGGGCCACCAGATCGTTGATGAGGATCTTGTCGGCCGCGTCCAGGGCCATGGAGTTGGCCAGGTTCTCCGCCTGGCCGACCATAGCCTTGCGCAGGGCGGCGCTATAACGCTGGGTGACCAGGAAGGCGGTTATCAGGCCGCTGCCGATGACCAGAAAGGCCACTGCCGCCAACAACTTGCCTTTCAAGCTGTTAGGGCGCATGAATTGGGCCTTTGCCCCGGTCCAGGCGCTGGTTCATCTGCCTTAAGGTGTCATACCAGTCTTCTTCCAGGGGGATGAAGCGGTCGATCATTAACTCGTCCAGGAGCCTTTTGCCTTCCGGGTCCAGGTGCATGGCGAGCAGAAGCTGGCGGATGCGCTCCTTCGATTCGCCGGGAAGCTGGCGGGAGGCCACCAGCGGCGGAATGCCGTAAGGCTCCGACTTTTTGATGATCCGGGTCTTGGAAGTGAAGTAGGGGTTCTTGGCCTGGTAGAAGTCCCAGATGAGGCCATCCACCGCGGCGCCGTCCACCAGGCCCCGGGCCACCGCCATGATGGCATTGTCATGGCTGTAGGTGAAAATAATCCGGCCGAAGAAGGTCTCCGGCTGCTCGTTCATCTGCGCCAGCCAGTAAGTGGGCACCAGCCGGCCGGTGTTCGAATCGGGATCGGTGAAGGCAAAGGAATGCCCCCGCAGGTCTTCCAGACGCTGAAAAGGACTGTTCCGGTTAACAATCAGGTAAGAGCGGTAGAAATGGCTGCCATGGACTTCGGGGACGGCCAGGGGCGCAAAACCATAGCGGTCTTTCCCGGCGATATAGGGGCCGGAACAGATAAAGGCCAGGTCAATGAGGCCCTTGCCCAGGAGTTCGTCGATCTCGCCGTAAGTCTTCCGCTGCACGAACTCCAGGTCCCGGTCCAGGCGGCGGGCGATATAGGAGAGGAGATGGCGGTAGTGGATGAAGGTCTCTTTGGGAGAGATCATGGAGGACACGGCCACCCGCAAAGGCGGATTCCGGGCCGGACCTGCCCCGGGCCGGGCCACGGGCACGGTCTGGGAGAAGTCGACCACGACCTTGTCACTGTCGTTGCCGCAGCCGCCCATCCCAGCCAGCACCGCCAAGAGGACCGCCAGGGCTGATTCCCTGAAGAAACGCCGCGGTAGCAAAGAAATCGACCCCCAGACTGGGAAATAAATGATTTCTGCTTTCATTATAGTCAGTTATACGTCGATGGGCAAGCTTTATTAATCCCCGGGTGGCGCCACTTGGCCTGGCGGCGGGCGGGGACTCCTGGAACTCTTGATCCCCGCCCCAACCCTGCTTCCGGGGAACGCGGCGCTCTCTGGGACAGGCTGGGCCCCGGGCCGCCTGATAATGGGCAGCCCTTACCATGCCATGAACCTGCCGGACAGCCAGGGAACGCTCCCTTATTTGTAATTAAATTTGACACCTGCAGCCAGCTATGTTTGACTATAAAACTTGAAGAATCACCCCTGATTGGTGATCAGGGCATTGCCGGTTGTCTTGGTTATTAATTTATGAACGATGCTTTTGAGTTCTTGCGCCTGATTCAGGACGCGCCGCGGTTTTTAAAAAAAGCCCAGGCTTGTGCTACGGATAAAGAAAGAATGGCATTTCTGCGGGATGAGGGATTTGCCTTCACTCCGGAAGAATTTGAGGCCGCGCTAAGAACCTGGCCTTCTCACCAAGACTTGGAGCACGATCAGGAGATTAAAGAACGCCGGCAAGCTGATCGGTATGACGTTTTCCTGCAGGTTACCGAAGTCAATAGTCAGCCGGTGAGCGACGCGATCATGTTAGACATCAGTGCCTGGGGGGCTAAGATAGAGTCATTAGTGCCTCTTAGTGCCGATAGCAACATTAATTTCAGCTTTTCTTTGCCGGGAGAGGAAAAGGGGGACAATATCCAGTTGTCCGGTAAGGTTGTCTGGTCAGGACAGGTACCCATTTCCGAACGCTACCAGGTAGGTCTGCAATTTTATAAATCGATTCAAAAACTGCAGGATGAAGGCAAATTTAATATTGGCAAGCTTCATGCGGCTGTTCAGAAGCGTAATGAGGGAATATCCAATAAAAGTTTTTTAACCATTAAAGAATTTGCCAACAACGTAGGTGTCCACTGGTTTACGGTTTGGCGGTGGACGGCGGAGAACCGCATCAAATTTAAACAGGTTAAAGCGGGCTGCAAAATCCTCATTCCCACCTCAGAGTTGGCCAAGTTCCAGGATACCCTTTAGCAACCTTTAGCAATCTTTAGTGTCTGTTTATTGCAAATATTTAAATAATGTCCTATCTTATGTACCAAGCTCAAGCCAAATCCGTCGTGAGGCGGAGACGGAAAGCCACGGGTCTCATTTTAAAAGAGAGATAGCCGGGTTGCCTAAAAAGCAATCCGGCTTTTTTTTGTTGCGACTGCAAATGTGTCAATTCCAGGAAAATTTACGGTTGGTATGGAGGGAAGGGCAATGAAGATCATGAGATTCCTTTTAATATTTCTGGCTGCGGCATTCTTCTCCCCGCTTACTGCCCAGGCCCAGTTAGTTCAGCCTGCGCCTTCCTGGGGCGGTATGGTGACCTTCACCTTCGATGACGCCAACAAGAATATCTACGAGAACGCCTTGCCTTTTTTCAAGAAATATCAGGTGGTGGGCACAATTTCCCCGATTGTGCGCGCCATTGAGAACCAGGAAGACTGGATTGTCACCTGGCCGCAACTGAAGGCCTTCGCCAAGGCCGGCTGGGAGATCGGCAGCCATACCATGACTCATCCCCACCTGCCCGCTCTGACCGACGCGGAACTGGACTATGAACTGGGGCAATCCAAGAAAATATTGGCCAATCACGGCATAGACGCCAAGACCTTGGTGTTCCCTTATACCGAAGCCGATGCCCGGGTGCTCAATTACACCACCCGTTACTATGAAAACAGCCGCATGGGTGTGGGGGAATTAAACGGCATCGATTGCGACCGCTACGCCATCCTGTGCAAAGAGCTGAGCAACACCACCCAGCCGGAAGAGGTCATTGGCTGGATCGATGAAGCAGTGCAAAGCAAGCTGTGGTTGGTGCTGATGATCCACGAGGTGGTTCCCGGCACTCCGTCTGCTTTCCAGTACAACGTGGCTGATCTGGAAAAGGTCGTCGCCTACGTTGCCGCTAATAGAATTCCCACGCCCACCATCAACCAGGCCTTGAAGTTGCGGCAAGCCGCGCTCGGCCCCAATCTGGTGAAAAATCCCAAGCTGGAGAGAGGTGATGACGGCTGGGCGCGCCGCTGGAGCCGCAACGATGTGACCCAGGTGACGGTGGAAGCGGCGCCGGTTAATCGGCCGTTCTCTTACAAGCAGCGTCTCAAAATCGCGGGAAGCTCTCACCAGAATATGGCCAACCCGGAGATGATTAAGTTGCCGGACAAAAATAGTGCCTATCTTTTCTCATTTTTCGCCGAGGTGGCCACCGATGGGACCAGCGGCGGCGGCGCCGGGTTCTGCGTCGACGAGTTCGATGCCAACGGCAACTGGGTCGGCTTTCAATGGCTCGGCGGTATCTATTATCACAACTGCGGCATGCCCGCCTATATCTATCAACCGTCTTCTCCGCTGGTTGACCAAATCATGATCGATATCTTTACCGATAAAGGCGCCGACATCACCTTTTGGGGGGATAACTTCTACTTCGGCTCCATCAACGACAGCTTTCACGGGAAAGCCAAGCTGGTTAATAAGGTTTTTAATAAGAAATAATAAGCCTAGCCCCGTCTTGCCTCTCTACCCCATCCCCCCACCCCAACAGAGGTGGGGGGATGGGTTGTTTTTTCGACCATTTCCTCGATGCCCGGCTCTGGGCCGCGGCCCCCATTTTCTCCGCCACCTAACCCCAGCCGTAGATTTTGCTTGCATCCAAGGACCTTGAATACCGCCATTTATTCCCCTTGCCTTGGAAACCGCTTCAGACTATGATTGTCCGCAAGGCGCTTGATAGCTAAGTTTTCAGGGCCTCGCCAGGCGCACCCTGGACCTGAACCGTGCTGAAATTGGGGCAACGGTTCATTCCTGCCGATAAGATTAAGATATGTTCGCGCGCAAATCTCGGATCCGCTATTGGTTGGTTCCTTTGGCGCTCCTTTGGGGCCTGGGTGGGGGCGGCAATTTGCCTCCGGGAGACCGGGGTCACGGAGCCAGCCTGGTCCCGGCCCTCGGCCCGCGGGCGGCCCAAGGAGCGACCTCCGGCCCCGTCTACCTGCGCGTCAACCAGGCGGGCTATCTCTCTCGGGACCGAAAGACCGCCCTGGCCCTGACCGATGAGAACCTAGCCGGCCAGCCCTTCACCGTGGTGGCAGATACCGGCGGCAAAATTAAATTCAAGGGCGTCGTGGGCGCAGACCGGGGCAGATACGGCAATTTCGCCCATCTCTATGAACTGAACTTTGCCGGCCTGACCGCGACGGGGAAATATCGAATCTGCCTGGGCGCCTGGACCTCTCCCGCGTTCAGCGTCGGCACCGGGGCGTACGCCGGGATTACCGACCTCACCCTCCAATTTTTCCGCGTCCAGCGCTGTGGCGATACCGCGCCCTCCCTGCACGGTCCCTGCCACCTCAAGGACGGCACGGCCCGGGGCGGGCCGGTTGACGGCGCCGCGGTCAACGCCGCGGGCGGCTGGCACGACGCCGGGGATTATCTTAAGTTCGTGATCACCACCGGCCCGGCCGTGGTTTTGATGCTTACCGCTTACCAGCGCCATCCGGAGGTCTTTGGGAAGGTGTCCGGTAGGGGCGGCATGCCGCCGGCGGTGTTGGCAGAAGCCAAAATCGGTTTGGACTGGCTGCTGCGCATGTGGGACCCGGTGCACCAGGTGCTGTACCACCAGGTGGGCGACGCCTCCGACCATGAGGGGTGGCGCCTGCCGGCAGGCGACGACGCCCAGCGTCCAGTCCGCCCGGTGTGGGCTTGTGAGCCGGGCAAAGGGGCCAACATCGCGGGCAAGGCCGCCGCGGCCCTGGCCTTAGGCGCAGCCCTGTGGAATGATAGGACCCGACCCTATTACAACCCCGCCCTGGCCACCGCGTACCGCACCGCGGCCGAACAGATCTATGCCTTCGGCAAGGGCCGAGAGGCTGTGCAATCCTCCACCTCCGGGTTCTATACCGAATCTAGCTGGCAAGACGACATGGCCCTGGCGGCCGCGGAACTCTATCGAGCCACCCGCAAAGCCGCTTACCTGAAAGAGGCCCGGACCTTCGCCCTGGCGGCCGGCAATGCCTACATCTTTAACATCGACAACCTCCATGCCCTGGCGCACTATGAACTCGCCCGTCTCGACCCTACTTACCGGCCTTACGCGGTCGCCTTTTTAACGGCCGATCTGGCTGACATGCAACTGGCCGCCGGGTTCGACCCCTTCAGAGCCGCGGTTTACGGCTACTACTGGGGGTCGGTCTTCGATCTCCTGGGCGCGGCCCTGGAGGCCCGATGGTATCAAGACCTGACGGGTAAGACCGCGTATCGCGACCTGGCCTGGGCCCAGCGGGATTACTTCCTGGGATGCAATCCCTGGGGGGTATGTTGGATCAACGGCCTGGGGAAGGTCTGGCCGCGTCATCCCCACCATCAGGTGGCGGACTTGACCCAAACCGAATTAAAGGGCTTCTGGGACGAAGGCCCCATGAACCGGCGCGACTGGCTGGGGCTCAACATCCCCTTGCAGGCTCCCGACGGCTACGCCGCCTTTCAAAGCGACGCCGCCCTGTACCACGACGACCTGGAGGATTACGGCACCAACGAACCCAGCACCTGCGTCGCCGCCCTGGGGTTGGCGTTTACCGCCTGGTACGCGCCGCCCGCGCCCTGACTCCCCGTCATCCTCTAGCCGCTTCCCAGAGATTAATCTCATACCGAATTGCCTGCCATCGGCTAGATTGGCTAGCCGCACGCTTTACCGTGGAAAACAAAATCCCCCTAGGGTATGATGATTGAGGTGAGATGCCCCCCCAAAAAACCAGGGGGGCGCCTCCCCGGCGATAATTAGAGACATTCCTGCCCCATTCATGTTAAATTTGGACCGTCTTAGGGAAATGGATAATATCGAAAAGAAAAATTGGTTTGAAAAAAATCAGAAAAAAACTATAGCATTAATATTATTTATTGCTTTTATTTCATTGATGTTTGGTGTCGAAAAGATTATAGGGTTGATTAATCGACAGAACCATCTTAATGCTGAATATTTTACCAGACATATAACTTTAAGGGAGCGTCCCCCTCTCCTGTCCGGTTATCTTCAGCCCACAAAGGAAGATTTGGCTTGCAGCGACACCTTAAAAGATAAGAGATATCGATATCGAATAGACAAAGACGGTTTTGTAGTTCCTTCACTGAAATACAGCAACCCGGATAAATCCCTGGTGTTTTTGGGGGGTTCAGCCATGGAATGCATATTTGTTGAAGAAGAGAACCGGTTACCTTATTTAGCCGGCTGCCTTTTAGAAAAGAAATTGGGGATCAAGATCAACTCTTACAACGGGGGGCATGGCGGAAATAATTCCATGCATTCTCTGTTTAGCTTATTATCAAAAGTCATTCCAATTAAACCATCTATTGTTCTCATGATGCACAATATTAATGACTTGGTTATTTTGCTATACGAAAAAACATATTACAATAATAATCCTCATAAAGAAATCATCGTTACTGAGAATTATAGTGTATTGCGCTTGGCAAGAATGTTCGGAAAAAAATTGTTTCCAAATACTTATCAGGCGGCGTCGCAACTGGTTGATTTGCCGAGATACTTACAACTTCTTGAATTTGGGGATGAATTTGCCCGCATTCGCGGCACCAGGATCACTGCCGATAAATCCGGCATTATCAATAAATTTAAGATAAATCTGCAGTTATTTATTTATATCTGCAAAACAAATAATATAACTCCCGTTTTGATGACGATGCAAAATAGACTTAAAAAGGTTCCTGCTGAAGTGACCCTCAAAGAATTCGGCAGACTGAGTTCCGATCTTAGCTATGAAGAATTCAAACACCTGTTTGACGATATGAATGATGCTGTTCGCAGTAAAGCTCAGGAAAACGGCATAATGCTCATAGACTTGGCCAAGGAAATACCTCAGGAGAATGACTTTATTTACGACATGGTGCATCTCAATGATCAAGGTTGTAAGAGAGCGGCAGAGATCGTCAGCAGCAATTTGGCGCGCCTGCTGGCAAATCCTAATTAATCATAATTCTCCAGACGGCAGGGCAAGGGCCTGTTGGGAAATTCTTCATTAAACCGGGGCAAATATGGCTTATCCCCATGATTTTAGGCCAGGCCGCTTTTTTAAGCATGAAAATCAGAAAAACTAAGCTCCTCAATCTCTTATTGATCGCCGGGTCCTTTCTGGGCGCGCTGCTGCTTTGTGAGGTCCTGGCCAGATGCATCTATACGGCTTCGGATATTGTTCCGGCCCACCCTGCCACCGATCCCGTCTTGGGCCACCGGATCCTGCCTTTTCAGTCCGGCCATGACTCCCGGGGGTTCAGAAATGCGGAGGCCACCGGCGATTTCCCGGTGGTGTGCATCGGCGACTCCCAGACTTATGGGGACGGTATCCGTCGGAAATCAGCCTTTCCCCAACAATTGGGCCGGATTATCCATAAACGGGTGTACAACATGGCCATGGGGGGATACGGACCGGTACAATATTACCACCTGTTGAATCAGGCCAAGGAACTCCATCCGCAAAAGATCATTATTGCCTTTTATTTGGGCAACGATCTCCTGGATGCCTACTATATGTTGGAACGGCTTGACCATTGGAAATGGTTGGCGGCAGATCTGGGGCCCGACAAGCAGTTGGACGCCATTCCCCTTTGTACCTTGCCATGTACGCCCGTTGACACTGATGATATGTTTTATGCCCCTGACATCATCACTTTAAAGCTTAAAGAGAGTGGTTCTCTCCTCTGGCGGGTTCATTCCTTTCTGCGGTTGCATTCCGCTTTCTATTCTCTCCAGTATGCCAGCGTGATGAAACCTTTGGTCCAGAGAATTTTTGAACGGGAAAAACATCTCCACTACCCCGGTGCTTTTGCCTGCGGGGCAGTGGACACCATTTTTACTCCCGGCACCAATCTGCGCAGGGTGGATCTTGGAGCCCAAAGGGTGCGTCAGGGAATATTGATCACCCGCAGAATCATTAAGCTGATGGCCGGGAAATATCCAAAAAACGAACTGATGATGGTCTTCATACCCACTAAAGAGGCCGTTTATTACCAGTATCTAAAAAACAAGCAGGTCTCCCTGCCTAATGAATACACATGCTCCGTATATTGCGAAAAAGAGATCACCAAGTACCTGACCAACGCCATGACCGCCGCCGGCCTGCAGGTCGTTGATCTTTTTCCCGCCTTGGAAAAAGCCGTTATGGAGGGCAGGCAGATTTATCACTCCTCCACCGACGGCCATCTCAATGTGGCCGGCAGTAACCTGGTGGCCTCCTGCCTGGCTCAAGCCCTGGAAAAGAGCCGGTAAGTATTTTTATACTGAGTTGCAATCAAAAAGGCATTTAAAAGTAGGGGCGAACCTGGTGTTCGCCCAGTCATGGCCGGGCGAACACCAGGTTCGCCCCTACGGAAAAAATCATCTTTGATGGCGAATTGGCATTAGGCCGCGTTGACAAACCGCAAGTTGCCCCCGCGTTATCAGAGCGCCCCTCTTTCCCGCTAATATTATCCTGCTTGGTCCGGTCTTTGCCCGCGGCCCCTAGGGCTGGGCCTGGAATTCCAGCACGGTCAGGGAATGGGCTTTAAAGGTGTACGGAAATTCGGAGGCCGCGTAGTCCAAGGCGCCTTCCGAGGGGGTGATGGTCTGGGGGGCATCTTCGTTATGGTCAACGGCACTGGTGCCGCCCAGGGTCCGCACCGCGGCCCGGGCTCGGGGGGTAAAGCCTTTGAGGTGGATGGCGGCAGGGACGGCCGCAGACAGGGAACGGTTGATGACGAAGAGGGTAAGGCGGCTCCGGTCCCGGGAGAGGGAGGCCAGCGCGCCCAGGACGGGAATATTGCCTTGGGCCTTGACGTTAAACACCTGGGCGGTGGCAAAGACGGGACTCGTGACCCGGGTATCCAGAATCTGGGGCTCCAGATATTTTACCAAGAGTTCCTGGGCATAATATTGGGGCCGCAGGGTGCGCTTCCCTGTGCTCCAGTTGTAGCCGATGGCCGCAGTTTGATTGTTGCCGTGCAAATTCCAGGCGTTAGCCAGGATGATGCCCAGATCCCCACCTTCCCTGATCATGCTCATGAGTAAATCAGCGTCGTAGAGAGCCCGGGCCAGGTTGGAGTACTCCCGGGCATCCTGGGAAGCAATGGGCCAGATGCCGTATTCCGTGATGGCCAGACCCACCTGCCTGCCCGGGGGGATGCTGGCATTCATGATGGACCTGATCGCCCGCAGGTCCAGCATTGCCTGGTTGCTGCCCGCCATGACCGCGGTGAGCCATTTGCTGCTTTTATAAAAGGCAATTTCTTGTCCGCCCCCCGGGTAATAGGGATGCAGGATAAAAAAGTCCATTTGCTCCCCGGCCAGTTTGAGGACCGTGGGGTTCCATTCGGCTTTGGCGTCGCCGTCTCCCAGCCCCCGGGGAAAAGTAAGGCCCACCGCGCCCAGCTTGATGGCCGGGTCCACCGCCTTCATCTCCCTGGCAAAGGCAGCCAAATCGCCACTATACTGGGCCGCGCCGACAAACCCGGCTTCATCCTTAGAATAGACCTCGTTTCCCACTTCCCAGTACAGGACGCGGAAAGGCTCCGGCTGCCCCATGGCTGCGCGGCGGCCGGCCCAATAACCCACGGTCCGCCAGTCGTGGCCTTCCTCATCCTTTCCCAAGGGCCGGGCGTCGCCGGGGCTGCCGTTCACATAAGCCACCAGGGCCGCGGCCCGTTTCACCTTCTGGCTCAGGGAGGCCCTGGTGGAAACCCCGCCCTCTTTACTCAAGCCGGTCCCGTAGTTTACCGTGATAATGGCCTGGGCGCCCAGGGAGCGGACCGACTTCATGAATTCCAGGATGCCGTACGTATGGGTAAACCAGTCAGGCTGCCCCGGTCTTCTCTCCAGGCGGACCATGGCCCCTGCCGGATAGATGCCCTGCAGGCCAATGACGCCCACCAGCCGGTTTTTCGATAACATAAAAGTAAAGGGGTCTGACCATAATTTCGAACCCGCGGCCATGATTCGGGCCCGGGTAACCATTTCCCAGGCAGGAGAATCATCCAGGGTGATGGAGGGGGATTTTGCCTGCACTGCCTCGGCGGTCCGGTATCCCAGGCCATCCTCCCAAAAATAGAAATCCGCCACCCCGCCTCCGGGAAAGCGGATGATGGCAGGGGCCAATTTTTTCACCAGCGCCACCCCCT
>Ga0265296_1001948_pt1 | contig 21931 bp, 18 predicted proteins | sample MunlanPumphouse1_FD_189073 | JGI IMG/M metagenome (GOLD analysis project Ga0265296, IMG submission 189073) | Groundwater microbial communities from a municipal landfill in Southern Ontario, Canada - Pumphouse #1 | ecosystem: Environmental > Aquatic > Deep subsurface > Groundwater | place... | reverse complement strand
AAAGATAAAGGAAGAATGAAGGATTTGGGTTTTGATGTTGAAGATATTGATATTGAAGGGAAAAATGAAGAAGAATTGAGAAAAACCCTTAAGGAAAAAGATATTATTTGTGTTCAAGGAGGAAATACTTTTTTTTTTATTAAAAGCCGTCAGAGAAAGTGGTTTTGATAAAGTAGTTAAAGAATTAATCAATCAAGGAAAATCTACATTGGGATTAGTGCAGGAAGTTATATTGCTTGTCCGACAATTGAGCAGTCTACATGGAAGCATCAGGATAGAAATCGTTTCGGCGTAATTGATTTTACATCATTAAATCTTGTTCCTTTTATAATCGTAGCCCATTTTGAAGAAAATTATCGACCCATTATTGAAAAAGCTGCAAAAACTACAAAATATCCTATCGTTGCTTTGAGTGATACGCAGGCTATTTTAGTTGAAGATAATAAATGGAAAGTGGTTGGTAAAGGAAACAAAGAATTTTTTAATGATTTTAAGGAAACATTAATTACCACTTCATAGGTAGGCTTTAAATTAAACTTTAACTCTTGATATAATTATCTTATGGGACAGATAGTAATAGCACCATTACCGGCAAAAGATTGGCAGAAGTTTAAGGAAATAAGACTGGAAGCATTAAGGACCAATCCAACCGCATTTTCCAATACTTATGAAGATATAGCTAAATATCCTGATGAAAAATGGCAAAAGCAAATGAAACAAAGCGAGAAAAAAGATGAAAATTATTTCCTTTTTGCTTTTGACGGGGATAAAGTAATCGGCATGAATGGCGCTTATTGGACCAACAAACCAGTTACTAAACATATCGCTGAAGTCTTTGGCGTATTTGTTAATCCGGCTTACCGCGGTCAAGGAATCGGTAAAAGATTAATGGATGAAATAATTACTGAAATCAAAAAGAACCCTCAATTTAAGAAAATAAAATTAGGAGTTAACGCCGAAAACATTCAGGCTTTAAAACTTTATTTAAGCTGTGGTTTGAAAGTGGTTGGAAGATTGGAAAAGGAATTAAAGTTTGGGGATAAATATTGTGATGAGCTATTGCTGGAAATGTTGATTTAACTTTATGGTCATACTCTAACCTCACCAAAGATAAATAAATCAACCGATAATTGAATTATCTCCAAGATGTTGTTAGAATATTCTTTATGTTTAAGCCGGTGGAACAAAATCCGAATTTTCCTGAATTGGAAAAAAAACTCCTTGATAATTGGTATAAAAATGGGGTTGTTGATAAATACCTTCATAAAAACAACCGGTCAAAAAAATATTTTTCTTTTATAGACGGTCCTATCACGGCCAATAATCCTATGGGAGTTCACCATGCCTGGGGAAGAACCTACAAAGATCTATGGAGGAAATTTTTCAACCTTCTAGGTTATCAGCAAAAGTTCCAAAACGGTTTTGACTGTCAGGGACTTTGGGTTGAAGTTGAGGTAGAAAAAGAGTTAAAGCTTAAATCAAAAAAAGATATAGAGAATTTAATAAGGGCTAGCCGTAAAGCTTCAATTGCTAAATTTGTCCAACTTTGCAAAGACAGAGTCGTCAAATATTCCGGTATTCAGACTGAACAGTCAAAACGGTTAGGTTACTTTGCCGATTGGGAAAATTCTTACTTCACCATGAGCGACGAAAACAACTATATGATCTGGCTTTTTTTGAAAAAATGCTTTGACAACGGTTGGATTTACAAAGGTCATGAATCTGTCCCCTGGTGTCCCAGATGTCAGACTGCGATTTCCCAACATGAGATGTTGACTGAAGACTATAAAGAAGTTGTTCATGAATCCATTATCTTTGAGTTGCCAATCGTTGGTAAAAAGAATGAATATTTGTTGGTTTGGACAACTACCCCATGGACAATTCCGGCTAATATTGCTGTTGCCGTTGATGTAAAACTTGATTACTGTCTGGTACGTGGTCAAACAGATGATCTTTTTTGGGTGGCAAAGGAACTGGTTGATTCCGTTTTCAAGGGTAAACATAATGGCGTAATTAAAACTGTTAAGGGTAAAGAACTAGTTGGCTTAAAATATAAAGGAGCATTTGATTATCTGCCGGCAGTTGTAGAAGTGGCTAAAAATAATCCAAAAAACTTTCATACAGTCATTCCAACCGACAAAAATATCATGCCGATCTCAACCACCGAAGGTACGGGATTAGTTCATACGGCAGTATCTGCAGGAACTGAAGATTTTAAACTAGGTAAAAAACTAGGGTTACCAATGATTCCGGTAATCAATGATGATGCTAGTTATATGGAAGGTCTTGGATTCTTATCAGGAAAAAACGCCAAAAAACATCCTGAATTAATCTTAGATTACTTAAAAGAACAGGACAAACAAGGAAATAACTGTGTTTTTTTAATTTTTAGATATAAGCATCGATATCCAGCTTGTTGGAGATGTAAGGCTGAACTTGTCTGGAAGGTGGCCGATGAGTGGTATATCGCGATGGATCGGCCGTCAAAAGTAGGGAACGGTCGCGACCGTTCCCTACGTCAAAGGATGATTGAAGTTGCCAAAAAAATAAAGTGGATGCCGGAGTTCGGTTTGGAGCGGGAAATTGACTGGCTTAAAAATATGCATGACTGGTTAATTTCTAAAAAAAATCGTTATTGGGGTTTGGCTTTGCCTATTTATGAATGTCATAAATGTCATCAGTTTACTGTCATTGGCTCAAAAGAAGAATTAAAAGAAAAAGCAGTTGCCGGTTGGAAGGAGTTTGACGGACATTCACCTCACAAACCATTTATCGATGAAGTAAAAATAAAATGTCCAAAATGCCAGGAAATAATTTCACGAATTGATGATGTTGGTAATCCATGGCTTGATGCTGGTATTGTCACATACTCAACAATTTCTAAAGACAATAAAAGCAAGCCGTTGTATCTGACTGATAAAGAAGAATGGAAAAAATGGGCTCCGGCTGACTTTATCACTGAATCTTTTCCCGGTCAGTTCAAAAACTGGTTTTATGCGCTGATTGTCGAGTCAACAGTACTTGAGGATATCAATCCTTTTAAATCTGTCTTGGGTTATGGAACATTGTTAGGTGAGGATGGCCGGCCGATGCATAAAAGTTGGGGTAACTCAATTGAGTTTAATGAAGGGGCTGATAAAATTGGCGTTGATGTCATGCGCTGGATGTTTGCCCGACAAAATCCTTCGGAAAATATGCTTTTTGGTTATAAAAAAGCCGATGAAATCAGAAGACAATTTTATCTGATGTTCTGGAATATCTATAGGTTTTTTGTTGAATATTCGAATTTAGATAAACCTGTCATCTCGAACACAGCAAGAGATCCCCTTAATGAGAATAAACAAAATATTTTGGATTTGTGGATTATTGAAAGACTAAACTGGTTAATAAAATCTTCCCAAGAGAACTATAAGAAATATGACGCCCAAACAGTGGCCCTAGAGTCAGAAAAGTTTGTCAGTGATTTATCAACTTGGTATATTAGACGTAGCCGTGATCGTATTTGGGTTAATTCCAAAGATCAAAACGACAAGAATAATTTTTATAAGACGGTTTACTATGTTTTAGTTAATCTTTCGATAATTTTGTCACCGATAATTCCCTTTTTAACGGAGATTATCTACACTAATTTAACCGGAGAAGAGTCGGTCCATCTTTCCAGCTGGCCCCAACTAAATTCAGAATTTAAAATTCCCTCCTTCGTTGAAACTTCGAAGGGTAAACAGAATTCAGAATTATTTGCAGATATGGAACTCGTGAGGAAAATTGTCGAAGTTGGTCATCGGGTACGAAAGGAAAAACAGCTTAAGGTTCGTCAGCCGTTGGCTAAAGCCATAATTAATCTTTCTGCAAGCCAGAAATTTAATCAAAAAAATTATATAAGCAGCTATATTGATTTAATTAAAGGCGAACTCAATGTTAAAAAAGTTGAAATTAATAAGAGTAAGCGAGAAGATATCGAAGTCGAGTATAATACCGAACTGACAAATGAACTCATTCAAGAAGGAAAAGTAAGAGATTTAATTCGCCAAATCCAGGAATTAAGGAAAAAACAAGGAAAAAAACCATTTGATAAAATTAATTTAACTATTCCTTTAGAGTTTAAAACGTTTACAGACTTTATTAAAATGAAAGTGATGGCAGATAAAGTCAGTTTTGGCGATGAGATTAAGTTATGAGCCTTGTTTTTTCCTCAACTTTATTATTTTTTTTTGGTTTTTTTAACCTCTTTGGGATTAGACCGTCATTTGCCTATGACCATATCATAAATTTTGGCGTAGGATTAATTGTTTATTTTCTAGTGAAAAAAATCGGTCGACAGATTTTTCGAAGTAATGCCGATTTTTTTTTCTGGCTTTTTTTCGTTATCCTTATTTTGACATATGTTATCGGTTATGAGGTAAAAGGATCAAAAAGATGGATCGATTTCTTTTTATTTAATTTCCAGCCGTCTGAATTCTTTAAGATTTTTTTTATTTTATACTTTGCCAGTTTCTTTACTCAGAGGGCGAAAGACCTGATTAATTTCCCCGTTTTTTTACAGTCATTGGTTTATTTTATGCTTCCAACCATTATTATTTTTAAACAGCCGGATTTAGGAAGCTCGATGATTTTTGTTTTTATATATTTAGTCATGGTAATTTTTTCCAAGGTGCCGAAAAAGTTTTTCCTGTCACTTGGAGTAATAATGGCAATAATCGGAGTGTTATTTTTTGTTACCTTAAAAGATTATCAGAAGATGAGATTTACAAGTTTTTTCAACCCTCAAATAGACCAAAGCGGTACTTCCTATAATATGATTCAGGCGGCCATAACTATAGGATCAGGCAAGTTTTTTGGCAAAGGGTTGGGGTGGGGTACACAGTCTAGGTTGGCTTTTTTGCCGGAAAATCAGACCGATTTTGCTTTTTCCGCTCTTATCGAACAGTTTGGTTTTCTTGGCGGTTTTTTTGTAATTGGTCTATATTTTATTATCATTTATTTGCTCATAAATCTAGTAATTAAAAATTACTATAAAAAGACCGATGAAGGTTGTTTTGATTTTTTCTATAGTCTAGGTTTATTGAGCTATATTTTTTTCCAATTTTCTGTCAACATCGGTATGAATCTTGGTCTGTTGCCGGTGGCTGGGATTGCTCTTCCTTTAATTTCCCACGGCGGTTCATCGATTGTTACCTGGATGCTTGGTCTGGCGCTTCTACCCTAAGGCTATTGCTAATTTTGAGTTTTTCGGTATAATTTAATTTATGGTAAATTTTGCAGTGGTAAAAACCGGAGGAAAACAGTATTTAGTCAAAGATGGTGATGAGATCATCGTTGACAGGATTTCCGGCGAAGAGAAAGATAAAATTGAGTTGGAAACTTTAGCAGTTTTTGATCCTGATAAAGATATTGAATTGGGAACACCGAGCGTAAAGATAAAAACAAAAGCAGAAGTACTGGCACAGTTAAAAGGGGACAAGATAAGAATTGGCAGATTTAAAGCAAAATCAAGATTTAGAAAAGTTCGAGGTTTTCGTCCAAGCCTATCAAAAATCAAAATCTTAAAAATTTAACAACTCGTTAATTCGTTAACTCGTTAATTAATAATTGTATTATTTAAATGGCACATACAAAGGCGCAAAAAGCAGTCAAGGGGAATCGAGATTCCCAGTCGAAGAGAAGGGGAGTAAAGATATTTGGCGGCGAAAAAATTATGCCGGGCAATATAATTGTTAGACAGAAAGGAACTAAGTTTTGGCCGGGAGATGGAACGACCTTATCTCGAGATTTTACGATTATGGCTCTTCGTGAAGGCAAAGTTCAGTTTAAAAAGAAACAAGGAAAAAAGTATATTTCTGTTGTTTAATAAAAAAACCATATCCTTCGCTAAAATATATATATGGTACCTTCAATTGAAGAATATATTGAGAAAATTAAAAACTCCGACGATTTTTTTTATAAAGCAAAGCTTCTTAAGTTCTTAAATAAAGAAAAACAGATTAGAGTTAAAGAGCTGGCGGAAAAGATTAACATGAAACCTTCATATCTTTGCCATATTTTACGTCTTAATAGGTTGCCGGAGCTTGTCGTTGACAGTTATTACAGTAAGTTGATATCCATAAGCCATCTATTTATTGTTTCTCGGCTCAAGAATGCCAAAGATATATTTTCAGCTTATGAAAATGTTTTAAAAAATAATTTGACTGTTGCTCAAACTGAAAACTTAATTAGAGGCATCATTTATGGTTTAAAATCTGATGGAAAATATCTTCAGACGGTGGATTTTGAGGAAACAATTAAGGCGATGAAAGAAAAAAATCCAGATATAAATTTAAAAATTATCCAATCAAGAGTAAAATCAAAAATAATTATAGAGATCGTCGGAAGCTTGGCAAAAACTTCTCCCTTGATAAGAAATTGGTTAAGGAGAGCGACTGAAGGTTTTTAGGCCAAGGATTTTCTATCATGCCGTTTTTATTAGCAGGATAATAACGGTAAAAGACATAGCCAATAATACTAGAAATCGGCACCGGTCCGAATTCTCTTGAGTCGGACGATCTAGCACGGTTATCTCCCATGACATAGATTTCTTCTTGAGGAACTGTTATTTCCTGGCCGTTTTTGGTGTAACCGCCCTCCCAGAGATTAGTGGTAGAGAAAATATAATTTTCCGTAATTATATTATCATTAACTTTAACGACTCCATTGGTAATACTTAATTTATCGCCGGGCAGACCAATAATTCTTTTTATATATTCAATATCAGGATTTTTAGGGGATTTAAAGACAATCACGTCTCCATGTTGAATATTTTTGAATTTGTAAGTGATTTTGCTGGTCAAAATATATTCTCCAGTGTAAAAAGTTGGTTCCATCGAGGCACCTTTGACTTGATTAGGTTGAAGAATAAAAAGGTAGAGAGCTATGAAGAGCGAACCGGTAAAAACAACCGTTTCCAAAATATCCATCACAAAATCAATGATAACTTTAACTATGCTCATAAATATTTATTTTAGAGGAGAGGCTTGAAAAAAACAAGGATGAAAAGTAGAATTAAAATATGCCGAGCCTGTGGCTCAGCGGTAGAGCGTTCGGTTCACACCGCGCCTGCACTGGCCGATTAGCTCAACTGGTTAGAGCGCTGCATTCACATTGCAGAGGTTGAGGGTTCGATTCCTTCATCGGCCACAGTTTTGGAGAATTTGGATCGTCGGGGATGGCGCTCGCCGCGCCATCTTCACGCTCGCCTGCCCGCCTCTGGAGGGGCCTTCGGCCTCGCAAAAAGTCGGCTCGGACAATCATTTCTTAAAAAGAGATGATTCCAGAAGAAAAACGCAAAAATTTTAAAGAACAAAAAAGGGACAATCTGATTGTGCTCAACAAAGCAAAGATGCCTGTTGTCCGAATTGCCCCGTTTCAAAAACAAATCAAATTTGTCTGCATCTTTGCAGCAATTTTGTTGAGCACATTTTCAATATAACACATTTCATCTATAAAATGGTATACTTTTCATTAATACCGTTAGCTAAAAAACCATCTATGAGTGAAGTGAACGCTGAACATAATCAACCAGTAGATACAATCGAACGACACGGAAGTATTGCTACTATAAAAAAAGCTGAAGGGAAGTATTCCGTTGCATATGGCGTGCACATAGTAAAAGGCAAGGAAAAGATTCCACAAGGAGTTGATGGAATTTGCTTTGAATGGGCTAGTAAATATCCAACCACCAGCGACGAGCTTCGAAGAGCCGCGGTAGCTAATCAAAAACCAATGTTCGATTATGCAGAACACAATAGATTACCCCTATTGGCGGTTGATTGTTCGATCACTCCGTTTGCTCTGGCAGAACATATAGTTGGTCCACTTGAAATTGTTATGGCTGATTATCTCTATGACAAGATGCGTGAAGGAGTTGCAAAAAGAGGCATGACCCGCAGGGAATTTCTAAAAACGATGCTTGTAGGAGGAGCGGCCTTATATCTAGTACTACCTAACGTTTCTCTTTTTGGAAGAGTAGGATCAGTGTTAACAGGACTAGGAGAAGAACAAACGGCTGAACTATCTAAATCTATTCAAAAAATGCACCCGGAATACAAAATATTGACTCTAGGCTTACGCGATGTAGTTGCTGCACAAAAAATGCAGTTTCTACTGATAAATGGTGGTTACAAACATCTCCTAGCTCCACGAGGGGCAGAGCATGTGGGAATAGAGACTGCAATTTTATCGCAAGAGAGTGACAGAATGGTTTTTTTGGAACGCTTAAAACCAGTTTTACCTAAAGTACTGCCAGACATAGAAACTCTTTATCAAATTAATGAGTATAGAGTGGATCAGGGCAAATGGGTAGTTTCAAGACAACTAGAAGAACCAAATCTAAGACAACTGGTTAGACATTAAAAACTTAACTCGCTCGTGCAGGCGAGCGAGAAAATCGCGCGCGAAACATAAGCGAGGCCGAAGGCTCCTCCTTCGCTAAAGCTACGGAAGGACACGGCGAGCCCTTCGATTGCACTCAGGGTAAACGTGATGATGGGGACGCACCGTCTGGTGCATCCCTATCTTTGAAACTCAGTCCGAATTTTTTCGTAAAGAGTCCACAGTTTCGGCGGGCAGGTTCGAAAGGTCGATGGTTCAAATCCATCCAGGATCACATAGCTTCGGCAGGCGGATTGCAAAGGTCCCTGGAAAGCCGAACAAACCTGCTATATTTAGGTTATGAGGTGGAAAAAAAAAGTCGAGGCTTTAAGTTTAATTGAAATATTGATCGTTATATCAATATTAGGAGTCATATCGATGCTTATTGCCATTCCTATTTCCGCCCAACTTCAAAAAGCCCGTGATGCAAGACGTAAATTAGACGTTAATATAATTCAAGAAAGTTTGGAACAATATTACGATTCAACAAATTGTTTTCCTGAGAGATTACCTGAGTGTGGAAAAAGTCTTGTTTTAGGTAATTCAGATATTTTATCAGAAGTGCCCTGTGATCCAAAGAACAAGTCTTTTTATCCATACATAACAACCGGAGAAAATTGCAGTCCGTATTTTAAGTTATATGCAAAACTTGAAAGAAATGATGATCTAAACATAAAAATGTCGGGTTGCGAATACGGATGCGGACCGAACTGTGCTTATAATTTCGGTGTTTCTAGTCCAAATGTATCTTTAGATTATTGTGATCCGCCAATAACATTAAGTCCAACCGAATTAGGACCATCATCAACTCCTTCTCCAACTCCAATTCAGTACGTTTGCACTCCGGCCTCCGGCCCTCATCCTGAAGGTCAATGTGAACCATACGCGATACCAACTTTAAGTGAGTGCCCAAAAATTTATCCTAATGATCCCACTTGCCAATACGGATGTTATATTAAAGAAAACCGCTGCAAAAATGCCAAGGGAAAATTTAAACAATAAAAAAGTTGAGCAAATCCTTTAGCGGCCACTGGAATTTAAGAAGAATTATTCTTTCTTTTTTTATAGAAGTACAAAATTAGCAGGATTAATAAGATTAATAAAATAACAGGGAAAATATATTTAGATAAGTTTTTAGTCGTTACACCTTTAACTTGACTAGCAGTATTGATAACCGTTGTCGTGGGTGACGGCTGAGGTGACGGCTGGGGTGATGGTTGGGGTGTTAATTTTGATAAGGGTGTAATTTCCTTCAAGGCATTTTTACCAAAAGTTAGAGTTGAATTGTTACTTCCAATAGGTTCTTCTTTAAATCTGGTATATGTCTTGCTCTCCCAATTAGTTTTTACAGACATGCTATCAGACCAAAATCCTTGCCGGCAACCGTTAACTGCTTTAACTCTGAAGTAATATCGTGTATTTAGCGCAAGATTGTTAACGGTATAATTAATGACCCCATCATAGCGTCCCGATGGATAAGAAACACCATACCGGTCTTCGCCTCTGGCGAGACCATACGCAATCCAATAATTAGTCACCGCGTTGTTTACCGGTGTAAAGTAAAGAGTTGCACTGTTTTTCGTGACGTCAATTTGAAAAAGATCAGGTGGATGGTCAGGTTTTTCATCCGAACATTTAGCCGCCAGGACAGGTGATGATATAAAAACAGATAGCGCCAAGAATAGAAAGAGTAAGAAAATAATAGTTTTTTTCATAATTATGACGCTATGGTCTTTAAAGAAATTATATCAGTCTATCTCTTCTGCAGCGAGGTCTTTTTTGTTTCTCAAAATGGTATTATCTTCTCCAATAATGTTTGAAAAGCCATTTATTATTTTGGCATAGACGCCGTAAACGCCGCTATAGGTGATTTTATTGTTTATAAGTCTATTTTGAGACGCAGCCCCAAGGAAATAGACGCCAACTTTATTTTTTTCTATTTGATTATCAATTACCTGATTATTGTTTGTTTTTATGTATATTCCGTTAATATTAGAGGTCAAAACATTGTTGCGAATAGTATTATTATTAGCCTCGCCGTACAAATACATGCCATATTGACTATTTTCGGTAATGTCATTTTTTTCCATAATGTTTTCTAAGGATTTTTTGTCTAAGAGAATGCCTCGTCTATTACTATAAATTTTATTTTTGAGCATGATATTATTACTTGAATTATCCAGACTTATTCCATCGGTATTGCCAAATATCTTATTATTTTCGACGTTATTGTTATTTGACAGTTCATGAAGCATGATACCGTGTCCCTTATTATTGTAAGAAATATTATTACGAACAGTGCTATTAATGCATCGTTTGGAAAAGATTAAACCATGGCTGCCATTGTTATAAAACTTATTATTTTCAACCAGGAAACCATTGGAATCATCATGAGGATCAAGGCCGTATCGGATATTTTCATAAAATTCATTACCGCGCCAGGTCATTCCGGTTGCGCCAAAGGTATAGGCCCCGAAATAATTGTCATGGAATTTACTATTTATTACCTCTCCTGTGAGAAGTGTATTTTTTAATTTACCCGTACTCATTCTCCAAGAAATTCCGTATGGCGATTGAGGGAAATCTTTTGGTCGAGCAAATCCAAGATAAGCGATTTCAGAATTTATAACATCCATACGAGCTCCATCTTTGACGAGAATATAACTTCTTCCGTCCGCCATTTCTTTATCATAATCATTTTTCGTCTCATCCCATGAGGTTATTTTAATCCCCTCAATGAGTAAATCAGAATTATAGGCAAGAAGAGTTATAAAATTATTTTTACGGCTAGACATTCGAAGCCATTTAACCTCTTCCTTCTTTAAGTTTAATGTTATACCTGATTGTAAATAAAGATTGGCTTTTAAATCCCAGATACCTGGAGATACCTCATTTAAGTGTTCCTTACCAACACTTTTTGAGATACTTGTTAAATTAATAACCGATCCTCTTCCTGAAATGATGATCGTGTTGGTTGATTGATCATATACAATCCGCAACACGTCATCATAAATTCTCTGATAATTAAATCTGAAAGAAGGAGTAAGTTTCAATCCTTTGGGCGGAATAGTCAAAATGGTTCCCGGCTTTACTCTATTCCAATTTGTTATTTTGCTTACATTAGCATTGAGGAGATCTTCTAATGAAATCTCAAATCTTTCAGCTACGCTTGCCAAAGAGTCTTGAGTTTCGAATTCATAACGTTTGGTCAGTTGACTTTCGGCTGTAAAAGACGAGGCTCCTAGCACATTTGTATTAATGTTTGCAGCCAAACTTAAAACTTTGGGCAAAGTACTGGCCACTAATTTATTTTGTTTTTCCCGGGGAATAAAAAATGTTTGATTTTTATGAAAATAAACACCTCCGGCTACCAGAGAAAAAATTAGAATGGTGGTAAGATGAGGCAGGGCAAATTGAAAAACGGTAAATTTATGGAGTCTTGATTTATGCCAGCGGGTAATCCAACCTTGCGTATTGATACTTAAAAGCGCGTATATGCGAATATATGCCGTCACAAAGTTAAAAAAAATGTAGTATGGCAATATTACAATATCGAGAGGATATTTCTTAAGATATGGGTACATTTTTACAGTTCGACTAATCAACCACCAGACAAGGATGGTAAATACCGGTATCCATAGTCCAAAAAGGAGTGAGATAACAAAATAAATTGGACTTATTAATAATGTAAACGGTTGAATGGCTCGATCGATTAGATAAACAGCAAAAATCGGATATCTAAATACCCACCCTTGGAAAAGAGCCGTCAGATCATTTCTCCAACTATTTCTTGTCCAACGAATTTGCTGATTGATAAATGTTGAGATACTTTTTTCTCCAACGGTGGAAACTAGTGAAGTACTCTGATAAGTAGTTTTCCATCCGGCTGCCTCAATTAGATATGTCAAACGTTTATCTTCTCCACTAATCACTTTTTTGCCCATAAACTTTTCATATAGCATCTTATCTAATATGGGTAAGAGGGCGGATTTTCGATAAAAAGCTGTTCTTCCGGAAAGACAAACGATCTGATTACCTACTTTAGCGAGAAATGGAAAGTCGTCCCAGTAGCGCTGTTCAAGCCTGGCGCCAAATAGCTTTTGGGCAAGAGTAGACGGTTTTTGCAAACTCTGTTTTGTTGCTACTCCACCAATTTTTATGTCTTTAAATGGTGCAATTCCATTGATCAGCGTTTCTGTAGTCCAGATAGTGTCGCTGTCTACAAGGGCCAGAATTTCGCTTTCAGCTCTTTTTATGCCTTCACCTAAAGCTTCGCGTTTTCCAGGGATTTTGGTAATAATCAGTTTTGCGTATGATTTTCCTTCCGTAAATCTTTTAAAAATCTCAATACATTGTTTATCAGTATGATCAATGACCGCGATAATTTCAGTCGGCCTATTTTTTTCCCAAGAAAGCAAAGCTTGTAAAAATATTTTTGGGTCTTCATTATAAACCGGAATAATAATCGAAACAGACGCTTTAAATCCCGGTTTTTGCGGTTGGTAAAATGACCCGGTTATTTTCTTGATAAACCAGACAGACCAACGCCAGACGCCAATAAAACCAAGCGGCAGAAAAAAAGGATACCACTCTAAGTAACGAGAGAGGTAGAAATTAATATCGTTAGGCATTTTTTATTGAAAATTATAATTCCATCCCTATTATTTTCTTTTTTGCGAGACCGTTTTTCTGAATTAAAGCATTATTTGCTTCAACGATCGCTTTCAATAAATGGGCATCAAGACCGTTCTGATGTACCCATCTTAAAAGAGCTTGAGTGTCTTTCGGAAGGCAATTTCCTGAAAATGGGCCAAAATCGCGGATACCATATTTTGGATTCCACATTCCCTCTGCGGAAAGAGTCGTTACTTCAAAAATTTTCTTTGTATCGAGTCCAATTTTTTTCCCGATCTCTCTCATTTCGTTAAAAAATGTTATTTTGGATGAATTAAAAAGATTATGTACATACTTTTGAAACTCGGCTTCTTTAATTGTGCATCGAAATACCGGGCACTCAGATTTTTTATAAACTTCTCCCAACATATTTCCAGATGATTCATCATGCTCTCCTATTAAAATTATCCATGGATGTAACGTGTCTTCATAAGCGGTTTTTTCTCTCAAATATTCAGGATTCATGCATAATCCTAAACCTTTTCCCAATTTCCGACCGGAATACTTTTCTACCATTTTTACTACGATATCTTCAGTCGTTCCTGGTGGAACAGTACTTTTTACGACTACCAAATGATAATCTTTTTTACTAAGCTTTAAACGTTTTCCCAAATCGATTGATGCCGATGTTATCGGATCGAGATTGACCGCTCCATTAATAGTAGGAGTGGAAACGGTCAACATGCTAATATCAAAATCGTAGTCTCCATCAAAAAGTTCTTCCCTGCTGTATGCAATGTACCCTTCTTTACGTAATTTTTCGGTCTTTTGAAGATTGCCTCCTAAAAACGCTGTCTCAAAACCGTATTTTATAAAAACTTTTCCTTGAGCTTGCCCTACTATTCCTGGACCTATAATGCAGATTGATGGTTTTGGGGCTTCTCCATTTAATTTTTTCATAATTTCATGAATAAGAAAGCATTTTATACTACAGGTTATGAAAAATCAAGTGTAGATTGTTATCATTTTATCTCTTGGCCTAACCGCATGGTGGAGAGTAGAAGAATTTCTGCGAGTGAAAAGTTGCTATCAGTGAATGCTTCTTTTGATTTTGAGAGTTTTTCTTGCATTTGAGATAGAGAAATTGACTTTTGTAAAACGTTTACGCCTTGCTGCTTTTGCTTTATTAAATATTCTTCCAAGCTTGAATATTTTTTTGTAAGATCTGATATCTTTTTCTGGATCTCTTTCTGTTTAGAAATATAACCTGATACTTTAGAACTTCGCTCATACAGATTTTCTAACTGTAAAAGCGTGTCGTAGAGGACATTTTTATATAAAGTAGGTGCTTTTTTTCTGGCGCTGAAGATTTCTCTATTACACTCTAAAAGTTGTTTTCTCATCTTTTTATAATTTCTTCGTAGAAAATTTGCTTTTGCGTCTTGCGCCTCTTCAATCGCTTCGCCGAAATCTGGACGATTGTAGTCTTTTCTGATTAGAGAAAGTCTGCGTATCAGCAAATCAAAAAGCGATAAGACATCGTTTTGATTAACTGGAAATTCAGAAGGATTTTGAGAATCAAAACTTATTATATATGAATCAATTTGAGAGGTTGGCGGAGCTTGGATGATTTCTCCTTCAATCTTTGTCCATTGATCAGTATTAATTCCAATCTGGCCAATAAAAACAGTGTATTGACCTTTTTCTTTGCCTAATACCCTTAGGGTGTAATTGCCGGATTGGGCATTTTCGATAAAGATTAACCCATTTTGTTCAGGATAAAGATGGTTTTTAAACTTGACCTCAATTGTGGCAGGTGAAAGAATCAAAAAAATCAGTGAGGGCGAGATAATTGTTTTCTCACCTTCAATAATTTGACTGTCTTGATATGAGATATTTGAAGCATCTAAAATTTTTTTTATACTCTCCTTTTTGTAAATTATTTCCCCGTGATCAAGATTTAATATTTGGGGATTATTACCTGCCTTGGCACTGTCTGACAAAACAAGATAATCGCCGGTCTGATAAAAGTTTTCCTGTGGCCGGCCGTCGGGATAATAATCTAAGAGTTGATCAAAAATAGTACGCGGACCAACTTTAAAACCCCAAAGAGTATCACTTTTTTCGCCGGCAATGGTTTTAAGATAAGAAAAAATATCGGGGAAATTGGATTGGTAAGACAATAAACTATCGTTTTTTATCTGCATATCTTGGATTGAGATTTCTTGATTGTTTTGGTTTTTAAGAAAGTTGTAAGTGGGAAAAAGATCTTTGATCATAGGAAACATTTGGTTAATCGTCTGTTTATCCGAGTTAAAATGTTCTTTATTAAGAACAAGAACGATTTTTTCAGCCAGCCATAACCATGTATTGTTCTTTTCCAGTTCTCCTGCCTCAATTGGTTTATATGTTTGGGCGACTCCCTGATGGGGAGAGCCTATGGTTAATAGTTTATTTATTTTGCTTGCTCCATATTTTTGGGCATAGATTCTACCAATTAATCCTCCTAACGAATGACCGATTAAATTAACCTTAGTTTGGGAGGAAGGGAATTTTGCTTCTAAAAATTGCTTTAGGTCAGTTGAAGAGTCGTTTAGAGACTTTCGCCAGTCGTAAGTAAATACATAAAAATCTTTGTTATTTTGATAATCAAGATTAGTGAGAGTTTGAATTAGACCGTCATACTCATGAACAACCGGATTTAATATCCAATCTTCTTGATTCGTTGCCTGATTATGAAGAATTGCTTCTTTATTCCACGACGCAAACATTCCCGGAAGGATGATAATAGGCGTTTTCTTATTTTCCAATACGATAGGTTGTTCTGACGCAAGGCCGATCTGCCAATGACTATTGTCAATTGTCCCTCCGTAATATAAATAAATTTGAGAGTTATGTTCAATTACCGAGGGACCGATAATTGTATTTGAGTCAAAACTTCCCGGAGAACCCAGTGCAAGTATTGAACATTGTCCATCGCAGCTGAAATTAATTCCATCGTCTGAAACTAGATGGTAAATGTCAGTACCCCGGCCATAGCCAGTGTGATAAAAAAGATGAAATTTACCTCCATAATAAATAGCCGACGGTCTTCCGAGATGATCCCCCAAAGGTAGATTAAGAGGATTTCTTTCATACTTTGTCCAAATTATCCCATCAGGTGAAGTGGCTAAACCAATCAACCAACCGTTGTCGCTTCCCCAGGCAGTATAATACATCCAGTATTTTCCGTCTTTAAAAATTACCGATGGATTAGCAACACCATGATTTTCCCAATAAGCCGTGCCTGTTAGCACAGCTTTTTCATACTTGTCCCAAACAATACCGTCGGTTGATGTGGCGTATCTTATAGTTGATGTCGGATCGCTTTTATACCACATTCTGTAAAGGTTGTCTTTTAAGACTGCCGGTTCCTCTAGTCCGTTTTCATCAATAAATGAAGTGCTTGAGGGAGTAATAATAGGATTATTGGTATTTTTTGTCCAGTCAACGCCATTAGATGAATAGGCAACTCCAATTTGCCAGTTTGAACTATTTTTTTGCCCTTGATAGTATAGCTTGAACTGACTATTGTCATAAATAACCGCCGGAGATCTGACCGCTAAAGAATCCCAACCATCTGCCGAGTAAGGAATGACTGGATTTGATGAATGTTTTAACCACTCAGCCTTAACCGGTAAAGGAAGGATAAATAATAAAGAAAGAATAATATTAAAAAAAAGTAAGGACTTCTGTTTAAAAACCATTAATTTTTTGTAATATAAAATATTTCTATGGTCAATGGACTATAAGCGACAAAATCAGTTTTTTTTCTTTATATAAAGCTCCAAAATACTGCCTTTTCCGTCGATATTTAAAATCGGCGTCAATATCCGGGCAAGAAATTGGTCAAAAATTAAATATTTAATCTGTTTCAGCATTTGCGGTCGAGAATTTTGAATTTTAAGAATTGATTTGATATTTGAACTTTGAGTTTTGGATTTTCTTATTACTCCCATAAAGTGACTAGGATAACTATAAGTCGAGCATTTAATAATTTGGTAACCTTCCGACAACATATATTCAATTGTTTTTTTTGAGAATATCCATAAATGATCTGGTGGAGTTAAAAAAATATAGTTTTGTTTTTCTGAATTAAAAAGATGACTATCAAAATTAGGAGTTTCAATATATAAAATTCCATCTTTATTTAAAAGCGACGAGACTTGTTTAAGAAATGCTTTTGGATGATTAAGATGTTCAATCACATGAATTGCGCTAATGAAATCATATTTTACCTTCAAACTTTTCTTAAAAAAAAGATTAAATGTCTGACCTATAATAAAAATTCGATTATTTAAATAATTGAATTTTTTAGAATAGCTATAAAGTTTTTCTGACGGTTCAAGGCCGGTGACGATAATCCCTGTTTTTTGGGCTTCATCAAGAAAAAAACCATATCCTGAACCGATGTCAAGAAGCGTTTTACCGTTCGGATTAAGTTTTTTTAATTGAATTAAAACTGTTTTAGCTCGTTTCCTAATGTTTTCTTCATTAATCAACCCGTTATCAAAAGAAAAAGTTTTTTGGTAATATTTTTCTAGGTCTTTTGATTTAGGTTGTGGAAAAAGAAAAAGAGTTTTACAGTTAGCGCAAATATAATATTGGTATTTGTTAATCCGATGAAAAAAAGAGGTTTTACTCAAACATATTGGGCATTTTGTCATGGAGAAATTATCTATGACAAAATGTCAATGTCCACGGACTATAATCGACAAAAATGATCGATTATGCTATTATAGAAAGCCAATTTTAATTTTATATGAACAATAATTTAGAGCAATTAAAAGATCCGGGAATTTGGAAAATAGATTTTGACCCGATTAAACTTGATATAATTACTTTAAATGGAAAGTAAACTTTCACTCCTGATGGTGGTAAAAGACGCAGAGCAAACAGTTAAAAGAAGCCTAGATTCTACTCTTAGTTTTGTAGATGAAATAGTCGTTGTCGATAATGGTTCAATCGATAAAACGATTGAAACGGTTAAAAAATACGGGTCAAGGGTTTTTCCCAATAAATCAGTAAATCTGGGTAAGCTAAGGCAGTTCGGTTTAAGCAAATGTAGAGGGGAATGGGTGTTGGTGTTGGATTCAGATGAGATAATCTCTAAAGAGTTGAAGGAAGAAATTAAATCCCTGCTTCACCGGCAGGCAGGCAAAAATCAAATTAATGGTTATTATATTTATTTTCAAAATCATCTTTTTGGCAAACCGTTAAAATACGGTGGTGAAAACTATAAAAAGCTAGTTTTGTTTAAAAAAGACAAGGTAATAATTAAACCTGATTTAGTTCATGAAAAATTTGAAGTTGACGGAGAGACGAGTGTATTAAGAAATAAAATTCTACATTATTCATATCGTACTTTGGGGCAGATCTATAGAAAATTTACAGATTATGCTATAAGAGAAGCTAAGCAGAAATACTTTAAAGATGAAAAAAGCAGTTTTAAAAAGATTTTCTTATATCCAATTCATATGTTTTGGGCGAGATTTATTAATGATAAAGGATACAAGGATGGCTTGTTTAGAATACCTTTGGATCTTGGATTCGCTTATATGGAATTTTTAACTTATTGTGTACTAGCAATAATTAGAATTAAAAATTACATGTTTACTTTAATTATTTAAATAATTAAAGTAAATCATAATATGAAAATCGCCTTTATTATTGTCATCTATCAAACACCATCCGAAGAGATTTCTAGATTAAAAAAAGAGATTACTGATATAGGATTTAGTAACTATAATATTTATATTATCGATAATACGATTATTAATCGCGGTTATGCAGCCGGTGTTAATCAAGGAATCAGATCAGCATTGAAGGAGAAATGCGATTATTTTTTTATTCTTAATCCTGACATCTCTCTGAAAGGAATCACAAAAAATAACCTTCTCAGCGGAGGAGAGGGGTTTGATGTCTGGGGAGGAGCGATGAAGCAAAACAATCAAATTTATTATGGCGGAGTAATCGATCGTTTGCGGATGACAGGAGGATTAATAAATAGAAAGCCTATTTCAAGATTAACCAGTGCTGATTTTGTATCCGGATCTTTAATGATAATAAAAAAGCCAGTCGTTGAAAAGCTTGGCTTTTTCGATGAAAATTACTTTATGTATTATGAAGACGTCGATTTTTGCTATCGGGCAAGAAAATTTGGTTTTAAAGTCGGGATTGACTCAGGTTTAAAATACCAACACTTTGAAAAATCACAGCACAACTCAAAGAAAGAGTTTTGGCTTTCAAAAAGCCGTTGGCGTTTTTTCTTTAAGTACGGTAATTTAAAGCAAAAAACATATGAGTTTTTCCGGCTACCAAAAACTTTATTTGAAACTGTTATTAAAAGGAAGTTCTTAGTTAATTTCTTAAGTTTTAACCTGTCTTCATTTATAAATAAATTATTAAACTTTATTCTTTTCATATTCCTAGTTAAATATCTAAAAGTCGAAGAATATGGAATTTATAATTTAATTTGGGCTCAATCGGCTCTTTTTACGCCATTAGTTGATCTTGGGACCACTTCGTATGGCTTGGTTTATTTACCTACGGAAAAGAAAGATCAATTCAAAACCTTATTTAATTTAAGATTAATACTGTCGTTAGTTGTTTTTTTACTAACAATATTGTCATCTGTTTTTTTATTTAAAAATAATATTAACCTTATCTCCTACACGTTTTTACTGTCATTTACTATTTTTTCTAATATGTTTTCCGGAAGTTATCTTATAATTACTTCGCTAAAAGGAAAGCTTTTTCAATCTTCAATCCTTTCCGTCCTATTTAATATAGTTTTAATTTCCTCATTGATTTTTACTCTTGCCTTAAGAAAAAACATCGGCCTAATTTTTTTGGTTATATCGGCTTTTTATAATATCTATTCCATTGTCAACTATTTATTACTTAAAAAAGATTTGACAGGTTTAGCAATTAAGTTATTGGATAAAAATTGGTTTACGGTCATTAAAAAATCTTACGTTTTTGTTCTTATTGGGATATTTGCCAATCTTTACTTTAAAGCCGATCTATTTCTATTAAATTATTTAAAAGGCGAGAAAGCCGTAGCCGTCTATTCTGCTGGATATAAATTTCTTGAGGCCTTAATATTTATTGCGGCCAGCTATACGATTTCTGCGACACCGGTTTTGGCTAAATTGGCCAAGGGAAATTATCAACGGTTGATTAAAAGAGTAAAAAGAGATGGATCATTATTATTTGTACTAGGTTTTGTTGTTTCTTTAATTATTTTTTTCTTCGGTCCAATTTTTTTGCCTTTTATACTTAAACACGGATATCAGCCATCAATAACTATTGCTCAGATTGTTTGCCTTGCCTTGCCTTTTATTCTTATTAACACAATTTTTTACAATTTTTTGTATGTTTCTGACAAAGCTCATGTAGTTGTTTATTTGTTTGTTTCGCAATTTCTTATTAACTTTTTATTAAATCTTTGGCTGATTCCAAATTACTCTTATTTCGCCAGCGCTTATTTAACCGTTTTTAGCGAAATTATTAACACGGTTATTAGTTTTATTTTTGTTTATGAAAATTTCCGCCGACGGAGGAAGCTTGTGTCAGCCAGCTAATGGTAATTTTACTTTTACGAAAAATTTCTTGAAAGCTATTTCCTTATATGATATACAAAATCAATACGATGTCTATACCTTTTGTTCATTAAAAAAAAATAATGAGTTCAATAAAAATATCACTTTCAGAAAATTAAGACCTAAGCTTGGGTGGATGAAAATACGGGTAGGAATGGAGGAAATTTTTAACAGTAAAGAGATTTTTTTAGCCTTAAATCAAGCATCTCCTTTATTTGGACAAAATAAGATTATATCGTTTTGTCATGGTTTGTCCTATTACTATTTCCCAAATTACTATAAAAAAAACGAACTATCCAGATTAAATTCTCAATTGCGACAAATGGTTAATAAATCAGACGAAATTGTCGTTTCGTCAATTAAAATAGAAAAAGAGTTGGTTTCAGTCTTTCCCAACCTAAAAAATATTGTCGTAATTCCATATGGCATTCCTTTTGATGTTGTCCAAAACGAACAGATAACAAAAAGAGAGAGGTCGATTCTGGCTTTGGGTTATGGCCAGCCAATCAAAAACATTGACTTTATTATTCGTACGTTTAAAAAGCTACAAGAAGATAAAAAATATTCTGATTACAGACTTTATTTAATAGGTAAAAAAAACGATAAAAAAAAAGAAAAAAACATTATCGTAATTAATAACATCAAAAGACAAGACCTGCTTAAACTTTATAGCAATTCAGCTTTATTACTTACTACTTCCTTTTATGAAAGCTATAACTTTCCTGTGATTGAGGCATTAGCTTCAGGATGTAATGTCGTCGGTCTTAAATCAGCCATAATACCTGAAATGGAAAAGTATGTTGAGTTGGCCAATAATGAGGGTAAATTTGTCGATAAAATCAAAGAGAGTCTGTCAAATCCAGAGAAAATAAGTTATGATAGTTTAAAAGAAGAATTTTCTTGGGTTAATTATATAAATAAGTTAAAAAAACTATATATCTAGGTCACTATGACAACCCTAACTGGAATAGTTTTAACAAAAAACGAAGAAAATAATATTGAGAAATGTTTGAATTCAATTAAATGGTGCGATGAGATTATAATTGTTGATGATTATTCGGTGGATAGAACTCTAGAAAAAATCCAAATATCAAAATCCAAATTTCAAATAAAATCCCAAATCCAAATTTTTAAAAAAAAACTAAATGATGATTTTGCTGAACAGCGGAATTTTGGAATGGAAAAAGCGAGCGGGGAGTGGGTGATATTTGTCGACGCTGATGAAAAAGTGACACGAAAATTGCAAAATGAAATTTCCCAGGTCGTCCTGA
>Ga0265296_1001947_pt1 | contig 21932 bp, 21 predicted proteins | sample MunlanPumphouse1_FD_189073 | JGI IMG/M metagenome (GOLD analysis project Ga0265296, IMG submission 189073) | Groundwater microbial communities from a municipal landfill in Southern Ontario, Canada - Pumphouse #1 | ecosystem: Environmental > Aquatic > Deep subsurface > Groundwater | place... | reverse complement strand
CGATTTTTGACGCCATCTTAAAAATTTTTCCATTGGTAAGCGCGGGATTAGCCTCTTTGATCTGCGCCACAGACTCAATCTGTGCCAAAATAACATCATCCAAAACACCCAACGTACCGATTAAAATTGACGCTAAAAGCAAACCCCTAAAATCTATTGTCCCATAACTTGTGTCCATCAGCGACCCAATCGCTTCCTGCGCAGTACCGGTCAGCTTGGTAAGATCGCTAAATAATACCGATAGCGCGTAAGTTAAAAGCAACATGATGGAAACGCTGAAAATTGCGATGTGCGACCGTCGATTCCACCCCTCTGTCAGATAAATTACAAAAAATAAAATAAAAAATGAGCCGATGATTCCGATGACAACCGGGCTTTGGCCCGACAAAATCTGCGGAATCACAAATTTCATCACGATGACAAAGGTAATAATCAAACTGACTAACGATTTTAATCCCTTCCATCCGCCGATAAGCGCAACTATCAGGGCGAAAATGAAAGCAAAAAAATAGAGTTGGCCGCGGCGAACATAATCAATGATATAAAACTTGTCATTGCCCTCGGCATCCTCGCCGTAATTTACCACCACTCTGTCGCCGCGGGCATAAATATTGGAATTAATTACATCAAGATCGCCGATGCCATTAAAGGTAAATTCCCTGCCTTTAAAATCCCCCTCCAGACCTTTTAACCTTACATCCTGCTGAATATTTTTAGAACCGCCTTCCCTTATAATTGTTCGCTGGTCCAGAATCTCCAATACCCGCGCCTCAAAAGTAACCTCCGGCTGGGAAGCTTCGGCGCAAACAAGAAGAGGCGACATCAAAACTGCCGCGACAATAAAAAAAATGATTTTTTTCGTAATTACATGGAGCATATTTTAACTTCGCCGTTTGAATATAAAACTTAACAGCAAAATAAAAGCGTTGACCATTACCACCGCGCCGCCGGCCGGGATATTCAAGAAAAAAGAAACCGTTATTCCCACCAGGACCGAAATAACCGCAAATAGGGCGGAAATAAACATCGCGCTTTTAAACCCCTTGGATATCTGAAGCGCGGCCACAGCCGGCATAATCAGCAGAGCGGATACAAGCATTATCCCCACCACTTTAATGGCAAGCACAACAGTAACGGCCGTAAGAGATATTAAAACGGCGTTTACCGCGCCGGTTTTGATGCCGGTCGCCTTGGCGTAACTTTCGTCAAAAGTAACCGAAAATAAATCGTTATAAAAAAACCATATAACTATGAGAACCACGACTGACAAAATAATCGAAAAAATAACTTCCCCTGCGCTGATAGCCAAAATATTGCCGAACAAATAACTGAACAAATCCACATTAAAGCCGCGGGACAAACTAGCGAGAATAACGCCTCCGGCTATGCCGACGGAAGAAAAAATACCGATCGCCGCATCGCCGTATATTTTGGCTTTTTCCGTAAGTTTGAGAATTAAAAATGAAGATAAGAGCACGAGCGGCACCGCTACATAAAAAGGATAAAAGCCGAAAAATAATCCGAGGGCAATAGCGCCAAAGCTCACATGGGATAATCCGTCTCCGATGAGCGACAGTTTTCTTAAAACCAAAAACAATCCCAAAACGGCGCACAATATAGCTATAAAGCCGCCCGCTATATATGCTCGCTGAATAAAAGAAAAACTCAAAAAATGCAATAAATCCATAAATAAGCGAATGGCGAATCCATCCGAATGTTACGAATGGCGAATGTTAAATTTACTCTTTGCTTTCGTGTTGATGATGCTCGTGGTGTTGATGGCAGATTAAATGCTGGGAAAATTCTCCAAAATGACCGGTCATTTCGCCGGACTCGCAAAATTCCGATAATTTTCCGTAAAAAATCAGTTGACGGTCAAGAAACAATATTTTATTGGCGTATTTGCCGACATTACCGACATCATGCGTAATAAAAATGACGGTGGTTTTTTTATCTTGATTGACTTTCTTGATAATTTCAAAAAAAGAATCTCTGGCTTGCGGGTCAAGGCCCGTGCTCGGCTCGTCTAAAATTAAAATTTCCGGCCCCGAAACCATCGCCCGGGCAAGAAAAACCCGTTGTTGTTGACCGCCGGACAACTCGCTGACCAACCGGTCCTTCAAGTTCTCAACGCCAAACATCGCCAAAGCCTTTTTCGTCGCCGCTTTATCATTCTTATTTAATCGCTTGGGATATCGTTTTTTTGACAAAAGACCGAGACTTGCCACTTCTTCAGCCGTTGCCGGAAACAACGGATTGAACGAACTGGTTACTTGCGGCAAGTAGCCGATTTTATCCCAATGATCAAATTTATTGATTTCTTCCCCGAATATCTTTACTGAACCCTGTCTGCATTTTTCCAATCCCAACAATATTTTAATCAATGTTGTTTTGCCGGACCCGTTATGGCCGACCAAGGCGATATAGTCCCCCCTTTCAACGTCAAAAGAAATGTTTTCTAAAACACTTGTGCTCCCATAACCGAAATCGATATTTTTTACGGAAATTACCGGCATATTATTTGCACCCGAGACCGAGCTTAATATTACTTAAATCTTCTTCTAAAATTTCAAAATAAGTTACGCCGTTTTCCATATCTTCCTTAGACAGATTATGAGCGGCGTTTAAAAGAAGCATCTTGGCGCCGGTTTCACCGGCAATAACTTCGGCGATTTTGGGGCTCGCCAATTCTTCATAAAAAACATATTTTATATTATTCTCTCTGATTTGATCAACTAACTTTACGAGATCGCCGGCCGTCGGTTCGGCATCGGGGGAAACTCCCTGGGCGGCTAAATATCTTAAACCGTAACGATCTGCCAGATAACCAAAGGCGTAATGTCCGCCATAAACGATTTCCCTGCTTTCACAATTGGCCAAAGTCGTTCTATATTCATTATCAAGCGCCGAAAGAATATTTTTATACTGCTCAGAATTTTGTCTGTAAAAGTTGATATTCGCCGGATCTTTTTCTATCAGAGCGGCGGCGATGTTATCCGCCATTATTTTAGCGTTATCAAAATCCAGCCAAATATGGGGGTCAGCTGACCCCGCGGGTTCATCGGCATCATGAAAAACGGCGGGAACCATTTTGACGCCATAGCCGGAATCAACTACTTTTACATTTTTTCCGCCCGTGGCATTAATAATATCTTCCGCCCACGGCTCCATAAATTTACCCGTATAAACAAAAACATCAGCCTCGCTTATTTCCACGATATCGCTCGGTTTCGGTTCAAAAGAGTGCGGCTCAACTCCCGGGGGCAACAATAACGTAAGCTCAATATTATCTCCGCCAATATACCTGGCCATGTCATAAAGCGGAAATAACGTCGTAACAGCTTTAATCTTGGACGAGCTTGCTCGCGGTTCGCCGTTTGAAGCGATAAAATGCCGAATAAAAAAGAACGCAACCAAAAAAATAGCGGCGCTGACGATAAAAAATAATATAATATTTTTTTTCATTTTGTTTGTTCCCGGATAAATTGTTCCGCGTCGTCAAAAGACATCGTATCTTTTTTCGGAACGGCTTGCAAAATATTTTTTACCCGCGAAATAATTTCCGCGGGGTTCCGCGCGCCCGAAGGATTTTTAACGACAAAAATCGATTTTTCCTCCCCGTCTTCCATCCTGGTGCCGCTTTCCACCATAATATAATGCGACAAGCTTAGCTGTTCCAAAAGCGCGTCCAGCTTATCGTAAGTCTGCTCTTCCACCGCCCGGCGCTCCTGGGGCGTAAATTCCGCGAGAAAAAGATACTCACGCAACTTATCCCGCAGTTTCTCGCGGAGCCTGCTGACCTCCGCCTCAATCTGTTTTAACTGATCAGCGCCGTCTTCCGCGCGCTTCAGAGCGGCGAGGTGCTCTTCTTTAGCCGCGGTGGCGGTAGCGGACGAGCGCCCGGTTACCACGCTCCGGACCACCCGGCTCCTGGTTTTACTCTGGATAGTCAGTAAAAATTCGTCGATTTTGTCCTGCGGCACCCGGTCATTGTCAATCGCGAGCGAAATTTCATCGCCGCCGACCAACGACAAAAATTCTTCTCCCGGAAAAGCCCGCTCAAATTCTTCCCGCACCATTTGCCGCAAATCGCGCATTGCCTTAGTTGTGTCGTCTCCGGCCGCGACCGAAGCGTCGCGCAACTCTGTTTTTCCGGAGAGCACATCCTGCTCCAACCGCTCGTAACTGCGGAGCAAATCCACTCCCAAATCAAGCCGGTCCAGCATAACGTACGAACAATTTTTTATTTTGACCGCGCCGGAAACAAATTTTTCCTTTGAGGCGCAATAACGGTCTTTCGGATCGCGGTCCAAAAATTCCGCCGCCGCCTTCCCGTCCTCGGGGGTATAGTCCCCGCTCCGGAGTTTTGCGGCCAAATCTTTTTGCGCCGCTCTTTCCGCGGCCACCCTCATCTGGGAGCCATGAATGGTTTCGTCACCCGCAAGCTCGGCATGCGTAAACGGCTTTCTGATATCCAAGAGATTCAGTTTTCGCACATACAAACTAACATCCTTCAACATGTCGCCGTTTATTTTGTCGCCCTCGGCCACGTGAAACTTGTATTTCCGAACATCCCGCAAAATATCGCGGTTAATTTCGTAATTTCCGTCCTGTTCGGTAAAAATACGGTCAAAAATAAATTTTTCGCCGTTATCCGACTCCTGCATAATTCTGTTGTCATTATCCAATATCCGGCGACGCAAAGCGTCAATTTCCTTAAGTTCGTCCATAATCTCCGCTTCGCTGAACTCTCCGCCATATTCACCCGCCCGCCCGCGCGAAATTTGCGCCATCTGCAAACTTTGATTTAACGCCAGTTCCACGTGAGAAAAATCCTCCGCGTTTTCTTGCTTGCCGACCGTGCTGATACCAAAAGTCATCCGATATCCCAGCTCCTGCAAACGGCGGGCAAACTCGGCAATTTTTTTTAGTTTTTTAGGATCCTCTTCTTTCTCCAAGCGTTCACGAAGTTTTTCCAAAATAAATTCCTTCATCTCGACGCCAAGCTTCTTGGCGATCGCCGTCATCCTTTCCGTTATTTTCGGCCGCTCCTTCTCCTCGGGGTGAAAAAATCCTGAAAGATAATCTTGTTCCAACTCTTCTAACCCTTCGCCGCCCGAATGTTCATTGAGCATCTTTCTTCGATAGGCGATTATCTCGTCCGTGCCCTGATAGCCGAAAACATTATCGTTCATGTTTTTGATGGAAAGAAAATCCCCGCCCGGCACCAAAAACGAGACGAGGATGTCGTTTTCTTTAAGATCCAAAAGCTTGCCCCAGTTGCGGCGTTCAATAATGGAAGCGGCAGCCAGCCGTTCTTTTTCGGAAAGTGTTTCGCCGCGGGAGAGTTTTTCCGAAATCGCGGCCACTTCCAAATCGCGTTCCAACCGCTCAACCGGCGTCGGCTGCTCCATTTTTTCCGCCTTGACGCCAAAAACCGCCTTGACGCGATTGGTAAAGACCTCAACTTTTGCCGACGCCCGCTCCAAAACACCGAGCGCTCTGTCGGTAAAAGACGCGGCGGCCGGCGCGGCCTCCTCGTCGCTCACTTTATCGTCCGAAAGCGGCGGACGAACTAATTCTTTCCGCAATGTTGACGCCTGCTTTTCGGAAGAGATGATTGTTTCCGGAATCTCCCGCCCTTCATTTTCGGCTGTGGATTGTAACTTTTCGTCTGCCATAAAATAGAATTTAGAATCTTGAATTTTGAATTTGGAATTTTTAATTAAAGATGCCTTATCCTGGTTAAAAGCGCGCCGATTTTGTTTTTATCGTGCGCTCGGAGTTTTTTTTGATAAATATCCATAACCGCCAAATCGTATTTTTTCTTTTCGGCCAAGAGGCGGCGGTAAACCGATTTGTCCTCGGAAATTTTTTCCGCCAATATTTTTTGCTGATATTCATCGGCTTCCTTTAGAATCTTCCCGAGCGCCGCAAGTTTCGCCTCCGAAAGTTCGTTTAACCGCCCCTTGACCTCCAACTTAAAATACGGGTCAAAAATAAAATTTTGCTCCAAAAGCCGAACGATTTCTTGGGTGATTTTATCTTGGGCTGGCATTAAACTTATTGTAGCAAAAACCAACAAAAAAACCAAGTCTGGGCTTGGATTTTTGGTGCCGTCCAAAAAGCAATATTAAAAATGTGATTCAGTGGTCATTAAAAACATTTAATCCAGGGTGCTTGACAAATTATTATATACCATTTATAATGGTATTAGGTATTGAAAAAAGGCGTCGACCGTTAGGACGATGGCCTTTTTTCTTTATGGTATTTTCTTTAATCTTAGCTTAATATCCTTATCGACAAAAATATTAAAATTTCTATTTCTAAATCCATCCATTAAGGATTTCACGCCTAGATTTTTCTTCAAAAATTCTAACAACTCTATTTTGTACTTATCGCCGGTGACGAAACCCGTAGATAATTTAAGATCGTAATTAATAGCCCCTATTATCAAATCAACAACTTGTAATAAGTCGTTCGACTTGGAATCAAATCGGCAAACGCCCGCCAGGCATAAATAGCCGGATGATTCGTTCATCCCTTTTTTAACATTTACTTCATAGCGAACATGGTTTGGGACAGTAATATAATCGGCAATTAAAATTAGTATTTCTTTTGGCGCCAAAACAGCTTCTTTCAAAAGCCTAAGCGTTAATAATTCATAAGCGTTCCACTGGTCGCCGCCGTATTCTTTTTTAAAAAACGACCCGCCTTTATCAACCGCATAAGAATAAAAATAGGTACTCCTTGCATTAAGAAAAGCCCCAATGGCCATTTTTGCAAAATCTACATTACTCTTAGACAATTTATTGAATTTTATTTCGTCATAAAATCTTCGTTTGGTTCGTTCATAATAAAATTTACTTAATAAATAATACGGCTGACTCATTTTAATAATACCGATTGTAAAAAATGGATCGGTGGAATTGTTCGCTAAACTGCCCGTTTCATCAAGAAAACAAAATTTTGTCCAAATTTGATTATAATCGGACAGTTTTAAATCTGCGGTCTTTGTTTCTTTATTACATGTAAAAAAACTCATATATTGAAACGTTTGTTCTATGCGTAATTTTGCGCCGATCGGACTCGAACCGTCATAGGGTTTCCCCCGCAGGATTTTTGTAATATTCTGGTGCCCGGGGCGGGACTCCAACCCGCACAGCCTTGCGGCTACAAGATTTTACCCGGCACCACGCAGGATGCCGGGTACCCCGAACCCATCGTGGTTCGGGGTAAGTCCTTTCTTTTTAAGAAATGCCGCCGGTGGGACTCGAACCCACAAGATCTTGCGATCACGAGATTTTAAGTCTCGCGTGTATACCAATTCCACCACGGCGGCGCAATTCTTTTTTATATTATCATCAAAACAGCCGGCCGTCAATATTGACAAAAGGATGTCTTTATGATAAAACATAACAAGCTCATTAAGGAGGACAGAAGATGACGCCTCGAGAGATGGCGATGTTCCGTCAAAAACTAAAAGAACTGGCGGATATCGCGCCGGGCGATGCCGAAAACCGAAAAAAAGTCCTCGATTTTCTCCTTGCCAAAAGCGAAGCTGAAATCGCCAGGTTATTCGATGTAGTCGCAGGCTACGTCCCCCTTGCGAAAATACTCGGGTTCTAAAACGCAAAACCGCCGGACCGCGCGCCCGCGCGGTTTTTTCTTTTTCATAGATTCCCCTCCCTTGACGGGAGGGGCGGGGGGAGGGTAAAAATCTTTTGACGACGCATTATTCACCCTCTCCTCAATCCTCTCCCATCAAGGGAGAGGAGTCGACATTAAAAATCTGTGGGAATCCAAAATATCCATATTGCGAAAAAAGATTATTGCTGTTAATATATAGATGATATGTCGGAGATAATCGCCGTCGTCAATCAAAAAGGAGGAGTCGGAAAAACCACCACTGCCGTGAATCTGGGCGCGTATTTGGCGCACCTCGGAAAATTTGTGCTTTTGGTGGATATGGACCCGCAGGCCAACGCCACTTCGGGCTTGGGCATTGACCACCGAAATATTCCTTACGGCATCTATGAAACTTTGATTGGCACCGTCCCTTTTAAACATGTCATCAAAGACACGCCGCATCCCGGTTATCGCGTCGCCCCGGCCACGCCGAATTTGGCCGGCGCCTCAATTGAACTGGTGGACGTTCCGAACCGCGAATACCGGCTCCGCGACGCGCTTTTGGAAGTTCGCGGCTCGTATGATTATATTTTTATTGACAGCCCGCCGTCGCTCGGACTTCTGACGGTGAATACCCTGGCGGCCGCGGACAAAGTTCTGATTCCGGTGCAGGCCGAATATTACGCCCTGGAGGGCCTCGGGCAATTAATAGAAACCGTGAATCTGGTCAAAGAAAACCTGAATCCGAATTTGGAAATCTTGGGCGCGCTGATTACGATGTTTGACAACCGCAACCGCCTCTCGCAGGACGTAATGGAAGAACTTTATAAATTTTTTCCCAACCGGATTTACCGCACCGTTATCCCCCGCTCCGTCCGCCTGGCCGAAGCCCCAAGTTTCGGAAAATCTATTTTGCATTACGATCCCTCTTCCAAAGGAGGTACGGCTTACGAAAGACTAGCCCGTGAATTATTGGGAATATAGGATAACACTAATGGGCTCGCGCCCACTCTAATAACGCGAATATTCGGGTTATCCGCGGGGCAAAAGCCCATTCGCGTTATCCAAAATAGACTTTCAAAATAAAAATCATAAATTTAAAAACTATGTTAGGAAGAGGCCTTGGCTCACTCATTCCTCAAAAAGTCACCCAATCTCCAATACTCCAAAACGTCGCTCCCGAAGACAAGGGGCGGGTTTATGAAATCCCCTTGGAACTGATCGCGCCAAACCCAAAACAGCCGCGCGAAATTTTTAGGCATGATGATTTGGAGGGACTGATTTCTTCAATTAAAGAACACGGCGTGCTCCAGCCGATTGTTGTTACAAAACTTGGCGAAAACAGTTTTGAACTCATTGCCGGCGAGAGACGCCTGCGCGCCTCAAAAATTGCCGGCAAAAAAACCATTCCGGCGATTATCCGCGAGGCGAAAGAGCAGGAAAAACTGGAGTTCGCGCTTTTGGAAAATATTCAGCGCCAGGATTTGAATGTTTTGGAAGAGGCCAAGGCCTACAAAAGACTGACCGACGAATTTAATTTGACGCAGGAAGAGGTCGCCGCCCGCATCGGCAAAGCGCGCTCAACGGTCGCGAATATTGTGCGGTTACTGTCATTGCCGGCCGAAATTCAGAAAGCGATTCTGGATGAAAAAATAAACGCCTCCCAGGCGCGCATCGTTGCCGGATTGCCGGACGAACGCCTGCAGATGCAGATGTTTAAAAAAATGATGGCCGGCGTGATGAACGTCCGCCAAGCCGAAGCGGAGAGCAAAAAAGCAAGAAATCCAAAAAGCAAAAAAGCAATTCCGGACGCGAATCTCGCGGCCAAAGAAGAAATTATCCGTGCCGCCCTCGGCACCAAGGCCGAAATTAAAAAACAAGGGAAAAAAGGACAAATTATCATCAACTTTTACTCGGACGAAGAACTGGAAGGAATTATCCGGCGCCTTGCCGAACTGTAATTACAACTGTTGGCGGCGAGACCGCCTACAAGCTTGTAGGCGGTCTCGCCGCCTTGAGTCGCCAACCCGCCTCCCGCGGCTTTTTAATTTTACTCCCGATGCTGTCATCTTAAATTAAACCGCAAAACCTCCATCCAATCAAAACCACGCTCCAGCGTGTTTCTGATTGGATGCGGCTTTTTAAGTTTAAACGCAAATTTTTACGAAAAATTATACTTTACCACTAAATTGTCCGTTCGGGCATTTTATTGGTAACAATTAAAAAGAGCTCCGCATACGAGCTCTTCTACGACGTAACGCCCATACGGGCGGCTTCAAGCATATCCAAAACGATTTCGCCACGACCCTCATCTATCAAAGACTGTGGCGTTCGGCCTCCCAAATCCGTGTGCGGAAAGTTCAGCCAGAGCCGACGGTTTTCATCATTCTCGAAATAGCCGAGCAGAGCTTTTTTGATTTCCGCGGCAGTTTTCTCGTTTGCCATCATTCGCCTCCTTGCCCCGCCATCGGCGGTGGCTTTCGCGCTATTACTTATTGATCTTCGGCACAAAGACCGAGCCGCCGCATGCCGGACATCCGCGAGGAGCGTACCAACCAATCGGGGTGAATACCTCGACTCCATCGATATTGGCGACGGTTTTGACCGGACACATTATTTCGTTCTCCGTGGTTTCAATCACCATCCCGCAAAGACAGAAAATTTTTTGTCCGGCTGGCGGCAAATTATTAGGATCGGCGCCAAAGATGACCGTCGGCACACCCGCTATCTTCATCGCTCGCCTCCTATCCTATGAGCAAACGTCGCCGCCATATGCGGCCTCAAGGGCGCTGCAGACCATCTCGGCGTTGCCGCCGTCGATTAGCGCCTGCGGAACATACCCGCTCAAAGCCGACGTCGGAGAATTGAGCCAGGCGTTAACGAGCCTCTCGTCATTATCGAAAAATTTCCGCAGAATTTTCTTAATCCTATCAGTACATACATGCCTGTGCGCCATCGCCCACCTCCCTTGGTTCGCCGTAGCCTCAGCGTAGGCGACCTTCGGCTCGCCGGACCCCGCATCTTGCGGGAGTAGGCGGCCCTCATAAAAAGGACAATTTTATCTACAGCCAGATTAACATAAAGAATATCGGCGCGTCAAGGCCGTTCCCCCTCTCCCCTTGCGGGAGAGGGTTGGGGAGAGGGGTACTCACAATTACGCTGGATTACCTCCCAAACCCCATCCGTATTTTTTAGAACTTCATTATTCCAGAAACGAAGCACCTTAAATCCCCGACCTTCAAGCCATGCAGTTCTATTGTTATCATTAATCTTATTTACTTCCTCGCTATGTTGGCCGCCATCTATTTCAATAATAATCTTTTTTTCAAAACATACAAAATCAACTATATAATCGCCTATCGGTACTTGCCGCCTAAATTTTAAGCCCGCCAATTTTTTGGCTTTAATATATTTCCATAATCGTCTTTCGGCATCGGTGGATGTCTGTCTCAATTTCTTAGCCAATGCCGTAAAACTATCGGTCATATTTCACCCTCTCCTCAATCCTCTCCCGTCAAGGGAGAGGAAGGTTTCTAATTTAAATTTTCTTCCCCCTCAACTTTGCCCGGATTTTGCCGCGGGCGCCGGCGGTGCGGACAAATTTAACCCAATCCGCGTTCGGATATTTGCGATTTTTGTCGGTGATGATAAAAACCACGTCGCCGGACTTCAGAGTATCTTTAAGAGCCGCCATCTCGTCATTAATCATCGCTCCGACGCACTTGTCGCCGACGTCGCTGTGAATCGCGTAAGCAAAATCAACCGGCGTGGCGCCTTCCGGCAAATCAATCACGTCGCCCTTGGGCGTAAAGACAAAAATATGATTTTGAAACACGTCAATCTTAAGCGTCTCCAGCGACTGCAGATATTCACGCTTGTCCTCAATTTCTTTTTGGATTTTGGCGAGCTCCTTCATCCACGGAACATTTTTTACCGATTCAACCGCCCTTTTTCCGGCCTCGTCGTAGCGCCAGTGCGCGGCCACGCCGTACTCGTCCTCGTCATGCATCTCTTCGGTACGCATCTGAAATTCCACGATTTCGCCTTCGTCGCAAAAAACGGTGCTGTGGAGCGAACGGTATCCGTTCGGCTTGGGCTGGGCGATATAATCTTTAATCCGGCCCTTGAGCGGCCGCCAAAGCTGGTGGACTAATCCCAAAACCGTATAACAATCGGCAACGTCCCGCAAAACAATCCGGAGGGCGACCAGGTCGTGCACTTTTTCCAAATCGCGGTCGTGCTCCAAGAGTTTTTTGTACAAACTATAAAGATGCTTTTTCCGCCCGTCAATTTTAATATATTTAATGCCCGCCTTCTCAAGCTCCCGCGCCAGATTTTTTTTAACGCGTTCAATATATTTTTCCGCCTTAATAAATTTATTTTTTACCAGATTTTGCACCCACCAATATTCTTTGGGAAAAACAAATTTGAAAGCCGTGTCTTCCAGCTCGCCTTTAAGCTCGCCCATGCCCAGGCGGTTGGCGATCGGCGCGTAAATTTCCAGAGTTTCCAAAGCGATGCGATACTGCTTTTTGGTGGAAAGGGCGTCAAGAGTTTTTAAATTATGAAGACGGTCGGCGAATTTAATAAAAACGACGCGCAAATCTTCGGCCATGGCGATAAACATTTTGCGGAGATTTTCAATATACCGCTCCAAGCCGCGGTATTTGATGCGGCCGAGCTTGGTCACGCCGCGCACCATTCCGGCCACATCCTCGCCGAAATTCTTTTTTACGTCGTCCAGAGTCACGGACGTATCTTCCGGCACATCGTGCAAAAGCGCGGCGATGATAATGGGGATTCCGAGTTTCATTTCCGCCAAAGTTTGCGCCGTAGCCAAGGGGTGGATGATATAATCCTCGCCCGAAACCCGCTTTTGCCCGGCATGCGCACGCTCGGCAAATTCAAAGGCCAGCTTAACCATATCCAGGTCGGCCTTGGGATGATGTTTTTTGATTGTGTTCAATAATTTTTGTAGCGCCATCTTAACTTGATTTTATATTAAAACCGAGCGGTTGACAATCGGCGACTTATCTGCTAATCTCAAAACAGTTCATTGCCCTTCGACTTTGCTCGGGGCCTACGGGAGGTGGCGCATGAAACGAGATGACCTGCTCGGGCGGACAAGAGTCTGGACAGAAGACGGAAACAATCTCGCGGCTATCCGAAAAAAACTGGAAAGGATGAATAAGGCAAAATTTCATCTCGAATCCAAAGACGGACTTTTCTGGAGCGAGCTCAAAGACCTGGCGCAGGAGATCGCCCAAGAGCACGCCGAAGCGCTTTGCGCGGAGCGCGGTTGGGAATACACTCCACAGGATGTTCTGGTCCAGGCCGTAACCGATGTCACTGAAAAATCCGTCACGATCATTTACGCTCTTCAGGTCGCCCACCGCGTCGTCATCCGTTATTTTCTCGCCACCAATGCCACCATTTTGGAAAGTTTTGAAGAGGACGCGCGCTAACGCACCCTCACCCCCACCCTCTCCCGTCAAGGGAGAGGGGTTTTATTTACAAACAAAAATGCCCTAGACGACTTAACGTTCAGGGCATTCTGCTTGGCAAAAGGGAATCCTTTGCATCACAACTGCATTATATCAAAAATTGAAATTTTTGTCAAATGTCCCTAATCTTCGTCCTCGGCATCCATCATCTTTTTTACCAAACGGACATGATTATTAATTTGATTCTCCCGAACCGATGCCTCGTCAACCGATTCAATATCAAGATTCTTTTCATCTAATAGGATCTCGTCACCGATGCTCCGCTTGATTGCCTTAGTCAGATTCTTGTCTTTTTTTTCAATCAATTTTTCGATGCGGTCGGCGCGGGAATTATCCAATTTTTCTATCTTCTTAATCAGCCGGGCGCGGTTTTTGGTTTCAAGTTTTCCGGTAATTTTTGCCGCTTCGGTTAAATTATTTTCCGCGTCGCGGAGAGCCCGTTCGGCGACCTGATTTTTTTTCTCCAGGGTTTCGGCTTCTTTGAGGCGGATGGCCGCCGTTTTAATCTTAATTTCCGCCTTCTTTTGCGGCGTAACCGCCAATATTTCGCGGACACCTTCTATGTTCCTTTTAATCTGATAAAGCGGGTGCGTCTCGGTGACCGACGCGCTTTGATCGGCATAAACGCCGATACCGGAACCGAGCATGACAACAATGACGGAAAAAGTCAGGGCGAATTTTAAAACCGGCGGCATGACCGTCTTAATTTTTCCGTATTTGATATTCAGCCGTTCGCGCAATACCAAAGAAAGACCATGAACAAATTTTGTGTTCGGTCTGGACTTGAGACGCAAGCGCAATGCGTGAATTTTAAATTTAATTCTTTGTAACATGGCATCCAATCTCCTCCCCTTATAAGGGGAGGTGGGGAGGGGTCACGCCGGATTAATACCATATTCATTATCGTGACCACCCCCAGCCCCTCCTTATAAAGGAGGGGAGGTTAGTTGTTTTAATTCTTTAATTGCCCTTGAGACCATCACCCGTAGATTTAATTCTTTTTCCCCAAGCATTTGGGCGATTTCTTTGTATGAAAAGCCGTTTAAATATTTTAGCTCCAGAACGCGGCGCTTTTCCGCCGGCAATTTATTTAAAATTTTTAAGAGTTCATCCTGACTTTCAAAAGCAATCGCCCGGTCAACGCCGGCCATATCCGGCGCGTCAAATTCTTCCGCCATCGGCACCGTCCGCCCCGCCACCCGATAATGATTAATGAGATGGTTCTTGGCAATCTGGTAAATCCACGGGCTAAAGGACTTGGCCTCGTCAAACGAGTCAAAATTATCAAGCGCTTTGATAAAAATTTCCGACGTCAGGTCTTCAGCCGTCTCTCTCTTTCCGCCGACGCGAAAAAAGACGAAACGGTAAATTTTCGGCAGAAACTCCCGGTAATATTGGTTGAAAAGTGTGGATTTAGTCATCCTATTATTTATACAAAATTAGAGGCAATTTGTTACTTTAATATAACAAAAAAACCGCCCGGCGTCAATCCCGCGCGGATTAAAAAAGGCCGTCGCGGAGACGGCCTCAAAGAAACTAATCACATCTTAGATCAAAGGTTAAACCCGACTGGAAGAGGCGGTGAACCGTCCCCTTCTCGCCGCACTTCCGGGTATCATCCGTCGCAAGAAAACAGAGGGAATGATAGCCCTTAGCGAAGCGGAAAGATAGTTTTTTTCCGCCGGGCACTCCGCCGACCGGGGTACCATCCACGTAAACAATGGACGTTTTATCACAACGGGTATTATCCAGCGAGAAAGTAGCGTTCCGATTAACCAGCGGCAAAGCCGGCAGCGAAGCCGGTGGTGAAACCAACGCCGGCTGTTTGTCCGCGGCCGGAGATGCCGGCTCGTCCTGGCGGGCAAGAAGACGCCCGGACTCGCAGCGGCCAAACGCCAATTCCGCCGGCAGTTCCTCGTCCAGCACCAAGTGCATCTCGCGAAGGTCGGCCAGCGCGTCGTGATACGCCGCGCCGATCCGCCCGAATTCCGCCTGGCCGCCGGAGGTCAAAACCGCCGATTCGCCGTAGAAGCTCAAAAGCGCGAGGCGCGCTTCGGTTTCTTCCAGCGCTTTGCCGTAAGCGACAAACTGCCTGAATGATTGAACAACTTTTTTGTACATCGGAGCGAGCGTGGCTTCGGGACAGCCGCGCTTTCTGTTCTTTTTCTGCTTGGCCGTTTCAGCTGCCAGCGCCAGATTGCCGGCCAACTCGTAGGCTCCGCTATGAAACGCCGTCCGGTTTATTGCCAATGTTTTTTCATAACGCGCCGCATTTGCCAGAAGATTTTCAATCCCGCGGGCGTCCGGAAAAACACGGTCAAGATAAACATTCATCCCGGTGTGCGGCAAACTTTCGCCCATGACCGCGATGAGATTATCCCGCGCCTCGTTATCTTCCGGCGTAAAACGCACCATCGCCTCAAAGACTGCCTGCGCCCGCGTTTTGTCGCCCCTCGCGAAGTACGCCGCTCCGAGCGCCTGGCGGATATCCGCCCATTCCGGCTCCGCTCGGAGCAGCTCTTCCAGTTCGACGATGGCCGGAACGAATTCACCGGCCGAAACTTGAAGGACGGCCAGGTTATAACGCGCCAGCCGATAGTTCGGAGCCGCGGAGATGAGATTTTGAAGCGCTTCCCGGGCCTCGTGAACTCGGCCGCGGGCGACGGCAACTATTGCCAGATTATGCTTGGCGTAATGTCCGACCCGCGGACTCATGCCCGCGCGGCGGAAATATGTTGCCGCCGAATCGTAATCCCGTTTCAGAAAGTTGATCTCGCCGGCGGCCAAAATGAATCTTGGGTCGCGCGGCGTGAGCTTGATGGCTTTCCGATAAACCTCCAGCGCTTCCGCGTGGCGGCTGCCGGCGCAGTAAAGGTCGCCAAGCGCCTTGTAGGCCGTAAGTTCCTTTGGCCGCTTTTGGATAATCTCCTCGTAAGCCGCCTCGGCTTTTCTCGCTTCGCCGTATTTGCGGTAGGCGGCCGCCAATTCCAGATGCGAAACCGTATCATTCGGTTCCAGTTTAACAACCATTTCCAGTTCGCGGATGAGATTTCCGCCGGAATTTTTGGCGGCGTAGATTCTGGCCAATAACCGCCGCGCCGTGAGAAGCTCGGGATTTAGTTCCTCGGCCCGAAGAAGCGCCCGCTCGGCTTCGCCGAGCTTTTTGGCGAGCCACGCCAGCCGTCCGCGCAAAAGGTAAATCTCCGCGTCAAAAGGCCGGAGACCCGACGCCTCGCGCGCGTAAGACAGCGCTTTCTCATATTCGGTCCGCGTCTCATAAAGCCCGGCCAGCGCCTTGCGGCTTGGAAAGTCGGACTTCTGCAAGGCCGCGGCCGCTTCGTATTCGGCAATCGCTTTCCGCTCTTCCTCGGTCTCCGCCAAAACTACGGCCAAAAACCGGTGAGCCAGGGCGAAGTTCGGGTCTATGAGCCGCGCCTCGCGCGAAAGAATGGTGAGCGACTGCTCAAGATCTTTTTCCACGCCGTATCCGTGATAGAGCGTCAAACCCTTCACGAGCAGGAAAAACGAATAACGGTCGCGCGGACCGCCGGCGCGCATCTTTTGCCAGGCTCCGGCCTCCGGCATGATGCCGAGCCCCGTGAGCACGTCAGTCAAAAGCGCGTCCACCAAGTCCGTTTCGGAAACCAATGGCCCATCGCGCCGTTTCTCCGGCACCATGGAATTGAGCTTCATTGATTTGTGAGCCACTCTAACGCGGCCGAGCCCGCCATCGCGGCACTCAATCGCGTTCACCGTTACCGCGGGCTCCCAGTTGGAGCCGGCGATAGCGCCGGTAATCACAAAGTCCGCGCCATGCGCCTCGCAAAGCGCAAAAACTTCATCTTCCGTCGGATACGCGCCCAGCGGCGTTGCCCCGGCGAAAAAAATCTTTTCCGGATACGCCGGATAGAGCGAGCGGTAATTTTCCAGCCGGCGGCTGATTTCCGCCGGAATGGCAAGCGTGAGCCAGCTTGTGCCTTTGTCGCGCGATGCCGTCGCAAACGGCAGAATGACAAACTTACTGCCATGGGTCTCGGCGAACGCTTCGGGAAAACCAATCAAAAAAAACAAGAAAACAAGAAAACAAGAAAACAATTTGTTGTAGCGCATCCTCTTGCCTCCCTTGCCTCGCCGAAGCTTTCAGCGTAGGCGATCGTTTTTCAGTGTTATTTCAAGGAACGAATCTACTATCTTTTATACGCCGAAAAACATCTCTTGTCAACCTCAATGGTCAATAAATATATGATGCCAATCTACCATTCGGCAAGCTCATGGCGTGAGCCGTGTCGAATCGCAAATGATATGCAAATGCCGCGAATGAACAATTCGTTGTGGGTGTAGGTGTCGCAGCCCGTATCGGTATGGTTTAAGGTTGTCGTCAAAAACCCTTGACTACAACGTCTGACGATACGGGCGGCCACAACCACACCGAAACCGGACCCTTAAAAATTTGCGGCATTCCTGCCTACCGCAGGCAGGCGCATACAATTCGCATCATTAGCATCATGAAAACAAACCCCATCCGTAATTTTGTTCTTGGAGCAACCGCGAAGCGCTTCGCCGCAAAAGGCGTGTGCCTATTCGGCACGCGCGCTTCGCTAACTTCATAATATTTCCGGCAATAAAAATAATTACTCTTCACAATGGCAAAATTACGGAGGGGTTGTTTTTCTCTCGCGAGAAAAACAAAAAGGACCCCGATGCGGAGTCCTTGAAATTATTCCGAATGAACTATGGTTGGTTGCGGCGAGGGAGCGGAGGCCGGACCGGATGACGGCCTGTCCTCCGTAGCTCCAGAAGGAGCGGAGGAGGGTTGGGATTCCGGCGAATCCTCGGCGCTGAACTTGTTATATAAGTCGCCGAAATAATGTTTGGGAACAGTGCCGCGCCTGAAGGGCATCAGTACTGATACCGGATCGCCCGGATTGGCCCGTTCGCCGCTTAGGCGGTTAACGCGCACAAAGACGATTCCGTCCGGCGGCAGAAACCCGCGAATCGGCGTCCGCGGATGCGCGGCTTTCATAAACTCCGCCCAAATCGGCGCGGCGGTGTTGCCGCCGGTGGTATCAGTGCCGATCGGCTTGAAGTTATCGCGGCCGACCCAGATGCCACAGAGCCAGTCCGCGGTATAACCGATGAACCAGGCATCGCGGAAGTTGGTGGAGGTGCCGGTTTTTCCGGCGGCCGGACGTCCAAGTTCCAACGCCTTTTTGCCGGTGCCGTAAAGCACCACGCCCTGCATCATATCGGCCATAATAAACGCCGTCTCGGGCGCCATCACCTGCTCGCCCGCGCCGCTTGGCGTTTCTTCCAGCACCCGCCCTTCGGCCGTCGTAATTTTGGAGATAAAAACCGGCCGCACGCGCTTGCCCCCGGACGGAAACGAAGCGAAAGCCGCCGACATCTCCAAGGGAATCACGTCCGGCGTGCCAAGCGAAATGGAGATATGCCGCGGGATGACGGATTTTTCCAGACCCATCTTGCTCATGTATTCCATTACCGCGCCAACCCCGGCTTCCAGGGTGAGGCGTACCGAAACCGTGTTCAACGATTTAGCGAGCGCGGTCCGGAGCGTTACCGCTCCTTCAAACTCGCCCTTGTAATTGTGCGGCGCCCAAACGCCGCTCGCGGTCGTGACTGCAATCGGCGCGTCCAGCACAATATCAGCCTCGGTCTTGCCGCGCTCCACCGCCGTTGTATAGACAAACGGCTTCACGGCCGAGCCGGCCTGCCGCTTGGCCTGCGTCGCGCGGTTGAATTGCGAGAGATGATAATCGTAGCCGCCGACCAGGGCGCGCACTTCACCGGTTTTGACGTCCAAGGCGACCAGCGCGGCCTGAACCGTCGGTGTCTCTACGAGAGTGGCGATGCGGATTTTACGCTTCCGCTTTCCGTATCCAACTACGCGCTCTTCAATCTTGACCGGAATCAAATCGCCGTCCCGGAGTTTGTTTCCCTTGCGGGATGCCCAGCGGCGAATGCGTTCAACGTCCATCCGGTCCAGTTCAAAGGCGTCTTTGCTGACGCCGATGACGAATTTGTTGCGGCGCATCATAATCATGCCGCGATACGGCTCGCCGAGCGCAATCTCTTGCGCGGCAAATTCCACACCCGGAATTTCCGGATGCATCCGCGGCGCGGCGAGCCATTGCTCGCGCTCGCCCGCCGGCACCGTTCCCACGGGGCCGGAAAACCCGAGCTTCCGCGAAAGTTCTTCCAAGCCGGCGCGAACCGCCGCCTCGGCCGCAAGCTGGGCGTTCAAGTCCAGCGTCGTCCGAATCTGCAACCCGCCGCCAAAAACCGCTTCTTTGCCGTAATGCCGGTACACGTACTTGCGGATATGCTCCACAAAGTACGGAGCAATCGCCCAATTGGCATCCTCTTTTTCTTTGACGATGGCAATTGTCTCGCGCCGCGCCGCGGCCGCCTCGCGCTCCGTAATGAATCCCGCGTCCACCATTTCGCGGAGCACATAGTGCTGCCGCTCCCGGGCGCGCGAAAAATCATTAAACGGAGAGGTGGCGGTTGGCGCCTTGGGCGTGCCGGCGATGAGCGCCGCTTCGGCCAAAGTCAGCTCGGAAAGATCTTTTCCGAAATAAATTTCGGCGGCCGCGCCCACGCCGTAGGCGCCGTGCCCCAGATAGGCGTGGTTCAGGTAGATTGCCAGAATCCGATCTTTAGTCAGCGACTTCTCAATCTTCCGCGCCAAAATCGCCTCGCGGATTTTTCGCATGAAAGTTTTTTCGCGGCCGACGATCAGAAGCTTAGCCACCTGCTGGGTGATGGTTGAACCGCCCTGCTTGATGCGCTTGGCCTTGACGTTGGTATACGCCGCGCGGGAAATACCCGCGAGATCAATTCCGTGGTGCGCGTAAAACCGCTTGTCCTCGGCGGCGACAAACGCCTGCCGAACAACCGGCGGAATTTCGCTCCACTGTTTGATGACGCGCTTCTCAATAAAAAATTCACCAATCACCTGCCCGTCGCGCGCGTAGACGCGCGAAGCCAGGAGCGGATGGTAAGAAGTCACCTCGTCAAACTTATCCGGCAAATGCCGCTCAATCCCCTGGAACCCGAAAAATGTATAACCCGTTCCGAAAGCGACAAAGAAAAGTCCCAAGAGATTAGCAAACCGCCAGACCGACTTCAACCGGCGGTGTTGGCCGTGCCGCATCGCGAGCCGCGAGCCGAACCATGGCCTGCCGGGCACGCCGGCAAAACAGGCAAAGATCACGAGAGTCGCGGCAAGACCGCCGGCAAACCAATGCGAACCGACGAGTCTGTCGGCCGCGTAGTATGCCCCGAGAGCCATGCCGAGGACAGCGAGAAGCCACAAGATTCTTCCGACATTATACAGACGCTTCATCTTTTACCTCCCTTGCGATTAATTATCAATGAACCGAATCTGTAATCTACATTATTCCGAAAAAATGATTTTGTCAATCTTAATTTTCCCCCTCTCCCCTCGTGGGAGAGGTCGGGGTGAGGGGGCGAACAATCGCGAATCACCCTCTCCTTAATCTCGCATCCTGCGCTCGCTCGGATTACGAGCCATCAAGGGAGAGGAAATTTTGGCGCCGCTTGACTTCATGCCGATTTTCATGGTCTAATGTAGACAGAAAAACAGGAGGAGACAAATGAAAAAAATCGCCCTTTTTATTCTTTTGGGAACTCTGGGATGCAGCCAAGCGGTTGTGACCACGAGCCGGATGAAATACCAGGACAAAGAAAGCGGAATTTTTTACGATACTTTCACTATTCACAACCGGACAAACACAGATGCTCTCTTCACCTCGGTCTGCGCCCTCCGGTACCCGCGCGACCCAAGCGTCGCCGCGCTTTTTGCCTCCGCCAACCAGACAATCACCGAACCCCAATATCTTATCCGTAAAAATAAGTGGCAACGCGTCTACGAGCGCGAACTCCGCACGGCTTACGGTCATCGCAACTTCTATCTGGCAAAAACCATCGTACCCAAAGGCCAAGAACGCGCTTTCATTATCGCGACCAATGTTCTGCGGGGAGAGGTCTACTATCTTACCTGCGAGCATTTTCGCAAGGAACTGCCGAACGGAATTAGTAAAAGAGGACTGGAATGAAACCGCTGATTTTGACGGCGCTGCTTATTCTCGGATGTAATTCCGAGGGGCCGCAATACTGCTACTCCGGGAATTACGAAACGCTCAAGCGCTACGACCTGGATTTTTCCGCGCAAACGCCCGGCGGCATCTGGGTGGACCCGACCGGCCAGGATATTGACCTCGCGAAGATTGACACGCTGACCGACGAGCTGGAATCGTGCCTCGGCACGCGCATTAACCGCGAGTGCATCGGGGTGAAGATTCCGGACGATTGGTTTGTCAGCGAATGCTCCGGCGAGGAGTTGCTGCCGATTCCGGCGCCACCGGAACTCTGCGACGCCAAAGGTCTGCCGCGCGACTGCGGCAGCTACTGGCGCGTGGAAACGCAGGATGATAACATTATCGTCACCCCGCCCGGACTCAAGCTCTACAAAGCCGAACTCGCCCGCATCGTGACCGGCGAAAACAACGTCTGGGTCGTGCCGCAAATCACGGCCTGCCTCCAATAAAAATAAAGGACGCTCACCCCGAGCGTCCTCTTTTTGCGCCCCCGCCAAAGTCCGCCTAAGGCGGGCAAAGGCGGGCAGGCAAGGCGCATCCGCCTAGTCGCGGAAATTTTTGCTCATCGGCTAATTCTCACGAATTAGACCAGAGTTTTCGTTCTCTAATTCGCGCGAATGATTCCATTAAATTAAAAATAGCCATTAATAAATGGCCA
>Ga0265296_1001946_pt1 | contig 21932 bp, 25 predicted proteins | sample MunlanPumphouse1_FD_189073 | JGI IMG/M metagenome (GOLD analysis project Ga0265296, IMG submission 189073) | Groundwater microbial communities from a municipal landfill in Southern Ontario, Canada - Pumphouse #1 | ecosystem: Environmental > Aquatic > Deep subsurface > Groundwater | place... | reverse complement strand
TGAATAAAAGTCACCAGCGAAGTAAAAATTTTAGCTTTTCTGCCATAGTTTGGGCAGCCTTTTCCCAGGCAGTATAAACTCGTCCACATGCCGGGATCATCCAGATAAGTAGGGCTGCCGGTCAACAAATAATAGAGATACTCGCCACAACCATCACATTTGGCGAGCTTACTCTCAGTGAAGACGATTTTGTCTTCCCGTTCTTTTCTGGCTTTTTCGCGGAGAACAAAAAAAAGCCAGAAAAAAAATAGAACCAAAGCCACAATGTATAACGCCTGCATACATTCCTCCGTCAAAAAATTTAGCTTGCTTTAAATCTATTAAAACAAAAATATCACATTCGTGATATTTTGTCAAAAACTTCCCAAAAATATTCCAAAATATTTCTATCCCGCGTTAATGATTATTAATACGATAAAGCAATGAGTGGGCAACGGAAAGCACCAGGGCCATGAGCAAAGCCCACCAGAAACTGGCTATCTGGAATCCCGGAACAAGCGCGCCAACCAGCATGATGAGCAAAGCATTTACTACAAAAGTAAATAAGCCCAGGGTCAGAATATTAATCGGCAAAGTTAACAGCAATAAAATCGGTCTGAAGATAAGATTAATAAGGCCTAAAACAGCCGCGGTTATAAGCGCTACCCAGAAGCTTGCCACGCTTATGCCGGGAAAAACATAAGAACAAGCGAGAATTACAATAGCCACAAAAATCCATTTAATAATTATGTTCATTTTTTAAAAAAATATTAAATATGATTAAATCAAGACCTTTAATTAAATCAAGACCTTTAACTGGTATACAGTTTAAAACCATTTTTGTTATTACCAATTGATAGAAAAGGCTATTTGCTCTCATTATTATTTTCCAGATGCAAAATCTTTTTGGAACGGCGCTGGAAATAAAGATAAATTAACAAAAGTAAAATGGCCGAAGCAATCATCAAATAAGAAGTAAAATCCAGATAGTATTTTATTTGCGCGTACGCGTAACCGAAATAAAAACCGACCAAAAGAAGAATAAACGATTTAACAAGGGTTGCCAAAAAAGTGAAGGTGATGAATTTGCCATAAGGAACATCTGCCACACCGGCTGTAAAAAGAAGCGTCCCGACTATGCCATAGCCAAATTTTCCCCAGAAAAGAGTTTTACCAGCGTGTTTTTTAAAATATTTTTCCAATTTCGCGGCTCTTTCAAGCCGCACATCCAACAACTTTCCCCAATTTCTGCGAAATCTCCGCCCTCCCCACTTCCCGGCGAGAAAATACAAAGTATCTCCAATCGTATCTCCCATTATGGCGATAGCGTAAACAATCCAAAAATTAAATAAACCGCCGGAAGTTAAAGAACCGGCAATAATGGTGATAATCGGCCCTTCAACAATAGTCACGGGAAATAAAACAAAATACCTGTATGTTTCCAGCCAAATAATAATCTGGCTCAGAGTGAAAATCATAAATAAGTATGGCTTTCTTTAGTTTCTACGCTGTCAAACAAAGTCACATCGCCTTTTTTGTAGCTGCCTAATTCATATCCGTCATATTTAAAATGATCACCGTCTTGGAAAAAATAAAGGCCTGTTTTATTGTCCAAAATTATTATAAAACCGCGCAAACCGCTTTTAGCCGGAAAAATATCAATTCTTTTTACTTTGGAAAATAAATCATGCGAATTTCTGGCGTCCGAATCATCAATTCCCATTTTCAACGCCAGATATTTAACTCCCATTTTCGGCCAAACATTAAAAAGCAGCTTTGCCAGCCAGTCAATTTTTAGCTCCTTTTTCTCCTTTTTTTTCACCTCTATTTTTTTTGGCCCCTCAGCTTTTTCCATATTCTCTTATACTAACATTTAATAAAATGGCTTTCAAATACAATCCGCCAAAAACCTTTAAACACTTCTGATGATCACAGCAAGCCGCGGCAACATATTTAATTTGTTGCTACGCCAATAAAAAAAGGATAGCTCTGGCTATCCTTGAACTCTATAAAGACGATGAAGAAATTTGGCCTCATCAACCGGCCCCACCGGCTTTACACTGACCTGAAAAAGTTCGCGACCGGTTTTTACTTCAATAATTTCATATTCGCCATGAATGCGTTCTTCCCCCGTACCAAGCGGTGCTAAGATTAATCTTCATACCGCACGCAGGCAAGTTCCACATTCCTATTTCATACTCGCCACCATCTGGAAAATATATTCGGGCATGCACCAGTTCAATCGGCCCAAAATTCTCGTGGCCCCACGCTTCCCACCTGCGCGGACGCTCTGGCAGCGCCTCCCCTGGCTTGGCAAAGGCAAATTCTTCACGATTACCCTCCACATAAGGGCCGTTCAGACGATAATAGGCAGCATCAAACTTCCCATGCCTTTTTTCGGCAACCCTAGCTATTTGAGCCATGATCTCAAACCTCCTTCCTCATCCTCGGCATACCGGCGTCTATTGTAATTTTTAGAACCATCAAATAAAGCACGCCCTCAACCACCTTAATCCCGTCAGCCTGATAAATAACCTCCATCCCGCCTCCGCAGCCATACTTTCCGGTATGCTCCAGGATAATGCGGGATTCTGCCTTGGCCGCGTTAACAGGATTGCGGAAAAAATCGCCTTGATCTTTTATTCCGCAAACAATGCCCTGTTCCCCCAGCCACCAGCCAATCTCTATCTCGCCCTGAAAACGGTTACCATGCCGAACCGCGTTTTGTACGGCCTCAAAGAAAACTTCTCCAAGGAACTGGCTGGTCTCGTAATACTTTTGCCCGTCATCCTCTTTCCGGATGCGGAAAAAACTTAAAAGACCGTTAAGGATTGACGGTACGTAAAACTCCCAACCCCTTGAATATGCAGCATCAAAATCAAGAGCTGGAAAAGCAGTTCTCATCCAAACATCCTCAAACCCGATTGCTTCCAGAAATTCCTTGGGCGGCTCCATATTATTTAGGCCTCCGTATTAAGTGCAAAATTTATCTGCCTCAAATATCCCACAAATAACCCAAAAAATCAAGAATTAATCAATATTTTCAAAATCACGAGGACAGACCTCGTGATAACAAAAAACACTATTTTGGCAAACTTCATCTTGCCAAAACCCCCTATCTGTTATACTCTTCACCAAGAAAAGCGCCCTGCTAAAAAAATAAATGCGAGGTTTCCATGGCAAAAGATCAGAAGTATTCACTAAAACCAACCCATATCCCCGGCGTTGAATTGCGCGTACTAAAAGGAACCGATCCAAAAGTTCCCGAGGGAGTTGTTGAGCTACTGCTGAAAAAAGCTCGGCCATACGCGCAAACCGATATGCAAATTAAAGAACTGGAAGAAATACAAGAAACAGAAAAGCCGGGAATCGTTGACTTCGTTGAGGCCATGCCCGGCCTCCGCGGCATCCGTTCCGTTCCCGAAGACTGGGACTTACTCGCGGTTGAAAAACAAGCAAGCCCGGAATATAACGGAATCCTTTTAAAGACATCGCTGGGGGCGACTCTCTTCCCGGAAATCGTTGGCGAGGAATTAGTAGTAACAATAACCATTCCACCAAACACGATAGACGAAGGAGATGTTTCGCGATGCCTCAACACCCTATTTAAAGAAAAAGGCATCCCGCATGAGGATATCCCAAAACTCTTCAAAATAAAAAGGCAACCCAGGGTAGATGAGGAAAAACTCGATCAGTTGATTGAAGAAAGACGCGTAATCATCCTGCCCGGAACTATCAAAGAGGCTACTCCGACTTGGTCATTGAAAGTTGATGTGGTCAGAAAAAAAGCTAAGGAACTGAAAAAGCTAAAAAATAAAAAATAATTATCTATCAACGCAGTTGCAAATTATCACCCGCTGCCAAAGGCGGTTTTTTTATTAATCTTAATTTTATGACTATCTGCTATCCTTAATTAAAAAGCGCCTGTAATCCATTCGTGGTTTACGGCTGGCTAAAAGGAGGACTGAGTGAAAACAACGTTATTTGCGTTAATTTCTTTATGCGGCGCGATGCTTGCCACCATTGCCATAGCAGGAGGGCAAAAAGACAATTTTTTCGGATTTAAAAAAACTATTAAACTCAGCAGGGACAATCTGGAAGAATATGTTGTCGGCCGGCTGCAATATCCCATTCCTGGAAAGGAAACTGATTTTATTATCTGGTATCTGCCAGATGAAGCTGGCGTTGGGGCCGGGATAAACGATAAAACCGAAATTATACGGCTTAACGAAGAAAATAAAAAATTAACGGCTGAAGATTTCAAAAAATTAAATGAAAAGCTTATCGCCGCCTACATCAAATCCAGTATTTCCGGCAAAGAAGGTGAACGCTGTATTGCCCGGAAAATAACCTTGGTCATTTTGCCAGAATAAACCACTGGCAACAATAAAAGCCCTGCTTAGCAGGGCTCTTTTTATTGTTCAAAAATTATTCATTACTGAAGCAAACTTCTAACATCCTCGGGATTTATTTGCTGAATCTGGTTTAGATTTTCCGTTCCAATACTTGCAAACATAATCCACACAAACAACAAAAATAATCCGATAGTTAAAGCCGTGATAATAACACAAATAGTCGCCACGCGCCTGGCATCACTTTTATCGCTGAAAAAATAATACTTAACTGAAAAAATCAGGCCAAAAGGAGGAAAGAGAAAAGAAATCCAATAAGCCCATTTTCTTACTCTTGATGAAACCTTATTTTCCTCATAATCCTTCAAAACCCCAATTGCCAAACCAGCCGCGTCAACGCTTTTATCGGTCTTGGCAATTTCTGCATAATCCTGAAGTTGTTTTTCCAATTGTTTATTTTCACACATGAATTCATTTTAACAAAAAACCGCCAAATTGGCGAACCCCTATTATACACGCTCGCCTAAAAAATATGCCAACATCATAAAAATACTTTCCAAAATTTTGCCAAACAAAAAACCGCTCACTATTGCTAGAAAAACGGTTTTTCAATTGACTTACGCAAGCGATACGCCTGTGGCAGCCGGGCCTTTTTCGCCCTGGATAACTTCAAAGGTGACTTTATCGCCAACCTTCAATTCGCCATAAGTAACGCCCTTCAATTCATTGGAATGAAAGAATAAATCCTTTTCTTCGTTTTCACGAGAAATGAATCCAAATCCTTTTTCCGTAAGAGTCTTGATTGTTCCTTCCATGGTATTTTTTTGCTAAATTATTTAAAAGAGAAACTCGACTATGCCTCTCACCTACACTAACACTTAAAGTATGAGCTATAAACAATATTCTGTCAAACGGAAATACCTCTTCCAGCTTCTCTCTTCTGCTTCCCTTGCCATTTTAAATTTTTTAATATAGTCTGTCTACATAGAAAATACCGCAGGAGGCAAAAAATGAAAAATAAAGAACCTTCCATAAAACAGCAAAAAGAATCTTTGGCGGAATTGTTCAAGATTATTTCAGCCTGGGTAGAAAGCTTACAAGCTCTTTTGAGCGGCCTGCCCGTGAATATTAATACCTTGGGCAAGCTAATCAAAGAATATCACTCACAAAGAATCGCTCTGTTCCGGCGGGAACTGGCGCGGAAAAAACTGGGCTGGTGCACCTACGGCGAACATTCCCAGCCAATTCCCTTAAAAGAACTGAAACTCATGTTAATCCAGATGTTTGGCGAACCAGACCAGATATCCGGTTCCGGCAAAGACACCTATAAAGTTGTCAGAATCTGCCAACAATGCCGGCAGAACATTGGGAAAAAGCCATATCCAATTCTCTTATTCCCCGTTCAGGAAAAAGACGGGAAATTGCTCTTTAGCAAAACCAAGGGCGCTTGGAAACCTATTCCTGAAGAATCGGAAATTGCCCTGGAAATGCCGGCAGAAGCCGCGTTTGAATTTCCCGTACTTGCCAAAGAGTTGGTAATTCCTGGTGAGACAGCCGCCCTGTACGCGAAAGTGGATATTGAACTTTTCGTGGGCAAAGAAAAAACCGCTCTGCATCTGGAGCGAAAACTTTCCCGGCCGGAGTTCAGGATTCTGAATAATAAACCCTCCGAAAATTAAGACCTTCACCCCCGCCGCCCTTCCGGCGGTTTTTTAATCCAAAAACCGCCACATGGCGGTCTTTTTATTTTTATATTAGTTCTAACTCAAGCGATCAATTAACAACCTCCACTCCCCCGAAAATTGCCGCGCCTTTGATATTTAAAACAGTTTCTCCGCCGCCCAACTCAACTTTGCTATCATAACCGCCAAAAATTGCCGTGCCCTGTGAATTGACTCTCCATCCTTTGGGTATTCTTATTTTCGCTCCCCCAAAGATTGCCACCACTTCCATATTAACAATTTTTTCAGCCGTTTTAACCTGGCTTAAATCCACTTCCCCGCCGCCAAAGATCGCCACGATTTTCCCGCCTTTGAAATTTTCCGATTTTATGGATTTACGTAGCGGACTGAAAATCACAACCTCGTTTACAAAGTCTTCGCTGGAAACAAGCCTCTCCCCGTAATCCCAATGGCGGCCTCCCCAGCTTCCTCCTGAAACCATTTTAATTCCGATTACAATCAAAATCAGGGCGAAAGCGAACTTAAACAAACCCAAGCCGGTTAAAGCGCTCAAACCGAGAATTATTATAAGAATACCAATGATAATTTTAGCCATAATATTTATTGAAACCTATAATTTATATGGGCGCTGTTTATAATCTCAAGCAGCTTGGGCGGAAAATGGCTGGCAAACGGAGAATTAATATGGACCAGGGCATACATAATTATAAACGCAAACAAGGCGAGCCCAATTAAAAATATAAGCCCGTCCGCTCCCCAGTTGCGGCCGAAAATAATCCGCAAGCCGGCCAGAACAAGCAACGCAGGCCAGAATGGCCAAATGTATTGCCAGATATTCCAAGGCACAATGCTGATGGTATTGAGCAACAAAAGAACGCCAAACACCAGCAACGCCAATCCGAAAACCCCACTCCCGTGATGGCAATGCCCGCAAGCGCAACGTCGCTTCCAGCGCTCGTCCCTGCGGAACTCCCGCCATTCGCGCCTGCTCCCATAATAATTCACGCCTTCTTTTTTCTGTTCGGTTTTCTGCTCAGCCTTCTGCTCCTCTTTTTGCTCTTCCCTCTGTTCCGTTTTATATTCTTCGCCTTCTTTGCCGCCGCTAACATCTATTCCAAAAACGCTCACATGCGGCTTTTGATTATTTTTTTCCTGGTTATCCATAAAATTATTTTTAAAATTTAATTATCCCTCTTTTCATATCTTACCACAGCAGACATACTATCACAATCGCCAGATTGATGAAACAGCATAAAAAACGAATCCGTCAAAGATTGGCTTTACGCGGCTGAGCTGGCGGCAAATTGGCTATTATAGAGCGAAGCGTAGAAGCCATTTTTGGCAAGCAGTTCATTATGAGTTCCCTGCTCAACAATATTACCGTCATTCATCACCAAAATCAAATCTGCGTCGCGGATGGTTGAAAGGCGATGGGCAATGACAAAGCTGGTTTTACCCTCCATCAAATTCTCCATCGCCTTTTGGATTAAAATTTCAGTCCGCGTATCAACAGAACTCGTCGCCTCATCCAAGATCAGCATCGGAGTCTTGGCAAGCATCGCCCTGGCAATAGTTAGCAGCTGTTTCTCGCCTTGGGAAATATTGTCGGCTTCCTCATTTAATTCCAAGTCATACCCCTGGGGCAAGGCGTGGATAAAGTGATCAGCGTGCGCCGCCCGGGCGGCGGCAACTATTTCTTCGGCAGTGGCATCCGGCTTGCCATAAGCAATATTTTCACGGATTGTTCCATTGAAAAGCCAGGTATCCTGCAAGACCATGCCAAACAATTTCCGGACATCCGAGCGATTCATTTCACGGGTATCAACTCCGTCAATCTTAATCGCGCCTTTGTTAACATCATAAAATCGCATTAATAGATTCACTATTGTAGTTTTACCGGCGCCGGTCGGGCCGACGATGGCGATCCTCTGTCCAGGTTTAATATCTGTGTTGAAATCTTTGATAATAACTCTGTCTTTATCGTAGCCGAAAATCACATTATCAAACTCAACCCCGCCTTTAACGGCTTGAGAGGCGGTCTCTTTTTCGCCTTCAACGTTTTCTTCTTTCTCATCCAAAAATTCAAATACTCGCTCACCAGCAGCGGCTGTTGACTGCATCACATTGGCAACGTTAGCCGACTGGACAATCGGCTGGTTAAACTGGTTAACATATTGGATAAATGCCTGGATATCGCCAATCTGTATCCTGCCTTGAATTGCCAGCCACCCGCCAAGCACTGAAACGCCCACAAACCCTAGATTACCGACAAAGGTCATAATCGGCATCATCAAGCCGGACAAAAACTGTGACATCCAGGCGCTGCCGTAAAGCTTGTCATTGATTTTCTGAAATTTTTGAACCGACTGTTTCTCCCCGTTAAAAACCCTCATCACATTATGCCCGGCGTACATTTCTTCAACATGCCCATTGAGTTCGCCAAGAGAATCTTGCTGCTCTTTAAAATAATGCTGTGATTTTTTAATAATCACTGCAATCAAAACAAAACTAAGCGGAACCAATACCAGCGAGACAAAAGTCATTTGCCAGGAAATTGAAAACATCATAATCAAAATCCCGATAATCATTGTGATTGAGGTAACAATCTGTGTCAAACTCTGGTTCAAAGTCTGGCTTATAGTATCAACATCGTTTGTCACCCGCGATAAAACCTCGCCAAAAGTCCTTTTATCAAAATACGCCAAAGGCAAGCGGTTTATTTTTTCGGAAATATCGCGCCTGAACCGGTAAGTAATTTTCTGCGAAACTCCAGTCATAATCCAACCTTGGATATAACTGAAAATCGCGCTCAAAAGATAAAGAATCAAAAGTTCCACGACAAAATCCCACAACTTGCCAAAATTTACCTGCGGTCGAACTGAAAGATCCAAATTTTTAACGCGATCTAAAACATTTGCCGGAATTTGGCTGGCCATCGCCGGTGGCGTCTTTTGAAGCAATTGGGCGCCGGTTGTCCCGGGCGGAAGATAGACTGAACCAGGAATATTAGCAATAATCTGGTCATAAGCTTTCATATCAACATAATCACTGACAACCTGGTTAGTCATATTGCCAAGAATTTTAGGGCTGACAATGGCAAAAATCGTACTGGCAATGGCAAAAATAAAAACAAAAATTATAGAAACCCAAAACGGCTTCATATATGAAATCATTTTTTTCATCGTCGCCGAAAAATTTTTTGGCTTTTCAACCAATCCCATTCCGGCGCGCGCCGGCCCGCCCATCGGCATCATCGCTTTTGGCCGTTTGGCGCTGGCATTGCCTAATTGTGATTTAGTTTTTGCGCTCATATTGGTTTTTGAGATAAAGACAAACTCTCCAGTCTTTCAGCTTTATTTTTCCCGCGGTCAACGTCAATTTGATAGGCTTTCAATTCTTCTTCCGAGAGCTGTGAATAAGCAATTTCACGGTAAACGCCGCAATCTTTGAGTAATTGCTCATGAGTCCCCTCGCCGGCAATCTTGCCGTCATCCAAAACAATAATTTTCTCGGCCGCCAAGATAGTGGAAATTCTCTGCGCCACAATCAAAACAGTTTTATCCTTAGTCTCAGTTTTTAACGCGTGACGAAGCATTGCGTCCGTTTTAAAATCAAGCGCCGAGAAACTGTCGTCAAAAATATAGATCTCCGGCTTTCTGGCAATCGCCCGGGCAATTGAAAGCCGCTGCTTCTGGCCGCCGGAAACGTTCGTCCCTCCTTGGGCAATTGGCGCCTGAAATTTACCCTCAAGATTACTAATAAATTCCTTGGCCTGCGCAATCTCAGCTGTTTTTTCAACTTCGGCTTCGGTTGCTTCCGGCGCGCCGTATCTAATATTTGATTCTACCGTCCCGGAAAACAAAACGCCTTTTTGCGGCACATAGCCTATCTTGGCGTAAAGATCCTCAAGCTTGTATTGGCGGACATCAATTCCATCAATAAGAATTTCGCCGGAATTAACATCGTGGAATCTCGGAATCAGATTAACCAAAGTAGACTTACCCGAACCGGTTGAACCAATAAAAGCCGTTGTCTCGCCTGGATTCGCCTTGAACGAAATATTTTCCAACACTGGAGTATCAGCGCCAGGATAACAAAAAGTGACATTTTTAAATTCAACTACCCCGCCATGGAAGTTTCCGGCAAAAACAGGTTTCTCGGAGTCTTTGATGGTCGGTTCAGTTTCAATAACTTCGCGAACACGCCCGGCAGAAACTGAAGCGCGCGGCACCATAATAAAAACCATGGAAATCATTAAAAATGACATAATAACCTGCATGGCGTATTGCATGAAAGCAATCATATTCCCTATTTCCAAATTGCCGGCGTTAATCAAGTGCGATCCCACCCAGACAACCAAAACCGCGGTCAAATTAAAAATCATCATCATCACCGGTTGCATAACCACCATCAACCGGTTAACGAAAAGATTGGCCGCTGTCAGATCAACATTGGCCTTCTCAAACTTTGCCTGCTCAAGCTTCTCATTATTAAAAGCACGAATGACGCGCAGGCCAGTCAGGTTTTCCCTGGTCACAAGATTAAGCCGGTCAACCAATTTCTGTAAAACCTTGAATTTCGGCAAAGCGACACTAAACATCACGGAAATAACCCCGAGAAGGACAGCGACAGCCAAAGCGATAATCCAGGAAAGCGACGGGGCCAGGTTATAAGCTTTGAAAATCGCCCAGACCCCCATAACCGGAGCCAGCAGAACCATCCTCAAAAGCAAAACCATAACCATTTGGATCTGTTGAATATCGTTGGTTGAACGCGTTATAAGAGAAGCAGTTGAAAATTTATTAAATTCAACCAGCGAAAAACTTTCCACCCGGGAAAACGCCTTATTCCTGATGTCGCGGCTAAATCCGGTTGCGATTTTTGAAGCAAAATATCCGACTCCGATTGTGCAGGCAGCGCCTCCCAGAGCAATCAAAAGCATCCAAAGCCCGTTGTGAAAAATTAAGCCGATGTCTGATTTAACAATCCCCTCGTCAATAATTTTAGCCATGTAATCCGGCAATTGAAGAGTCGCCTCAGCAGTGCCGAAAACCAAAACAACCAGCGCGATCAGGCTTAGAGTATACGGTTTTAAATATTTAAAAAGTTTAAGCATATATCAAATTTTATTTGCTATTGTTTAACAAATCCCCTGAATTCGGACAATTTCTTGACCAAGCGGATTAAATCACTTGTGTCTTTTTTTCCTAAAAATTCAACCAAAACACGAGTTTTCTTGGCAAATTCTTCTTTCAATTTCACCACTTGCGCCTCCCCCTTTTTAGTCAATTCCAATTTACTGACTCTCCGGTCATTGCTGTCAGATAAACGCTTAATAAGCCCTTGTTTTTCCATGGCATTCATCGGACGGGTAACCGCCGCCAGAGTAACACCCATTTTTCCGGCAATTTCAGATGTCGTAACCGGCTGGCTGCTTTTCAATCCGTAAACCAAAAAAAGAATGCGCTTTTCGGCGCCCCTTAGTTTTGAGTGATTATGATTTAAAGCAATTGTCCTTTTAAACTGGCTAATAACATTCTGCAGCTCAAAAGCCAGCCTTTTGTTTGATTCCATTTAGTTAGCTTCATGAATTATTTACTAAGTAAAGTATATTCCAAAACCCCCGCCCTGTCAAATCCCCTCCCTCTGACCCAAAAAACCGTCCTGTAGGGCGACCTTACTAAATCATGCTCTTTTTAAAACAAAGTGAAACCATGCTTAATCAATCATTTAGAATGATGTTGATCCAGTGATTCATGTTCTTCGTGAATTATTTCACCAGTAATTTTGTCGCGCACAAGATGATGCCATTCATTTTTCTCACGATCTGCAATCATCAGCATATCAACTCCCCTTGGTAATTTAGAATCGCCACTCGGTTTGTACCCTTGAAAGATTTTTTTAACTAATCCGAATTCTGGCCTTTTATGCCTAATATATAAAGATATCTCCACTTTTACCATCTCGAACATGGAAATTTTAAAAAGGTTAGAAGTTTCTTTTTTACATTTATCACAAAACTTCGATTCCTTAATCGAATCGCATTCTACACAAAAAATTTGGTTTTTTGATTTACTATCCAAAAATTTTCGCCCGCCATTTAGAATCAAACATGTGGATAATTCATTGACTTTTAATCCTTCTTTTGCTAATCTATAAATACCTGCTCGTGGATACGAGTCAACTATTCGCGAAACCCGGCCTTGTGCCGGGTTTCTGCTTTATTTGGGCAATATACTGCTTTATCTGAAAAGCATCAATCTTATGGTCAAGTAATTGACCAAGTGAGCCATCAATCCTACCTCCTTTAATAAGGAGTATTTTTTTATCTTTTTTCTTCAGTTGCCTTATCAGTGCGGCAAAATCTGCGTCTGAGGAAAGCAAACAAAATGTGCTATAAGCATCAGATAAGCGAAGCGCATCAACTGCGATTTCTACATCAAAGTTGCACTTCGGTATCCAAACAAAATCTCCATCATCATCTGAATAGACAATACGCGTATTAGTGACAGAATCCGAAAATGCCAAATTATGTCGGACTTTCTGAATTCTTTTGGTAAACACCCTGCGTTTGCCAAATATATGCCGCGCGGCACTAAGAAAGGCAAAAGACCCCGAATTTGCCGGGTCATGCCCATAATAAAAACGAACGTCATCAGCAAAGTAATAAAGAAAATCAGCCAACTTTACCATATCAATTACAATTTTCTGATCCGGCGACAACGGCCTGCCATCAAAATCAATCCTATCTTCTTCAAACCAATTATTCACATTAGCAAAATCAATAAATGCAACAATGCGCGGAAAGTTCTCAGTAGATATACCGATTTGCTGACAAACATTTAGTTTTTTGAACTCCTGTAAATCCATATTTTATATTTCTAAAAATTTGTTACTTTTAACTACTTGGCAAAAATTTTAGTAAACCCATTATCTTTCCTTCAACACCTTTTATATTAGATTACACCAAAGCTATACTTAATTCAAACACAGAAAAGCCACTTAGAAAGCTACTTCTACAAACGGCTCAACGGGAGTTGCTGTTGAGCCGTTTAGGGATTGCGTCTTGTTTAAAAAAAGCGCGCCCGGGTGGGGGCGCGGAAGGTTATTGTTGTTTTTACGGCATCAAAGTGATTTCATCGAACCTCTCAAACCGGGGCTTGGGAGAAAACTCGCCATGGACAAACAATTTCAGGTATAAGGAGTATTGCATATACTTCTTCCTCCACTCCTTAGCGCGGTCACGGGCCATCTCAAAATACTTATGCCCCTCTTTTTGGTAAAGCTCTTCGCTGGGGAAATGGCCCACCGTGGAAAGGGTTATACTGATTGAAATCTCCGCTCGCTTGGCATCAGGATAATTAACCGACTTTTTGCCAGGAATGGAGTTGCCCCAATCATCAAAGCTGTCAAAAAGCTCCAGCAAAGCCGCATGGAACTCAGCATCTTTAATTGATTCTCGGTGCTGAAGATCAAAGGCGACAGAAATCGGCAATGAATCTCTATCCCGCAACTCCAGAAGCGGCTGGCAGGAGCGAAACATCATGGCCGCTCTGCTTATGGAACTTTCTGCGCAGCTGCGCGCCCAGCCATTCAGCAGGACCCTGGCAATTTCCCTAATCCTCCTGTCCAAACTGCAATCCTTAATGCCAGGGGGCACAAGCCGCGCGATATGACGCGAAAGGCGGTCTGCCGGAAAACTCCCGTCCGTCGCCTCCTTGAATATCGCCAATAAAAGCTTTTCTTCACCGGGAAAAAGCGCGCTGCCAGTCAGATAGTCAAAGAGCATATCCGCCTCTTCGTCATCCCCCGTTTCCCGCCATTGCTTACCAAGAAAAGCCAGCATCGCTTTTTTAGTCTGAGGAAGAGCAGCTTCGTCAGACCCGCCTTTCTCTCTCTTGTAAGTGGGCAGAAGACTGAACAAAGCCATCGCTTCCTCTGATTGCAATTTGCCGACTCTGGCCTTGGCATCATGCAGCTTTTTCGCGTCTTCAGAAGGAAAGTACAAAGCTGTCTTTCCTTCTTCCTCAATGATAAACGAGGTCAGCTCGCGATCGCTAACACACTGAAGCACAAGAGAAAAATTGAGAACAGTAACATTATCATTGTGCCAGGGCAAGGATTGGATAAAAAGCTCCCTCATCCTGACCAGCCGCGCTTCGGGACATAAATTTTTCAAAATATCCCAAGTTCCCACCGCGCCCTTCTCCTTTGCCATATCCAACACTGTTAGGTACTCTCCGTGAGGCATAATTCCTCCTATTGGCCGCAGCCAATTTTCTCTTTCCGCGGAAAGAGTCCAGTTGGCGCCACGCAGGCGACAGAGCTGAATTTTCCAAAACTATACGCTATATTCTTTAATCTGTCAATAAAACCCAAAAAACCGCCCTAAAGGCGGCTTCGCCAAACAGCTCAACGACAAGTTCTGTTAAGCCGTTTAGGGGTTGTATTCCGTATAATAAAAAGCGCGCCCGGGTGGGGGCGCGGTAAGATTTAGTCTTGATTAAAAATAAAGCTATAAGTCGATTTCTCGCTCTCTTTCAAAACGGGGATTAGCCGAGAACTCGCCCATAACTTTCAATTCCAGATGGATAGAATACTGCGGATATTTCCTCCTCCACTCCTTGGCCCGGTCACGAGCCATTTCATACCACTTATTACCGTCCTTTTTCAAAAGCTCATCGTCAAAACGATAGTTCCCCATGGAAACGGGAACTACAATGGAAATCTCCGCCCGCTTGGCATCCGGATAATAAACCGATTTTTTGCCGGGAATGGAATTAGAACCCCGAGTGCCAAAAGCACCAAAAAGCTCTTGCACAGCCAAGTCGAGCTCGGCAATCTCCTCTGCCACACGATTTAAAAGGTCAAAAGCAGGAGCCGTCTTAAAATCATACTCCTCTTTGCGCTCCAGAAGCGGCTGAACAGCACGAAGCGCTTTTGAGCTTTTGCCCAAATCACAATTCCGCGCCCAGGCTTTTACCAAAAGATTAGCGAACTTCTTGAACCTGCTGGCAGCGCCATGGTCATGGGAATTGATCGTCATCAATTGGGCGAAATGGCGGGAAAGGCGCTCGACGGGAAAACCTTTCTCTACCGCCTCTCTCAAAATTCCCATTTGTTGATCTTTTTTTCCTTGAAAGAGGTCCGGCAAATCCAGGGATTCCACCACACTGATCAAAAAATCGAAATAAACATTAGCTTCCTGCTCGTCTTTTGTCTCCCGCCATTGGCGCATGACTTCAACCAGCAAAGCTTTCCTCGTTTCGAACAGGCCATCATAGCCAGCTATGCTTCGAAAAAGTTCTATGGTCTTCGTGGCGCGCGCCCGGCTGGAGCTAGCTAAAGCCGCGTAAAATTCTTTTTCCTTTTCCGGAGGATAGCATAATGCTGTTTCGCCCCGGAAATCAGAAATAAAATCCCACAGCTCCCGGTCGCTGATGCAATTCATCAGGAAAGAAAAATAAGTGACGGCGGCCGAATCATTCAAACGGAATGTCGTGGCGGAACGGAAAAATACTTCCATTTTTTTAACCCGATCACCAGCCGGCAATTCATCAAAGATGTCAAGAATCGCAATTTCCCCCGCTTCTTCCAGAAGCATTAAAACATGCTTGTAATTTTGACTGTACATTCCGTTCTCCTCGTGGCCTTAGCCAATTTTTCTCTTCCCTTGGAAAGAGCCTCAGTTCGCGCCCTTAGGCACCAGAGCTGAAATTTATCATACTATACTATTTAATAATAAATAAGTCAAGCCAGCATGGTAAATGCCCCCAAAAAAATAATTGAACAAACCAAAAAACCGCCAAAAGGCGGCTTTTTTCTAATCACGCACTCTCTTTGGGACAAAGTTGAAACTTTTTAACCAATATTGCAAAATTACCCTTATTCTTCTAATCATATTTTGAACCTATCTTTTTATCAGCCTTATAAGCATCAAAAGTTTTCGACTTTGCAAATTTACTCAAATCTTTTGTTGCCGATCTAGTAATTTTTTCTATCTGGCTAAGCGAAATCCCTGATTTAAACACATCGTTCACCATCCTTGCCCTATCTATTAAAAATCTCCCAAAACTACCATCCCTTATTTCTTGTTTAGCATCCAATATGCCTACATTTTCTATTCTTGTCCCAACCCACTTTGAATTTGATTTTGGCTTTATGAATGAAACAAATGCCATATGTGGAAGCTTGATAAAATTATAAATAGTTTTAGGAACTATTCGTTTTTTAACATCAGAAACTAGTGTTGCATCAACAGAGCGCAATAAATACTGATGAAATCTTGGCGGGACTTGATCTTGAGGCATGCTAGATATCTCACCAAAAAATATCAAATGTTGTTCATACGAAATATCCTCAACTTTTTCTAATAAATATAATCTTGCAGAATTTATAAATTTTTTTAAAAAAATTCTTTTCGCAAAAGAAGGTCTTTCTTTACCTCGCCATTCTGCAATGCCCATTCTCCACTGAACACTTATTATAAACTTTTTAAGTCTTTCATCATATTCAAAAATTTGTTTATCTTCATTCACAAAGGGATAAAAAATTACTTCTGCAAAATATTTCTCTAATTTTGAAAAAGACTGTTCGCATTCATGGCACAATAATTTTTCCTTAAATAAATCCTGTTCTCTTTTATTTGGCTCTGTCACAGACCTAAAATATCCTGTTGGAGAGGTTTGTTTTATCCAAATTGATATAAATCGAGGAATCAAATGACTTTCACAGAGCTCTTTATTTTTTAAACAAAGCGCACATATCATGAATTTCGAATTTAGTTCTATTTTCTCTATTCCTCCCCAATAATAAAAAGGCAAAAGATCTTTTTATCTTATTGTGGCCTTATTGTAAGATTAAAATTTAATTAAGTAAATAGATACATCTTCCCAACCTAAAAACGCCCGAAATTCGGGCGCTTTTAGGATAGAATCAAAAAGCTTGACTCTATGAAATTTCTGCTGTGTTGACCCACTCGGGTAGGACCCAACTGTTGGCACGGGCTGAGGGCCTTTTTAAAAAACTCGAAGACTAGAGAATCGCCCATTGATATTCAAAACTTGCAGGGGCGCAAGGAATCGAACCCTGGTCATCCCTTTTGGAGAGGGAAGTTTTACCACTAAACTACGCCCCCGTATATTTTTAGAAAGGCTTTTCCAATACCGAGGATTTCTTTCGCCAGATTAGCGTCATAATATTTAATATTCAAACATCCTTGATACCCGCCTCTCTTTTGTTTGCCCGTATGAGGCTTTATATAAGGCCGGAAAAATTGTCTCTTGGGTATTTTTGTTATCCTAGACCAAAAATCAATCTGTTCCTTCTCCGAATGATACTCATGCAAATGTAAAGAAGCGCGGAATTTCTTTTCATCTAATTTAAACGAATCCCGCAATAAAAATAAAAATGTTTTGATTAAATTCGGATCAGAATTCGTAAATTGAAAACAAATATTTTTAGCTCCCTCGCAATAATAGAGCAATGAACAAAATATTTTTAAATCTGCTTTGCTATTATTGCTCTTTTTCAAAACAGCCAAGCCATTTTCCAAATAGCTTTTTATCCGCTCCGCCGTTTTCTCTTTTCTCTTTTTAGCAGAAATTATTTGGCAGCTTTTTATTCTCTTGGATAATCGCTCAATCCCCGCCTTTGATAAACTGACATCACTTAACCACAAAGAAGCTGTGCTTTGCGAAATATTAAATTTTCTGCTTATTTCCTTGATAGAAAAACCAGCTTTTCTCAGCTCTATTGCATTTTCTTTGATTTCCAATGAATATGCCATAAAAACGGTTATATAACCATAGTAGCATATTCGATTATATCAAACAATGGACTAGACTTTCTTTTCCTTATGCAAAGTATGAGTTTTACAGAATTTGCAAAATTTCTGCATTTCCAGTTTTTTCTCTTTGGCAGCTTTGCTTTTATAAATAAAATAATTATCTTTCTTGCAAACACTGCACTGGAATTTTTTTAAATTGCGTTTCTTTTTCATTTTCAAACGCGACTCGGATAACCCGGATTCAACATGCGGATAACACAGATAAATTTTATCTGCGCCATCCGGGTGTAATCAGCGTATCGGTGTCGCCTTTTTTAGTTCTTTTTAACCCACTCCTTTTTCTCCTGGTCATATTCATACAGGCTCAACCGCTTGCCTGCCAAAGTGTCATTGCCGGTTTTTAAAACCCAATCGCTCTCCCCCGGCTCAAAATATGCAATAACTTTATATTCCGGTTTTTCCGGCTCTCCCGAAATTTGAACCAGAATTCTTCGCATTATATGTCCGTCTTCATATTCAATATAAACATTTTTGTCATCCGCGAACCAAAACCTATCAACAAACCATTTGCCGCCTAAAACCGGCTTTGCCGGCGAAAGAACAGCTACCTTTCCCGCCAAATCAGCCATTGTCCCCTGGCGGAATAGGTCCGAAGCTATTTCATCCTGTGATTTTCCAATTGTTTCCTGTGTTGAAGTCGCTTCCTGATTTTGGCTTGTGTCTTGCGGCTGTTGCTGCTGGCTTACCTTCTGCATGGCATCCCTCAAATCGCCCCATGGCCATTTATGGTACTTCAGCCAATAACTGCCAATCCAGGCAAATACTAAGATTATTAAAATAACTACAAACGCCAGCGCTTTACCGGCTGCTTGTTTTACATTTTTTTGCATAATTTATATTTATCTCCCCCTTTTACAAAGGGGGATTAAGGGGGATTTATACGGTCATAATAAAAATCCTCCCTAACCCTCCTTTTACAAAGGAGGGAACAAGAATAGCTATCTGAGCCGTTGCGCGGAATTGAACCGCGGACCTACTCCTTACCATGGAGTTGCTCTACCTGCTGAGCTACAACGGCATGAAAAGAGCTAAAGACTAATCACTAACTAGCTAATCGCTATTTTATGTGGGCGGTGAGGGACTCGAACCCCCGGAGTCCAGAGGACATCTGATTTACAGTCAGAGGCAATTGCCGCTATGCGAACCGCCCATTTTTTGGATGGAGCCGGGAAGAGGACTTGAACCCCCAACCTTCACTTTACAAAAGTGTTGCTCTGCCATTGAGCTATCCCGGCATTCACTTCCCTGCCTTATCGCGCAAAGTTAAATCAGCAACACCGCCGCTTCCTGTTTTGTTTATTTCTTCCAGCTTTTCCTTCGCTAGTTCATCTTCGGGATTAATTTTTAATACTTCCGCGAAAGCCGATTTCGCGTCCTGAAAATTTTTCTTTTCCAAATAGAGGCAGCCCAGTTCTTTATATGCTTTAATATCCCGTGGGTTTTGCCGAAGTATACTCAAAAGCATATCTTCCTTTTCTTCGTCCGTCCTTCTCAGCTCAGCGAGCATTTTAAGCTTTTCTATCCTGCTCATGCGCCGTTCGCTGACCCAGGTTTTAGACTTTTCCGCCAGATTTTTAGAACTTTCCCGCGACTTTGCGATTAAAGCGACAAAAAAATTGTCTATTTTCAAAAAAACAATCCTCGTTTTGCGCAATGACTTCTCAAACCAATTTAAAAAAGCCAGCCAATAATTCGGGTGAGCTATTTTATTCTTAATCAGGTTCACTGTTTTTTCCGTAAACGGCGCGCTGGAAACAGAAGCAGACGCCTCGCTGGAAATTTTAACAAGAGTTGGTATCTTCCTTAAAACGAGAACAATGATGCCAATTAAACCCAGGATTATTATTATATAAGGAATAAACATGTTTGTATTTTAGCAGCCCGCTGCTTGCGCGATCTGAAACCGGGAAAATCTTCCCACTTTAACATTTTCTCCCAGCTTGGCGATTAATTCATTCGCCAAATCCTGGATAGTTTTTGACGGGTCTTTAATAAACGGCTGAGCCATCAACTCGTCAACATTCTCCGGATCAGAAGCGGCTATATGCATGGCCAAATCACGCGCCAATCCTTTAAATTCAGGATTTATCGCCACAAAATCAGTTTGGCAATTAAGTTCCAAAATCACGCCAATTTTTCCATTGCTGTGAATATAAGCTTCAATCAAACCCTCTTTTGCTTCTGCTCCGGCCTTTTTCCCTGCCATAGCCACACTGCGCTCACGCAAAACATTCATGGCTTTTTCCATGTCCCCTCCGGCTTCTTCCAATGCCTTTTTGCATTCGGCGATTGATATGCCGGTTTTTTCTCTAAGTCGTTTTATAGAATCAATACTCATTTTTTTAATCTTTTTCTATTATTTTTCCTCAGCTAATTCCTGCTTTTGCGCTTTTCCTTCTTCTATCGCCTGGGCCGCTGTTTTTGCCATTAACTCCAGCGCGGACACCGCGTCGTCATTTGAAGGAATCGGATAGTCAATCACCGTGGGATTGATATTGGTATCGCACAAAGCCACAATTTTAATTTTTGCAAGATTTGCTTCTTTAATCGCCAAATCATTCTTTACCGGATCAAGAACGAATAGCGCGTCCGGCAACTTGGTCATTTTTTTAATTCCACCAAATTTTCTTTCCAATTTCTTAAGTTCCTCGTCAAAATCAAGCTGTTCTTTTTTGGTATATTTCTTCAACTCTCCGGCTTCCCTCTTCCTTTCCAGCTCCCTAAAATATTCCAGTCTTTTCGAAATTATCTTAAAATTAGTTATTGTTCCTCCCAGCCATCGGTTTGAAACATAAGGCATACCTGTTTCTTTGGCCGTCTTTTCCACTATCTCGCGCGAAGAAGGGCCCGTTCCAAGAAAAAGAATTGAACCGCCCTTGCTGGCAACATCCTTCAAAAAAGAAAGCGCCTCATTAAGCTTCTCAATAGTTTTCTCCAAGTCAATAATGTGGACATCGTTTTTCGTGGTGAAAATATACTGATCCATTTTAGGATTCCACCTGGATGTCCGGTGGCCAAAATGAACCCCTGCCTTAACCATATCTTCTGCCGAAGGAATAGTCACTGAATTTGTATTTTTGGTTTCTTTTGTCGTCATATTGGTATTATATTATCTTTTAATATTGTAATATTGTTCTTAAATACGTAGTATTATTCTATAATATTTACGTAGTATTATTCTATAATATTATTAAATTTTATACAATCGGCTGCTAACAAAAAATTAATACCAGTCGCCTGGTATCGCCCGAATAAGAACCTTTAAAGTATACACCAGTGTTTGCTATTTTGCAATACTTATGCTATATTAGCTAGGAAAATAGAAGCCAATTGACGTCAAATGAATCACCGCCAAAGGAACGCCAAACTGGCGTAAAGTAGCGTTTGTTAATTAGCGTAAATTAGCTTATACAAAAATGAAAAAAGACATTCATCCAAAATATTATCCTGAAGCGCAAATTAAATGCGCTTGTGGCAATGCCATGACCGTAGGATCGGCGCAAACTGAATCTAAGGTTGAAATCTGCTCCGCCTGCCATCCATTCTACACCGGCAAAGAAAAACTCATTGACACCACCGGACGAGTTGAAAGATTCAAGAAGTTAATGGATAAAAAAGCCGCGCCGAAAGCCAAAAAAGAAAGAAAGAAAAACTAAAGATACAGACCGTAGATATTTACAGACTTACAGATTGCTTCCTTATATATCTTGATTCTGTATTTCTGTATAAATCTGTAGTCTGTAACTTATGGCAAAAAGCATTATCTTAGAAATCCGCGCCGGCGCGGGTGGCGACGAAGCAACTATTTTCGCCGCCGATCTCTTCCGAATGTACTCCAAATATGCCCAATCGCAAGGTTGGGGCGTTTTTACTTTGGACAGCCACCAGTCTTCTCTTAAAGGATATAAAAGCATTGTGGCGGAAATAAAAGGCGACGGAGCCTATGACCAGCTAAGATACGAAAGCGGCGTACACCGCGTTCAGCGCGTTCCTGCCACTGAAAAAAACGGCCGAATCCATACATCAACCGCCAGTGTCGCCGTTTTGCCAAAAGTTACTCCTGTTGAAATC
>Ga0265296_1001945_pt1 | contig 21942 bp, 14 predicted proteins | sample MunlanPumphouse1_FD_189073 | JGI IMG/M metagenome (GOLD analysis project Ga0265296, IMG submission 189073) | Groundwater microbial communities from a municipal landfill in Southern Ontario, Canada - Pumphouse #1 | ecosystem: Environmental > Aquatic > Deep subsurface > Groundwater | place... | reverse complement strand
CCGGAATGTTTACTTAAAAAATGTATAAATCGTTTTTTCAAAATTTCCAGAAGTTCTATTCGTTAACCAGATAAATTACTAATTGTTTTTTAAAGCAGTGAAAAGCAGGTCAAGGTTGGCATTATCTGCCAACTTTGTTAATGGATCCAAATTTAAATTTGGAAAACGACCTTTATCGGTATCTAAAATTGCAGAAAGTTTTAACCCATATTTTTCAGCGACCGTGATAAAATCCAGAGGATTATTAAAATATCGTTTCACATTGCCGGGCTGATATTCTGCCAAAACTTTTATTCCGGGGCTTTGGCTGATTAATCGCGCCATGCCTTGAATGGCAAGTGGTTCCGAGCCATCTGTATCCATCTTTACAAAGCTGATATGAGTTTTGTCGGAAAAGTAATCATCCAGTGAAATTACATCAACCTCCACACTTGAAACATATTCACAAGGGAGCAAAGCATTACCCGACGCAAGTTTGGTCTGGTAAAGCGTAAGTTTTCCGTTTTTATTAAAGACAGCTTTTTGTTCTGCAATAACATTATTCCAATCGTTTCGTGCAATAGTTTGTTGCAACAGCCGGAAATTCCGAGGATCGGGCTCAAATGCATAAACTTTTCCATTTGGTCCGACAAGTTGCGCTAACAGAACTGTAAAGTAACCTACGTTTGCCCCAATATCAATAACAGTGTCTCCTTCCTTTACAATATCATTTATTTCTTTCACCCTGCCCATTGCATATTTCCCTTTGAAAAACTCAGGAGCCCCAATACTTTCAAAGATGTTTACAAGCAGAGGTTTATTATGCACAATAATCCACTGTTCGTTATGCATGATGCCGGGCATGAACCCGTAAAATATTTTTTGTAAAAGTTTTTTGCTGCCGGGAATGAATTTCAATAAAACATTTCCAAAGAAAAAAAATGTACGTATCAGAAACCGTTTAAACTTTTTAAAGGAACTTTCTTTATTTTGATTTTCACCCATTATTTGTTGCTTATGTTATTTATAATTGCTTATCAACTCTTCACAAATTTTTTCCATTTTCTGCATTTCTTTATAATAGTCCTGCTTCTCGGTAATCGTATTCCTGTTAATCTCTCCAAATTTTTTCATCAGGTCCTTGTTCTTTAACAAGAAGATAATTCTGTTAGCTAATATATCAGGATTTTCAGCAGGTATGATAAATCCACCCTCGCCATCGTTAATCCAGTCAGATATTGCGCCAACATCGGTAGATATCACAGGTAGTCCGCATGCCATGGCTTCGCCTGTGCTTGCAGCAAGTCCGCTGTCGGAAAGAGAGGTGGATACATATAAATCGGATGAGGCAAGGTATATTGGAATTTCTTTTTCAGTCAAGCTACCAGTAAAAATTGTATTTTTTTCAACCCCGAGTTTCACTGCTAAATCTTTAAGTTTCAATTCCTGTTCGCCTGTACCTGCAAGAATAAATCTGACATTTGGATTTTGGTCTAATACCAAAGGTATAGCTTTAATCAGAGTTTCAATATTGTATATCGGGTTAAAACTTCGAAGGCTTATTACTAAATAAGCGTCATTTATATTTAATTTTTCCCTTAACTTTTCGTTTCTTTTTTCCGGTGTATTCTTTTTTGTATCAATTCCAAAATAAATTATTTTTATCTTTTTGGCTTCTGCTCCTAAACGTATCATTGCCTTTTCAGTATTACGACCATCACATGTCAGAATGTCGGCGCGTTTTAAAACGAGTTTTACTATTTTTTTTAATAGAAACGATACTTTGGGAGCAATTAATACATCGGTACCCCATGCAGTAACAACGAGAGGATGAAATTGTATTCGTGTTGCATAAAAACCACCAAGTATTACATTATGTGCATGAACTATATCGGGTTTAATCTTTTTAATTATCTTTCTTGTTTGGAATGCCCTGGTAATAAAAGTAATCAGATCAATCGGGCGTATTCGTTCCGTTGAAATTTTTGAATTACCAAAAGTTTTTAAGCAATGAAATGTAGCCCCTTTTATTTCGCGTCCTTTGTGAGATATAACATGAACATCATGACCTTTATTAATAAAATAATTCACCCATCGTAATGTGTGTATTGATTCGGCATTTGCAACAAAACAAATTTTCATTTGTATATTATTTGATTTTTTAAAGCAGTCACATGGAATATGTCATGAAATATTTTTTTTGGTTGTTGTAAAATCGGTTGTTCACAGCTGTTTCATAAACATAATTTATATAATATTATCAATTTCCGGAATTTGAAAACTATTCAATACAGATCCAAATATTCAAGCATTAATTTTTATATAGCCTTTCATTATCCTGAAAATCCATCCACATTGCAAACAAAAGGGATTGAAGGCCACTTATCAAAAGAAATCCTAATGCAAGTAAAGTAACCGGATTAATATCTTTCCCAATAATAATCAATTTAATTACTTTATATAATAAAGGCAGAGAAACTATTCCAAGTATAAAGCTAATATGATACAAAATAAATAATGGATGAAAATCCCTGAAGAAATACTTCAACCATAAACGTTTAAAAAACGATTGAAATAAAAGCCATGAAATACGAGGGATTACCTTCCAGATTTTCATTTTTGATTGTTCCCCTACGTCATATATTGGTTTTATTTCAATCTCTTTAAGTGAGCACATGGCAATGTTGAGCTTCACAAGCATATCATTAGGCATACCATAGCTTTTATAAATATCATATATTCTAATGGAGTTTAAAGCTTTTTTCCCTATCGCAGTAAAACCAGATTGAGCATCGGACACATGCCAATAACCTGATGCAAGTTTCGTTAGGATTGACAATACCGAATTTCCAAAATATCTAACTTTGGGAATTACCAGTAAGGCGCTTCTGTGAATCAATCTATTTCCTTTTACATAATCCACATTGTCCAAAACTACAGGGTTACAAATGGATTCTAATTCATCCGGATCCATTTGTCCATCACCCGCCATTACCGCAGTACAATCAATGCCATAATCTTTACACCATTTATATCCCCTGGCTATTGCAGATCCAACTTTTCCGTTTTTTAATTGATTTATTAATATCACACGTTCATTCTCTGGATTTCTGTTTTCAACTTTTGAAGGCAAAAACAAATCTAATTCATCGATAGCTTGTTTCTGCAAAACTCTTCCTGAACGATGGAAATGTCCTTCTATTGGCTTTAATGTAGTATTCAATATTTCTATACCTATATTTAAATCAGTATCCCAAAACGATTTAACTATATCCGCAGTTTTGTCTTTAGAACAATCGTTAACGATAATTATTTTATCAACAAAAGCAGGCATGGTTTCTATTACCATCCCAATTTGTCCTTCTTCGTTATATGCAGGTATTACTACTGCTATGGTTTTTTCGTGGAGCATATAATTAAGTATTGCTAAGTTCAAGATAGAAGTGCAAAAATATAAACAAATCAGTTACGATGAAAGAGTTTTGATAGCTTTTTTATTAAAAGAAGAAAAAAGTAAATCGGAAATCGCTTTCCTGCCTGCGTGACGCCCGCCAGAATGACCTTGTCGGGCTGGCAGTCAGGCAGGGATGCTTTCGGATATAGCGATATTATACCAATTGTTAATTCAAAATGTCCTTTGGACTATTTTGAATTTTACAATGGTTAATGCCGATCTATAATATATTTAGTCTATGCTTTTGGACTATTATATATTGAGAATCGGTATTATTAAGGTTTAGGAGTTGCTTAATACCTGCCTGCCGGCAAGGCAGGATAAACTAAGAAAAAAATTATGTTTTTCAACTCCTAATGAAATTTTTTCTAAATTCGTTGCACTTCAAACTTGAATTCAGCATTCAATATTTACAATATTAGCTGTATTTTATTTTTTATAATCAATTTTGAATTTATTTTTCGTTCAATTTTTTAAAGTTTTTCAAGGGTTTTTTGTTAAAAATTTTATATTTGCATAACAAATCCAAAAAAATTACTATATATTTACATTTCCTCTGTAAATTGTTTTGTTTTTTTAAAGGTCAGAGGGAACCGTACATGAATTTTCATCAGGTATTTGTGTATTTTTAAAAATTCATGTAGGTTTGTAAAACATTGCATTAATAAAGTATAAATAATAAATGAAATCGAAGGTTGATAGTTCACTGAAAGAGTTATTGAAGAAAATATTCGGTTTTGATTCGTTCAAAGGAGATCAGGAAGCCATTATAAAAAATGTATTGAGTAAAAACGATACATTTGTCATTATGCCCACCGGCGGTGGTAAATCCATGTGTTATCAACTCCCTGCGCTTATCAGTAAAGGAACTGCTATTATTGTTTCTCCGCTTATCTCGCTGATGAAAAATCAGGTAGATGCCATACGTAACTTTGGTAATGAAGAAGGTATTGCTCATTTTCTCAATTCATCCCTTTCCAAGCAGGAAATTGCACATGTAAAAAAAGATTTGCAGGAAAGAAAAACAAAGCTTCTTTATGTAGCGCCTGAATCGCTCACAAAAGACGAAAACGTTGATTTTCTTAAAGAAATTGATATCTCTTTCTTTGCCATTGATGAAGCACATTGTATTTCTGAATGGGGTCATGATTTCCGCCCTGAATACCGCAGACTAAGACCTATCATAGAAGCCATTGGAAAAAAGGTTCCAATTATCGCGCTAACAGCTACTGCCACTCCCAAGGTTCAATTAGATATACAGAAGAACCTGAACATGATGAATGCTTCTATCTTTAAATCATCTTTCAATAGGCCAAACCTGTATTATGAAGTGAGGCCAAAATCAGGAGATGTAAACAAAGAGGTAATCAAATATGTTAAATCACATCACGGAAAATCGGGTATCGTTTATTGTCTGTCGCGCAAGAAAGTTGAAGAACTTGCAGAAACATTGAAGGTAAATGGTATCAAAGCGCTGCCTTACCATGCAGGACTTGATTCGCAAACCCGCGTTATAAACCAGGATAAATTCCTGATGGAAGAAGTGGATATAATCGTCGCCACTATTGCATTCGGCATGGGTATCGATAAACCCGATATACGTTTCGTTATACATTATGATATGCCCAAAAGCATAGAAGGATATTACCAGGAAACCGGACGCTCCGGCAGAGATGATGGCGAAGGCAATTGTATTGCTTTTTACAGTTACGATGACATACAAAAACTTGAAAAATTCATGAAGGGCAAACCTGTGGCGGAACAGGAAATAGGGAAACATCTTTTGCTCGAAGTGGTTTCTTATGCCGAATCTTCTGTATGCCGTAGAAAACAATTGCTTCATTATTTCGGTGAAATTATGAAGCAGGATAATTGCCAGAACTGCGATAACTGCCTCCATCCGAAAACAAAATTCGAAGCCAAAAGCTATGTGACTACTCTGCTCGAAACAATTCTTGCTATCAAGCAACTTTTTAAGGCGAAACATGTTATCAACGTGCTGATCGGAAAAAACTCAGCAACAATCAAATCTTGCAAACACAATATACTTGAAATATTTGGAAAAGGCGCAGATAAAGATGAACGTTTCTGGAATTCCATTATTAGGCAGACACTAATTGAGCGATTGCTTTTAAAAGATATTGACAATTACGGACTGTTGAAGGTAAGCAAGGAAGGCTTAAATTTCCTTGAAAACACGCATTCCATCCTTATGACATTGGATCATGATTATGAAAATGCAGCCGACGATGAATTTTTTACAGGAGGCCAAAAAACAAGTGCAACCGATCAAGTGATCTTTTCATTATTGAAAGACCTCCGCAAAGAAATTGCAAAAAAACAAAATCTCCCGCCCTTTGTAATATTTCAGGATCCTTCATTAGAAGATATGGCTATACATTATCCTGTTTCCATCGAAGAACTGAAGCAAATTATAGGAGTCGGTTCAGGAAAAGCTGTTCGTTATGGGAAACCTTTTGTTGATCTTATTGCCCGGTATGTTGAGGAAAACGAAATTGAACGCCCGATTGATATGATCGTAAAGTCTGTTGTCAACAAATCAGGCATTAAAGTTTATATAATACAAAATATTGACAGGAAAATTCCACTGGAAGATATTGCCAAGTCAAAAGGTCTTACTTTTGACGATATACTTACAGAGATCGAAAGCATTGTCGCATCAGGCACCAAAATCGATATAAATTATTATATTAACGAATCGATCGATAAAGACAATCAGGAGGATATATTTGATTATTTTAAACAGGCCGAATCTGATTCCATTGCGGATGCCTTGCTGGATTTGGGTGAAAATGTTTACAAACCCGAAGAAATAAGGCTTCTGCGTATCAAATTTATGTCGGAAATGGGTAATTAGTGTTTGTCCATAAAGTCAATACAAAACGTCATTGCGAGGAGTCCGCCACAGGCGGACAACGAAGCAATCTCAACATTGAGGCATTACATAAGATTGCTTCCCATTTCGTTCCTCATGGTTCGCAATGACGATGAGGTTTTTAGAGGTGACCTTATGTTATTTAACAATTTACAAATCGTAATTCTAAAATCGTAAATCATTTTTTTATGGAAGAAGATATTATAAAAAACAACCGGCAGCAGCCCCAAGTTGAATCCACTCCTGAAACATCAGGTAATTCCTGTGAGCCTGCCTACCGGCAAGGCAGGGAAAAAAAATGCAAATGCTGTATAAATATACTGAACATTATTGCACTGATAGGAGTAATTGTTCTTTTTGTTCTCTATTTTACAGGACAGCCCGGTTCTTATTCATCTGACGCAAAAAAATCTTCAATGGCCATAAGTTTCGTAAACTCTGATTCGATCATGGTAAATTATGAGCTGGTTAAGGTAATGAAAACCGATCTTGAAGAAAAACAAAAAAAAGCCGAAGATAATTTTTCCATTCAACAAAAATCATTCGAGACACAGGTAATCGAATACCAGAAGAAAATGCAGTCCAATTCGCTTTCCATCGACCAGGCCAAAAGTACCGAAAAGCTGCTGGGGCAACAACAACAAACTTTATTAGATCTGAAAGACCAGCTTTCACAAACACTTGCGGAGGAAGAATTAAAAATGAATATTGCGTTACAGGACAGCATTATGAATTTCCTGAAGAGATACAACAGAAAGCATAATTACGACTATATACTTGGATTTTCAAAGGGTAGCGGCATTCTGTTTGCCAATGACAGCCTTGATATTACCAAAGAGATTTTAGAAGGACTGAACAAAGAATATAAGTAATTATTTAGGTATAGGGAAATAGAGGTATAAAGGTATAAGACCTATAACTTTCACCACCCCTATACCTTTATAACCTAAATAGTAACGAATATAAAACCAAATAACCGGGAAAATAGAACCACGCCGAATTATGAAAAAGATATTTTACCTCATCATCATTTTATTTGTAATTGCCGCCTGCAATAAAGAGAAGAAAGTAACAGAAGAAACCTATCCTGATGGTTTTCCAAAAATTGAAAAATATTACAGAGGAGAGAGCGCTAATAAGGAAATGGTTAAAGAAGTGAGATATTATTCCAATCACAAGAAAGAAGTGGAAGGAGAATATAAGAACAGCAAAAGAAATGGAAATTGGATATATTACTATAAAAATGGAAATAAATGGAGCGAAGGCTCCTTTGTTGACGGACTGGACGATAGTAAAAGAACTGTTTATTTCGAAAATGGACAAAAGCGCTACGAAGGGTACTACAATAAAGGAAATCAATCCGGAATCTGGAAATTCTGGAACGAAAGCGGAAAACTTTTAAAAGAAGTAGATTACGATAAAAACGATAGTACTGCAACTAAATAGTTCCCGCTTTGGACTTATTATATTGCTAATCGGTATAAGAATAAATATAACTATAAATAAAAGGAAGCAGCAATGCTTCCTTTTTATATGACTTTCAGTCCTTCTGACCCGGATGTTTATCCCTTAATAAATTTCTTTATAATAGCGCCTTCGGAACTACCAAGTCTTACAAAATATATTCCCTGTTGCAGTTGAGCAATATTAATTTCAGTTTTTTCATTATTAATTACCTGCTGCATTATTAATTGCCCCTGTATGTTATAAATATAAACATCACCATTTTGTAAAAGCATTGGTTGTAATACTTCTAAAGTAATAACATTATTTGCAGGATTAGGATATAATGCAATTTTTTCATCATTGCTGATTTCAGGATTTTGTGCATTAGGATTAAGCATTCTGAAATACCAGTTTGTTGAATCAGCTATTGCAGCAGCGCCTACAACAATATCTCTGTCCAAAACCCATAACTTTTCTATAAAGTCATCATTTGCCAAACTGACTTTTATCCTTAGGTTTGAACCGGCAGGCACACATACAGTATGATTGGCTGTAACATTAATATTGCTAACAAACTCGCAAGCAGTAATCCTGCGGATAACATACCAACGACCGGAGTTTACCGAATACCTGATAAATGCACCATCAGGGAACATTTCGCCACAGCTAAGATTTCCGGTACTTTTAATTGTAACCGTGATTGGAACTACCATATTCGTATCCGAGCCCAATCTGCCGGGTATCTGTATATAAGAAGTTATCAATGAACAATGGTTATTTCGAACACGCCACTGTCCTGCATTCACAGTTCCGCAATCTATAGAATATGTTGAAGGATTACTCAGGTCTAAACTGTATAGATTCTGGGCTGAGCCACGGAATCCGGGTATCAGCATTAAGCCTATTGCCGCTGTGTAAATTGTTTTTTTCATTTTGTATCCCTCCTATATTTTATTAGTTTGTTTTTCTTTAATTCTTATTATTTTACTACAATTTTCTTATTTAAAGAAATTTCATCATTTGAAACGCTTACGAAGTAAATTCCAGAGTTTAATTTATCATCAAACATTACGGGTATAGTATTGCTCTTATCCATTTCAGTGTCGGTTTTTTTAGCATACAATATTCTTCCGAGAATATCCTGTATGGTTATTACTACTTCATTACTGTTAAAACCATTAACATTAATCTTTATTTCTATGCCATCATTCGGATTTGGAAATACAGTAAGGGGATTCTGATTCTGCTCACTGTTGTCTATTGCAATGATAGTACTGGGATAATTGATTTTGCCATCCAAATCAGTTTGTTTCAACCGGTAATAATTAACAATATTTTCAAGTTCATAATCAGTAAAACTGTAATTAACAGATGTATTAGAATTCCCTGCGCCTTTAATATGCCCGATTTCTCCGAAATCCTTTGCGTTTGCTGAACGTTCTATTGTAAAATAATCATTATTTGTTTCAGAAGCCGTAATCCATTCAATAATATTCACATCCTCTTTATTATAGCCATTGAACGAAATCAGGCTTACAGGTAATACATTATAATCGGAGGCTTCGATAAAGAATTCGCAAGACGCACCGTATAAACCGTCCACCATAATAAGATAGGTCAGTCCTCCTGTAAGACTGGCTGAAATGTCAATATTATTTGAATTTTCGCTGGATACACAATCAAATTCAGAAGAAGAAGAAGGTGTACACGTGGATGTATTATAAACAACCATCTGTAAACTTGCCCCGTAAAAACTGGTATGAGTGGATGCAGAGTTATTAAAGTTGTAACAACCTTCCTGACTAAGTAAAGTAAAATAATGAATGCCGCTTATTAAAGGGGTAAATTTATACCAAACACTATTTTCCGTGGTGCCACAGGAAAATGAACCATCATCGGTGGCAAGCCAGTTGTCACTGTTTACAGGAGTATTAAGAACGAGTGTTTGAGCAGAAGCGCAGGCATTATTGGACGGAACAGCTGATCCGCCTGAGCTGTTCAGGCATATCTTGTTACAACCCAATTCCTTATCACTATCATATTGTATATAATAGGTTTGTGCGACAGTTGTTGAGAAACTCAGATTCACTTCTTTTCCCGAATTATCTTCCTGACACGCCACAAGTGCCAGGCTTCCACAAGCGCCACTATATACTGCAACATGAGGGTCGGGGGCTCCTCCCCCGGTATATTCAATCTGGATATTTGTAGTAGTATTAACCGCAGTGAATTTATACCATACGGTATTAAGGGCTGTTCCCTGTGTCCAACAAGCAGGAGCCGTTTCCCATGATATTTCTCCGGTAGCGCCTGTATTGATTGAATTCGGATAAGTGGTATATGTACATTGATTCTGTAAATTACAAGACGAACCAACCCACATATTCATTGCATTTGCACAATCATCGTTGGTGAGAATATCACCACCATCATGTACATCTATGCAAAACGTGCCATTCTCGGTTGAATATCCATCAAGTTCTACAAAATAGATTTTTCCTGGAGTTAAACCGGTAAGTACAGCCGCAGCACATAAATCACAGCCCGAACCCCCATTTTCATCACACTCTTCTTCAGTAAGCGTACCATTACAGGTATTGTCGGATGAACTGAATATGGCAAGCTGTGAATTGGTTAAGGTGCCACCGGAATTATCAGTGGTAACCATTACATTACCCGAAGCAGGAGCAGTAAATGTGTACCATACAGTATGGCTCTTCGTACCTCCTATCCAACAGGAACCAATTTTATCAGAAGACACGGTAGTTGCGCCAACATTGGTGCCATCGTAACAGTAATTTGAATTTACTGCAAGGGAAATGGCATTACATATATCATCGTTAACAGGCTGGCATTTTAAAAAAACCGGTGAAACAGTAAAAAAACTCAGCAATAAAGAGCATACTATTCTATATAAAAGGTTCCCAAAATTTGAAGAGGAAGGCATAAGTTCCTTTGTCCCTTCTGCCATTGTCAACTCATTCAGCAGAAAAAACTGCAGAAAAAAACAAGAGTAAAACTTCAATGATAATATGTTAAAAGTATGTCCTCATGACTTTAAACGGTTTTTTAATGTATGGTAAATGCACAAAAACATAAAAAACCCACTTTTTGTTACCATAACCTTTATTTGTTCACTAAGATACAACATTTTTTAGAGAAAGTCAAGCATTTATTAAATATAATTTATATTAAAGCCGATATTATTGAAAAATATTCACAAAAATGCCCATTATATGAGAAATAATTTTACAGAAAATAATATGCAAGGATTCTGAACAACTTAGAGAAATATTACAAGATAAACTTACTGCAATTGAGGGCATTGAAAAAACAGAAACAATGGTATCATTAAAAGAAATAGCACATGATTTTTAGAAAATTGTAACTATTTAGGTATAGGGAAATAGAGGTATAAGGTATAAGAAGGGAATCCGCCGCGAAGGGAAAAGACCTATAATTTTCACCACCTCTATACCTTATAACCTATACCTTGTATACCTAAATAGTAACGAAAATTTTAATATTCAAAATTATTTTTGCCTGAAAAATAATTGCAGTGGCACCCCCGAAAAATCAAACTTCTCCCGTAGCTTATTTTCAACAAAACGCTTATATGGGTCTCTCACATATTGCGGGAGGTTGCAGAAAAAAGCAAAAGACGGAGAATGGGTAGGCAACTGTGTAATGTATTTTATTTTAATATATTTTCCTTTGGTAGCAGGAGGCGGGTTATTTGCAATTATAGGCAACATAACTTCGTTAAGTTTTGAAGTCGGAATTTTTTTAATCCTGTTTAAATACACCTGATTTGCTACTTCAAGCGTTTTAAAAATTCTTTGTTTTTGAATAGCCGAAATAAATAAAACGGGAACGTCAGAGAATGGGGCTGTAAGTTTTTTAATAGATGCTTCGTAATCTCTTGCAGTGTTTGTGCCTTTTTCAACAATATCCCATTTATTAACAAGGATCACAATTCCTTTTCTGTTCTTTTCCGCAAGGCGAAATATATTCATATCCTGCGCCTCAAATCCAAGGGTGGCATCTATCAATAATAAACAAACATCGCTATTTTCAATTGCCCTGATAGACCGCATTACAGAATAGAATTCAATATCCTCATGTACCTTTGCTTTCTTGCGCACACCGGCAGTATCCACCAGCACAAAATCCAACCCGAATTGATTATAACGGGAATACAATGAATCACGGGTTGTTCCGGGTATAGGAGTTACTATGTTTCTGTCTTCCCCCAATAACGAATTGATCAGCGAAGACTTCCCGACATTAGGTCTCCCAACCACAGCAAACCGCGGTACGTCAGGCGCTTCTTCTTCAACAATAATATCAAATTCCTTAACAATATCATCCAGAAGTTCACCTGTCCCCGATCCGCTGGCAGCAGAAAGGCAATATACTTCCCCCAAGCCCAGTGTATGAAATTCGGCAGCTTCAGGAATTTTATTGTTGTTGTCAACCTTGTTTGCGACTAAAAAAACTTTTTTTGGGCATTTGCGGAGAAGCATTGCCACATCCTCATCCATACCGGTAACGCCATCGTTCACATCCACCAGGAATAGAATAATACTCGCTTCATCAATAGCTAAAGTAATCTGCTTGCGTATTTCTTTTTCAAATATATCATCTGACCCCATTACATATCCGCCGGTATCGATCACCGAAAACTCTTTGCCGTTCCAGTCGGCTTTACCATAATGCCTGTCGCGTGTAACACCGCTTGTAGCATCCACAATAGCCTGACGCTTTTCGACAAGCCTGTTAAAAAGAGTTGATTTGCCTACATTCGGTCTTCCCACTATCGCAACAATATTTCCCATAATTCTTAATCCGTAAAGGTTTGCAAAGATAAGAATATAAACCGTTTAATATCTTAGAGCTGAAAGCCATTTAGTGCTTGTATATAAAGTCGTCATTGCGAACGCAGTGAAGCAATCTAATCATTATGTGTTAATAGATTGCTTCGTCGTTCGCCGCGGCGAACTCCTCGCAATGACGTTTTGTATTGACTTTATTGACAGACACTATTTAAAAATATACCCGAATTTTTTGAGTTGTGGTTCGCTATCACGCCAGTCTTTGCTGACTTTAACAAACAATTCGAGATACACTTTTTTTTGCAAAAAAGTTTCCATGTCTTTCCTTGCCATTGTGCCTACTTTCTTCAGCGCAGCTCCTTTGTTCCCTATTACGATACCTTTTTGCGATTCTCTTGCGACATAGATAATAGCACGTATCTTAAAAATTACTTCCTCTTCTTTGAATGAATCAATAAGCACTTCGGCGCAATAAGGGATTTCTTTCTGATAGTATAAAAATATTTTTTCACGTATTATTTCGGCGACAAAAAATTTCTCAGGTTTATCGGTAAGTTCTTCTTTTGAGAAATAAGGCGGGTTTTCCGGCAAAAAAGAAATTACGGCGCTCATAATTTTTTCAAGATTAAACTTTTTTAATGCCGAAATGGGCATTATTTCAGCTTTTGGGAGTTTTTGTTTCCATTCTGATAACTTAGCTTCAACAGCCGGTTGATCGGAAAGATCGATCTTATTTATCAGCACTATAACCGGAATGTTCGATTTATCAAGCTTTTCCAGTACAATCTTGTTGTTAAAATTTTCGTCAATTTCAGTAACAAGTAAAAAGAGATCGGCATCCTCAAATGTACTTTCTACAAATTTTATCATGGATTCGTGAAGTTTGTAATGTGGTTCTAATATTCCGGGAGTATCAGAAAATACGATCTGGTAATCCTCTTCACTTACAATCCCCATGATCCGGTGCCTTGTTGTTTGCGCTTTCGGTGTGATAATAGATAACTTTTCTCCGATCAGTGCATTCATCAGTGTGGATTTACCCACATTCGGATTACCAATAATATTAACAAAACCAGCTTTATGTGACATGGTAAATACATATATAGAAAAACCGGCTAAAGCCGGTTATCAATTTGTAGCGGGGATAGGACTCGAACCTATGACCTTCGGGTTATGAGCCCGACGAGCTACCACTGCTCCACCCCGCAATATAAACCTGCCTATCGGTAGGTAGGTGCAAAATTAATGATATTATTGACAATACCATGTTTTCTTTAAAAAAAGGCTAAATCCGAAATAATAAAACTTGCAAATAATGTTATAAATTTATAATTTTGACGCCTTATAATAAAAGTAAGCCATAAACCTTTAAGTTAAAAGAAGTAAAAACTAAAAACAAATTTCTATGAAAAAACTATTTACAATTGCATTATTGGTAACCTTATCTTTACCAATTTTAGCGCAAAACGACATTCCAAACTGGAGCTTTGAACACTGGGATTCTGCTTATTATCTTTCCCCAAACCATTGGGACATGACAATGGGAAAAATAACGCCTGTTAGTCCATCGCATGGTGGCCTCTGGGCTTGTAAAATAGAAAGTGATTCCGCACAACAAGGTCCCGGAGTTGTTATGGATGGTCAAACAAATGACGGTATAACTTTTTGGGGAGGGAAACCTTATTCCCAAAGACCCGATTCTGTTGAACTATATATGAAATATGATATTGCGCCTTACGATACGGCCCGTTTAGCGATAATGTTTAAGAAAAATGGAACCCCAATTGTTTATCAATTTGAAGCTCTTGCCTGGGGTTTACATACCGCTTCTTATCAGAAATTTACATGTAAAATAGATTTACCACCAACAATTGTTCCTGATACTGTTATTTTTGGAATTGTAAATTCAGATTATATATCACATCCTAACGGACCATGGCCAACATCAAATTATTTAATTATTGATGATATTACTTTTACGGGTGCTGGTATAACACAGCAACTTCCAAATAATGGTTTTGAACAATGGAATAGCACAGAAGTTTTTAATTTACAAAATTGGTATACCAGCAATAATGTAATGGCTCAATTATTAGGCCTTCCTGAACCCATGGTAAGGACAAGCGATCACACTACAGGCAATTATGGTTTATTGCTACAAAATTATGTTTCAAGTACGGATACTGTTTATGGTGCCACGTGTACTCCAAGTAGCGGACCCGACCCATGGAATAATACTCCGGCATTTGAATTAACACAACCTTTTACGTATAATACTTTTTGGTTCGATTATAAATATTTGCCTCTGAACGGAGACACGATGAGTATTAATGTTGGTTTATTTAAAAATGGGGCTGGAATTGGCGGAACTTATTTTGAAAGTGGTGCTACTGTTACCAATTGGACAACCGTATATTTACCATTATATTATAACCCTGGTTTTCCCCCCGACCCCGACAGTGCAAAAATATATATATGTGCATATAAGAGTGATAGCGCCAGCGTTCCTCAAGGAAACTCAAAATTATATATCGACAATTTAAGATTTGGCTATGCTGCCGATGTTAAATCTCAAACTGAGTTAAATACTGGCTTTTCCGTTTATCCGAATCCATTCAGTTCCATTACAACAATTAATTATCAAATAAAAAACAATGAAAAAGTTGTAATAAAAGTTGTGGATGTTTTAGGAAAAGAAGTCGCTGCTTTGGTTAACGAAACAATGCCAAAAGGCAATTACCGCGTAACATTTGATGGCTCTGATTTAACAAAAGGTATTTATTTCTGCCGGATCAAAGCCGGAAGCTATACCGAAACTAAAAAGTTGGTGTTAGTGAAATAACAACCGGGACAAGATATTCCCATATTACTGAAGAAAAGCGATACATTTTGTGTCGCTTTTTATTCGAAAAAATGAAAGGAAGCAGTATGTGATCAAAGCCTGTACAACGGAGACTATTTTATTACTACAATTTTCCCCTCCGCTGCTTCCTTTCCTGCCTGAATCTTATAAAAGTAAATACCAGGATTAATACCTGATCTGTCGAAAACAATTTCGTGCCGCCCTTTCAAATTGTATATATTTTCAGAAAGATTAGCAATTTCTTTTCCAAGTATATTATATACGTTTACCCTCACAAAATCGTTATGCTGCAACGTATAAGAAATAGTAGCTTTACTGACGACAGGGTTTGGAAAAACAGAACAATCAAAAGAATTGATATTGTTTTCTCCGACAGAAGCCTGGCTCATAACAAATTGAATATTGTCAATCCATACGTCAGAACTAATATGTGCAGTACTGCCATATTTGTCAACAAGCCTGAATTCCATAGTTTGAATTGTATTCTGATAATTTGAAACATCGAATGATAATTGTATCCAGTTAGCCATTTGTGTGGTAACCCAGATATCATTCAATACAACATTCTGATTGAATAAAACCATCATTTTATCAACATTCGGGGGCGATCCGCTGCTGTCGCCGGTATTAACAATAAAATCGGATACTATTCTTTTCGCGTCAGACGGAATATAAAACCTATCGTGTATTTTGTAATTATTTGATGAGTTTAATTGAAGATGGAGTTGGTCAATTTTTGCATCACCACCTCCGCCATGATACCACCAACCGGCTATAGCATCAGAAAATGTGGTAGAACCCCGTTCAAAATTGCCATTCAAAATACCATCTGCCTCAAATGTAAAAAAAGGAGTTCTTTGGATACCCAAAACCGGCGGGCGATAATCACTGCCGCCACCTGATAATGCAAAATAAAAACCTGTGTGTATAGTTGTATCTAAAATAGTTTGAGCATACCATTCGCGAATAGCGGTATGTCCGATTGTGCCGAGGTACTCGGAGTAAGTACCGTTAACGGCTCTGCCGGAAACATCAAACAGGGTATTGTTTTGCCAGTAAGAATCGGCCCAGCCAATTCCGTTCCAGCCTTCAACACCGGATTGTATAGAATCTGGATTACAATCATAATCTGAGCAAATACCTGCTCCTCCCCAGTCATGCGCATCTATATAAGTAACGTGTTCAACAGGGAACCCTGCAACCAAAAGCCTTTCTACAGCTTCGCTGTTAACAGCGCATCCACGGCTATGTCCTATAAAATGAAGAGAATCAAGGTTGAAATCGTTTTGCTGATATCCTTTCATCAAAGCAGCAAACAAAGCAGCTCCTGCACTTTCCGAAAACCCACTTTGCAGATCATTGCTTTCGGTCATCCAATCGAAAAGTAATATTGTTTTATTACCCGAACCAACTCTATAATCAAAATTTCCTGTAGTTTTATTATATGCCCTGACTACCCCATCGCCAACCCTTTGCCTGATAGTATTGGCCATATCAAGCATCCACCCGTCAATTGCCCCCCCATCGCTTGTAAATCCGTGGGTAATTATGGTGGTTTGTGCAAACAATCCATTTACCATAAATGAAATCAATAAAATAAAAAAAAATATCCGTTTCATTTTTGTCAAGTTTAATAATAAATGCAAATTTAAGAAAATAATCAATTGGTACAATTTTTTTTGCCTTAGTATATTTATAGAAAACAGCTGTCCAACAGGGTAAAATATAAAAAAATCTCAGATTAATGGATATTCAGTTATGGCTGCATATTTTACGGTTAAATCATGCTATTTAATCCTTATCAACAAACACAGTATCAAATTGAAAATAATATGCATTAAAAAAAATTTGATTTGATCAGGTAATTTTCGTATTTTTATACATTAATTTGTTCAAACGTACTTTATTGTATATTTTTACGTTGGATTTTAATCGGATTTCTGATTAAAGGATGTTGAAAAAATGACGACAAAAAAAATTTTCACCTGTAGTTGCTTTCTGCTATTTGCATTAAGCCTTTTTGCCCAGGCGCCAAAATACAGCAATGAATTTTTAGCTATTGGTGTAGGCGCTAAAGCGCTTGGTATGTCGAATTCCAATACATCAATTGTTGATGATGTTACATCCGGTTATTGGAATCCTGCAGGATTGATGCAGGTTAAATCAAATATCCAGGTGGGGGTGATGCATTCAGAATATTTTGCCGGAATTGCAAAATATGACTATGCTGCTATTGCTGCAAAAATTGATGAAACAAGCACAGCAGGTTTTTCTTTCATCCGTTTTGGCGTGGATGATATCCCAAATACCACCGAACTTATTGATGCTGAAGGAAATATTGATTACAACCGTATCACTACTTTTTCGGCTGCCGATTATGGGTTCCTGTTTTCTTATGCAAGAAAATTTAAAAAAGAAGGGTTGAGAGTGGGTGCAAATGCCAAGATTGTTCACAGAAAAGTAGGTGATTTTGCCAAGGCATGGGGTTTCGGGCTTGATGCAGGCGCTCAGTATGATTTAAATAACTGGATATTTGGGGTGATGGCAAGAGACATTACATCCACATTTAATGCATGGAGCTTTGATCTCACAGACAGGATGAAAGAAGTGTTTACGATAACAGGAAATGAAATACCTGAAAATTCACTTGAAATTACATTGCCCAAGTTGATTCTTTCTGCCGGGCATAAACTCAAAATATCTGAAAGTTTTTCTGCATTAGCCGATATTGATGCCGACATAACATTCGACAGAATGAGAAACGTGCTGATCAAGAGTGATCCCATAAGCATCGACCCGCATTTAGGCGTGGAGCTTTCTTACAAGAATTTTCTTTTCTTCAGATGTGGTGTCGGAAACATACAAAACGAAACCGACATGAGTGGTAAAAAGGTCAAGACATTTCAACCAAACATGGGGGTAGGCATCAAAATAAAAGATACGGTGTCGATTGATTATGCTCTTACAGATATCGGGGATAATTCAATTGCATTATATTCCAATATATTTTCTCTCAAATTTAATATCAACAAAAAGGAAAAAATGTAAACTATACTAAAAACGGGATAAATTTGTACATTTTATGAATACAAAAAAAGGTATAAGGGTATATGGATATAAGGTATATTGCGTGTGGAACTTAGCGAAGCGATCTCACGAACACCTTTAAAAATCAATTAATATTGTGAGTAATTTCCCTATTTCCTTATACCTTATTTCCCTTATACTCATTTGTACTAATTTATCCCTTTCAAAGTATAACTTGAAATAATAAGTATCGTTTATGAAAAATTTTTTACACACCCTATTCCTGTTTATTGTTTGTTCCCAGGCTTTCCCGCAACAATACGGGAATGAATGGCTATATGGCAAATACGACCAACAATATTTCCGCATATTTATTTACGGAGACAGTATTTACCGGATAGATTCCGCAACGCTTGCCGCCGCACTTGTGCCTGCCGGAATAAATATGACAACCTTGGATCCGAGGAATATTCAGATATTCGGAAGGGGACAGGAACAATACATTTATATAAAAGGAGAAAGCGACAGCCATTTTAATTCAGGCGACTATGTTGAATTTTACGGTTTACACAATGACGGGTGGTACGATAATGAACTTTATAGCAACCCTGCAGACCAGCCAAACCCAAACTACAGCATGTTCAATGATACTGCAATCTATTACCTGACGATTAATAATTCGGTTAGTAACAGGCGTATGACACTTGAAAGCGCTATCAACTTTTCTGCTTATACCGTCGCTTCTTATTTCTACAAGGTTTTACGAAACGATTTTACCGGCAGTTATTTTTATGGTGAAAAAGACTACAATGGTTTAACTGACCCGAGTTATATCAGTACCGAAGGTTGGTTTGATTCCGGATTTTCATTGGGCGGTTCTATAATTAAAAATATTCCGACATCAAATGCATATTCTCCGGGAAATGCTTTAATTGATTTTCTGCTGATCGGTGAATCAAATTATACAGGCATAACAGGTCCAAACCACCATGTCCAGATCAATTTTGCCGGAGTTACGATAGACACTACTTTTACCGGATATTATGTAAAACATTACTATACGACAGTACCAACTTCTTCGCTTAGCTCGTCTACCACATCTTTCTCCTTTGCATCTGTCCCTGACCTTGGCAGCGGCGCCGATCGTAACACCATTGCCTATATTGATATCAAATACCCCCATACACTGAATCTCGGGAATAATAGCAACGACATCCTTTACGTTCCAGACGCCACAGGACAGACAAAGACATACCTTAACCTAAGTAATTTTGCAGCAACAACAGGTGATTCTGTGAGGTTCTACGACTTAACTAATCATAAAAGGATCAGGGTGGCAAAGAATGGAAGCAACTACCAGGTATTGGTTCCCAATGGCAGCGGAGAAAAAATGTGTTATATCACATCCGAAGGGCAGATTCACAATGTTTTATCTGTCATTCCTGTTTCTTACGATGTGGCAAATTATGCGAAATTCACGGATTACACATCGCCTTCGGTCCTTAACTCCGATTATCTTATTGTCACTCATATAAGCCTCTGGAGTGAAGCCGAATCATACAAAAATTACAGGAACTCATTTGCAGGTGGAGGTTATCATACCTTGCTTGCTGATGTTAACGAATTGTATGACCAGTTTTCGTATGGTATCCGTAAAAATCCTATGGCTATCAAAAATTTTGCACGATTTGCTTATGATAATTTTACGGATCCACCAAAATATCTTTTCCTGATAGGCAAAGGATACAGAGCCGGCGAAATTGGGAACATTAATAAATCTTACAGAAAATATCCGTATTATTATTCACAGACACTCATTCCCGGTTTTGGAGCGCCACCTGTGGATAATCTTTTTACAACCTTTAATAATGCCTCTTATAAACCTTTTATTCCTACCGGCAGGCTTGCCGCACGAAACCCTGCTCAGGTGGATCTGTACCTTAATAAAGTGATGGATTATGAAGCCGCACAGGCAGCCGCACAAGCAGGCATAGTAACAAGTTCACCTTTAGAATGGGAATGGATGAAGAACGTACTTCATTTCGGAGGAGGCAGCAATATTACACAACAAAATACTTTAGCCGCTTATTTAAATGGCTACAAAAATACAATTGAAGGACCATTTTTCGGCGGCTTTGTCAGAACATTCCTTAAAAGCTCTACCGCTCCCATTCAGCAAAATCTTTCGGATTCCCTGAAAATTCTGATCAATAACGGCGTTTCCCTTATGACGTTTTTCGGACATGCCGCAGGTATAGGTTTTGACATGAGTACGGATTACCCTTCAGCTTATGATAACTTCAAAAAGTACCCTTTTCTTTTAGCAAACTCATGCTTTGCAGGCGACTTGTTTAATGCAGTTCCCACATCAAGCGAAGAATTTGTTTTAATAGAGGATAAAGGCGTGATTGGTTATCTGGCTTCTATTACAAAAGGATCGACGGGACCCCTTGACCGGTATTCTTCATTTTTTTATAAAAATATTGGGATTATTAATTACGGACAGTCTGTTGGTAAATGCATACAAAACACCATTGACACGCTTCAGAAAATATATCAGAATGATTTTTATATAAAATCCACTTGTCTGGAAATGACTCTGCATGGAGATCCTGCAATAAAAATAAACAGCTTCGCCAAACCTGATTATGTAGCTACTCAACCCGGTGTGTATTTTACACCTGCAAATGTTACAACGCTGGATTCTTTATTTACCATAAATATTATTTCAACCAATATAGGTAAAGCATTGGATACATCGTTTATTGTGAATGTCCACAGAAGATTCCCTGATGGAAGTGAAGTTGATTCATTCAGGATGGTGAATGCTACCTTATACAAAGACACCATTAGCTTTAATTTACCGGTTGATTTTGTGAGAGGTGTCGGATTAAATATATTTACTGTAAGCCTTGATTATTATCCCAGCCATATTGATGAAATTTCCGAGAATAATAATACTGTTACTGTTAACTTATATATCAAATCTAACGATATTACTCCTGTTTATCCTTACCGATATGCTATTGTGCCATCGCTAAACCTTACGTTGAAAGCATCTACCGGCGATCCATTCGCACCTGCCAGAAATTATATTTTTCAGGTTGATACTACTGATGCATTTACCAATCCTTTGATCTCGCAGGTAGTGAACCATTCCGGCGGTGTCGTAACATTCACCCCGACACTTCCAATTATTACCGACAGCATTGTATATTTCTGGCGTGTCAGCGTTGACTCTACGATAAACAATGGATATAATTGGCGTGAAAGTTCATTTCAATATATTAATGGTAAAAGAGGTTGGGGGCAAGCTCATTTTTTCCAGTTTAAAAACGACACTTACCAATATGTTCATTACAACAAACCCATAAGGAAATTTGAATTTTTTAATGACATCAAATCTCTTCAGGCACAAACCGGATATTATACGAATGACTAT
>Ga0265296_1001942_pt1 | contig 21961 bp, 18 predicted proteins | sample MunlanPumphouse1_FD_189073 | JGI IMG/M metagenome (GOLD analysis project Ga0265296, IMG submission 189073) | Groundwater microbial communities from a municipal landfill in Southern Ontario, Canada - Pumphouse #1 | ecosystem: Environmental > Aquatic > Deep subsurface > Groundwater | place... | reverse complement strand
GTTCCTCTGCCGGGCCTTCGATCTGGGTTGGCGGCTGTTCATTACCTATGGCTCCAAAGGGCAGCGTTTCGCGGGCTGCGGCTTCGGCCTCAACACCGACGAAGTGCGCATCGACGCCTACGGCAGCTCCGGCGATTACCTGGCCTCCGGTATTGACGGCATGACCATTCACGTGCACGGCAATGCCCAGGACCAGCTGGGGCAGATCATGAAGCGGGGCAAACTGGTGATCCACGGTGACGTGGGCCAGACCTTCATGTACGGGGCCAAGGGCGGGGAAGTTTATATCATGGGCAACGCCGCGGGCCGCCCCCTGATCAACGCGGTGGGCCGCCCCCGGGTGGTCATCAACGGCACGGCCCTGGACTTCCTGGCGGAATCCTTCATGGCCGGCGATCCTTTCAACGGCGGCGGCTTTGTCATTGTCAACGGTCTCGAGTATGACGCCCGGGGCCGCGTCCGGCCCCAGGCCACCCCCTATCCCGGCTCCAACCTTTTCTCTCTGGCCTCCGGGGGCGCCATCTATGTCCGGGACCCCTTCAACCAACTGGTGGACGAGCAGCTGAACGGCGGCGAACTGGTGCCCCTGACCGACGCGGACTGGGAACTGATCCTCCCCTACCTCCAGGAAAACGAAAAGCTCTTCGGCATCTCCGTGGAACAGGACTTGCTGAACGTGGACGGCGCGGTCCGGCCCCCTGACGAGGTGTACCGCAAGGTCCATCCCGTCAAACTGGCCGTGCTCACCCAGGTGGAGGATTCCTGGGAATAAAGAGGGCCTCACGCCAAGTCGCAAAGACGCAATAAAAAGGGCGGCCCGCTGGGCCGCCCTTTTTTTATCCGCCTGGCTCCCTCTCGCCTTCTCAAGGGGACGCCCAATCCTTTGATGCGGTATGAGTTCTAGTTAGAATATTTATATCAAGTAAAGACCTCAGCGAAAATCCCTCTTTTGTCATTCTGAACGGAGCGAAGCGGAGGGAAAAATCTCGCATTTGCTGGTGCCTACGAGATTCTTCGATCGCTCCGTATCATGCCGAATTAAATCCGCGCAGACCTAGCAGTTATCGCTTTTTCTGCGATTTATACCAGGTTGCTGTCAAAGAGGTAATATTGAACGTGTCATTCTGAACGGAGCGAAGCGCAGTGAAGAATCTCTCTTCTTCGTTGTCCTCAGAATGACAATATTACTCTTTTGACCGCAACTTGGTATGAGTCGGTGGCACAGGCTTTCCAGCCTGTGCCCACTCTTACCGCAGTCAAAAGGGTATTAAATGTAGAGGCGAACCTTGTGTTCGCCCAGACCTTTGGGGGGCGAACACCAGGTTCGCCCATACCAAGGTGCTAACATAGCTATTCTAAAAAAGGTCCACTATAATGGGGATGAATTCGCAGATGGGAAGGAAGGGTACGGGAAAAAATGGTCGGGACGACTGGATTTGAACCAGCGACCCCAGCGTCCCGAACGCTGTGCTCTACCAGGCTGAGCCACGTCCCGACTAGGGAAAATTTAACCAAAAGGGCGGCTAAGCGCAAGTGAAAAGAAAAATTAAGGGTTTTCCCGGGGGGAAAAGCCGGATAGGTGATCAAGCTTGATAACGAAGATTAGCGTTCGTCTGGTTCAGGTCCGGGGCTGGCTGATCATGGTGGGGCTGCTGCTCCTGGCCGTTGCCGGCTGCGGCTCTCCGGAGCCCGAGCGCACTTACGGCGGCCCGGACACCGGCCCGGTCTATGGGGATCTCTTCATCGACGCCTCCATCGGCGACGCCTCCACCCTGATTCCGCCTTTGGCCTCGGATTCCGCGTCCCACGCCATCGCCTCCCTGGTTTATAACGGCCTGGTGAAATATGACGGCGACCTGACCTTGATCGGCGACCTGGCAGAGTCCTGGGAGGTCTCCCCGGACGGCCTGACCATCACCTTTAAGCTGCGCCGAGGGGTGAAGTGGCACGACGGCGCGCCTTTCACCGCTAAAGACGTGCTTTTCACCTACCAGGTGATGGTGGACCCCAAGACACCCACGGCCTACTCCGGCGATTTCCTGCAGGTCAAGAACGCGGAAGCCCCGGACGATTACACCTTCCGGGTGACTTATCCCCAGCCCTTCGCTCCGGCCCTGGGGACCTGGGGCCTGAACATCCTGCCCCGCCACCTCCTGGAAGGAAAAGATATCACCCAGTCGCCCCTGGCCCGGAAACCCGTGGGCACCGGCCCCTATAAATTCCAGGAATGGAAGGCCGGGGAGAAGATCGCGCTCGCCTATAATCCCGATTATTTTGAGGGCCGGGTTTATCTGAACGGTTACCTCTATCTCATCAAGCCGGACCTGGCCACCATGTTTCTGGAGCTGAAGGCGGGAAATATCGACCGTATGGGCCTCACCCCCCTGCAATACACCCGCCAGACCGAGTACCCCAAGTTTGGCCGCATGTACGCCAAGTACCGCTATATGCCCTTCTCTTATATTTACCTGGGCTATAATCTGGAGGATACCCGCTTTGCCGACCGCCGGGTGCGCCAGGCCCTGACCCTGGCCATTAATAAAAAAGAGATCATCGAGGGGGTGCTGCTGGGCCTGGGAGAAGAGGCCAACGGCCCCTATAAGCCCGGGGCCTGGTTTTATAATCCTGAGGTCCCCAAGTTCAGCTACAACCCGGAAAAGGCCCGGGCCTTGCTGGCGGCAGTGGGCTGGCGGCCCAATGGCCAAGGCGTCCTTACCAAGGACGGCAAGCCCTTCGAGTTCACCATCCTCACCAACCAGGGGAACGATATCCGGGTGCGCACCGCGGAGATCATCCAGCGGCGCCTGCGGGAGATCGGCATTGTCGTGAAAATCCGCACGGTGGAGTGGGCCGCGTTCATCAAGGAGTTCATCGAAAAGGGGCGCTTTGAGGCGGTGCTTTTGGGCTGGAACACCGGCCTGGACCCGGACCAGTACGACATCTGGCACTCCTCCAAGACCAAGCCCGGGGAGCTTAATTTTACCCGTTACCAAAACCCGGAAGTGGACCGGCTGCTGGAAGAGGGGCGGCACACCTTTGATCAGGAAAAGCGCCGCCAGGCCTACTTCCGCCTCCAGGAGATCCTGGCCGAGGACCAGCCCTATACCTTCCTGTTCGTTCCGGACGCCCTGCCCGCCATCCACAAACGCTTCCGGGGGGTCAAACCCGCGGCCGCGGGCATCGACTACAACTTCCCCAAGTGGTACGTGCCCAAGGCGGAGCAGAAATATACCATGTCCCCGTATTGACCTTGGGGGCTTTGAAAGTGGTTTTTTGGGGGTCAGGGGATTTTTAGTAATCAGTAATCAGTGATCAGTAATCGGAAAAGAATGCACTTACTGACAACTGATCACTGATTACTGATCACTAACATTACGGAGAGACCCTGATAGGGGATGGAGATGAAGCCAAGGAAACGAAATTGTCTAGTCTGGGTGGTGCTGCTCGCCTTTATAAGCGCCCTGTTGTCCTCCTGCGCCACGCCTGTACCGCCGCAGCCCAAAGTGGTGACGCCCGCGGCCGGCTATCCCAACTCTGTAAACGTGTCCGGGGTGACGGTGGCCGCGGTCCCCTTTGACCCCAACCGGGATATGTATGCGGCCCCTAACGACCCCCAGCCCCGGAAACCGGACTTCAATTGGTTCAAGGCCGGGGTCTGCCCCATCCGGCTGATCTTCAACACCGATACGGATGTCCCTTATGTGATCAATCCCTTGCAAATAACCTGTATGGACGCGGCCGGGATCATCTATCAGCCGTACGATGCCAAGGAAGCCGGAGACGCGGTGGTGGCCTCGGAGGCCTTTAGCGCGCACGTACGGGGGGCCGTGGCCGGGGCGATCTTGGGCGCGGCCCTGGGCGCGGGCCTGGGCGCGGCGGTGGGGGGCATCGCCGGGGGCCGGGGCGCGGCCGCGACGGGTGCGGCTATCGGGGCCTCGTTCGGAGGGGTTGAGGGGCTCTTGGTGGGTTCTGCAGCCAGCCGGTCCCAGATGGAGGCCAGGGTCCGCCACCTGTTATTTGAGAAGATGTTGCGGACCCAGATTCTGGGCCGGGGGATGTTCTACGACGGCCTGGTCTATTTCCCCGCGGTGCCGATCACTGCCATCCGGGTGGTGCTGGCGGAGGCCGGGGGACCTAATGTCCTGGAGGTCAATATCCCGGTGGCGCTGCCGCCGCAAATCGGCCGCTGAAATTGGGCCGATGGGGTAGGGCCGGTGGCCCCAAGTCCCTTCTCCTGCAGCCAACCCTTGGGCACGGTACGCCGCGCCCCTGCCTGGCTGATGGCAGCCTGAGACCTCTGGGAAAGTCCCTCTTCTGCCATTCTGAACGGAGCGAAGCTTCGTTGCGAATCTAGATTTTTCGCTGCGCTCAGAATGACAATATTACTTTTTTGACCGCAGCTCGGTATTAGGGCATTTTCGCAGAGGTCTCAACCCGGCATTAACCCGTATCCCCCAGGAATTTGATGAAGGCCTTGAGAAAACCGGGGTCATAGACCTGGCTATTCTCCCACTCATGGCGCATGGACCAGAGGGTCTCTTTGGGGGATTTGGGAGCCCGCCAGGGACGCCCGGCAGTGACGCTCTCATAACTATCGATGACCCGGATAATCCTGGCCCAGGGATGGATCAATTCACTGGTGAGGCCCATGGGATAGCCCGAGCCGTCGCCGTTTTCATGGTGCTGCTGCGCCATCAGGATGGATTCCCGGGGAATAAAGGGCAGGTTCTTGAGCATGGTATAACTTTGCTGGGGATGGCGCTTGATAATGGCCACATCCTCTTCACCCAGGCGTCCGGTCTTTTGCAGGATTTTCCCGGGCACCTTAATCATCCCCACGTCGTGTAACAGGGCTCCCACTCCGAAGGATCTGGCCTGTTTGTCTGATAGCCCCAGGTAGTTGTTAAAAGCCAGACCGATGATAAACACGTTCAGACTATGCTTAAACAGATAGTCATCGTGGTGCTTGATTTCGACGATGAAACTCGCGTAAGCCCTGCTTCTCTTGACAAACTCGAAAGCCAGGTCGATGAAGTCCAGGGCCATTTCCAACTTGGGGCCGGTGCGGGACTTTTCCACCATGAAGAAATGCTGGATCCAGATGAGCATGGCGTCCAGGACCTGAGCCGCTTTTTCCGGATTATCAAGGCAGGCTTTCGGGGTGATTTCTTTCAGGTGTTGGTGCAGCCAGGCCAGGACCGCCTCATCTTCTTGCATGGGGAAATAAACCCAGGGCACTTTGAGGGTTTCCAGCTTCCGGAACCAATCCCCTTGGAAAACCTGGCCCTGGGCGCAGCAGAGAAGGTATTCGGGCGCGTCGTTGTCCTTGGGTTTGCATTTAATATAGACATTGAAGGGCATCTTCATTCCCGGCGCCAGGTTGCGCAGGGGCAAGGGGGAAAAACCCGTCACTCCCCCACTGGCGGCCGGAGCCAGGATCTTGCTGGCGTCCAGATGGTAATCCAGGATCTGGTTCATGCCCTCCTGAGGGGCGCTTTTCCCATTACTGATTTTCTTTGGCATCTTGGTCATGGTGGCGCTGGGAGACTAGAACCGCGGCAGACGTCTGGTAAACCTTATAAGGATATATCGGCTGAAGCAGGCGCGGCGATAAAAATGGCGCGCTTCAATAAAAGGCAGACTGGAGCGGCGCCGCAGGGTTTTCAGGGGATATTGGGAAAAATATTTGTGAAAAATTTAACATCAAGTCTTTAAAGATAGGTCATCTACCAGGCGGTCGGCAAAGGCGAAGATGAAGTCTCTTTGCTGGCGGCTGGCGTAGCCGATGCAGGCGCAGCGCATGGTCTCCCGGCTGCGGATCAAGAATTCGAAGCGCAGGAAGTCATCCCCCAGTTCCACGGCAAAGCGGAAAGGACGGTGATCCTGGTGGGCGAATTGCTCCGGGCTCAAGAGGTCTGCGGGCAGGTCCACCCACCATACGCCTTCCAGGCTGGAGGCCTGGGCGTGATCCTGGAGATAGTCCCGGACCCGGGGGATATCGGCCCGTCTGATTTCGTCTAACAGATATTGGCGCATTTTAAGTACCGTTTCCGGTTTTTAGTAGGGGCGAACCTGGTGTTCGCCCAGGCATGGCGGGCGAACACCAGGTTCGCCCCTACTCCTTCACGGCTTCGGCCGGCGGGGGAAGGGGAGGTATTCCACTGCCGGGATCTGGCGCATGGGCTGGGGAAAGAGGCTCATGAGTTCCAGGATCTCCTTGGGTATCTGGGAGGAAACCGGCAGCCCCAGGTTCCGGGCGGCTTCGAAGGTGATGGCGAAGTCGTGGGTCCAGGTGCCTTCCGTGAGCAGCCGGGCCAATTCCCCGGCCTTTTCCGGGGAAAATTGCGGCTCTAGTAGTTCCAGGACGCTGCTTCTCACCTCAGCAATGGCCCTTTCCGCCTGGTCCGCCAGAATCAAAGTGGTGTCATCCACTTCGGCCACCGGCTTTTTGGCCACCGCCCGGAGCAGGGAGGCCGCGGGAAATTGCCCGATTTGCGGGTCCACCGGCCCCAGGACCGCGTGTTCGCTCATGACAATTTCATCCGCGGCCAGGGCGATCAAGGTGCCCCCGGACATGGCATAATGGGGGATGAACACGGAGACCTTGCCCTTATGCTTCTTCAAGGCCCGGGCGATCTGGGTGGAGGGGAGCACCAGGCCCCCGGGGGTATGGAGCACGAGGTCGATGGGCACGTCGTCGTCGGTGAGGAGGATGGCCCGGATAACCTCTTCGGAATCGTGGATGTCGATATAGCGGAAAACGGGAAAGCCCAGCAAGGCCATGGTTTCCTGGCGGTGCACCATCAGGATCATCCGGGAGGAGCGCTGCTGCTCCATTTTCAGCAGCAGGCGTTTGCGGGCGAACTCCATGATCTTCTGTTTGATCAGAGGCTGGAGCGCGATGAAGATTATTAAGAACCAGAAAATATCGGCGGAGCTCATGGTTCCTCCGGGGCCTTCGGGGTGGCGCGGGGCCGGGCGCTGCGGGCCGCATCTATGGCGCCAAACCCCCATAAGCCGAGGAAAAGGCTCAGGGGGAGAAAAAATAAGGGTTGACTGAGGAGATCTTTCAGCAGTTCCTGCAGTACTTCCAGGGTCAGGGGCTTGGGGTAGAAGTATTCGTAATAACCCCGGGAAAAAAGAACCAGACCGGCGAGCAGCAAGATTCCCAGGAGCAGATTGGCCAGCAGCACCAGAATGATGCCCTTTTTCCGGTCCTGTTTGTAGAGCTGGCCCATCCCGGGAAAGACAAAGGCCGAGAGCAAAAAAGCGATAATGGCTTGCCGCATGGGCCTGATTTTATCGGAAGAGGGCCGAGTGGTCAAGGGAGGTGGGGCAAAAGGCTTTTTGAGAAAAGGTGCTAAGGGGCACGTGCCACTTCCTCCACCGTCCCGCCCATAAAGGACAATTGACCACTGACGTCCACAAGGCTTATTTAACTGCGGTTGAAGAGGCTTTTGGAGGGAATGTCGATTATGCTATGTTGATTAAACTTTATGGGGATGGTGGGCACCATCAGGGGCGCTATAGTCCGCCGGAGTGTATCGGTTGCAAGCCTGAAATTATCCAGGGTAGGCCTGACAGAAAGCATATCTCCACCAACTATTCAGAGCGCCAGAACCTCACCATGAGAATGTCCATGCGCCGGTTTACCCGCCTTACCAATGCTTTTTCAAAGAAGGTGGAGAACCTGGCTCATGCGGTATCCCTGCATTTCATGTATTACAGTTTCGCCAGAATTCATAAAACCTTGAGAGTGACTCCGGCGATGGAGTCAGGAATATCAAATCATGTGTGGAGTTTGGAGGAAATTGCTGCTTTGGTTGATTAATGTTTTTAACTAAAGCAATATGAATTACCGCGGAGAAATAATATTACCTTTTCCAAAATCACGAATAATCATATCATTAGCAAAAATCTCTTGTTTATATCTTATCAATAAGTTATCAATTTTTCCTTTTCCAATTAAATAATTATGTTTTGCTTTTCTGTAATCATCTTTTTTAGCGATATCTTTTATTTGTCCTTCTTCTGAAAATCGCTTGGCAAAATCATATCTGGGGTCTACCGAAAATAAATTTATATCTTCATTAAAATCCTTCTTAATAAGATTTCGAAGTTGATCTATAAAACTTGCAAGAAATCGGTTGTTTAACATTAATAGATCATGATCTAATGCTGCGCCATCTTTATTTTCCAGATATATTGTATACGTTCTTGTTAAAGTTTTTTCATAATGGTCTTTCAGCTCAATAAACTTTAGTAAATCACGTTCAAGAATATGAAGCCGAACTTGTTTTTTTGCTAACTCGTTTAATTGTTTTACGTTTTCTGATAGAGGGCTGATAGTTTCCTTAAGTGAACTTAATGCTTGCGATATGTTCTTCATTGCTTTAGCTTGTTGATAATTAAACCAAATTATTCCGATCCCAAGACATAGAACTCCAAGGACCAATACATTGATTGGTGTTATCATTTTTTGCCCTCTTATTTTGAATCTATCCCATAGCCTTTTGAATCTATCCAATTGCCATATTATGGCGGCAAGAGATACCAGTGCTCCAGAGAAGATGACTGTGGCGAGTTCGATTATATCCTTTCCTTTCAGACCGCTACCCCATGCTATTAAAGCAACGACCGCAGAGGAAATCATAGCCCCCACCAGGGCAAGTAGCCAACTAAGTAAATGGATTCTCTCAAGCCACCGTATAGATTTTTCCCAAATTTTTTTAATTTTTCCCATAAGCAAAAATCAAAGCATCTTTTGCCTATCCGGTCAAGCTTTACCCTTCCTATCGTTTCCAACCCCTACTCCTTTTTTCAATATTCAAACTGACCCACTACCTCCCCCCACCAAGCTATTGATTTTTCGGGCTGATGGGGTATGTTAATAGGTTAGAGATTAATAAGAGGCCTTAACTGCATGGATTATAAAGAGACCCTGAACCTGCCCCGCACCGAATTTCCCATGAAGGCGAACCTCCCCCAACGGGAGCCGGAGATCCTGAAGCGCTGGGAGGAGATGGACCTGTACGCCCGCTTGCGCGCCCAGAGCCGGGGCCGCACCCGCTTCATCCTTCATGACGGCCCGCCCTATGCCAACGGCCACATCCACCTGGGCCATGCCCTGAACAAGATCTTGAAGGATATCATCATCAAGTCCCGGCAGATGGCGGGCTTTGACTGCCCTTACGTGCCGGGGTGGGACTGCCACGGGCTGCCCATCGAGCACCAGGTGGACAAGGGTCTGAAGGCCAAGGGCCTAAAATTGAGCCAGGTGGAGGTGCGCCAGCGCTGCCGGGCCTACGCCCTGGAGTTCATCGACATCCAGCGGGCCGAGTTCCAGCGCCTGGGGGGCTTAGGGGATTGGTCTAATCCTTACCTGACCATGAACCACGCCTATGTGGCCACCATTCTGGAGGAATACGGCAAGTTCTTTTTGAGCGGCGCGATTTACCGGAGCAAGAAACCGGTGCACTGGTGCGCCACCTGCCACACCGCCCTGGCGGAGGCGGAGGTGGAGTACGAGGACCACAAGACCCCTGCCATTTACGTGAAATTTCCCCTTAAGGAAAGGTTGGATCGGGATGCCCTGGCCGCGGATTATTTGGTGATCTGGACCACCACCCCCTGGACCCTGCCCGCCAACCTGGCCATCGCCGTGCATCCGGATTTGGAATATGCCGTGGTGCGGGTGGGAGATGAAGGCCTGGTGGTGGCCGCCGATCTGGCAGAAGGATTCTTAGCACACCTGGGCCTTCAGGGTGAAGTGGTGGTCACCCGGCGGGGCCACGAACTGGAAGGGCTAATCTGCCGCCACCCCTGGCTGGAGCAGGACTCCCAGGTGATCCTGGCCGATTACGTGACCCTCACCGCGGGCTCAGGGTTGGTGCACATCGCGCCGGGGCACGGCCAGGAGGACTACGACAGCGGCCGCAAATACGGGCTTAAGCCTTACTCGCCGGTGGACGACAGCGGCCGTTTCACCAAAGAGGTGCCGGAGTTCGAGGGGCAGGGCGTCTGGCAGGCCAATGCCGGGATCATCGAGCTGCTGCGCCAAAAAGGGAGGTTGCTAGGAACGGAGGAACTCACCCACAGCTATCCCCATTGCTGGCGTTGCAAAAAACCCATCATCTTCCGGGCCACGGAGCAGTGGTTCATCTCCATGGAGAAAAACGGCCTCCGGCAAAAGGCCCTGGAGGCCATCGATCAGGTCACCTGGATCCCCCGCTGGGGCCGGGAGCGGATTCACCTGATGGTGGAGAACCGGCCGGACTGGTGCATCTCCCGGCAGCGGGCCTGGGGCGTGCCCATCGTCGCCTTCCATTGCCGGAACTGCGGCGAGGTGCTCCTGACCCGGGAAATCCTCGATGGCATCGTGGCCCGGGCGCGCCGGGAAGGCGCGGATTTTTATTTCGCCGAGACCCCGCAGGAGCTTTTACCTCCAGGGACCTGCTGCCCGGGCTGCGGCCAGGGTGATTTTGCCAAAGAAACGGATATCCTGGACGTCTGGTTTGATTCCGGGGTGAGCTTCGCGGCGGTGGTGGAGGCCAGAGAAGAGCTGCGTCTGCCCGCGGACCTCTACCTGGAAGGCTCGGACCAGCACCGGGGCTGGTTTCACAGCAGCTTGCTGGCCGCGGTGGGCACCCGGGGCCAGGCCCCCTACCGGGGGGTGCTGACCCACGGCTTCGTGGTGGACGGGGAAGGCCGGAAGATGGCCAAATCCGTGGGCAACGTCATCGCCCCCCAGGAGGTCATCAAAAAATACGGTGCGGAGATTTTGCGCCTTTGGGTGGCCGGGGAAGACTACCGGGACGATGTCCGCGTCTCCGACGCCATCTTGAAGCAATTGGCCGAGGCCTACCGCCGTTTCCGCAACACCGCCCGTTTCATGCTGGGGAATCTGCAAGACTTCGTGCCCCAGCGCCACTGGGTTCCTTATGAGAAGCGGGAGGAATTGGACCGCCTGGCCCTTTCCTGGCTGGCCCAGCTAGCGGCGCGGGTGAAAAAGGCCTACCTGGATTACGAGTTTCATCTGGCCTTTCATAAGCTGCACCAGTTCTGCGCGGTGGAAATGTCGTCTTTATATCTGGATATCTTGAAAGACCGCCTCTATGTCTCCGGGACCGATTCCCTGGCCCGGCGGAGCGCCCAGAGCACCCTCTGGGAACTGCTTAAGACCCTCACCCTGCTGATGGCCCCCATTCTCTCCTTTACTGCGGAAGAAGTATGGGGCTTTTTGCCGGAGGAGGATAAGGAGGAGAGCGTCCATCTGGCAGCCTTTCCAGAGGCCCCTCCGGGCTTTCCGGACGAGGCCCTGCTGGCTAAATATGACTTTTTATTGAAGGTCCGGGGGGAGATCAACCGGGGCCTGGAAGAGGCCCGGAAGGCGAAGCGCATTAATACCGCCCAGGAGGCCGGCGTCTCCCTGATAGCCCCAGACGATGCCCTTTATCAGAGGTTGCAGGACCAGTTGGCGGAATTGCAAACCCTGGCCCAAGTGGCGCATTTGCAGGTCCTTCCTCCAGGGACAAACCCAACCCCCGGCAGCCTTAGTTGGGAATCTCTTCCGGGAGCATTTGTAGAGGTGAAAAAGGCTCCGGGAGAAAAATGCGTGCGTTGCTGGTTCACCCTGCCCACGGTGGGGCAAAACCAGCAGCATCCCCAGTTATGCCACCGCTGCTCCCAAGTGCTGGAAGGTTAAAACTCATGAACCGAAAGCTACACATTCTTTTCCCGATCTTGCTGCTGGGAGTGGCTTTGGACCTGGCGACCAAACAATGGGTGCTGCAGAACATGGCCCTGGGGTCCCATATCCCGGTGATCAACGGCTTTTTCAACTTGGTGCACATCCATAACCGGGGCGCGGCCTTCGGGTTGCTTTCTTCCTGGTCCCTGGATTTTGTCCGGATCTTTTTTATTTGCACCACCGGGATAGTGCTGCTGGTGGTGGGTTATCTCTGGTGGCGCCTGGCTGAGGAGGAGAGGGTGGCGACCCTGGGCTACAGTATGATTATGGCCGGGGCCCTGGGGAACCTGGTGGACCGGGTGCGTTTCGGGGAGGTCGTCGATTTTCTGGACTTTTATTGGGGCCGCTATCACTGGCCCGCGTTTAACGTGGCGGACAGCCTGGTCTGCCTGGGCGCGGGGGTGCTGGCGTGGGTGATTTTACGGGAAGAAAAGGGCGCTGATGTTTCCAGTACTGCTTAAGTTTGGACCGATACAGATCTTCACCTACGGGTTTTTCCTGGCCCTGGCGTTTTTGAGCTCCATTTACCTGGCCGGCCGGGAGGCCCAACGTCTGGGCCTGCCCAAGGCCCGCTTTTATGATCTCTGTTTTTACAGTGTCCTGGGGGCCCTGGCGGGCTCCCGGGTCCTTTACATACTTACGGAGCTGCCGACATTTGCGGCCCACCCCCTGAAGATTTTTGCCCTGTGGGAAGGCGGGCTCATCTTCCACGGCGGCCTGGTGGGCGCGGTGGGGGTGGCCTTTTATTATATGTACCGGCATTCTCTCCCCTGGCGGCCCTGCTTTGACGCCCTGGCCGTGGGCATGCCCATGGGACAGATCCTGGGCCGGGTGGGCTGCTTTATGGCCGGTTGCTGCTTCGGCGCGCCTTCCGTTTTGGCCTGGGCCGTGACTTTTACTAACCCGGAGAGCCTGTGTCCCGTACGGGAGCCCCTCCACCCCTCCCAGCTCTATGAGGCCCTGCTGCTCCTGGGGGTGTTCGGCGTGGTGTATTATCTGCGCACCCGCAAGCGCTTTGACGGCCAGTTGATGCTCACGTATTTTACCCTGGCGGGCCTGGTGCGCTTCAGTGTGGAGTTTGTGCGGCACCCGGCGGACTACCGGGGCCCCATTATCTGGGCGAATATGCCCCTGACCCAGGTGGCGGCCCTGGGGATCGCCCTGGTGAGCGGCACGTTGCTGTGGTGGTGCTGGCGGAAAGCTCAGGGTAGTCGCTCATGAGCTGCCGGTACACCAATAAACCATGAAAAGACTGGGCGGGCCTCTGTGCCCGCCACTGCCACGGGCGGCCAGAGACGGCCGCCCCACCGGCTCATTGCCGGTTTATTTTTACCCTCTCAGTCTCATAAGTTGAGAATTGGCGGATAGTGCCCACCCTGCAAAAGCTGCATTAACCTTGAACTTTGAACCTTGCACTTATATGGAGTAACCATGCATAGCCGCCGCTGGCTCACCGCGCTGTTCGCCTTGCCCTTGCTGCTCTTGGCGCTCCTGAAAGGGGGCCGCCTCGGCCTGGTCCTGGTGATCTTATTGGTGAACGCCCTGGCCCAATGGGAGTTTCTGGGGATGTTCCTGCCGGAGAGCCCCAGGCCCCAGCGGTTGAAGTCCATCCTCCTGGGATCGCTGCTCCTCCTCAGCTTTTGCACGGTTTCTCCCCCCGCTGCTTTTTGTTATCCGAGCGGCCTTTTACCCTGCAACCCTTCCACGGTTTTGTTCATCATGGTCTGGTGCCTCTTCGCCCTTTTTCTCTTCTACCTCCTCAGTTACGGGCACATTGCCGACCTGGGGCGGGAATTGATGGTCAACGTCCTGGGGTTCCTTTATCTCCCCTTGCTGCTGGGGCATTTCATCTGGCTCCGCTACCTGCCCCAGGGGGAGCTATGGGTGCTGTGGCTGTTGGCGGTCATCTTTGCCGGGGATACCGGGGCCTTTTATGTGGGTAAGCTCTTGGGGAAAAGGAAGCTTTACCCAATAGTTAGCCCGGGGAAGACCTGGGCCGGGGCGGTGGGGGGAGTGCTCCTCAGCCTGGCAGTGGGGTTGGCGGCCGGGAAGTACCTGTTTCCGGAGGGCAATCTCCGGGCCCTGGGCTGGCTGGCCCTGGTCCTGGCAATCATGGGCTTGTTGGGAGACCTGTTTGAGTCCATGCTCAAGCGCCAGGTGCAGGTGAAGGATGCGAGCCAGTTGCTGCCGGGCCACGGGGGCATGCTGGACCGCCTGGACAGCCTGCTCTTTGCCGCGCCCGCCGTGGTCTATGCCCGCCTTTTTGTTCTGGGAGGATAAGGTATTGGCGGGCCAGGGACGCTAGGGGCGGGTTGTCATACCAAGTCGCATCCAACAGGTAGGGGCGAACCTTGTGTTCGCCCCTTAGGAAAAAATATTCGCTTGACTGCGAATTGTTAGCAACTGCGTCCCACCGCACCCCCCCTCCCAACCCGCATAAAAACAGGGGAAGCCGGAGCCAAGAGCTCCGGCTTCCCCTGTTTTTTAACAATAGATCTAGGGGATCGGGGATGGGGGTTTGGGGCAGGGAGTAAGGGCCCACGGGCCTTAGCCCCCTCCCCCAATATAGCATCCTATTTGGTCTTGGCCTTGGCCGGGGGCGCGTCGGCGGCCAGGGTGCGGCGGTAAGCGCCGGTGGACTTATCCAGCTGCGTGGTGGCCAGGTTGTATTGATACAGGGCCATCAGGTAGTCGCCCCGGAAGCTCCCGTATCTCTCGAAGGCCTGGAAGATGTCCTCCATCTTCCCCAGACCCATGTCGAAGTTGCTGAAGGCAGTGATCAGCCAGCGCCGGGCGTTGACGTAGGACTTTTCCAAGCCCGCCGCGCCCTTGTAGTTCTCCTGGACCTTGCCGTAAGCCTGGGCCACTTCCACGGGGATGCCCATCAGCGCCGTCTTCTGGTTATGCTGCAGCTGCTCAAACTCGGCCTGGGCCTGCTTGACCTTGGCCTTGGTGATGCCGAAGTCCAGGTGCCATTTCACCCCCACCATGGGTAAGGCGCCAGCCTGATTAAAAAAGTCGTTGATATAAGGATCCCGGGTGGTTTGCCGGCCCGGAGCCCCGGCCAGGGCCCCGATGACCGCGGCAAAGAAGGACGGGTACTGGTCGGCCCGGGCCGCGTCCACCAACAGTTGCCGGGCCACCAGGCCCTCTTTCAGTTGGGTGAACTCGGGTCTGAGTTCCAGGGCCGTGCGGATATGTTGATCCAGGGTGCCCGGCGCGGCCGACGGGTTGGGGAGCTCCGCGGGCACTTTGAAGTCCTGGCCCGGTCCGTAGCCGATCAGGGCCTTCAAGGCCAGGTAGGCTACCTTGGCGCCCTCTTCCGCCTGGGCCGCGAATTTTTCCACGCTGCCTTCATACATGGCCAGCCGGTAGCGGTCGCTTTCCTTGACATTGGGAGAGTGGATCACCAGGAGGCGGGTAATGCGCTCCCGGGTGTCGGTCAGGTAGGTGCGGGCATCCCGCACCGCGTCTTTGCCCTGCTCGGCCAGCACCAGGCCGTAATAGGCCTCAGCCACCCGCAGGATGACCTCCCCCCTTTTGGCGTCCACCCCGGCTTCCTTGACCTTGACGTTTTTCTCCGCGGCCCGTTCCCGGTAACCGATTTTGCCGAAAGTATAAAGGGGCTGCACCACACTCAGGTCCAGGCGCCCGAAAATGTTGACCCCATGGAGCTTGTTGCTGGGGTCCGGGTAAATGATGTTTTGCCCTGCCACGAAGGGCCGCCGGGCGTTAGGAGCCACCCCGGTGATGATGCTGGCGTCCAACTGGGGATAGTAATAACCTCGAGCTTCCGCCCTTTGCTCCTCGGCAAATCTTACTTCGCTCTTGCTGGCCTTGACCTCCGGGCTGTAATTCAGGGCCATGGAGATCAACTGCTGCAGGCTGAGCTGCGGGGCCTCCCCCGCGCTGACGCCCCAAGGCGCCAGCAAGAAGATCAGAGCCAGAAATAACCCCCACCAACGTACCCACTGATGCATAGCCCCCTCCTTATCCCTAATCTTTCCACCTGCAGGCGATTTCCGGAAGATGGCGGGCTCGCCCAAGATTCCCCCTAAGTCGACAAATCAATTCATTTTAGCAATGGACCTAGGGAAGTCCATCACTATTTATTCATATCCGCAAAATAGGTAATTTAACCCGGGCGGCCGGATGATTAATTGCCTGTTGAGCTTCTTAGGTAGTAAGATAGAACATCTTTTGTTCGGTTCAATCCCGGTTCGGAGGATTTAATCCCGTGGAGCGGATTTTAATCACCGGGGGAGCGGGGTTCATCGGCTCCCACGTGGCTGACTTGATGGTGGCGGCAGGCCACGAAGTGGTGGTGGTGGACAACCTGAGCAAAGGCCGCCGGGAGTTCGTCCCGGCCCTGGCCCGGCTTTTTCCTTACGACATCAAGAGTCAAGATACCCAAGAGTTCATCCTGGACTGGCGCCCCCAGGTGGTCATCCATCATGCGGCCCAAATGAGCGTGCAGGTGTCGGTGAGCGACCCCCCCCTGGACGCGCAGGAAAATATCCTGGGCTCCTTGAACATCCTCCAGGCCGCGGCCCGGGCCCGGGTGAAAAAGTTTATCTTCGCCTCCACCGGGGGGGCCATCTATGGGGACGAGGCCCCGGTCCCGGCCCGGGAAACGGACCCGCCCCGCCCGGAGAGCCCCTACGGCATTGCCAAATTGTCGGTGGAGCACTACCTCCATTTCTATCACCGGGAACACGGTATCGTCCCTATCTGCCTGCGCTATGCCAATGTCTATGGCCCCCGGCAGAACACCCTGGGTGAGGCCGGAGTGGTGGCCATTTTTACCGAGAAATTTTTAGCCGGCGTCCAGCCGGTGATCAACGGGGACGGCCTCCAAACCCGGGACTTCACCTACGTAGGGGACATAGCCGCGGCCAACCTCCTGGCCCTCTCCTATTCCCAGGCCGGGATCTTTAATATCGGCACCGGCCTGGAGACCGATATCCTCACCATTTATCAGCACCTGCAAAAATTAAGCGGCTCCTCCCTGGGTCCTGAGCACGGACCTGCCAAGCCGGGGGAACAGCGCCGCAGCGCCCTTAATTGTGATTTGGCCCGGGAAGAACTGGGCTGGCGGCCCAAAACCAGCCTGGAAGAGGGCCTGGCCTTGACCATGGCCGCATTTCGGGAAGCCCGCTGAGATACCATTTGAGGGAGGGGGACAGGTATCGCCGGCCCGCGGACCATCCTCCCTCAGACTCCCCCCCCACAAATCCTTTCTTCCAAACTCCAGATGAATTTCCCCCTTGCCAGATGGGGAAGAGTGGTTAAAATTATAGGTTGACTATGGTGAATAACATAATGCAGTCATATGGGATCGAACATGGACCTGATGATTGAAGTCCAGGATCTGAGCAAATATTACGGCCCTACCCTGGCCATCAGCCGCCTGAACTTTGAGGTGGCCGCCGGGGAAATCGTGGGCTTCCTGGGGCCCAACGGCGCGGGCAAGACCACCACCTTGAAGATACTGGCCGGGTACCTGTCACCCTCTTCCGGGACCGCGCGCATCAACGGCCTGGATTGTCTCACCCAGTCCCTGGAGGCCCGCCACTCTCTGGGCTATCTGCCGGAGACGGTGCCCCTGTACACGGACCTGTCGGTGCGGCAATTCCTGGGGTTCGCGGCCCGGGCCAAAGGGGTGGAGGCCAAAGCTGAAAACGCCGAGGTCCACCGGGTGATGGCCGCCTGCGGCCTGGGAGAAGTGCAGCGCACCCGGATCGGCGTTCTTTCCAAGGGGTTTCGTCAGCGGGTGGGATTGGCCCAGGCCCTGGTTAACAACCCGCCGTTGCTCATCCTGGATGAGCCCACCATCGGCCTGGACCCTTCCCAGATTGTGGAAATCCGCCAGTTGATCAAGGAACTGGCCGGGGCCCACACCGTGATCCTGAGCAGCCATATCCTGCCGGAAGTGAGCCAGCTCTGCCAGCGGGTGATCATCATCAACCGTGGCCAGATCGTGGCCAGCGACACCCCCGAGAACCTCTCCCGCCAGATGGGCCACGGCTCCCGGGTCCGGCTCATGGTGCGGGGTCCGGAGAATGAGGTGGCCGCGGCTTTGCAACAGGTCCCCCAGGTTAAAGAGGTGACCGGCGCAGGGGAAGGAAAATTTCAGGTGGTGGCCGCCAATGACCTGGACCTGCGGCCCCAGCTGGCCCGCCTGGTGGTGGAGCGGGGCTGGGACCTCCTGGAGCTTAAGGCCCAGGAGTTCACCCTGGAAGAAGTCTTCCTCGATCTGGTGACCACGGAAGATGTGACTAAAGAAGAAGAGACCACGGAAGAAAAGGCATGAAGAACGCAGGCAATTTTACGGCGGTGCTCAGGAAGGAGTTGGCGGTCTATTTCGCCACTCCCATTTTTTATGTTACCGGGTTTTTCTTTTTGATGTTGGGGGGCTATTTTTTCTACAGCAATATTTTGTATTACAATCTCGTCAGTTTCCAGGCGGCCCAGAACCCCATGATGGCGGAGCAGCTCAACTCCCAACTGATGATCTTCCGGCCCCTCTTCGGCGTGCTGACGATCGTGTTCTTACTGCTCCTGCCGCTGATAACCATGCGGCTTTTGGCCGAGGAGAAGCGTTCCGGCACCGCGGAGCTCCTGTTCACCTACCCTCTCACCGACTGGTCCATCATCTCGGGGAAATTCCTGGCCGCGCTCCTCGTTTATGCCGTCTTTTTAAGCTTCACCCTGGGTTACGCCCTGATCTTTCTGATCGTGGGCCGCCTCGATTGGGCTTCCCTGGCCACCTCCTATTTGGGTATGCTCCTTTTTGGAGGCGCCTGCCTGGCCCTGGGGCTCTTCACTTCCAGCCTCACGGAAAACCAGATCATCGCCGGGGTGACGGGTTTTGCCCTGCTGCTGCTTTTCTGGACCATCGGCTGGCAACAGGAACTCGGTTCCATGGGTTGGAAAGGTATTTTCGGGGCCCTCTCCATGTCGGAACATTACGAAAACTTTAGCAAGGGAGTGATCGATACCCGGGATCTGGTATATTTTCTGAGTTTTATCTTCTTCTTCCTGTTTTTAACTAAAAGGCAGTTAGAATCTCGACGCTGGAGAGCCTAAAGTGAGTCCCCGGGACCTGTTTAATAAACGCACCCTGATATATGGCGGCAGTTCTCTGGCCGCAGTGGTCTTGGTGGCCGGCATCCTAGTGGTCATCGCCCTGCTGGGAAATCGCTTCAGTTACCGCTGGGACACCACCCCGGATAAGGCCCAATCCCTCACCACGGTGAGCCGGACCCTCCTCGCCGAGGTAAACCAGCCCCTGACCATGACCGCGTTTTTCCCGGAGAACCACCGGGAGCGGCAACGGGCCAAAGAATTCCTGCAGATGTATGCTTACGCCAACCGGAACCTCACCTTCCAGCTGGTGGACCCGGACCGGGACCCCCTCAAGGCCCGGAACGCGGGCTATCGTTATCCCGGCAACGTGCTGGTGGAGTTTCAGGGACGGCGGCAGATGGCGGATAAGGCGGATGAAGATACCCTCACCAACGCCATTCGCAAGCTCCTCAAACCGGAGATGAAGAAGGTCTATTTCCTCGCCGGCCATGGGGAACGGCCTATCCAGGATAACGAGCCGAACAGCTTCGGCATGGCCCGCAAGGGTTTGGAGAACGAAGGATTTAAGGTGGAGACCCTCAATCTCCTGACCCAGGCCGAAGTTCCCAAAGACGCAGCCACCCTGGTGGTGGCCGGGCCAAGCAAACCACTCTTTGCCAATGAAGTGGCGGCGCTCAAGGCCTATCTTGGCCGGGGCGGACGGGTGCTGGTCTTGCTGGCGCCTTTCCAGGACGGAGGATTGAAGGACTTTTTGGCCGGCTATGGGGTGGAGCTGAACAACGGCATCATCCTGGATATGAACCAGGTGACCCAGGCCATCGGCGCCAGCCCCATCATGCCGGTGGCCATGCAGTACGGGCCCCACCGCATTACGCAGAAGTTTACCAACATCCTCACCATCTTCCCTCTGGCCCGGCCCTTGACCCTCAAACAAGGAATTAAAGACGTGGCCTTGCTCCCCCTGGTCAGCACCACCAACACCAGTTGGGAGAAGGTGGGCCAGGAGTGGATGAAGGGAGGGAAGGCGACTCAAGACCCCCAGGACCGCAAAGGCCCTTTTACCCTGGCAGCCCTGGCGGACATCAAATTGGCGGCCAAGAAGGAAGAGAAGGGCAAAACTTTGGAAAAAGGGGCCAAGAAGGAAGAGGAGGAGAATAAAACTTACCTGGTGGTCTTCGGGGATGTGGACTTTGCCGCCAACAGCTATTTTAACCTCTCGGGCAATGGCGACCTCTTATTAAATACGGTGAACTTCCTGGCGTCCGAAGAAAAGCAGATCCAGGTGCGGCGGCAGGAAAATAAGTCTCAGCCCCTCACCTTAGTAGGCTGGCAGTCCTGGTTTCTCTTTCTGACGGCCGTAGTGGCCATGCCGTTGATCATGTTAGCGGCCGGGGTGCGGGCCTATCTCCGGCGCCGGGGACGGCGATGATCCCCCGCCGTTTGCTGGTTTACCTGGGGGTGTTCCTGGCCCTCCTCGCGGCTTACGTGGGCCTGACCTGGCACCAGAACCGCAAGGAGGCCCGGGAGAAAGAGGCCAAGAAAATTTTTCAGGTGAAAGAGGCGGAGATCACCGAGCTGACCCTGAAAGGGCCCAAGGAAGAGATCCGCCTGGCCCTGAAAGACGGCGAGTGGTTTTTGACCGCCCCCCTAAAGATGCGGGCCGACCGGGACGTGGTGAACACGGTGGTGAGTACCCTGGCCACCATGATAAAAGAGCGGGACCTGGAAAGCGGCGGTGACCTGAAGGCCTTCGGCCTGGATAAACCGGTGTTGGTGGTGGGGTTCACCGCCCAGGGGAAGAGCCGGCGCCTGACCATCGGCCCCAACACCCCCGGCGAACTGAACTGCTATGCCTATCAGGATGAGGACCCCCGCCATCTCCTGGTGGTCAATACGTCTTTCAAGGCGTCCCTGGACCGGCCTTTATCGGCCTTCCGGGATAAGACCATCTTTACCTTTGCCCCGGAGAAGGCAAAATCCCTGAGCTTCAAGACGCCCACGGTCTCCATGCAGTTGGAGAAGCAGGGCCCCGGCCACTGGCGCTGGGTGGGCCGGGAGAATTTCCCGGTGCGGGGTGATCGGGTGGAGGAATTGCTGCGCTTTTTACAGGGCGTCAAAGTTAAAGACTTCGTCAGCGACGCGCCCAAAGACCTGGCGGCCTATGGGTTGGCCCCGGCCCACGGGGAAGTGGCGGTGGTCCAGGATAAGGAGCCGGAAAGACTTTTGTTGGGGAAACCGGTCAAGTTGGACGGATACGCCCGCAAGGCCCCAAACGGCCCGGTGGTGCTGTTGGACAAAGAGTTGCTGGGGCACCTGACCAAGGCCATGGCCGGCCTGGAAGACCGCCGCCTCTGGCGGGGACAGGTTTCCGAGGCGAAAAAGGTGGCCTGGGGGCCGCCGGAGAAAACCTGGGTAGGGGTCAAAGAGAAGGATTTCGTGAAGGTCACCGGCCCCGGGAAGCAGGAACTCAAGCATCCGGCCGTGCTCCTGGAAGCGAGTCTGTGGAAGTTGCAGCAGATGGAATTCAGCCGCCAGTCCCCCCCGAAATCCCCGGGGGCCAAACCCATCTATCTACTGGAGCTGATGGATGAGACCGGGAAACCCCTGTTCCGTCTGGAGGAACTGGGGCCGGAGGGGGACAAGGAAGTGCTGGTGCGGGTAAAGGTGGGTGACAAGACGGAAACGGGCCCGATATCGCGGCAGACCTTCCAGGCCTGGCAGATGGAGTTAGGGCGGCTGGCCGGCCCGCCCCCGGAAAAGCGGGCAGCTCCTGGGCCGAAAAGCAAGAGCGAAAAATAATCCCTTGATCCAGGGGCGGAAGATAATCTTGGGGGGTAAAAGGGTTACAGCAGTCAATTCTTTTTTCTCTGTTAACCTGTTCCCTTTTTGACCCCCATCTTCATTCCCCCGCCTCGCTTAATACCATTTTCCCGTGGGGGCGCTTCAGGTGTGCGCCCAGGTGCGCGTAAATTGGGCGGACATGTGGGGCCGCCCCGACGAGGCGGTGTTTTCAGAGGGAAAAAGGTAAAAAATCTCTTTAAGAGCACACGAGGTATCCTTTTTGCTGATCTTATTAACCAACGATGACGGTATCTATGCCCCGGGATTGGCGGCCTTATATCT